>WNGG01007065.1_pt1 | contig 20186 bp, 20 predicted proteins | sample 5400661 | NCBI WGS metagenome assembly WNGG01 (sample SAMN13153372, study PRJNA577476) | soil metagenome | isolation source: 100 cm soil or saprolite under Garry oak tree replicate 1 | place: USA:California | collected 2016-06-15
GTCAACCCGGGTTAATTCCTGGATGTGCTGTTAGTCCCGAACCAGGTGCCAGCGCGAAAAAGGAAATAGGCGCCAGGCTTGCCTTAGCGGCAACAGCGCCTTGGTGGATTCCCGATCGCTTTGCGCTCTGCATGCTCATGGGTATGAGCAGCCAAGATACTTTTCGTTGGAGGTGCTTTCGAGGGACGTAACCCGTTGCTTCGGAATCGGGAGTGTTTCTCTTTTCTTTTTCGCTGGACTGGAATACGCTTGAGCATTCTCATGTGACATACCAATCCTCCGTATGAATTGGCATCCATACTCCCCTTGATGGTTACTTTCCCTACTGGAGACTTTTGGGACTCATGCAATAATTCGGGTTTATGAGCCGCAGAATCTTAATTGTCGACGATGAGCCGCTGAATCTAGATCTCTTAAGTCAGGAGTTGGCCGACCTGGGCCATGTCACGGAAAACGCTGCCAGTGGCGCTGACGCTTTGAAGAAAATGCGCGGATTCGATCCAGAACTGATTTTTTTGGATTATCAGATGCCGGGCATGAATGGCATCGAAGTCTTGAGAGAAATCCGAAAACAAGACAAAAACTTACCGGTCATCATCATTACCGCTTACGGCACGATTGAACGTGCCGTTGAGGCCATAAAGACAGGCGCTGACGATTTCATCACCAAACCGTTCGATCCCGAACATCTTGCAGTGGTCGTCAAAAAAGCGCTGGAACGTGCAGAGCTCAAATCCGAGGTGGAATTTCTCGCCCGAGAGCTCGGCGGGCGCTATCGATTGATCGCAGGGGAGAGCAAGTTGATGGCTCAGGCTGTCGAGGAAGCAAGAAAAGCTGCCAACAGCAAATCAACGGTTTTACTCTTGGGTGAGAGCGGCACCGGCAAAGAGATTTTCGCCCGCTCGATCCATGAATGGAGTGATCGGAAATCGAGGCCCTTTGTCCCGATCAACTGCGTAGGACTTTCCAAAGAGCTTTTGGAAAGCGAACTGTTTGGGCACGAGAAAGGCGCTTTCACCGGCGCACAGCAGCTCAAACGAGGCAAAATGGAAATGGCGAACGGGGGCACCGTTTTCTTGGACGAGGTGGGCGATATCTCCCAGGAGCTCCAAGCCAAGCTTCTCAGATTTCTCCAGGAGAGAGAGTTCGAACGCGTGGGCGGGAATCAGCCCATCGCCGTCGATGTGCGAGTCATCGCCGCAACGAATCGTGATTTGGAAGAGGCAGTTAAGAGCGGCGCCTTTCGTGAGGACCTTTATCATCGTCTGAATGTTATCGCCCTCACCTTACCGGCGCTGCGAGAGAGAAAAGAGGACATCGCGCCTCTGGCCGACTATTTCTTGCAACGCTTCTCATCAGAGACCAAAAAAGTTTTTTCGGAAATCTCCGAAGACGCTCGACAGAAGTTGCTTGACTATCACTGGCCCGGAAACGTGCGTGAGCTTGCCAATGTGATCGAAAGAGCCGTTGTTTTAGGAGACGGTCCGACTCTTACCCTCCATCATCTTCCGTCTCGAGTCGTCGGCCACTTGGTTGCGCCATCCCTGGAAGGTCAGTCGTATCATGACGCCGTCAATAACCACCGACGGCAGTTGATTTTAGATGCGCTCACGCAAGCGCAAGGCAATCGCGCAGCGGCCGCGAAAGCACTCGGCCTTCATAGAACTCACCTGATGAAACTGATGAAGGCGCTCCAGATTCACTGAGCCGATCACGAAGTCACCAGCGGTTGCCAGAGATTTTCTCGACCAACAGGGTAGTCGATTGCCCGATCAACTAAGTTAACTTTTCTAAAGAAAAATATTGGTAAAATGCATTTTTTTTCTTGACATACAAGTTGTTGTGTCATTATAATCACCTCACCTACAAAATATGGGAGGGTTTAGCAATAAACATCTTTTTCCGCCTGAGTCACGCTCGTTTCCTCTTGAGAAGAACCCGCCCCAGGGAATCCTAAAAGGAGGTGCCTATGGCAGCTAAGAAAAAGGCCAAAAAGAAAGCTAAGAAAAAAAAGAAATAACTTTTTATTAGATGTGGAGTTGTGGTGGTGAATTAAACCCTTCCTAATCTCAGGCGACAGGGTAGCCGTTCTGGCTATCTAAAAAAACAGGCCCTCCGGTGACGCATCCCGGAGGGCTCTGTTTTTTTGTGGTATTTTTTCTAATCCCGAATTGTAAGCATGAAGCAAACGGTTGCAGGCCTTTTGATTGAACGCTATCCGCCGGAAAAACCCAAGTTCAGATCGTCGGTTCTGTTGGTGCACGGTTTATGGGCGACCGGCGAGTGCTGGCAAACCTGGGCGACCCATTTTTCTAACCTGGGATGGGATTGCCGGGCGGTCAATCTCCCCGGCCGCATCCAAGACACAAGCCTTACGACCTTACTGGATTTAAACTTGGATCTCGCCGTCGAGGAGCTCGCGCGTGTCGTGAATTCGTTTTCGCCCTCTCCGGTTGTCGTGACTCATGGTGTCGGAGCGCTGGTTGCCCTCAAGGCTGCCGAGAAAGCAACGTTCGCGGCGCTCGTCCTTGCGTCACCGGTGCCGCCGCGAAACGCTGGAATTCCTAGATCGCGGGCCCTGAAGCTGCTCCGTCTAAAGTATCTGCCGTTAATGTTTCTGCGCCGACCGTTTCGCATCGAAGAAAAAGATCTGCGCAAGACTTTTCTTGCTCCACTACCCGAAACCCTTCAAACAGAAATTTCCCGCAAAATCATCCCGGAAAGTAACCAACTCGTCCAAGAGCTTTTTCAAACGCATGTCGATATCGAGCCAGGGCGGATAGGCTGTCCATGCCTAGTCTTGGCAGGGGGGCAGGACCAGCTCATTCCCACGGCCTCGAGCCACGATATTGCCCGGTGGCTCGGCGCCGACTTCAAGGAATATCCCGGTCAAGGTCATTGGATCATTGAAGCGAGCAGTGAACCTATCGTGCGGGATATTCACCGCTGGCTGGTACAAAACCTAGGCGATCGAGTTCTCATCGCCGAGCTTTCCTGACGAAGCTCATTCAATTTATTGGTTTTGGGCGCAAGTGTTACACTGTCGTTACGGATACCGGCTATTGCTTCAGTTTAGGCACTTCGTTAGAGTATTAATCTATGATTCCCTTGATGGTTAATCGTTTGCTGTTTTTGCCGCTGCTAACGTGGATTGCGTTGTCGGGCAACTGGGCTTCGGCCTGGGCTCAGTCGAAGATCAACTATAAGGTCATTCCCAATCTGCAGCCCATGAAGGACAATGAGCCCACGCCCGAGTTCACGCTGGCGACGCCTGAAGGGAAAAAGATCTCGTTAAAGGACTTTCGTGGCAAGACCGTTTTCTTGAACTTCTGGGCGAGCTGGTGTGTGCCTTGCCGCGAAGAGATGCCGGCCATGGAACGGTTATACCAGGAGTTCAAAGACAAGAACTTCGTCGTCCTGGCCGTAGGCGTTAAAGACCGCAAGCAAGACGCAATCAATTTTATCAAAGAGCTCAAGCTAACTTATCCCATCGCGTTCGATCCGGAGGGCCAGGTGGGCCTTTTATATGGAGCCTGGGGTCTGCCGACGACCTACTTGATCGGACCCAAAGGCGAAGGGTTGGCCCGCGCCTGGGGACCAGCGGAGTGGTACAGTCCAGCCGCGCGAAAATTAATCAAAGAGCTTGTCGATGGCAATAAATGACCGACGTTAACATCTTCGTCGCCTTTGCTGCGGGAATTTTCTCGTTTTTGTCTCCCTGTGTCTTACCTTTAATCCCATCCTACCTCTCCTTTGTTTCCGGCGTTTCCTTGGATGAAATGCGCAGCGACGAAGCGTGCGGACGCGTGCGCTCGCGCGTCGTACTGAACTCCATGGCTTTTATCATCGGTTTTTCGCTGGTCTTCATTTCTCTGGGCGCCTCCGCGAGCTTCCTCGGCAGTCTTTTTTTGGATTATCGAAACCTCATACGCATCACCGGTGGTTTTTTTATTCTTCTCGTTGGTCTTTACCTTGTCGGGCTTTTCAAGATTTCCGCCCTCGAGCGGTATTTGCAGTTTAACCTGAAGGACAAACCGGCCGGATACTTTGGTTCGGTTTTGGTGGGCATTACTTTCGCCGTGGCTTGGACGCCCTGCGTCGGCCCTATTCTCGGAGCCATTCTCGCTTTGGCGGGTACTTCGGGAGAGGTCGGCCGGGGAACCCTCTTGCTCACCACCTATGCCGCTGGTCTGGCCTTACCTTTCTTTTTGAGCGCCCTGGCCATCAATTCCTTTTTTCAGTTTTCGCAGCGCTTGCGCCGCTACATTCAAGCGATTCATGTGATGGGCGGTATTTTGTTGATCATCGTGGGCATTCTTTTACTCACCGACTACATGACATTTCTCAACGCTTATGTTCTTCGCTTTACGCCGGACTGGCTTTTGAAACGGCTTTGACGCCCAACTGTTGGTTTGACCTTCCCCCAGGCTTAATGTTAATTTTTTTTGACCCTGACTTGCTTTAGTCATCATTCCAGCCGAATCCAAATCCCGGATCAGAATGGAGTAAAAACAACATGGAAGAGCAAATTCGTCATATCTTGAAAGCCTTGGGCGAAGATCCGGATCGCGAGGGACTTGTAAAGACACCTCATCGCATGGCTCAAGCTTTAACTTTTCTCACTCAAGGTTATCGGATGGATCCGAAACAAGTCATCAACGACGCCCTTTTTACCGAAGACTACGAGGAGATGATTCTTCAAAAGGACATCGATTTCTTCTCCCTTTGCGAGCATCATCTGCTGCCTTTTTTCGGCAAAGCTCACGTGGCTTACATCCCGCATCATAAGATCGTCGGCATATCCAAACTCGCCCGCCTGGTTGACGTCTACGCGCGGCGGCTGCAAGTTCAGGAGCGCTTGACCAACCAAATCGCCAATACCATCATGGAAAGACTGGATCCTCTGGGCGTTGCCGTCGTGATCGAGGCTGAGCACCTGTGCATGAGGATGCGCGGGGTAGAAAAGCAGAACTCAATTATTATTACGAGCACCCTGCTCGGAGCGTTTCGAACGCGAGAGGAAACTCGCAATGAATTCATGACCCTGATTCGTCATAGAAATTTATAGAGCTGTCCATGGAAATAAGATTTAGGGATACCAGCGTCGACGCCGTCAAGACGGACCTGTTGGTCTTGCCGGTTCAGGAAAAAAAGCTCGAGGAGCCGCCACTGCGCGCGCTCGACCGACGTTTGAAAGGGAGACTGCGCCAGCGGATGCAGAAAGCTAACTTCACCGGTGGCGAAGGTAGCACTTTACTTTACTCCACAGCGGGCATGTCTCCGGCGGCGTACCTGTTGTTGATAGGCACGGGAAACCCGAAAGAGATCGAGTCTGATACTTGGCGAAAGCTGGCGGCGCGGGCGAGAAGAGAGGCGACGACCATCGGCGCCGAGGATATGGCGTTGTTTTTCGCGCCGGAAAAAGAGCCGGACGCGGCTGCCGGCGCTATTGTCGAAGGCCTTTCGCTCGCTTCCTATCAATTCGACAAGTATCGCTCGAATTCAAAACCGCCGCCCGAGTTGAAAGGTCTGACGCTTTTCAAGCCCGGTCTAAACAGAAGCGCGGCCATTGAGAAGTCCATACAAACGGCGCAGGCGACGATCCCTGGAGTGTTCCTGGCACGTGATCTCATCAACGAGCCGCCGTCAGTCACCACCGCCCGCTTTCTTGGGACACAGGCGCAACGCCATTGCCGCGGTCGCGGCTTGTCGGTCGAAGTCTGGGGAAAGAAAAAAATCGAGGCCATGAAGCTGGCGGGCCTGCTGGCGGTCAATCGAGGCAGCCAGGAAGAGCCGCGGTTCATCGTCATTCGCTACAAGCCATCCCGCAAGCCGCGAAAGAAAGTTGCCTTGATCGGTAAAGGCATCACTTTCGATGCGCCGCAGTCATCGGTGCCATGAGTCGATTGCCGTATCTCAATTTCGACATCGAAGTCACGGGTTACGTTCCGACGACGGATAATCTCCCCGGCGGAAACGCCCAAAAGCCCGGCGACGTTATCCGCTATTTGAACGGCAAAACCATCGAAGTTCTCAACACCGACGCCGAGGGTCGATTGATCTTGGCCGACGCCTTGGCGCTCGCCGCGAAGGAAAAGCCGGATTACATGATCAACTTGGCGACACTGACGGGCGCCTGCATGGTGGCTCTCGGTCCATCGGTTGGAGGTCTTTTTAGCAATGATCAATCGCTTGCCGACCAGCTCATGCGCTGTGCGCGGGAGACCGGAGAGAGGCTTTGGCAACTCCCATTGGTCAAGGAATATCGCGAGCATCTGAAAAGCAACGTGGCCGACATGAAAAACATCGGTGGCAGCCACGGCGGCGCCATCACCGCGGCGCTCATTCTGGAAGAATTCGTGGACCACATCCCATGGGCCCATTTGGATATTGCGGGTCCGGCGTTTGCAGAGTCGGGGATGGGCATCTGTCCCAAAGGTGGCACCGGATTCGGCGTCCGAACCCTACTCAAATTTCTTTCGACAGTCTAAGGAGGCTACGATAATGGCGAAAATTACGGAGGTTGGAGACAACAATTTCGAAATAGAGGTGATTCAGTCGAAACTGCCGGTGCTGGTCGATTTTTGGGCTCCTTGGTGCGGTCCTTGTAAATCCATCGCGCCCATTGTTGAGGAATTGGCCGGCGAGTACGACGGCAAACTCAAAGTCGCGAAACTCAACGTCGATGATCACCCGGCCACGGCTTCCCGCTACGGCATCCGAGGCATTCCCAATCTGATCATTCTCAGAGGCGGTGCGGTTAAAGAGCAAATTGTCGGTGCCGTGCCGAAGGCACGGCTCGTCAGCGCCATTGAGAAGGCGTTGCAATAACGGTAGGGGAACCGTTGGAGTGATGGAGTATTGGAGTAATGGCCGGAGACGACCTAAGACCATCCTCCAACACTCCATTATTCCATCACGCCATCTTTCAGAAGATATACCGCCGCATACTGACGTTGATCATCAGGCCGATCGCGAACATCATGGAGGCCAATGCCGAGCCGCCATAGCTGAACAACGGCAGCGGCACCCCAACCACCGGCATGATCCCGGTGACCATCGCGACGTTGATAACGACGTGCCAGAAAAAAATCGCCAGCATGCCGAAAACCAGCAGCGCACCGAAGCGATCCTTGGCCCGCTCGATGAGCTTCAAGGCGTAAATAATCAGGGCAAAATAAAGCAGCAGCAACACCAAGCAGCCCACCAACCCCCATTCCTCGGAAAAAACCGCAAAGATGAAGTCCGTGTGTTGCGCCGGCAGGAAATCCAGCCGGTTCTGTGTTCCATGGAGATAACCTTTACCGAAAAGTCTGCCGGAGCCAATGGCGATCTTCGACTGAATCACGTGATAGCCAGCGCCCAACGGATCACGATCCGGATCTAGAAAAGTCAAAATACGCGCCCGCTGATAGGCTTTGAGAAAATGCCAGCCGATGGGGAGAAACGCCAAGCCGGCCCCGACCAGGTAGAGAAACGAGCGCAGGCGCAGTCCGCCCATCAGGATCATACTGAGAAAAACGATGCCCAAGATGATGGCCGTGCCGAGATCCGGCTGCACCAAAGTCAGAATCACCAGTGGTCCGACCATAGCAAACAGCACCCAGAGGTCGCGTAATTGATAACCCCTCGGTGGCTCGCCGTCTTGAAAATATTTCGCCATGATCAAAACAATGGCGATTTTGGCCGGCTCCGAGGGCTGAAATCTAAAAAAGCCGAGATTGATCCAGCGCTGTGAGCCGCCGCCGGAATGGCCAATAAAGAGAACTAAGACCAAGAACGCAAACATCAAGCCGTAGAAGGGATAAGCAAGCCGATCGATGTAATGGTAGTCGAAGGCAATTGCCGTAAACATGGCAACCAGGCCGAGCCCCAACCACATGAACTGACGCGACGGCAGTGCGCCGGCGTGCTCTTCGGTCATGTTGTAGTTAGCGCTATAGATGGTCGCGATACCGATACAGACAAAGGTCAAGGTGAGCAGGAGCAGCGTCCAATCGAAATGGGAAATCAGCCGGCGATCAATTTGCACGGTTCTCTCCTTCGAGACGAACCTGCCGCTGATCAGCCGGTTGCTTTTGCAGTTCGATATATCTCTCGATCACTTTTTTTGCCATCGGCGCAGCGGCCTCGCCCCCGTGTCCCCCATGTTCAACCAATACGACAACGGCAATTTGGGGATTTTGCACCGGCGCATAGGAAATAAACCAAGCATGGTCGCGGTTGAAATAAGCCAACTGTTCGGTCTTGACGTAGCCGCCTTTCATCTCTACGACCTGCGCCGTTCCGGTTTTGCCGGCAATCTCCACCAGGCTCGACCTCGCCGCGCCACCGGTTCCCCCTGGGCCATTGACCACGTCGGCTAAGGCGCTCCGCAGGCGTTCGAGAGTGGATGGTTTGAGGTTGATCGTGCGAATCTTTTCAGGGCCGTACTCACGAATGGTCGCGCCGTCAAACGACTCTACCTTGCTGACGATCCGCGGGCGATAAAGCGTTCCGCCGTTGGCCACGGTCGCAATCATGTTCACAAGCTGCAGCGGCGTCACGGTGAGATAGCCCTGACCAATCGATATCGAAACCGTTTCGCCCGGATACCAGGGCTGACGATACCTTTTTCTTTTCCATTCGCTGTCCGGAACCAGCCCGTTCCTCTCGTCATCGAGCGCCACACCGGTTTTTTCTCCCAAGCCAAAGGCACGGGCCCATTTAGCAATTCGGTCCACGCCGATGCGCGGCCCCAACTGATAGAAGTAGACATCGCAGGATTCGACAATCGCCTTGTGGAGATCAACGGAGCCATGGCCGCCTTTCTTCCAATCGCGAAAGGATCGGTTGCCGAAGTTATAATAACCCGGATCGGAAATCCGGGCTTCCGGCTGCAGCACCCCCTCTTCCAAGCCGGCGATGGTCATGATGACTTTGAAAGTAGAACCCGGCGGGTACTGCCCTTGAGTCGCTCGGTTGCTGAGCGGTCGCAAACGATCTTTAATCAATTCGCGCCATTCTTCCGCTTTGATGCCGCGGGCGAAAGTGTTGGGATCGAAGGCCGGGGTACTGACCATCGCCAGGATTGCGCCGGTATTAACATCAAGGGCAACAATGGTTCCTTCCTTTCCATTGAGCGCCGCGAAAGCGGTTTCTTGCAGCCGTTGATCCAAAGTCAAGTGAACTGTGTAGCCGGGAACATCCGGCACTTCGTGGAGCACCCGGATGCGCCGACCCAATGCGTCAACCTCGACTTGCTGTCCGCCGCTCTGCCCCCGCAGGACTTCTTCCCACCGTCGTTCGAGTCCATACTGTCCGATTTCGTCGCCCATCGAGTAGCCCTGGTCTTTGAGACCTTTGAGCTGACTGGAACCGATCTCGCCCAAATAGCCGAGGACATGAGCCCCCGTCGGTCCGTCGACATAACTGCGCCGCGGCCGCGCGCGCAGCGTCACTCCGGGAAGATCCAGCTGATGGGTTTCCACCGCGACAACCGCCGGCCAGTCCACGTCTCGACCCAATACGACCTCTTCAAAAGCCAGCCGTTTCTTATTCTCTTGGAGAGTCGTCAAGAGCTCTTTTTCATCCCGCCCAAGATAGCGCGCCAGGAGCCGCAAGGTGTTTTCTGGGTCATCGGTGTCTTCGGGAACGAAAAGCAGATCGAAAGACGGACGACTATCCACCATGAGCTGTCCTTGGCGGTCAACAACCATTCCCCGCGTTCCAGGCATTCGCTTGATACGGATGCGATTGTTCTCCGACAGAAAGGTGTAACGTTCACCCTGGATGATCTGGAGAAACACGAGCCGCGTGATCAGGGACAAAAAGACGATCGTGAGGACATAATAGAGCCAACGGGCACGCGCGCGGAGTTCCGGCGTACCATCTTGTCTATTGATGTCGGTAAGGACAGTCATGCCATTATTCTGTGGGGACGGTTACCTTTTCGAGAAAACTTTGCCCGCGCCGCAAGAGATTAAAGACAAACGGAGCGAGCACTGCGGCCACCAGAGCTTCCAAGAGGATATATCTGATGGCGCCCAGCCAAAGTCCATCGACGCTCAAAAATATCGCCGAAACCAAAACCAAGGCCACACCTTTCACCAAGGAAGCGAGCAGCACCACGAGGCTACTCACCACCGGATGGTGCAGCCAGATGGAGCGCGAGCTCAGATAGACGATGAGAAAAACCAAAGACATGGCAAATGCGTTAATTCCGAGGATTTTGCTCGACACGACATCGACGGAGTAACCCAGCATGAACGCGCCCAGAACTGCCCCGACGCTCGGATGATGTAATCCCCAGTAAACGCAAAGCACGAGAATAAAATCCGGCACGATGGGACCCAGGGGCAAGAGGTGGAGAAAAGTCATTTGCAATAGCAGCAGTAGGATCCCGATAGCAAAAAACAGCAAGGATACCTTCATTGGAGAAACGTAAGAGGTCGGGGACAGAATCATCAATTTTTTTCCTGGCTTGTCTCGGGATGAACCACCAGGACTTCTTCGGTTCGTGAAGCCAGCACTGCCGGAGTGACTTCGATCAATTGAAAAAGACCGAGCTGCTGCTTGCGCACCTTGATGACCGTGCCCACCAGCAGCCCCTTGGGAAAAACTCCGTCGATGCCGGAGGTAATCAACCGATCTCCTTCCTGAACATCTTCGCTCCGCTTTACATATTTCAAAATCGTGCCGTAATCCAACGAGCCGGAAACAATGCCCCGCGCCCGAGTGCGCTGAACCAAGACATCAATACCACTGCTTGGGTCGGTGAGTAAGAGCACTTTGGCGGTACGCCCCGTCACGGATACCACCTGCCCGAGGACTCCCAGAGGCGTGACCACTCCCATTCCTTTATTAACACCGTCGGCGCTGCCTTTATCGAGAAGACAGCTCTGGAACCAGCTACTCGCGCTATTGCCGATGATCGACGCGGTAACGGAGTCTGAGGGTAAATGAGAACGGAATTCAAGGAGTTGCTGCAAACGTCGATTGGTAGCTTCCGCCTCCAGCAACCGATTTCTTTCGACCTCCAGTTGCTGAATGCGATTTCTGAGCCGCTCATTTTCCCCTCTGAATCCCGACAGCGTAGTATAACTGTTTTGCATCTCTTTGAACCAATCGATGGTTATCTGCGCTCCGATTTCAACGGGGCGCAAAAGCCAGAGCAGCAGTGGACCGACAGGATCTCTCCTCAATTGTCCGCGTGCGGCGGCGGTCAAGATATAGAGGGACAGCAAGAGACAGAAACAGGAGCTGAGCAGAACTTGATTCTTACGAAAAAAAGCGAGCATGGAAGCTCGGTCGCCTCCAACGGCGGGATGCATCGGTGCCTCAGCCTAGTGAACCGCGACCTCCCTGAGCAGTGAAATCTCATCTAAGGCCTTTCCGGCGCCCATCACGACCGCGGTCAAAGGATCGTCCGCCATCATCACGGGCAGGCTGGTCTCCTCGCGAAGTAAAATATCCAGATTTCTAAGCAAGGAACCGCCGCCGGCCAGGACGATTCCGCGATCGACGATGTCCGAAGCCAACTCGGGCGGCGTCCGCTCTAATGACAGCCGCACCGCTTCGACGATCTGATTGATCGGCTCCAGGAGAGAGTCCCTGATCTCCTCATCGGTGATAACGACGGTCTTCGGTACACCGGCAACCAGATCCCGTCCTTTGATCTCCATCGTCTGAACCTCATCGCTCGGATAAGCCGAACCGATGGTGATCTTGATCAACTCTGCCGTCCGCTCGCCCACGAGGAGATTGTATTTTCGCTTGATGAACTGGGCGATCGCTTCATCCATTTTATCACCGCCCACTCTTACCGAGCGAGAAAAAACAATTCCCGAGAGGGAGATAACGGCGACTTCGGTGGTGCCGCCGCCGATGTCGACGATCATGTTGCCGGTGGGCTCGGTGATGGGCAAGCCGGCCCCAATCGCGGCGGCCATCGGCTCTTCGATAAGATAAACTTCCCTGGCGCCCGCCGATTCCGCCGACTCCCGTACCGCCCGCTTCTCGACCTCCGTAATGCCAAACGGCACACCGACGATAATGCGCGGGCGCACTAGCGTGCGGCGGTTATGAACTTTTTGAATAAAGTAGCGCAACATTGCTTCGGTGATTTCAAAGTCCGCGATGACGCCATCCTTGAGCGGCCGGATAGCGACGATACTGCCCGGCGTGCGGCCGAGCATTCGCTTCGCTTCAGCGCCGACCGCGAGCACCTTTTTGCCGCCACGCTCGTTTCTCTGTTGCACGGCAACCACGGAAGGTTCGTTGCAAACGATTCCCTGGTTCTTGACATAGATCAAGGTGTTGGCGGTCCCGAGATCAATCGCAAGATCGTTCGAAAAGATGCCGAAAAGGGCATCGAACATCAGAAAACTCCTTTTACCTCAAGAGCAAACCGGAAATCAGGCAGTGAGAAAATAACAGATTTGGTTCGGGCAAGCAAGGTAATTGAAAAATCTAGGAAAAACGCATTCTAGCAAATTTGAATCGGTTGCATTGCCACGGGTCTTTTCTTATCATAGAAGGGTTTCTTTTAACCCTAGTTTACCGAAAGGTTTCTTCGCTGATGCTCGATTTCTTACGTAAACGGAAACGATCCTGGATTATCATAGCGCTTCTCGGGATCATCGTCGTCACTTTCATCGCCTTTTACGGGGGCAGTAAGTATCAAAACCAGGGCTCACCCGACGTCGCCGAGGTCAATGGTGACATTATCAGCCAACGGGAGTTCGCTGTCCAGTACCAGAGAGCCCTGAGTCGCTACCGCGAGCTGTTGAAGGGCTCGCTCACGCCGGAAATGCTCAAGAATCTCAATATCAAAGGCACCTTGCTGGAAGAGCTGATTCAAAAAAAGCTCGCGCTCCAGGAGGCGCGGACCCTCGGACTCACGGCCATGGATGAAGAGCTGTGGAATTCCCTCGCGCAAATTCCCGAGTTTCAAGTCGCCGGCCGCCCCAACAAAGAGCGCTATCTGCAACTCCTTCGCGCCAACGGATTGACGCCCGGCGAATTTGAAGAGGAACAAAGAGAACAGCTGACGATCCAGCGGCTCTATAGCGTCATTGCCGACACCGTGCACGTCACCGAGGCCGAAGTCCGGGACCGTTATCGCGTCGAACAGGAGAAAATCAATCTGAATTTCATTCGCTTGCCGCTTAGCGATTTCATTCCCGAGGTCAAACTGACCGAAGATGAGATCAAAAAATTCTATGATCGCAACAAAGATTCATTGAAAGAGCCGCTAAAAATTCAAGTAGAATACCTTTCTTATCCGTTCGATCAGTTGTCATCTTCAGCACAGATCGGCGACAAGGAAATCGAGGATTATTATCAAGTCAATCGCGAATCCAAATTCCACAAGCCCAAAGAAGCGAAGGTGCGCTATATCTCGATCCGTATGCCGCCAACGGCCGACGCCAAGCAAAAGGACGAAGCCAGGGCACGCGCCCATCGGATCGTCGCGGATGCGCGCGCCGGAAAGGATTTTGCTCAAATCGCAAAAGGAGAGTCCGACGATCCGAGCGCCGCGAAGGGAGGCGACGTGGGTTGGATCGCCCAGGGTCAGTTGCCTCAACCCCTCGATAAGGCTGTTTTTGGTCTCGCCAAGGGGGAGGTCAGCAACGCCATCGAAACACCGGCAGGTCTGCAGATCGTCAAAGTCGAAGACACCAAGGAAGAAAAAACCCAGAGCTTGAAAGAGGCCACGCCTGAGATCACGCGAATGCTCAAAGCAGAGAAGGGAAAGCGAGAAGCAGCGACGACGGCGGATCGTGACCGTGAGAAAGCACTGTCGGGCAGCGATTTTAACAAGCTCGCACAGGATCGCGGCGCGGCCGTCAACGTGACCCGTTGGTTCTCAAACGGCGAAGTCCTTCCGGAAATCGGCCCCAACCAAGAATTCTACAAAAATGCCTTTGTCCTCGCTGTTAAAGATGTGAGTCCAGTGATCGAAGGTAGCAGCGCTTACTACCTCCTACGGATCAAAGAAAGAAAGGAACCGACGGTCCCCGCGCTCGAAGCAGTGAGGAGAAATATAGAAAATGGATTGAGAGAGTCGAAGGCTCATGAACTGCTGCTGCAGAAAGCCAACGGTTTCTTAGATCAACTTAAGAAGGAGAAAGATATAGCGCGGCTCGCTGAGCGAAACAGTTTGAAACTGGAGGAAACCGGCTGGTTTCTCCGCAACGCGCCGCAATTGCCGAAGATCGGTGAATTATCGGAGCTAAAAGCGGGCGGCATCATCCTCTCCGCCCAAAAACCGGTTGCCGAAAGAATCCACGCTCAAAAGGACGCGGCCTACATCCTCGCGTTCAAAGAGAGTCAAGGAGCCGACATGGAGCGGTTCGAGAGAGAGAAAGAGACGCTCGCGAAGCAAGCCTTGGCGGAAAGCCGACAGCGCATCCTGCAGAAGTTCATGGAGGGGCTGAAGGCGAAAGCAAAGATCCAGATCCACGCGGCTTCTCTGCAAGAGGGCTAGTTTCTCCCGCGCCGAAATCACGCTCTAAGGATAATTTGTGCAGATCGTTTTGCTTCGCCATGGCGCCACGGATTGGAACCTTCAGGGCCGCTGCCAGGGCGCCACGGACCGGCCGCTCAGCGAAATCGGCATTCGCCAGGCCGAGGAGATTGCTGCGACCTTGAGCGCGGAATCGGTGCGCGCCGTTTACTCAAGCAACTTAAAACGCGCGCGCCACACCGCGCGGCTCATCAGCCAAAAACACGATCTGGCGGTGACCATTGAAGCAGGCATACGCGAGCTCGATCACGGCGCGCTCGAAGGCTTGACTTTCACGGAGATCAAAGAGAACTACCCCGGCTTCATCAGCCGGTGGCGGACCGAGCCGGCGGAGATTCAGGTTCCCGGCGGCGAAAGGCTCGTCGATGTCGCGCAACGAGCTTGGGAGGGTTTGCATCGTATCGCGCGGCGTCACCAACCCGGAGAAACCGTCGTCGTGGTGAGTCACAACTTTCCGATCCTGGGAATCATCTGCCGCATCACCGGCACTCATCTCAATCAGTATCGCACTTTCCATGTCGATCCCTGCGGTGTCACCCGTGTGAATCATGACGGCGACAAGTGGGGCATCACACAGATCAACAATCAAGATTATATTTCGGCAGTGGTCGTGCAGGGGTCACCGTTGTAAACGGAATGCTTCAATACCGGACTGGAGTATTGGAGTATTGGAGTGATGGGTCTCGGCCAATACTCCAACACTCCATTACTCCAGAGCTCCATTCCTTTCGATACGCGAGACGGCCCAAAAGAGTACGGCAAGCAAAAGGTAGCCGATAGCAAACTCCGGCGCGGCGAATAGACCGAATCGACTGGTAACTCCACCTGGCGCGAGATCGTAGGCGTGAATAATGCCGACGGCGGAGAAAGACGCCGCGGCGAGCGACCAGGCACTCGCTTTGACGAACTCCCTCTCGATCAAAGCCACACCAATCGAGGCGAGAATCATCGAACTGAAAATGAAACCCCGCTCTAACGAGATCATACCGTGGATCGCGAGGCTCCGAGCGAACGGCGCCAATCCAACTTCGAACAGCGATTTTCCGGCAGCTCTTACTCCCGTTTCGACCATCAAAAGCCCCCATGCCGCCAGCGCCGGAACGATCCCCAGCGCAACGGCCGGCGCATGCTCCCTCGGCGTTTCCTGAAAAGATTGCGCCACGATGATAATGCCGATGTAGAGAAGGATGCCGATCCCGGCTTCGAGTGGAATCAGATTTAACACCCCCTGAATCGTCCCCGTAAGGCAAAGAAAAGCGATAAAGAGGCCATTCAGCGCGGAATAACCTGAACGCGCGCCGAGCCGCTTCCAACCCGGATGGCCGATATAAATGGTTGTGGCGAATACGCTGCCGAACAGAGCGGCGACGACGGAACCGATCCCGTTCACCATCAGCGACGAAAAGGTAGGGAAGCGATCGCCGGCAGCTTCCGCGCTTTCTATATTTTGCAGCGAACCGACGACATTGAAGATGCCCATCGGAAGAATAACCGAGAAATAATTTAGGAACGCCGGATCAGTGAGCGCCTCCCAAAGCGAGCCACCGGCGAATGTCGGCATTGCCACCGCAAAGTTAACCCCTAACGATTTCCCGCTCATGGTTCCTAGAAGCCATCCCATGATGGTTCCAATGGCAATCGCGACCATCCCGCCCGGTAGTCCGAGCGGCAACTTCTGGTGTGAAAAATAGGCGACGAAAATAATCGCCATCGGCACCATGGCGACTAATGGCTGGGCGAAAATTTTGAAAGTGAAATCCATGGAAATAAACGTGATGGCGATGCCCGCCAGCGCGGAAAGCAGAGCTGCCCTCGGCGTGACGCGGCGCACGCTTTCGGCGATGAAAGCGCCGATGATTTCAATGACGCCGTTGAGAAAACAAGCCACGAGGTCGACTTTCCAGGTCCAGACCGGATCTTTGGTCTCCTGATAAATGGGCAGTATGATAAAGAAGACAAACGCAAACAGGCTAACCGTGTTAATGCCGTAGGGCAGCGCGGTCACGTCTTCTCTGCCGGTTTCGCGCGCCAGCCGATGGGCTTGCCACGCGTAAAAGAAATTTCCGACCAAAATCGAAATCGCCGCTCCCGGCAGGATACGGCCGAAAATGAAACTGTCTGGTAGATGGATCAGTTCGCGGCACAAGCTGACGATTAGAATCAATTGAATCAGGTTATCGATCATAAGACCGAAAAAGCCATCCAGATCTTTGCGCACGAACCAGGGCGGATTAAACGATGATGGCGACATGGGATGAAATTTCCACTTTCGAATTTCGCAGACTGTAGCCGTGCCTGCTGTTTTCTGTCAAACACTTCTCGGCTTTTGAACCAAAATTTAACCGCCTTGAAAGTCCAGGGAATGGAAGATAAAGAGTGTAATTGGATGTCCACGCTTCTCTGCAAAGATTTGGGGGTGATGCATTATCTCGCTGCTATCGAGTTCCAGGAAAAACTCGTCGAACTAAAGCAGCGGGAGCCTTCACCCGACGTCTTGCTTTTTGTTGAGCATCCGCACGTCTACACGTTGGGGCGAGGCGGGAAAGCAGCCAATGTCCTCGCTGCCCAGGAACTGCCGGTTTACCGGACCAGACGCGGCGGCGATGTCACTTATCATGGGCCTGGCCAGTTGGTGGTTTATCCGCTTATCGATCTGCGCTCGAAATTGCGTAAGGATGTGCATCGTTACGTAAGAAACTTGGAGATGACCGCGATTCGCACGCTCAAGGATTTGGGGCTCGAAGGAATTCGCCGGCCGCCTTACACCGGAATCTGGATCGGCGATAAGAAGATTGCCGCCATCGGTGTCGCGGTGCGCCGAAGCATTACTTTTCACGGTCTAGCGCTGAACGTGAATACGGATCTCTCTTATTTTAATCGAATCATTCCGTGCGGACTGAGCTGGGCCGATGTTACGTCAATGGCTAGAGAACTAGGCAAAGAGCAAAGCGCAGAGCGTGTGAAGGACAGGTTTCTCGATCATTTTGCTGAACTGTTCGGCTATTCGGACGTTGAAAGATACGAAGATGGAGAATCGAGGATGGAAGATCGCAATCCTCAATCTTCAATCATCCATCCTCGACCTGCTTGAACCATGCCTAGACGTCATCCCGACTGGATCAAAGTCAGGCCTCCGGGAAATCCCAACTACCTCCGCCTCAAGCGCATCCTGAGGGAGAAGAACCTGCACACGGTTTGCGAGGAGGCGCGCTGCCCGAATATCGGCGAGTGTTGGGGCCACAACACCGCCACATTTTTAATCTTGGGCGACACCTGCACGCGCGGCTGTCGTTTTTGCGCCATCGACAAAGGCAAACCTCTGGCGCTGGACCCGGAAGAACCGCGCAATGTCGCACTCGTCGTCAAAGACCTCGGCCTCGACCACATCGTCGTCACCTCGGTGAACCGCGATGATCTTTCGGACGGCGGCTCGAACCATTTCGCCAAAACAGTCTTTTGGATCAAAGCGCTCAATCCGGCCATTCGCGTCGAAGTTTTGATTCCCGACTTCAAGGGTGATTTGAAGGCCTTAGAAACCGTCGTGCAAGCCGGCGTTCATGTGCTCAATCACAACATTGAAACCGTACCGCGCCTCTATGGAAAAGTCAGGCCTGGCCACACCTACGCTTGCTCGGTAAATATTCTTAAAACAGCTAAAGAGATGCGGAGAGATGTTCTGACGAAAACGGGGATGATGCTCGGGGTTGGCGAGACCCGTGATGAAGTGATGACGACGCTCACGTCGATATCGTCACCTTGGGGCAATATCTTCAGCCTTCGACACGTCAACTTCCTGTCGAGCGCTACGTGACGCCTGCCGAATTTCAGGAATTCAAACAGGACGCCGAAAAGCTCGGCTTTCGCCACGTCGAGTCCGGTCCGCTGGTGCGCAGCTCCTACCATGCCTGGAGCCACGTGACATAGTATCGAAATGGAGTGTTGGACTATGGGAGCATTGGAGTATTGGGTTTTAAATGCATCACTCCATTACTCCATCACTCCAGTACTCCAGCCAAGGAGGGGATCGTTATGAAAGTATTGCGACTACGCTCATGGAACTTTCACGCGGAAAACCTTGATGCAATGACGCGTTTTTATCAAGACGCGTTGGGCGCGGAGGTACGCACGCACCACACTGTGGCCGGCGTTAAGGTCGCGCGGCTTCGCGCCGGCGAGACCGGGCTCGGTCTTTTCGACGCCTCGGAGAAGCGGGCGCCGCAAGTGCCGCATCACACCTTCGAGATCGAAGGACCGGACGATCCGAAGGAGCTGATCAAAGAGCTCGAAGCTAAGGGAATTAAAGGAAGGGCCCGGCTATTCGGTATATATCATCGACCCCAGTGGAAATCGGTTGGAACTATCGAAAGACTAGCGCGGATTTATTCTCGATAACTCACCCCCTAGGACGAGTTTCGGTTTATAAAGCAAGTTTGACACATGCTTTTTACTGGGATCGGAGAATCTTGCATTATTAAAAACCATGCAGGTAACGGCGGACGATCTCGTTAAGCTTTTATTGGCTCTTGTTTTGGGCGGGCTCATAGGTTGGGAGAGAGAGCTATATGATAAGCCAGCGGGTTTCAGGACGAATACGCTGATCTGTGTTGGCTCAACGCTTTTCACCATTTTTTCCTTAAAGATTGGAATCATTCCTGGAACTGACTCGGCTCGCATTGCCGCGCAAATTGTATCGGGCATAGGCTTTTTGGGTGCAGGAGCTATTATTCGCCGCGGAGAGGCTGTTCTGGGACTTACCACAGCCGCCACAATTTGGTTTGTCGCTTCGATAGGAATGGGGATCGGGGCAGGCTATTACGTGATAAGCTCTGTAGGAACCGCGCTGGCCCTAGCTATTCTCTTTGTATTCCGGAAATTCGAGAATCTGGTAGATCGAATCCATACTACCCGGACCTATCACGTGATAGTGTCGGCTGAAGATGACGCGGTCAGAGAATTGAGTCTCGTTCTCGATTCATGCGGCTTAAGAGTATTGGGCAATAAGCAAGTGAAATCTGATAACCGTTATTTCTACGAGATAACGCTTTCGGGTAAGAAAGCTGAGCACACCCCTCTGTTAGAAAAGCTCCTCAAATCTCCGACGGTGAAGGAAGTGAGATACTAGTCCGGATTTTTCACACGCAGACACACTAGTGGCCGACCTCTGACTTCTGATCTCCGACTTCTATCCACCCGCCACCCGAGCAGCCAGCCAGCGCGCCGTGCGCGATAGGCGCGCATCGCCATCGCGTGGTTCGTGAGCTTCGCCGATGGTCATGTAGCCAACGCTGTCAAAACTGATACGCACTTTGGCTGGTGTGTGCGCGGGGGGCAGGGCGTGGATGCGCAATGAATGGCCTCCTGCCCCTAGTGCCCTGCCTCGATCTGCTTGACGAAACCACTCGCCTCGATCTCGCGCAGCGGACCGTTGTCTCCAATATCCTCCGGCCTCGCTTTCGCGGCCTTCGGATTTGACTCGACCATGGTATCCAGGAGGAATTTTATTCCCTTGAGATTCACATATGGCACGGTGGGAAGCGGGGGGATGTTGTAATCATAGGCTATTTGAAGGGTCTCGGCATCGTTGACTCGCAAATGGCGCTCGATCACTTTAAGAGCGAAGGGACGGTCTCTTTTCATTCTGTGAATCCCCTCAATCAAAGCTTTCAGAAACCTTGTG
>WNGG01009500.1_pt1 | contig 20185 bp, 15 predicted proteins | sample 5400661 | NCBI WGS metagenome assembly WNGG01 (sample SAMN13153372, study PRJNA577476) | soil metagenome | isolation source: 100 cm soil or saprolite under Garry oak tree replicate 1 | place: USA:California | collected 2016-06-15
TATGGCCACGGCGAGCGCTCTCGGAGAGTTCAACATTTACATCAACAAGTTCTGGGGCGCCACGGATATTGTTGTGACATCCGGCAACGGACTGCCATTCTCTAACCAGACCCTCGATACTGTCCAGCAGAACATGTTGGTTCATCAGACTGCAGAGAGACTTCAATGGGGGGGAAGGATTGGAAGCAACACGTCTGGCACTCCTTTCTTCCTGACAGGAATTAATCCGACCAGCGATTTTGACTATGCCAGCTTCAACATAACTGGCACGCGTCAACTCTCGCAAGGCGAGGCAGTAGTTGACAATCTGATCGCCGAGAAACTTGGAACAAGTGTTGGGTCCACCCTCAACATAACGACGTTCACTTCTCAACTTCAACCGGAATCGATGCTGCTGAAGATCGTAGGAATCAACTATCCTCTCCGCAACCTCGGTTCGACAATCTACACTTCTCTCCCTGAACTACAGTCAAAGATTGGTTTACCAGGAGGGATCACTCAGATCTACGCCAGCCTCTACGACTCGACCAAGGCGATACAGGCAGAAGACGAGCTGCAGAAGGTCCTACCAACCTACGATGTGAGCGCTCCAAAGGCAGAAGCTGTTCAACGCATCGAAGGACAGACAACAGGTTTCCAGATAGGACTCAACGTGATGATAGGAGTCTCCCTAGTCGTATGCTCTTTCATAGTATTCAACACGCTGTTCATGACGGTCAGCGAGAGAACCTACGAGATCGGGATCCTTCGAGCGGTTGGGAGCTCTCGGGCCCAGATATTCTGGATATTTCTCGCCGAAGGAGCTCTAATCGGAACCCTCGGAACAGTCGCTGGATTACTGGGCGGACTTGGACTTGCTCGGCTCTTTACCTACGTGTTCGAGACGACATTCGACATCCCAAACCTTCCCATCGCCCAGCTAACGCCCAGCATTGCGTTTGCAGGCCTTGGGGCCGGTTTCGCAGCTGTATTCGCTGGGTCCCTCTACCCTGCCCTATCCGCGAGCCGGATTAACATCATTCAGGCCATTAGACCCTCCGCCAGGAACTCGAGGGGTCAAGTTCCCCTGCCCCTCATCGGCCTAGTAGGCGTAGTCATGCTCGGGCTTGGAGTTGGAGAATCCCTTCGAATCACGCCATTCCACGTCAACTACCTAGACGTGGTTCTCGTCCCGATCGGCCTCGTCCTTCTCGGCTCGGCGATCTTCGGAAAAGCGGGAAAGGCCCTGACTTTCCCGATGTTTCTCCTCTCCACCGCTGTCCGATATGTTGCGGCAAGGAACGGGAGGAGGAGGTTGTTGCGTAGCAGCGTCTGTTTCGGGATGATAGCGATAACTCTCAGCTTTGCGATAATGATCGGTGGAATACAGAGCGGGGTCCAAGGAGCGCTCCAGCAGGGAATTCAGGAAGCACTGGGAGCAGACATTATTCTTGTCGCAAACCAGTCCGTCCCGATCAGCTTCACTGACAACCTCACGAGTCTACAGCAGGTCTCAACCGCAACACCTCTATCCCCAAGCCAGGTCCCTGCAAAGGCTTTTGGAAAAGGCTCGAGTAGCAGTATTGGAATCGTGGCAGTAGACCCGTCAGTATTTCCAACGATCATCTCCTACACTTTTATCACTTCACCGCCGGTGTCCGATATCTACTCGCAACTCGCATCTGATAATCAGTCGCTCCTGATACCAGATTCGCTAGCGGCCAAGCTTGGTGTTGGTGCAGGAGACAAGCTCTCGATTCTGACAAGAAACTCCACAGTCAACAACAACGGTTCCATTGTGCCCTTTACGGTTGCGGGAGTTTTTACTGGTCCGGTGCTACAGTATATTCAGTTCGGCGAACACTTTGCCAGCGATTCGATCGTGGTCTCGTTCGCCTCGCAACGCGAGTACTTCTCGGGGAGCTACACGTCGCCCCTATTCTTAGTGGATCTCAAGCCACAGTACAAGTCTCAGGCGACTGGCATCGCTCAAGACATCGCGACCATGTTCCCGAAGTACAATCTTAGCCAGAACTCCCTGACACTCGGCGAACTCCTATCGCTCGTCAACGACACGATCAACAGAATATTCACACTGATACTCCTGATACTCTACTTCGCTCTCTTGATCGCGAGTCTCGGTATAGGCGCCACAATGGTTATGAACGTGTCAGATCGGCGAAGGGAGATCGGACTCCTGCGGTCTCAGGGGATGAGCAGAGGACAGATCGTTGGACTGTTCCTTGGCGAGGGCACGCTTCTTGGCCTCTTCGGTTTCTTGCTCGCGGTTCCTGGTGGACTGCTGTTGCTGAAAGGGGCTACGAACAGCACTGCTCTTGCAGGCTTCTTCATCCCCTTTGTCGTCCCTTACAACGCGATAATGCAAGCGTTTCTCCTTGCGCTTGTCGCCGTTCTGGCCGGCAGTCTATATCCCGCGCTGCAAGCGTCCCGAATGGAGATAACCCGTGCGCTGGAACTTGTGTAGCACATCGCGCCGAGGCTAAAATAGCCGGGCGAAGCTCTCATCGTGAGAGGTTTGCCTGGTAACGCGCTCCTGTCGGTTTACGACAAGACGGGTCTCGACAGGATTGCCTCGATATTCTCTAAGTTGCAGGTGAAAATGCTCGGATCAGGCGGTACCGCTGAGGCGGTTCGCAAGCTCGGCCTCAAAGTGGTTGACGTTTCGGAGTATACAGGTGTGAAAGAGATGCCCGGAGGTCTGGTGAAGACGTTGCATCCTAAGATTCATGGAGGAATTCTTGGGGACTGGCGCGACCCGGCACAGCGGGAGTATCTGGAGGCTAACGGGATTGAACCTCTGGATTTTGTCGTGGTGAATCTCTACCCTTTCCAGAGCGTTGTCAAGACGGATCACGGCAATCTTCGCAAGGCTGTTGACAGTATCGACATTGGAGGCGTGACCTTGATCAGGGCCGCAGGGAAGGGTGCTCTCTTGAATCAGAGGGTCGTTCCTATCACAAACCCTGCCCAGTATGAAGCGGTCGTGAAGGAGCTGGAGAAGAAAGGATACGTTAGCAACGAGCTCAGGCAACGAATGGCTCGAGAAGCCTTTGCCCTGACCGCGGAGTATGACCAGGCGATCCGAGACTTTCTAGCCGGCCAGGGACCATGAGCAAGCAGGAGATTCGGAAAATATACAGAACGGCCCGGAAGGAGGATTTTCCAGAATCTCTCAAACTGGTAATGGATGGAAGAACAATTGAGTATTTGAAGGTCCGCTGGACGATTGATGGTCAGGATCGAGGTCTGAGGTACGGCACAAACCCGCACCAGAAGGCGGCATTGTACAAACCCGCAGAGTCGCGGGGCGGCATTGGCAACGTGGAATGGATCAAGTGGGGAAAGGACGGACCGTCAGCGACAAACATCGAGGATGGCAGCCACGGGCTCCGAATCGTTCGATACTTCGACGGACCTACAGCTGCCGTGATGAAACACCTCAACCCGTCAGGCATCGCTGTAGGACACGGTGGTCAGACCATGTCGGGAGTCTATGTTCGGGCGAGGGATGCAGATCCTAGAGCAGCGTTCGGCAGCGTCGTCACACTCAATCGTCCGGTGGACAGGTCCACAGCAGAGGAATTGTCTAAGACGTTTGTCGAGGTGGTATACGCGCCAGACTTCGAACCGTCGGCTCTCACCATCTTCAACGCAAAGAAAGATATCCGATTGGGAAAGGTCCGCAAACTTGTCAGTGATCAAAATCATCCTGACATCGTTGTCTTGGATGATGGATCCTTGATATTCGAGGACTCCTACTCTACAAAGATTCAGTCAGAAAACGATCTAAAGCAACTATCCGTCGCGACGAGGCGCTTGCCAACAGAGGCCGAGTACACGGCTATGCTACATTCTTGGTGGACCGCCTGCGAGGTCCGTTCGAATGCTGTGGTCTTCTGGAAGGATGGAGTATCGCTGGCAATCGGTACCGGCCAACAGGATCGTATCGGTGCAATCGAGGCTTGTATCGAGAAGGCGCACAGGTATGGACACGATCTCGAGGGGAGTGTCATGGCTTCCGATGGATTCCTGCCGAAGATGGATAACGTAGAGGCAGTCGCGAGAGAGAGAGTCTCAGCGGTTATCCAGCCAGGCGGCTCGGTCGAAGACCCAGAACTCGTCAAAGCCTGCGATGAGCATAGGATAAGCATGGTCCTCACCGGCGAACGCTCCTTCAGACACTTCTGACACTTCCAGACGCGCCTCGGTCGAATCGGCAAGAAAACCCATCCTGAAGAAAAGTTGTTAGAAGTACAAACCTGTCGTTTGGCTAACAGGTTCGCCTGTAAACCTGTCACCTGACCTGTCCGAGCTAAATACGAGATCGAACACTGTTGTAACATCAAGAACTGATTTTGTCGGAAGAACTTCCTGGACTAGGGGACCGGACGCCAGGTACTCGAACTGAAGCTGAAGACAAAAAATACTTTCAGAGACCTCCATGCGTAGAGCGCTGGCTCCGAAACAGGGCGCCGCTAACTCGCAAGAAATATCTGGGCTACATGTTTCGATTCCAAGTTCAAACAGGACTATCACCCGAACAGTTCCTTGAATGGTGTAAGACTGTCGAATCTGTGGAGGTCCAAGACCTTATCGACAAGACTTCTGAGAAGTTCAAGCCTGCTATTCAGTTTTGTTATCGTGTGGCCATTCGAAGCTTCCTAAGTCATAACGGATACACTCTCCCAAAGACCAACCTCCAATACGTCCCGCAAGACTGGCATAGAGGCTACAAGCGCGCTGAGATTCAGGCCCTACTTGGCGCTCTAAGGCAGAAGCATCACAAGCTGTTCGTTGTAATGGCTGCGGAGTCGGGTCTCCGCTCTCATGTCTTGATGGATTTGCGATTTCGGCACATCAAAGATGACTTTGAGAGTGGGACCCCTCCAATGGCAATCCGCTTGGAACCGCGGTTCTACGTTGGAAAGAAGGCTGCAGGTTACACATTCCTTGGTGACGGGTCCGCTCGTCTCATTCGAGAGTGTCTCGACCGGCGTCTGATCGGAGAGACTGCAGATTCGAGGCTGATCCCAAGAAGTTACTATGCGGTTCGGGCTGCGATGCACAGAGCCAATCGAATCTTAGGCTTGGACCCTACGATCCAAACATGTCACGGACTGAGAAAATACTTTGAGAACGCGTTAGACGCCGCGTCGATCGATCATGAGAAGAAGATGGTCATCGAAGGACACTTCGCTGGAACCCGAGCCAAACACTACACTGATAGAGACATAGAAGAGCTTCGGGACATTTATCGGAAAGTATCCCCGTTCATCAAACTAACCTTCGAGCAACCAGCCCGGATGACAGCTGGAAACGAGAACTACAACAGGAGACTTGCAGAGCTTGAGACCCGCCTTGACCGACAGCGGGTCCTAGAAGCAAAATTAACAGTGCTCGAGGACCAACTAGAGCAACTGGATGAATTTCGAAGAAAGCTAGAGATGCAGTACGCTTCTCAAGTCACATGATACTCGAAAGCATCCAGTGAGATCAGTTAGATTTGCCTGTGGCGGGAAAGTTGGTTCTCAGCAAAAGAAGCAGAGTTAACGCGAGAACCCAGGCCAAGAAGACGGGCGTTGCTGAAGCTCCCAAGAAAATGGCGAAGGCAAGGGCAGACGACATAATTGCGATATAGGTTACCAATCCCGATGTCTGAGATCGTCCAGGACCACTACCGACGACCTTACTCACTTCTGGGAAAAACCATCCAGCCATGGCGAATGGAATTATCGGTATAGACAAGATGGGATCTAACAAAATGGAAGGAAAAGTGGCAATCAAGAGAATGAGTCCGTAAAGTGCTAGAACTGAGAAGAAGATCTTCGAAGAGGTACTTGACCTGACGGAAGTCTTCTCTCCACCTCCAAAGGCCTTTCGAGCAAAAACCGCGGCGACGTAGGTAAAGAGACCGACGAACCATAAAGATCGCGAGATGAATATTCCCGTAAAAAGTGGCGCCCAGGCGCCAATGACGGGTCCCACACTTGCAAGGAAGGATATTGTTACTGCGAACGCAGCGGCGACAAGTTGAATCACAGCAAATTGTTTGCTAATCTCCAACCTGGGTGCAGCGGCGAGGCTGGTCGTCCCGAACACCCCCTGGGTCGAATCACAGAGGCCAGAGGTCCCCCGTTCCCTGGAACGCATCAGTCCAATTGTTGAACGAGCCAAGGAAGCTACTGAATCCAGCTCCCTGATAATCATGGCCAGGAAGCAGTTCGTCAGCGGCTGCGCTACTGAACGCAGAAAACGCTCCGTTTTCGAGGACACCTCCTCCCGTAACCGGTTTGCCCTGAATGACCTGCCCAACAGCATAGGTAACCTCTCCAATGCCAACGTTGGCAACCAATTTTTCAGCAGTTAAGCCTCCCTGAGGTACTATGCCAGCTGTCTTCGCACCAAGAGCTCCTGCTAGCGCCCCAGTGATGAAAGCAGATCCCAGGCCAGAAGATGTGATCGCGTGCCCCGAAACGTACTGGGCCGCTGCATATGACCCTGTGTTAATAGTTCCACCTATTGCAGCGTTTGCTAGAATGTTTCCTGCTACCGAACTCCCGGCTACGGCGGCCCCCGCGCCCCCTGCGACCGCTCCCAAGGCAGCAGTCAGTACCGCTCCTTTGAGAGTTGCCTTGTCTCCAGCGGCGAGCGTATAGGAAGTCGTTGACAAGGCCGCACCGACGGCAGCAGCTGCAAGTGGCGAAGCGATGCCGCCGGTAGCAACGACTGCAACAACCGCTACTACAATGACTGCAATCGTGAATGCTTGTGCTTGTTGTTGCTGGCTCCATGTGAATGGGTTCCACCAATCGAGCCCGGACGGATCTCTCAGTGTTGTTGGGTCGTCGATGACATAGATGTAGAGATTGAGGCTTTGCGGATTGTTGAGCTTGCCCTGCTTGGGATCTGGCGATATGAATCGCCCAGTTGAAGGGTCATACCATCGATGAAGGTAGTAGTACAAACCTGTCGTTTGGCTAACAGGTTTGCCCGTAAACCTGTCACCTGACCTGTCCGAACTAAATACGAGATCGAACGTCGTTGTGACATCAAGAATCGTTCTTGTCAGAAGAACTTCCTGGATTAGGGGACCGGACGCCGGATATTCGAATTGTATCTGAAGACAGAAGATACTATCAGAGACCTCCATGCATAGAACGCTGGCTCCGAAACAGGGTCCTAACGACCAGGAAGCATTATCTAGGCTACATGGGTCGGTTCCAAATTCTAACAGGATTCACACCTGAACGATTCTTGGAATGGAGCAAGACTGTCGAATCCGTCGAGGTCCAAGACCTAATCGACAGAACTTCTCTGGAGTTCAGGCCTGCTATTCAGTTTTGCTATCGAATCGCACTCAGAAGCTTTCTCAGCCATAACGGCTACAACAGCCTACCCAAGACTGATCTCCAATACGCTTCCCAGGCATGGCATCGAGGATACAAGCGCCACGAGATCCAGTCACTACTCCTCAATCTCAGACAGAGACATCACAAGCTCTCCGTCTTGATGGCAACTGAATCCGGGCTTCGTTCTAACGTCCTGATGGAGATAAGATATCGCCACATCGTGGAAGACCTTCAGGATGGGAGAATTCCAATAGCCATCCGCCTTGAGCCACGATTCCATGTAGGAAAGAAGGCTGCTGGGTACACTTTCCTCGGACCCGGGTCCGTCGGCTTGCTCAAGCAATGCATCGAAGTAGGGATTGTCGAAGCCAGACCCGACGCTAGACTCATTCCAAGAAGCTACTACGGCGTCTGGGCGGCAATTCATCGAGCCAGCAGGAGAGCAAGCTTGGACCCTAAGATTCAGACATGTCACGGATTCCGAAAGTACTTCGAGAACGCGCTAGACGATGCGAACATCGACCACGAGAGGAAGATGATCATCGAGGGCCACTTCGCTGGGACCCGAGCCCAACACTACACTGATCGTGACATTGAACATCTTCGAGAAGTCTACAGAAAGTCGTATCCTTTCATCGAAGTGGGACAAAGCCCTCACACTTCAGCAGAAGGCAGGGAAGCTATTTGGCAAAACAGAATAATTCAAGTCGAGACCCAAATAGCAAGACAGAGGATTCTAGAGGCGAAACTTGTCGTCATGCAGGATGACCTCAACAGCCTGATGCAGATTGTCGCGAATTCGAAGGGTAATTCTTACGGATAATCAGGTTTCCAAGTTATTCCTTCTTTACGCTTAACAGTAGGCCCTGCTGTTTGAACCAGGAGCTGAGAGTGTCCGAGAGAACGTCGAACTGTTTGTTGACCTTCCTCATTCCTAGGAGGCCGCCGGCCATTCCAGATCCAGACTTGATTAGTCTTAGAGTTCCACCCTCTGCCGCCTGAGATATCTGGAAATCGACAGCATACCGCTGCGCTAGGACCCCGAGAGCGATATTGGCGCCTTTGCTTCCCTTCTCAGCCTTCCCTGACATAGGGCTCAGCCAGGTGACAGTGAAGCCATTTATTGCGAACGCTTGTTGGACGAGATTCTTGACGTTGTCAACAGACCCTCTCACTACAAGATCGGCATATTTCGCCATAGAAGCCCACTTTCTCGGTAGACGGGGTATCCTTCGGATGGATAAGGTTATCATTTAACGAAGATGCCGGTGCGTTGTTTCTTGAGTTCGTGCTCCGCGGTCATCGTCTTCGAATTATCATATACATAATCCGTATCCCAACACCAACGAGAATCGCGGGAAGACCGAAACCGAACTCAAGGGCTTGAGGATACCTTTGGGAAGCTATTGCCAAGCTGACCCCTCCGGCGGTAATGGCAAAACCAGTCAGTTTCGTTACTCTGGTAGACGTGGACACATATGGAAATGCGCCTACAACCGTGAAAACGGCAAAACCCGACCAGTACAGAGGGCTTGAGAAGAAGGACCCTGGGGTCAAATACAGTTCAGCCAGAAATGCCAGGACACCTAGTCCCAGCGCTACAAAAATCGCGACGACACGTTTCGCTCTCAACGAATGTTGCACACGAGTATCTTGTTCAAACTCAATAAATGAAAAGGGTGTCTGCTAAACCTTGGATCCCTGATGACCTAAGACTCATTGCTAGCACGTCCCTTGGCATTTGGTAGGTCGAGATTTGATACGCGAGACTCTTGAATCCATAGAGGTCAGCATCGGACGGCAGGGAGGTCCCGGAAGCGGCGCCAAAGCCAAACGCTATGCTTGCGTCAGCGAGTGTTTGCGCCGAGCTCTTACCTCCAGCAATGTCAATTGAGGCCTGTCCCACCGCGTCGATTGCTCCTGCAATTCCTCGACTCGAGGGAGCCGCCAGCGCAGAGGCACCTGTAACCTCTTCGACAGAGAAGGACCCAGCTATGGGACCTGCAACCCCCCCGAGCGCTCCTAGCGCACCCCCCGACAGCACCGCCGCTCCGAAGCCCTCTGCGGAACAGCCGCCTTTACTCCCGCTACATGTGGCACCATAGAACAGGCCGGAAATCCCTGCCCCAGACAAGCCTCCGATGAGAACGGGAGTTACCGCTAGACCTAGTCCTCCTGTAGCAACGGCAACCACAGCAATCACTGCTACCGAAATTACCATAGTTCGGAAGTTGGGATCATTGTTCCACTCATTTACGACACCATTGCCAAAGCTTACTGCTCCATTGTAGAGCGTAGTGGCTCCGCCTACGACAGTGTTTGTGAAGCTGTTGACGTGGCAGCCTACATCCCAGAAGCCGCATCCGTCCAACCCGGACGGGTCCAGATTCAGGCTTTGTGGATTCGACAGTTTGCCCTGTTTCGGGTCAGGTGAGATGAACCGGCCAATAGACGGGTCGTACCAGCGGTGATAGTAATAGTACAAACCTGTCGTTTGGCTGACAGGTTTGCCTGTGAAGTTGTAGTTCTCGCTGCCCGATGCGGAATTTTCCTGACCTCTCTGCTAGTAGGCGTTCGAAAGAACCAATTCTTTGTGGACGATGATCGCGTTTGGGGTGATAGTGGAAGGTCCGGTCGTAGAACACACTGTCGAATTCGGAAAGAAGCACTTATTTCTAGAGCCGTGAAACCCTTCCTAACGCAAAATACTCGACCTTCGCAAAGTCCAAGACAGACTCATCATCAGGGATAGGAGCGAGCACATTCGCTATGCCCACGGTGACGAGTTTACCAGAGGGCTGACCTGTCAGGCTATCCAGCGAGTCTCCCTTGTAACGATTTGTTATAGCTAGGTTAAGCAGAACCCAATCCTGTTTCGTAGAAGCCTGCAGCGACCTCACAGGATGATCCAATCGGACGACAAAATACGTTCCGCGATCTGTTCCAACCAAACTCCGTACAACTGTGCCAGGAGGTAGCTCGGGGGGTTTACCGGTCCCATCGTCATCGAGTATGATCTTGATTCGCTCTCCAACGAGCGTATGTTCCATTTTCATAGGCCGCATACTCTACAATGACAGCGCCAAGACAAGGGCTATTGTAGGAATCCAAGGTCCTGTGTAAATAATTGCGTTCGGGTCGATTATTCGCATCTCTATCCCACCTCCGAGATGCCCATATTGAGGTTCAACGACTTGTGGCTCAGTTAGACCGTTCTCCGATACGACCATCTCTCTAAACCAGCTGGCAGTATTATGCGGAGGAAGTGACAGTTTCTCCTGGAACTCGCCTTGAGTCATGTAATTTTCAGAAGTCACCCAAGGTGTGTCGTAGCCCGGATACGATCCCACTTGATACACCTTAATTCCTCGTCCTGCATTTTGCCCAACAGTGTCCGCTTGTGAGGCCGGTTCGGTTGCTCCTACTGTTGGGTTTGTGTCGGCTATTGTGGTTGTGGAGGTTGTTGACGCATCTAGTTGGGTGCTGCTAAGCTCTTGGATGTTCGGTGGTGCTGTGACTCGTATCTCGTTTTCCGGTGGAGGCAGTGGAGGGTCTCCGGCTCCGATGGTTGACCCCCCGCCTCCAGCGTTGCCAGTGCTGGACCTCGCTGATGGGTCGTCACAGCCATCAACGCCACAATTCAGAACATTCATACCGGTAGGGTCTCTGAGAACGGTCGGAAGATTCCGGACATACGCGTACCCGTTCAGGCTCTGAGGACTAGGAGCATCACCAGGAAGAGGATCACGGCTGACAAACCGTCCCGTAGACGCGTCATACCAGCGCTCTAATTCGTAGTAGAATCCCGTAGCAGAACTATACGGCTTACCGGTAAACCGGTAAGTCTCTGAGCCGGTAGAGCCATTGTCTTGTCCGTAGGGCTGGTAGTTGTCGGAGAAGACTACTGTCTTGGTGGATGATGTGACGAGTCGTGTGCTCCCAAGCGCGTCCGTATGATAGTAGAACAGGCTGCTGCCGGTGGCCCGGGTGATTCTGAGATTTCCAGCAAAGACGTAATCGTTCTCGGTCCCATTGATGTAATACTCGGACAGCGTCTCAGTACCATGATACGAATAGAAGGTCCAAGTGTTCTCATTAGACTCCAAGCGCCGTCCCAGTCCATCGTACGCATAGTAGCCCTGCGGAACATTGTTCAGACTGGCCTTGAGAAGATGACCCGCGACATCCCATCCATAGACCCAGCTATTACCGGCTGAGCTCTTGGAGAGCAGATTCCCGTTGGCGTCGTAGGAGTATGTCGTAGCCGTGCCCGATGTGGAGGAGGAGACCAGTTCGTTGTTGGCCTGATTATAGCTATAGGTCGAGAGGATGCCATTCGAGCTCTGTCTCTGACGGTTGCCAAAAACATCATACTGGTACCAGAGAGGAGTCGTGATAGCGTTGTGGCCTGTGCCTGTCGTTAGGCTGGCGTTGGTCAACCGAGCCAGAGGGTCATAGTTGTATTGCTCACTAGTCGCCACAGAGTTCACCTGGCCCGTTACACTAGCGACAGTGCCGGTTTTGTTGTACTGATAGTTCAGGTGAAAGAGACTGGTCGCGGGGCGGGTGCTGGTATTGTTGAGGCCGATACTGCTGACGCGGGCTAGATTGTCAAAGGTGTAGTTGCCTACTAGACCATTACCGTACGTGACGCCCCTCACACTGTCATCCCGGTAGTAGCTGAAGCCGGCGTAGACGGGACCTCCAGGCTTCGAAGCGCTGAGAAGCCTGCCTAGGGTATCATAGGTATAGTTGACTACGAGCCCGTCCGGGTAGCTGATCGAATAGAGATTCTCCCCAGCGTACGCGTACTTGACAAAGTACTGCGACCCTATTATTCCGCCGGAGGGCGAGGAGCCGGTGGGACCGCTGACAGGACCCATCTTGCAGATGTTATAGCAGTCAGGATACCCGTTGGCAATGTATTCTAACAATAGACCGGTGCTCGTAAAGGATGGAGTTATGGTCAGATCGTACATCGTATGCTGTCCACCATACGTGATGGTGACACCACTAACGCTGACCCAGGATCCCACGTCATAATTGTAGATCTTGTCTCCGGGCTGTATCAGCGTGATCGGTTTCTCTACAGTTCCAGTACCAGTGAGGATCCATAGTTTCATCAGCGGATTGGCGTCTGCTCTGAAGGGAAGACCTGCCGTTGTGTGTATTGTCAGAGTACTGTTTGTAGTGACCCTGCGTATCTGAGACACCGTGGCGACGGTCTGGTACTCTGTAGGCGCATTGTAGGCTATGACCTTGTTGCCCGGGGTAATGTCTTGTACTGGAACCTGGGTCCCGTTGGCGAGAGTTATCAGTGTACCCTCGGCCACGCTGCCACTTCCCCCACCCCCAGGAGAATACGGGCATCCGCTGAATGGATTGTTCACGTAGTAGCACTCTTCTGTAACCCTGTTTCGGGAATCGTAAGTGTAGCCCATTGTCGCGTTCTGGCTCTGCAACTCCAACAGGTTACCGTCTCGATCATAGGTGTAACTATCGCTCGTCCCGGTGTTCCCGTGGGTTATGCTTGAGACTCTGTCCAATGAGTCGTAAGAGTATGCTGTCCGAACCCCATTCCTGTCAATCTTGCCTGCAATGTTATTGTTACTATCATAGTTGTAGGACTCGAAGGTTCCGTCAGAGTAGTCTGTCCTGACTAGCCGGTTCAGACTGTCATAGGAGAAGACCTCAGTCTGAGGCGCCGTCAGGAGGAAGTCATCGAAGGAAAATGTAGGAAAGCAGGATGATGCTTTGGCTGCCGAGATCTCGATTCCCACCACATTCTTTGTCGTGTCAACGTTCACTTTTACCATCGTCCATGTTCCAGGGGATTTCAGTGAAGTCTGGGAATTTGTTCCGTCGGAGTAGAGAACCTGTACGATGGGATTGACACCATTGTTTGGGTCGCCTCCCATATACCAGAACTGGAAGCTTGTGATCATTCTGCCTGGAACCAGCGCCGCGAAATTCTCTTGAAGCGTGAAGGCTACGGGTATGCATCCGCTGACATTTTGTACTGCCGCGGCGGTTCCTGTGTGACCGGGGCCGCGTACCGCCATCCCTGTCCGGGTCCAGCCGTAGAAAGTGCCTGTCTCAAAACCGGGATTAACAAACAGGTTTTCGTTGGCTGATACAGTTCTCCGGAGGTTTCCGACCTCATCATAGTAGTAGTTCGTCAGATAGTAGTGTCCACTCAAGAGTGGGGCGTTGCACTTGGAGTCTGAGAATTCGACTACGGAGATGAGGCGTCCCAGCCGGTCGTATACGCTGCAGAAATAGCTGCCGTTCTCGTCTGTTCTCCGGACCCACGAACCGGTATCATTGTAATAGGTGCGAACAACGTTACCGTTCGGTTCGGTGAGCTGAACCTCTCTCCCGAGGACATCATACTGGTAGGTGGTGGTATTGTTCAAGGGATTCGTGTCAGAGACCTGTTTGTCCATCCAGCTGTAGGCGAAGGTTTCAGTCGAATACACAGCGGCCCCGGAGAACTTCTTCAGACTTGCTAGTCGTCCTAGGCCATCATAGATCTGCCGCGTCTTCCAGCCGTTCTCGTTGGCGATGTCCACGTAGTTCCCTGTGTCATTGTAAGAATAATTGGTATAGTCACTCGTAGGATACGTGACTCTCGTCACGCGGCCTAGAATGTCGTACTGGTAGCTTGTCATATTGCCGTTTGGGTCCGTGCTTGTAAGGAGTGTTCCCGTGGCGAAATTGTATGTATAACGCGAAGAGGCGAGGGCACCGCCTGGTATGAGAGTCTGGTTCCTGATCGTCACGTACGCTTGCTGATAGGAAGAGGAGTATCCAAAGAGGGTCCAGTTTCCCCTCGCATCGGTGAGCTTGACGAGGTTTCCGTATCTATCGTAGTTTCTAGCTGTTGTGAGCCATTGGGGGCTTCCTGAACTGTAGAGTTGCCGGGTCTGGTTGAGTCCTCCCCAAGGGTAGTAGCTGTTGTAATTCTCGGTCGCCACGGAAGCGGAGGTCCCCGTCGCATTCTGCAGTTCTGCGGTTCCTGCAAGCGAAATGTGAATGTTCGGGTTTGGGGCCCCATTCTTGAAGAATGAGTTTGTAAAGCCGGGAGGAGCTACTTGCGGAGACACCGTCGTCGCGGTAAGGTTATCGAAGAGTGCTGAGTATCCCCCCGCGTAAACACCGAAGCCAGTTCCAGCGGAGGCAAATGGGCTGGAAAGGGATGAGAAAGTTCCTGAGACCTGGCAGGGATTCTGACCCGGGAGGCTAGCAGTCCCAACCGCGTGATAGTTCTGGACTGTCAGCGTGAAGTTGTACCATTTCCCGAGAGCTATAGCGCAAGAAATCTTCGCGCTAGGCTGTGGATTAGAGAAGTTGTCTGCAAGGAATTCTGGACCAAAAATATTCCCATCGTCCAGCAGCTCAAGGAAGGTCCCTGATGGGCCTCTGTTGTGGAGGACTAAAGCCCACTTGGAAATCCCCGACCCGGGAGAATGGGTGAATATGCCGATTCTCTGGTCTGACGAGTTTACTGGTTTGCTAATGTACACTTTAGCCTGGAGGGACAAGTCTCCCTTACCAATGTCAGCCCGGGCGAAGACGCTCGCCTGTTGCCCTACAGTTTCAGTGCCATTGTAGGCGCCGTTCTGGACTGTCCAAGAACCATAATGGGCTGACCATTGGTTGTCTGTATTGGTGTAGTTAGCGTTGCTGAAGGTTTCTTGGAACGAATAGAAGCCAGGCGATAGTCCATTGTTGTAGTAGGAGTTGAAGGCCTCGTGATACCAATTGGACAGGGGATTGATTACTCTACGACTATAGACCCGGTTTCCCCAAGAATCATAGCCATAGAAGGTGGTGTAGCTCCCAAGGCGAGGATTAGAAGAGTCGTCTGACACGATTACGGTCTCATTGGTAACATCTCCATGGGTATCAAAGAACTGGCGGACTCCTCGGAACCCGTTGTTGTCGTCCGAAACATTCCAGCTCACACCAATGTTCGAAAACGCGTAGGTTGTCGTTATAGCCGGCGACGTCCCATCGTAGGTGATAACGACCGTACCGGGAACCTGCGGTCCCGCACCTAGGGAATAGAAGTATGTCAATGCACGAACTTGCTGACCCCCGTCCGTTGCAGTTATCTGATGAGTGACCCGGTAAGAATTGGCCTGGACAAACTGTAGCGTGCTGTAGGAATAGTCGGTCGACCATCTCGTTGGGTAGGTAATGCTAGAGGGAATCCAAGGAGCAATGTTGGGATCATTCACGGAATTGTACTGGAAACTGGTCATCCTTCCGGCAGGGTCAGTAACCGAGATTAGGCTCTGACCGCTATACGCGAATACGATCCCTCTCACAGAGCCTGACCCCATCAGACTCGTCTGGTTAATGCTGAGCAAGAGCCCCGCACTGTTGTAGTAGAACTGGAATGTTCTTCCGACAGTATCATTAACAGTAGAAATTCTGTTTGCAGGAGTATAGCCCAGTGTTTATGTTGTTGCCCAAGGCGTCTGTGATCTTACTCAGCCGGTTCGAATGGCTGGGGTCGAACTTGTAATTCACTCCAGACCTAGATAGGAGAAAGACTCCTGTAATGTTTCTGACCAGTTGGAAATTCTCTCCCTGATGATTCACGTAGACGCTACTGGGTCCGGTCAGCCAGAAACCCGTCGGAATTCTGTAACCTTCTCCATTCCACAAGTGTATGTACTGTGGGGTCAGTGAGTTGTTCATCCAGGGGAAGTTGAGCTGCCAGCCGTTCCCAAGGGGAGCCCACGGATAGGACTCGTAAAGGTATGGCTTACCGTTGAGAAAAGTGTAGGGTTCCGTGTAAACCCGGGTAAATTCGAGGTTGAGCCCTCGTCCGGGAACGTTCAGGTCTCTCTGAACTATCGTCAGCATCCCGTTGCTGGGGGAGACGTACTCTCCGAGATTGTTGAAGTACTGTCCGTAGGGGGCTAGTCCGTTGCCGTCCCAGGGATCGCTGGGAGTTGCGAAAGGCGACCAGGCGGTGGTGATTGGTATCGAGGCGAAGGTTGCGTTGTATGGTCCAGAACCCTCGGTCCAGATAAGCGCAATCTGAGTTGAGCCAGAGCCGCTGGCGGAAGCATAGTTGGAGCCGAGACTGCTTGGTACATTCCTGTTTGTCACAGCAAGAATTGTCGATTGGTCTGACCATTTCTCTCCCGAAGGTCTATGGACCATGGCTATCGAGGAGCCCTGAATGGCAAATGCGTAGAGGTCACTCGTTGAAGAATCAACCGTGATGGTGGGAGAGGAGTAGGAGGCTGGAAATAATGGCATCTTGCTCCATAGGCCAGAAGCTGGACGATACGCGTAGTTTACTCCGGCGCTGTACGCGCGGTACAATACATGCGCCCCGAAACTCGCGTCTGAGACGCCTGTCAACTCAGAACCATCAGCCACCGATTGATCGACATACTCGACCTGTCCAACACCGTTATTCGACACTAGTTTCGACCGTAACTCGACTTGGGGAAAATTGCATGGAAGAGGGCACGACTGGTACACCACCCTCATCGAGCCATCGGCCGAAGGAATAAGGACTGACCTATAATGATCGTAAACAATCGCGGCAACACAGTCCTTCGATTGCTCAACTAGAGTTGGGTTCTTACCATAAAGAACATAGAGGTCGCTTTCCATTGACGGAAAGTAAGAACACGCAGGATCAGACCCAATTTGTTTGTAATAGTTGAAAGCAAAGGTCAGATTTCCATACTTGCTAAAGGCGATATTCACATTCCTAACTCCGAGCGACATAGAACAGCCGGGAGCTGTCCAAAACGTACACGTGCCGGTCAGCACACCGGTCTGACCGACGCTTCCCCAAGATATTGCCCAGTTACCGTTACTCCCCGTAATGTTCCCAACTATGTAGTGCAGTGCGACTTGCCGAGTCCAGTTACCCGAGTAGGTTCCTTCGTAACTATCCCCAGCCGCCACAACGACCGTCTGTCCGAAACTTATTACAGCCGGGAAAGAAACTTCAGAATCAGAACTTACCCAGGCGGGCCAGCTCTGTGGCATCGAATAGCTCTTCCAGCTGATACCGTCATGAGAATAAGCGTACCATAGAGATTCGTAACCGTATGTCTGGCCATAGTAAAAGACCCAGTAGTTGCCTCCGACCGGTTCGTAGAAGACCTTCCTTTGAAAGGTCTGAGCCGTGGGCGCGAAGCCGTTGATGTTAGTGGATATTAGGCTTGGATCGATGGAGACAGTTGACCCTGCCGGCAGGTCTCCCAGGCTTATGTTCAGGCGGAAATTTCCTAGACCAATTGTCGCAGTTGAGCTCAGTGACTCCGGGACATCGCTCCAGGAGAAAGTATAGTTGCCCGTGCCATAGTCTACCCTGAACTGCTTCGAGGCTGTTCCGAGAGCATGCTTGTCGGTAATGTTCTTCCAAGAGTAGACGATCCTATAACTTCCGAAAGAATTTGCGGTGAATTGCAAGTCCCATCTCAACGGACCAGCTGATAATGCCTTGTAGACGATTGTCAAGACTCCCGAATATGGTCCAGTTTCAATCTGGAGGGTCCGCTTTACAAAAGCGCCCGTGCTGTTTGTCCCCAAAGCGGTGAAATTGTTGGCCACCGCTCGTAGAGGCACCCATGTATCGCCGACTGCGACCTCAACATGCCAAAAGCTTTGATCGCTGAGAAGGCGGTTATCGCGACCTAGGAGCTCGTCGTGCGGGAATGGAGTACCGATGAGCCTCAGAGAGATCTCTTGGTTGTATATCGTAAGGTTGTTTCTCGATGTTTGGATCACCCGGCCTGTGCCTATGAGTTTGTCAATGCTCGACACCACCGTCTGAGGCAGCGACAGCCCAGAAACCGGATCAGCCCCGACAAGCTGGGGAAGCTCACTGGGTAGCCGGTCGTCGTGGCTCGTGCTGATAGGTGGATCACCCTGGGCTAAAGAAGGAGTTCCAACGACGTGCACTGGTAATCCTTGCGCCAGACCAGCGACGGCCAACACCGTGAACAGGAGAGCTTGGAAGATTCTTGTTGCCTCTATGGTTCGACGGCCCGGGTAGGCCATCTGAACAGGACACTCTTCTGTTGGTTTCACAAGAAGGTCCGGCTGGAGCGGGAACTGTGGGTTCTCAAATTAGTGTAACAGTTCCGCGAATGTTGAATATTTATCATTAATGCAGATGGTACCTATCAAACGTTCAGAAGAGAATGAAGGATTCTTCTAAGACGAGGGAGTGGGTAACTGCGGGGCTACGGATCTCAACTAGTGTAGTTAGAAATCTTGCTAGCGTGCCCTTATCGGGCTCGAAAAGGCGAGGTTACGTCTCGGCTATCTTTGTTCCTGCGACAAGGAAGAGGCTTGCTGCGTACAAGCTTGGATCGTTCCGAAGCTTCTTGTCGTCGGACAATAGCGCTTTCATCTTGACTATCGTTTGCTGGTTGTACGCGTTGATGTTAGCGTCTGTCATTCCTCCTGCGATCAAGTATTTCCTATCGATCTTGGATCTCGCCTTGAGCATTGAGAGGTCAAACTTTAGTTGTTGTCTGAGATCGGCGGGTCTTCTTCTAGGGTCCGTGTACAACCAGCCGTCCGCCTGGATTTCTGCTTTGATACCGGTGAGACCGGCTGCCTGGAAGATTCCTGGAAGTCTCTCGCCGATTCTGATATGTTTTCCCTCGAGCTTTCTGATGCCGTCAAACAGAGCGTCCTGCACTTGGTCGAAGAGTTGACTGTAGCTCTCGTCGTTTGGGTCGAAGAACACGCTCATCCTTCCACTCTCTAGAGCGGCAACCGATCCATGATTCTTTGTGACGCGTGTCATCTCTTTTACCGCTTTCAAGGGATCGCTTAGATGGATCAGTAGGCTGCGGCAACAAGTAAGGTCTGCGTACTCGTTGGCGAGTGGGATCTTGTACGCGTCTCCAACCTTGTAGGATATCATCTTCGAGAAGCGGTTGTGCTTGGTGTCAGCGACGGCAGCAGCAATACCATCAGCGTTAGAATCGACTCCAATAACCTTGCTCCTCCCTTTCGAGAGTGTAGCCAAGCGTCGTGTGAAATCTCCCGTTCCACACCCCACGTCCACCATCGTCATTCCCGGTCTCAAACCAAGAAATGTCGTGTAGAGCTGGTCGAGCCAGGGCTTCGTTTCGTTGAAGCGCCGCAATATCTCCCGACTCTTGCGGAGATATTTCACTCGAAACGAATATTTTGACAGGGTAACCTTCGAATCACTTCGGCGAGACTTGGCACTGGCGGTGATGCCCTTTGCGACCGACAAGCGGAGAACTTCTTCCGGTCCCTAGAACCACGAGGTCCGCTGATAAATCATGCACGTGAGAACTTCTGCATTCCATGTACGTCGGCTTCCGGACCCGAAGCTCTTGCCCAGATAGAAACCATGGCGGCCCCTGCCGGCAACCTCAATTGCCAGGTTTCGACGTCTCGAGCCCGACTGCGAACTCGGAGAGACTCTCTTGCCAGCGCGCAAACACACAGTTTCGAGACTCACTATTCGCGTGTCAAAGCCATCTACTTGGGAGCCAATCCTCAGGCGCGGGTCCTGATCGTCCCCTGCGAAACGCCCTGGAATCGCCATAGAATCAGAAACCTTTCCATCTTCATGTTAATCCCCCAGATAATCCATGACCGGCAGCCGTCCACTGTACCCTTGTGGTGATGAAAGGTGAAAGGCCGAGAAATCTAGAATATTTTCTAAATCGGTCGATCCTCGCGTGACAGATCCCGGCCGACCCTATATCCGGTTCCATGCAGACACGAGGGGTGCGCTAGGAATCCGTAGACTCTCCGTTTTTTCAGCGAGACGAACGCAGAACAAGCCCCGATCGCAAATCCGG
>WNGG01004280.1_pt1 | contig 20181 bp, 17 predicted proteins | sample 5400661 | NCBI WGS metagenome assembly WNGG01 (sample SAMN13153372, study PRJNA577476) | soil metagenome | isolation source: 100 cm soil or saprolite under Garry oak tree replicate 1 | place: USA:California | collected 2016-06-15
AGCGAAAAGAACGCCGAGGCGCAGGCAAGAAAAAAGCTGAACGGCAGGCCCAGGAACCAGAACCCCAGACCGGCGAGCACCCCCTGAGCGACTGCGGTCACTACCATGCCCTCCACGACCGCCGATACCGTCTCGTAGAGGCGATGGAAGATCGCCTCTTTGTGCGCTGGTTCCATCGGGATCAGGTCACGCAGGGTGTGGTAGAGCCCTTCGCCGTCGCGAAACAAGAAAAACAGGCTAAAGCTCATGATCAGGAAATCTAAGAGAAACACGAACAGGTTCTTAGCTATTCCTGTGGCCTGACCGACAATAAACTGGCTCGCCGCGTTGGCGCCTCTGAGCGCCAGGGCAGGCAGGTCGATCTCAAACGCCTCAATCCGCGGCCCCCACTGCTGCCACACCCGGCCCAGATGGGTATCCCGCCAACCGGAGAGGGCCTGCTGTAACTCGCCGGACTGCACGGCGTCCCGTGTGCGCTGGTAGAAGTCCAGCGCCTGGCTGGTCAGGACGCTGGAGAACAGAAACACCGGCACCGCTACCAGTAGGACCACGAACAGGGTCATCAGCAGCGAGGTGAGGGTGCGCCAGCCCCGGAGCCGGCTGAGGAGCAAGGTGTACAGCGGGTAGAAAGTCAAGACCAGGATCACCGTCCAGATCAGGGGCGCGAGGAAGAAGGAGAACAGGGTATATAGTTGGAACAGCAGAAAAAGAAAGACAGCGAAGAAAAACGCGGCGAAAAGTTGCTGCCGGGTCATACCGCAGGTTGTTGTCTACTTCTCTTTGCTGTTCAAGGCCTTCTTCAGCCAGCGGAGAAGAGGTGCGACCATGCGCCGCGGGCGAGGGCCGCGACAAAAGCCAGATCGCCTTCCAGGAAATCATACGAGGGTAACTGAGCGGGCTCGACCCACGCAAGCGTCTGAAACTGGGTGTTCGTGAGCTCTCCGGTATAGGCCGGCACGGAAAAGAAGGTCAGCGCCACGGTCCGGCCGTTGGCATAGGTATAGGTGGCGCGCTGCAGTTCTGCGCCGACCGTGGCGTCTATCCCGAGCTCTTCACGCAGCTCACGTCGTAGACAGGCTGCGTCGTCCTCTCCCTCTTGCGCCTTGCCGCCCGGAAACTCCCACTTGCAGGGATGGGGATCCTGTGCCCGGCGCTGGCAAATCAGCAGCCGCTGGCCACACGTGAGCACGCCAGCAGAAACGCGAATCGCCGAGTTCATGCTGGTTGCAACTCGCCCTGGTAGGGGCAACCCTTGAGGACTGCCCTGGGGAGCAGGCAAGTACGGGAGCCTGCGGACACTCGCCGAATGTACGCCTGCGCCCGGCGCTCAAGCGCCGGGCTGACCGCACGAAGGCGGCTGAAGCCGCCTGATAGGCATGACCCTGGTTTCTGGGAGCCTGGGTTACCAGGCTTGGTCCAGTGAGCCCGACGATTGATCGTCGGGCAGAAGTCAGCGGTCTGTGCCAAGCTCATATAGTGTGATTTAGTTCAACTGCGCCGCCATGCGTTTGAGCAGGGTGCGCACCGCCTCGGCATCCTCGGCGTTAGGGGCCAGCTGCAGGTAGCGCCTGAAATCTTGCACCGCGGCCTGGAGGTGTCCGAGCCGTTGATAGACCGCTCCCCGATCGCGCACTTCCATAGCCAGGTTCGGATCGACAAGCAAGATGCGGTCGATTGCGCCCAGGGCCCGGGTAAAGTCACCTTGCTGCAGGTAGATCCCTTTCAGGTTGCGCAGCATGCGCACCAGGATCTCTTTTTTGCCAGTCGGGGCTAAGAGTCTAGGGATTTGTGCGAGAAAGGGATTGGGGTCGCCGTACATAGCCCGCAGCTTCTGTGCCAGGTGTTCGTGCGTCAGCGTGCTGCCGCCCGAGAAAGGATCCAGCACCACGTCCCCGTCCGGACCCGTGTATTTGACCAGGAAGTGACCAGGAAACCCGACCCCAGCCAGGGGGAGCCCCAGCCGGCGACCAACCTCGAGATAAATCACAGAGAGTGTAATGGGGATGCCGGTCTTGCGATCGAGGACCTCGTTGAGAAAGCTGTTGCTCGGCTCGTAATATGCGTGCTCGTTCCCGCTCAAGCCTTCTTCGTGAAACAAGTAGCGGTTGAGGGTGTCGGTGATCTCGGTCGGAGTCGGGGCTGCGGGCAGGCGGGCCCGCACCGCCGCCGCCAGCCCGTCGAGCCGGCGGAGGTAGGCGGCAATGTCGAGCTCCGGATGTTCTTCCTGAGCGATCAGCAGAGCAGCCTCAGCGAGATCGAGCTCCTCTTCTGAGCCAGCGACCACTTGGGCGAAACGTTCTCGCGCCACTGGGGACATAGGCACCTCGTTGCTCTGGTAAGCGTACAGGCTCTTTATACTGCTAGGAAAGCGCGCGGTGTGCAAGAGTGCGGGGGATAGACAAAAGAACGGCTCGTCCCCTATAATTTCTTTCTGTAAAGCACTCTATGGACGTTCCAACCAAGAGTCCGTTACACCAGTTGCTGCGGGCGGCAGAAGGCCCCGCCCCGCTTGTCATTCTTCCTCACGACAACCCTGATCCTGACGCCTTGGCCAGCGCCGCGGCGTTGCGCTTCATTCTGAGTCAGGCCTTGGAGGGCAAGGAGATTGTGATTGCCCTGGGGGGAATCGTTGGGCGGGCCGAGAACCAGGCGATGCTCCGCTACCTGAACATCAATCTGGTGCCGGTCGGGGAGATCGATTTTTCCCGACACCCTCAGGTCGCGTTGGTTGATACCCAGCCAGGGCGGATTAACAACTCCCTACCCGAGCACTTCACGCCCACCATGGTGATCGACCATCATCCAGCCTACGGCTCCTACGAGGGGGTGTCGTTCCTGGACCTGCGTGACGAGTACGGCGCCACCTCGACCATCCTGACCGAGTACCTGCAAGAAGCGCACGTAGACGTGGAGAGCAAGATTGCCACCGCCCTCTTTTACGGTATCAACGCCGAAACCCAGGACCTGGGCCGCGAGGCTACGCCCAAGGATATCCTGGCCTGTCAGTTCCTGTACCCCTACACCAACAAACGGCGCCTGGCCAAGATTGAAAACGCCCGGGTGCCCTGCGAGTACTTCAAAGTGTTCCGCGACGCCATCGAAGGGGCGGTGCTCTACGACAAGGTGGTGATCTCGGTCCTGCACGAGGTGCGCTACCCGGATATGGTTGCCGAGGTGGCGGATTTCCTCCTGCGCCTGGAGGAGGCCGAGTGGTCGATGGCGATTGGCCATTATGACCATAGTTTGTACGTCTCTCTGCGCACGACCAACCGTGACGTAAACGCCGGAGAAATCTTGCAGAAGGTGCTGGGCAGCAAGTCTGCGGGTGGGCACGACATGATCGCCGGTGGGCGCATCAAGGTGGCGGAGAAAGGGGTTGGCGTTGAGAAGGCAGCGGTACGGATCAAGGATCGCCTGCTCAAAGCCGTGGGGGTCGAGACCTCGTCAGCACGGGATCTCGTGCGGTGAGTGGCGCGTTACTCTTGTAGCCACAGTCCAGGGGAACGCATGCGCAAAACGTAACGCGTACTGAAGAATAAAACGTAAAACGTGAAACGTAAAAGAAGAGGTGCCCTAGTATTCCCCTTACGGTTTACGCTTTACGTTTTAGATTTCGTGTTTTACGCTTTACGTCTCACATCTTGGGCAACTGTCCAATCGCATAAGGAGGGGAAAAATGGCACTGGCACGCATCCCGCGGTATGCGGCAGCTGGTTCGAGTCTTATCTCTTTTGACACCCTCCCTGCTAGCACCCTGTGTGAAGTCGTCCCGCTCAGGGCGGAGGATCGTGGCGAATCGAAAGGCGTGCTCTATACCAAAGGCGGGGAGAAGACGGTGGTGGGTCTCATGCACCCGCGTGGCGACATGAGCCGTCACTACGCGATCCCGTATCTGCTGGAAGGTGGCTATGCCGCATTTGGCCAGGAAGGGCGGTGGCCCAACAACGACATCGCCTGCATTCACGAAATGCTCCTGCCGGATATCGCGGCGGGGATGAAGTTCCTCAAGGCGGAACGGGGCTTTCAGCAGGTCGTTTTTATCGGCAATAGCGGGGGAGGCTCCCTCTACTCCTTCTACCAGGCACAGGCAGTGACGGCTGCGCCTGGCCGCTTGACCCAGACCCCCGCCGGGGACCCCTATGACCTCAACCGTTTTACGCTGCCGCCGGGTGACGGGCTGGTCTTTCTCGCGGCGCACTTGGGAGAAGGCAAGTTCTTGCAGCATGCGGTTGATCCGTCGGTGACGGATGAGAACGACCCGCTCTCCTGCGACCCCGGCTTCGACATGTACAACCCGGCCAACGGCTTTCGCGAACCGCCAGAGCCGAGCAGGTACAGCGCGGAGTTTATCCAGCGCTACCGTGCCGCCCAAACGGCCCGGGTGGCGCGCATTGATGCCATCGCCCGCCGTTATATCGAGGAGCAACAGTACTTTCAGGAGCTGGTCCGCCAGCCGGAGTTTGACCGGCTGCCGCTGGAGCGGCGTGCCTTCCTGAGCCGGCGCGCGCTGGTTGGGCGGTACCTGGAGATCCATCGCACCGAGGCCAACCTCGCCTACTGTGACCCGTCGATTTACCCGTCGTCTCGCGACCTTGGCTCTCTCTGGTCTCCGCGCCCGGACCTGTTTAATTACCTGGAGGCGGGCTTTGGCAAATATCAGACGCCACGAGCCTGGCTCAGCACTTGGTCGGGACTCTCTTCCCGCGCGGCGGTGCTGGAGAATCTGCCCAAGCTCACTATCCCGACACTCGTTGTGAACCACACCGGTGACAATGCCATCTACCCGGTGGACTCCGAGGCGATCTACCAGCACTCTCCAGCAACGGACAAGCAAATCGCCCAGGTCGATGCCGACCATTTCGGCTACCCCCTCAAGTCCAACCCGAATCGCGGCGGAAGAGAGGAAGCACTGAAGGTGATCGTGCACTGGCTGCGCGAGCGGTTCCCGGCGAGATAGCGTATGGCTTATGGCTCGCTCACTGCGTTCGCTCTATACTGCCCAGTCCAGTCGGGCAGTCGCATCCTGCGAGATGGGCATAGAGTTCCTGCCATATGCCATATGCCATACGCTATACGCCAGTAGCTGATAGCTTTGTCATGCGCTTCGGCATTAACTTCTTCCCGTCAGTCGAGCCAACGCAGCTCTCCGGCCACGATTACTACCGGCAGGCGCTGGCCCTGGCCACCCGCGCCGATGCGTTGGGTTACCATCACATTCGCACGGTTGAGCACTACTTCCGCGGTTACGGTGGCTACTCGCCCAGCCCGGTCGTCTTCCTCGCTGCCGTCGCCCAGCGTACACAGCGCGTTCGCTTGGTGACGGGTGCAGTGCTGCCTGCCTTCAACCACCCGATCAAGTTGGCTGCCGAACTGGCCATGCTCGACTGCCTGTCCGATGGGCGCCTCGATGCGGGGTTCGCCCGCGCCTTCTTGCCCGAGGAGTTCGACGCCTTCCAGGTACCGATGGATGAGAGCCGGGCGCGGTTCGAGGAGGGCATCGCCGCCGTCAAGCGTCTGTGGACTGAGACCGAGGCACGGTTCGACGGACCCTTTCACCAGTTCGGTCCGCTCTCCCTGTTGCCTCGGCCAGTGCAGCACCCGCACCCGCCCATCTGGGTGGCGGCCATCCAGACCACTGAATCGTTCGTGTGGGCTGGCGAGCAGGGCTACAATCTGATGATTGTGCCCTACCTGAGCGCGTTTGACTCGGTGGCGGCTAACCTCCGTGCCTACCGAGAAAGCTATGAGCGGACAGGATACGGTGCAAGCGGCGGGCAAGTGCAGATGTCGTTCCACCTCTATGTTGCCGAGGATGGCGCAGCCGCCCGGCGCGAGGCGCGGGCACCGATGGAGGAGTACATTCGACTGTTCAAGCGCTCCGCTGCCGCCTGGGTCGGGCGGACTTCTGACCAGTACAACGGCTACGAACAACTGGTGAATCTGCTGGATGCGATCACCTACGACCGTGTCCTGGCCGAGACGCGGGCGCTCATTGGCGACCCGGTAGAGGTTGCGGCGCAGGTGCGCGCGCTGGTCGCCCAGTTTGGGCCGGTCGAGCCCAGTCTTCAAGTGATGTACGGAGATATATCCGAAGCGGCAGCGCACCGGAGCCTAGAGCTTTTTGCCGCCGAGGTCATGCCACGCCTGGCTGACCTGTCCAGCGACCCACGGCCCCTAGCGGCGACGGCTCATAGATAGAATCACGCAGGATCTTTCAGGTCATCCAACACCAGCACTCGCAGTTCTGTCACCTGCTTCAGCAGGCCATTGCCCCGAAGGGGCAGTGGATATTAACCGGGGGTGCAACCCCCGGAGTCGAAGTACGCGACCCCTCACCCTTCTCTCTTCTGCACCCCGGAGGGGTGCCGGCCATGCCGCTCGCTGAGCGTCTTCTCTCCCACGTCTTCTCTCGCGCCCCTCCAGGGCGCAGGGGAGAGGGGACATAACCGCGCCTGCCGGTGGTCACACCACCGGCTATCAGCCGCACGCCCCTCCGGGGCGTTGCTCTTCTCCCTTTTGGTGACTCGCTCGCGCTAGCAAAAGATCTGCCACAGGACCGCGGTTTTCGCTCGACTCCTTGACTTGGCCTGGGCATCGGGCGTACAGTCCGGACTTACCGGGCAGTCTGCCCGAGGACACATGTAGAGGAGGTACGTATCATGGGTGCAGCCGAGAATAAACAACTCATCCGCGACATGTTTGCCGAGCTGTCCAAAGGGAACGCTCAGGCCTTTCTCGGTAACATGGCTGATAACGTCCGCTTTACGATCATCGGGACGACCAAATTCTCTGGGACGTTTAACGGCAAACAGGAGCTTGTCAACAAGGTCCTCACCCCACTGACCTCCCAGCTGGAAGGCGGTCTGACGATCACGGTGGACAACCTGATCGCCGAGGGCGATCACGTCGTAATGCAGGGCCGCGGCAAGTCAACCACCAAAGCGGGGAAGTCGTATAACAACACGTACTGTCAGGTCTTCCGTATCGCCAACGGCAAGGTGCAAGAGATCACTGAGTATCTCGACACTGAGCTGGTCACCGCAGCGTTCGGCAAGTAAGGACCTGGCCACTCTTTTGTTTCCCTCTCCCGTAGAGCGGGAGAGGGAGATCTCTCTGGTCATTTACAGCGCCTTGCTGCCGCGTACATTAGCTGGCCACGAGCCATGGAGAGATGGCGACTATGACTCCAGACCGGAGAACGCTCATCGGCAGGACGTTTCCGCCGGTCACCTATGTGATTAGCGAAGAGAACGTGCGCGACTACCTTCCCGTCATCGGCGAAGACCACCCGGCTTTTCTCAGCGACGACGGCGCCCATGCTGCCGGCTATGAGCGCCGCGTCATCCCGCCCTCGTTCGCGCCGTTTGTGGCCTTGGGCCTGCTCCGCTCGTTCGACTGGGAGAAAGACTTTTTCCTCGACTACCGCACCGGCACCGCCATGTTTGGTGAGCAGGAGTTGGAGTACCTGCGCCCTCTCTATGTTGGCGAAACCCTGACGATTCAAGGGACGGTATTCGACGTCTACGAGAAACAGGGTAAGAAGCCGTTCGACGTCGCCCGTGTCAGGCTGACCGCCACTGACGAGGGCGGTGCCCCTGCCTTTCGCGGCGCGGTCGCGTTTATTCTCTTTAAGTGAGGGGGAACGCTGGACACGCGCCCAAAAGCCTATTTTGAAGACTTGCACGAAGGCATGGCCCTGCCAGCAGCCACTTATGGGCCGATGGACCGCAACGGGTACATCACCATCACCATCATCTTGCGCGACACGAACCCTCTCCACCTCGACCGTGTCTACGCGCACGAGCGCGGCTTGCCTGATGTGGTGCAGCAGGGCCCGCTCAACCAAGCGTACCTCTACCGCTTTCTCACCGACTGGCTCCACCGGCCCTGGGATTTGCGCAAGACCAAGGTGCGCTTTGTTGCCAATGTCTTTCCCAACGACGTCCTGACCTGCAAAGGCACGGTCCTGCGGACCTACCGCGAAAACGGTGAGCCACGAGTTGATTGCCAGATCTGGCAGGAGAACCAGAAAGGCGAAAAGACCCTGATAGGCGAGGCGACGGTTACGCTCCCGGAACGGGGATAAGGGACCCTCTTCTCCGTGCAGGAAGAGAAAAAACGACTCCGAGCGCTCCTGCGCAGCCGCCGGCGCAGCCTGTCGCCGGCAGAAGTGACCGAAAAGAGCCGTCTTATCTGGGAGCGGGTACGCGTGTTCGCCGCGTTTCAGACCGCGAACACCCTCGTGCTCTACAGCGCTGACGAGAACGAGGTGCAAACCGAAGCGATCTGGCGGGAGGCCTCGGCCCAAGGCAAGGCGGTGTATTATCCGCGCATTACCTCTGACCGGGCGAACCTGGAGTTTGTCCGCCGTCGCCCTGGCGACCGTCTAATATCTGGCACCTTCGGCATCCTCATCCCGCCAGGGGAGGACCTTCTTGTAGGTCTCCAAGCGACTGATCTGGTCCTCACTCCAGGTGTAGGCTTCGACCGGCAGGGGCACCGCCTGGGCCGGGGCAAAGGCTACTACGATCGCGCCTTTCGCGGGCTTCTGGCTGGGGCGCTGCGCGTTGCCCTGGCTTACGAGTTCCAGGTCGTGCCGGCAATCCCCGTCGGCCCGGATGATGAAGCGGTGCACTCCATCGTGACTGAGGCGCGGCTGATCGACTGCACCAGCAAAAATCGTGTGTAAAGTCGAGTTCCTATGTCTTGACTCAAGTCTGCTGAAATGGAAGGAGTCTTATGATGGAGGCACAACCCATGCAGGAGAAACAACCACCGCGCGGGAGACTCACGAGCTGTATCTGGCCCCCCCTGCTCACTGCCACCGTACTGCTGGTGGGGTTGTATATCGCCCCTCTGGCAAGGGCAGCAGAGGACCAGAGCTACCAGGCTGTGCGTAACTGGCTCGAGCAGTATCGTGCAGTTCCCCCCTCTTTCCAGCCTGGGGAGCATCTGACGATCAAGGACGTTGATCGCCTCCGCCCCTTTATCCCACAGCCTGCCTGGGAGTTTTACTTCTATCCAGATATGGATATGGAGATTGCTGCGACGGGGACCTACCCTCCTCCGGCAGACTGGGGCAAGAACATGGCGAGTGGATATTACCTGGACGAGCAGGGCGCCTTGATCGGGTTTAACGGCGGAGGGTTTCCTTTCCCAGACATCAAACCCGAGGATCCGCAGGCGGCGGTCAAGGTGTTCTGGAACCTCTACTGGCATCCCGGCCACAGTGATTATTTTATGCCCATGGTCGCCTGGGGGCGGGGAGAAGGAGGACGGTTGGACCGGGAGTTCGAGTTCGTTGCTACCTCCGCCGAGTATGCCAAGGGCGATCACTGCCTGGTACCGGGATACGAGGGGGTCAAGTACAAATCGATCATGGAGTTTCGCAGTCCCCGCGACCTCGCGGGCACCCGTAACTTGCAGATCGAGTACACCGATCCCTACAAGGAGAACGATAGCTGGCTGTATTCCCCTGTGCAGCGTAAGCCCCGGCGGGTGCTCTCCTCCGAGCGCACCAGTGAAACCCAGGGCATGGATTTCATTCGTGAGGATTCCATGGGGTTCGGTGGCAAGGTCCACGAGCAGAACTGGGCCTACCTGGGGAAGAAGTGGGTTCTTGCCACAGTCAATGTTCCTACCCATCCTGAGGCCGGGGGCCCGCACCTGTGGGTGCCCCATAAAACCCGCTGGGAGCTGCGCGAGTGTCATGTGCTGGAGCTGGTGCCCAAAAGCGGCTCACACCCGTACGGCCATAAGCTGATCTTCGTTGATGCGGAGATCTTCTGGACCCTGTGGATGACGGCTTATGATCGCCAGGATCAGCTCTTACGCCTGGGTCAAGACTTTCTCAAATATTCTGAGAGCTATGCCACAGAGGAAGCGAAGCAAGCGCCGTATGTCCAAGTCGATTACTCCCGCAACCTCGGGGAGCACGTCTTCCTGCACGTTGGCAACAACGTGATCAACGTACAAAAGCCTCACGCGACGTTCACCCACTGCTACGTGGTGCGGCAAGAGGTTTCCTCGGGCCGAGCTAAGCAGTTCTATTCGGTGCGCAACATGGTGAGCGGCCGCCGCTAGCCTCCAGCATGAAGAGGGGAAAAAGGCGAAACGGGAAAAAGGCGAAACGGAGAACGGTTCAGGAACTTCCTTGCCCTTTTCCCTCTTGCCCTTTTTCCCCCTTTTTTGTCATCAGGAGAGCGTCTCGATGTCCCCGCTGTGCAAGCCGCTTGCGGCCGTGCTCTTTCTCAGCCTCTTGCTGTTGAGCCCGGCGGTATCCTGGGGCGTCATCGCGCTGCGGCACGATTTGGAGCTGGAAGGCTTTGTGCAGGCGGAGAACATTCTGCGCACCCCGCAGTTTCAGGGCGCCCAGTTCATCATGCAGCGCAACACTGCGCAGCTCGAAGCCAAGTATCATTTCCTGGAGGAGAGCCGGGCGTTTGACCACTTCGCCACCGGCTTACTAGAGGACGCCACGCTGACGGTGATTGGGCGCGCAGTGTATGACTCAATTTATGACCTCGGCGAGGCTTTCAGTCATAAGTTTAGCGCCCAAGAAAAAGAGAAGCGCAAGTTCGAGTACAAGCTGCGCGAGGTGTACGTGGACCTCGCTCTCCCGCCGGTCTCATTGCGGCTCGGCCGCCAACAGGTGACGTGGGGGGAAACCGACAATTTTCGCGCCCTTGACATCATCAACCCCCTGGATCTGCGCTGGCACTGGAGCCGCGAGCCGTGGGAGGATGTCCGTATCCCCCTGTGGATGGCACGGGCGATCTACGACATCGGCAAGCTCGGGCCGCTCGAAGAGTCCTTCGTCGAAGGGATCTGGATTCCCTGGGACTTCCAGCGCAACAAAGTGACGGCTGATCCCCGCCGGCCCTGGGCATTCATCGGCGGCGGGCTGCGCGCGGTCGCGAACTCGGCGATTATCGAGGGCAAGCTGTATGACTTGCAGGTCGAGCGACGCGACCGCAAACCTGACCGGGCGCTGGAGAGCAGCCAGGGTGGGGTGCGCTTCAAAGGCATCTGGCGAGGCATCGATTTTAGCCTGAACTACTTCTACACCTTTTCTGCCGATACCGGGGTGAAGGTACGGCGGGATTTGTCTCGCGTCAGCGAAGTGCCGACCTCATCTGCGGCGGTAGGCACGGTGCACTCGGTGATTAACACCGTCAACCCACGGTCGCACGTGGTTGGTTTTGCCGCCAATTACTCCGAGGAGCATTACACCAAGTCCGTCTTTCGCGTGGAAACCGCGCTCACTACCGGGGTGCCAGTACGACTGCGCGCACGGGTCCCGCGGCGTCTTGATCCGGACAACGACGGGTTTGATAGCGCGCGGCGGACAGTGGTGATGCTCGCCTTTGACCGGCCCACCTGGATTCGGCCGCTCAACCGCATCCGCACGTTCTTTCTCTCCGGGCAATTTTTCTGGCGGCACTACTTGGATTATAGCCGCCTCTTCCGTGGGGCGCCGTCGGTGCGTCACGCGGTCCTCGATGGACGGGTAATCCCAGACCGCTTCATCAGCGTGAACACCGATAAGCTGACTCAGGATGAGTTTGTCATGACCTTTGCCGCCTCCACGAGCTATGGGCCGGGGGGATTATGGCAGCCGCTGTTTGTGTTTGCCTATGATCCGGTGTCGACTGGGGGGTACAACCGGCTGTCGGTCGATTATCTGTTTTCGAACCACCTCATTCTGCGCCTGACCCAGGATCTTTATTGGAGGCTCAGGTCAGGCAACCAAGGCCCTTGGGCCATTGGGGATCGGTTTAGTCGATTCCACGATAGCCGCCATGAGACGATTCTCAGCGTGATCTTTCAGTTCTAGACGCGGGTGTGGCGCGTTGACAGCGACCCCTGCGGTGTGGCATGGTACGGTGGATAAACCTGAGTGAACGTTCAATCTGTAAGGAGGATACGTCATGCCTGAATTTGATGTGGTCATCCGAGGCGGAACTATCGTCGATGGCACCCGCGCACCGCGCTACGCCGGGGACATCGGGATCAGAAACGGTCAGATCGCCAGGATAGACAGGACCGGCCGGCTGAGCTCGAGCGACGCCAAGAAAACCCTCGATGCCCACGGGCTCATCGTGGCGCCGGGGTTCGTCGATTTGCATACCCACTATGACGCCCAGATCAACTGGGACCCGTACTGCACGCTGTCAGGCTGGCACGGCGTGACCTCGATTGTGGTCGGTAACTGCGGGTTCGGCTTTGCGCCGGTCAAGCCGGAGCTGCGGGACCGGGCCATGCTGACCATGTCCCGGGTCGAGGCCATTCCGTTTGAGTCCATGAAAGCCGGGATGAAGTGGGACTGGGTGACCTTTCCTGAGTGGCTGGATTTCCTGGATCGGACTCCGAAAGGGCTCAACGTCCTGAGTTATGTGCCGCTGGCGCCGATCATGATTTGGACCATGGGGTTAGAGGCGGCCAAAAGCCGGCCGGCCAATGAGCAGGAGCGGCAGGAGATGCAGCGGCTCCTGAACGAAGCAATGGATGTCGGCGGCTGTGGGTTCTCCTGTCAGCGCCTGGGGAACGGGTTCATCTCGGTGCAGCGCGACTATGACGGCACGCCAATGGTCACCGACACGATGGCTGAGGAGGACCTCCTTGCTTTTGCCGAAGTGCTGGCCAAGCGGAAGGAGGGGTTCATTCAGCTCACCCAGGCCAGCGAGGACTTCAAGGCTGATACGCGTTTATACGATCGCCTGGCTGATGTGTCCGGCCGGCCGATCCTGTTCAACGCTACGGCGGTACGTGATGACCGGCCAAGCCTGCACCGGCGCACGATGCGCTGGATCGAGGAGACCAACAAGCAGGGGCGGCGCATCTATAACCAGACCGCGACTATCCGTCAGGGGTTCATTTTCACTTTCGAAGACTGGAACCTGTTTGACGGCAGCGACGTGTGGCGCGAGGTGACGATGGGCACTCCAGCCGAGCGTCTCAAGAAGTTCCACAACCCCGCCCTGCGTCAGGCCCTGTGCGCGGAGTACGACACTGGCCACACGCCAGTCGTGACCGGGTCGATTAAGGATTTCACGGTTGAGTCCGTGGGTGACTCCCAGTTCCACAAGTACGTGGGCCTAACGGTTGAGCAGATCGCCAAGATAGAGAACAAGCACCCGGTCGATGCCATGCTCGATCTGGCAATCGCCGACAACCTGAAGACCGAGTTCAACACGCCGGCCCGCAACATGCGTGCGGACTACGCCGCCGAGCTGATGGCCTCGCCATACAGTATCCCTGGCACCTCAGACGGTGGCGCTCACACAAAGTTTGTCACCCTTGGGGCATACCCAACCGACCTGATCACCTGGATGGTGCGGGATGCCGGCTTCATGAGCCTGGAGGAGGCACACTATCGCTTGAGCGCGCTGCCGGCCGCCTGCGCAGGCTTCCAGGATCGCGGCACGCTACGGGAAGGCGCGCCGGCGGACGTGGTCGTGTATGATTTGGCGAACCTGAAGATCGTGCCCGAGAAGCCGGCGATCGTGCATGACTTTCCGGCCGGCGAGTGGCGGCGGGTGCAGTACGCCGAGGGGTATCGCTGGATTATGGTGAATGGCGAGGTGACCTTCGAAGAGGGCACCTGCACGAACGCCACCCCGGGCCGGCTGCTGCGGCATGGGCGCGGGTAAGAGACCTGCTGCCGCACGAGCGGTTACTCAAGGAGGGGCAACCAGAAAAGTTGCCCCTCTTCATTCATAGCGCAGCGCGGCGATCGGATCGAGCCGGGCCGCCTTGCGGGCCGGGTAGAAGCCGAAAAACACCCCCACGGCTGCCGAAAAAAGCAGGGCGCCGCCCATCGCCGGGCCCGACAGCAAGGTCGGCCACGCGGCAAAATAGGCCACCAGGCGAGCCCCCGCCATGCCCACCAGCACGCCTGTCACCCCCCCGATCACACTCAGGGTGATCGCCTCGACCAGGAACTGCCACAGAATGTGCCGACTCTTGGCCCCCACTGCCATGCGAATGCCGATCTCCCGCGTACGCTCGGTCACCGACACCAGCAGGATGTTCATAATACCAATGCCGCCCACCAGCAGCGACACCGACGCCACACTCAGCAACAGGTTCGTCATCACCTTGTTGGCGTTCTGCCCGGCCTGGGCGATTTCCGCCCGGTTGCGCACGGTGAAGTCATCTTCTTGCCCCGGCGGGATGTGATGCCGTTGGTGCAGCAGCTCGGTGATCTGCTGAGTGGCTGCCCTAATCTCCTCAGGGGAGATGACCACGACATGAATCGTGTTGACGCTGCCCACGAACTGCGCCCCCAGCACGCGCCGCTCAGCCGTCAAGAAGGGCATGAACATCACATCGTCCTGATCCTGCCCCGAGGAGTCCTGGCCCTTGGCTACGAGTATCCCGATAACCCGAAAAGGGACGTTCTTGATGCGCACCAGGGCTCCGAGGGGCTCCTCCACCGGACTGAAGAGATGCTCCACCACCGTCTGACCCAGGACGACCACCTGGGCGGCACTCTCAGCCTCGCGCTGGGTGAAGAAGCTGCCAACTCGCACCGGCCAGGCCGAGACCCGTTGATAGGAGGTCGACACGCCTTTGGCCACCGTGGCCCAGTTCTGGTTGCCAGAGATGACCTGGACCGTTTGCTTCAGGGTGTAGCTCACGTCGGCCACAGCCGGGCATTCCTGCTGAATAGCGCCGGCGTCACTGACGGTCAGGGTGGCGCGGCCCCCCCAGCCTGAGCGCACGCCATTGGCGGTGGTCGCGCCCGGCACGACCGCGAGCAGATTATTGCCGAGACTGACGATTTCTTGTTGGACGACGGCTTCGGCGCCGGCGCCGATACTGACCATGGTGATGACAGCCGCCACGCCGATGACAATGCCCAGCATGGTCAGGGCGGACCGGAGCTTGTTGCGTTGCAAGGCGTGCAGGGCCATGCGCAGAGTCATGAGGAAGATCTTCATTGCACCTCTCCAGGTTGTACGGGGGCTGACCGCGCCGCGGGGTGATGGAGGTTAGAGACGATTTGGCCAGCACGGAACGTGACCACCCGGGCGGCGTACGCGGCGATGGCGGGCTTGTGCGTGACCAGCACGATGAGTGTGTTTTTCCTCTTACGCATATCATTGCCAGCTGCAGTGGATCGATCTCAGAAGTTGTACTTGACTTTAAGGCTCGTGGTGTAGGCGGTCTCGCCGGAGAACGGACCATAGGCGGAGCCGGCGCGGAACAGACCGCTGAAGAGCTCGACCTCGAGGTGTTCCCACTCGTGGAAGCCGAGCACTACATCCCACTCCTGCCCAATCGTCTGCCCCTTTCCCAGCGGATCCGCCTTGATGCGGGCATCACGTAAAAAGGGGGCTGGGTACACTTGGCGATAGAAGTGGTAGAGAAACTCGATCGAGCTGGCCCGCCAGAAACGGAACCCCAGGGCCGCCGTCCAGATGTGCAGGTTAGAGAGTTCGGGGTCCAGCAGCTGGCCATAGGAGCGGAAGCGGTTCACCCCATTGAAGCGGACTTTGTTGGCCTGGAGGCCGGTCTGGTGGAAGGAGCGATCGGTGCCGCGCTCCGGGGTGCGATCGCCTGATCCGAACGCGTAGCTCAGCGTCAGCGTCGGTCGCCCGGGCAGTCTCGTCTCCCAGCTCAGACCGCTATCAAGACCCCAACCGGATACGTCGCGCTCGATGAGGGAAGACACGCGCAGATGGTCCTGGCGTTGCTTGTCTTTTTTGAAGTTGAGCAGGCGCTCATGGCCACCGACCCACGCGCCATCCAGCCAGTAGGTCAGATCCCCGAAACGGTCGAGATCTAGATCCCCGGACGCGCGTGCGCCCAGCCACAGCAGGGCCGCATCGCCGGGGTCCTCCCGGCCTTCCTTCACGAGTTGCCCCACCGGCTGCCGGCTGGAGTGGTCGTTTTGATAGAGAAAGAACCCGTCGAGCCGGTGATCCTTAGTCCAGCGCCAGGCTATGTTCCCGAGCAGCCGTAGGACATTGTCAGCCTCAGGATCGCTCTCGGCTGGGTCGGTCGAGATGTTCCCCATTTCCTGGGCAACAGCCAGCTCGGCATGCAGGTCTGGCCCCGTTCGATGGCCCGCTTGGGTTTGCCGGGAGTGGCTTCGCTGTAAAGCTCGGGCTCATACGAAGCTGTTCCTTCTAGAAAGAGCGTGGTGTCTTCGGTTAAAGGGTACAAGAACTCGAGCTGGAGCTGCTGCTGAAAGCGCAAAACGTCATCTTTGGGGTCCTTACTCAGTGAGAAGTTTCCCCGGTACTGGGATTCGACTTGCAACTGCCCACCGATCGTCAGCGGCCTTTGAAAGAGCCTCAGCGTGAGCTGCTCTGCCGGACGGCGTTCGTCCGGACGGCGGGTGAGGCCACTGCGGAGGGCATTTTTGGCTACGCCCCTGGGGGCCTCCGCCCGCACTCCCAAGATTGTCAGATACACCGACCCATCAGGTCGTCGCTCTTCCTCAGTCACCGTACCGCGAATCTCCAGACGGTGAGGGGGCATCGACTCAGCCTCGAGCGATTTGGCGATCAGGTGGGCAGGCTCGGCAAGTCGCCCTGACGCCTCAATCACACGGCCGGGGACGAGATCCTGCAGAGAGATGCCTTCAAGCTGGGTGGCCTCGTTCCACTCCACCAGGATCGGCCCGATGCGTAGAGTGCGAGTGTCGGCGTTGACGCTGTCAATATGGCCGGCGACTCGGCCGCGCTGGGGAGCCTCTTTTGTTTCCCACAGCCGAACGCGAGTTGCCTTGAAGCGATCCTCGGTCCACTGTCCGGTTAGTCTCAGTTGTTCCCCGACGAGTTCTTCCGCCTGGGTGGTCCCCCTGCAAGCAAGAAGGAGCAGAGCAAAAAGCACGGTAGCGCTCGCTATCGCTAGGTTCATGGTTTGCTTCTCTTCGATGTCATATGAGGCGCGGTCTCATCCCTGCGACTGGTGGCGGGTACCGTGTGACACGGGGCAGGTGCTAAGCTTCAAGGTGGTTATGTTGGACAGCACAGCGAAAAAGGATTTCCCCCACCATACCTTTCCTGTCAGGGAGTCCCTGGCCTCGCTGACTAAGGCGGTGACCTTGTCGCGCCAGCCCGGTACTTGGCTGCGAAAGATGCTGGCTGCCAGGTGGAGGTTGGCACCCGCATAGCGGAAGGGGAGCCTGCTGCGCCAAGACTTGGGGACCTGGGCGAAGTATTCCTTAGCGAAGGCCTGCGCGGCCATGCGCGCCCGGCTCCGGGGCAGGAAAGACAGACTGGGCATCGCGGCAAGGCGCGCCAAGACCTCGGCGGAGTCTAAGACCGGATCAGCCCCAGCGAATGCATTAAGAGCAATGAAGCTCACGCGGTCGCCGTCCAAAAAGATATGCTCGGCCTTCAGAGCGCGATGAGTTGGAGCAGGGGGCACCTCTGCAAGGCCCGTGGCCACAGCGCTGATGATCTCCTTGACGTCTGCCCTCAGTTGGGGACAGACCGACTCCAGCAGTGCTCCCTTCTTTTTCAGGTCGGAGACCTCGTCCTCATGGGAGTGATAGCGCCTCGTGGACACGTCACACTGATGAAAGGCAGCCAGGGCCCGGGCGACTTTGCAGATTGCTGCCACCGGATCGTCGCCCTGGAGAAGAACTTGTTGGAGAGAGATCCCCGGGGCTTCCTCCACGAGGAAGGCATGAAGTCTGCTCAAATGCGCAATGGGCTGTCCCACGGCGAAGGCTTCTCCTGCGGCATCGGCCCTCCCGCAAAATGCCTGGAGCGCTTGATACTCCTCTTTTTCGTCGCGGTAGACCTTCAGGTAGAATCGCTTCTCAGCTTCTGTGCCAGTCGCTCCATCGCGAGCCTGCACTGCGTGGCGAAGAACGAGCGCCGCCCCGGGCCGGTAGCAGATCGGCTCGATATTCCATGCCTCTATATGCCAATCACCCGGCCCAAAGCGGGAGAGGAGCAGGGGCTCTAGCTCGGACGACGGCCCCGCCAGCAGAAGGGGAGAGATTGGCAGCCGACGGTCGTAGGGGAAGACCTGCACCAGCATTTTAAGGTCGGGGATGTAGGAGACCGGGGCAAAAGTCTGAAACGCCTCAGGGATGTCCGGCCCCGGATCAGCCTCCCTCAGACGTTGCCAAATCTGCTCGGCCTTGTCCTGCGTATAAATCGAGCCGGTCACCCACTGGCTGCGTTCGCGACCCGTCCCGGGTTCTACGAGACGTAGAGTGTATTGCAGGATGCAGCGGGCAGCTCGATGATAACTCACCCGGGAGAGCAGGCACTCTTGGATGTGATAGGCCTTCCCGGTGAGCGGCCGGAGATGTCTGCGGAAGACTTCTCGCATCAGCACTAGATCTCTGGCGATCTTTAGCTGGGGCAGACCGGGATCTGTCGGGAACGCCTCAAATCTCATATAGGGTATCGCAGGTCATAGCAGTTGATGCAGTTGACGCAGGGCCTCTGTGGCCAACTGCGGTACGAGATAAGCATCCTCCGGCCACAAGGTCGCGAGACTATGAGCACTGCGGAGGAGTCCGGCAGCAATGTGGAACCGCAGATGGACTGCGGTCAAGGCTCTGGGGCGCAGTGCACTATACTGCTCGACAACGTGCTGCAGCACCGACCAGTCCGGCGGCCTCTTCTGGCGCAGCGCCCAGACCCAGCACCACGTCCCCATAGAGGTGAGGTCAAGAGTGGGGTCGGCGCGCTGAAAGCGGTCCCAGTCGATCAGGACGACCCGATCCGGTCCCACCAGTACGTTGCGGGGCGAGAAATCCCCGTGGCAGGGGACGATCTCCAGATCCTCGACCTGTACTGCTTCCAAGGCCTCGACCACTACCCACAGGGAGCTGGCATACGCTGGAGCGAGTTCCGGAGTACTTTCCACTTTTTGTCTGAGCGCCCGCACCAGTCGTCGAGCGTCCCGCCGCCTGCCCGGGCGGGTTTGGCTCTCGTGCAGAGACGCCACCAGCCGCACAGCTGCGCTCAAGGAGTTCTTGTCCGGGGTGCTGAACTCCGCCAACGGGCGGCCTGCGATGCGCTCCATGATGAGCACCCCGATATCCGCGAGGTAATCGAGTGGACGCGGGAGTCCTGGTGGCCGCCGGCTTTCTCCGAACGATGAGTGCCACAACTCCTGCATGTTGGCGTAGATGCGCTCGCCCTGGCCTGCTGGGTAGAGCTTGCCTACGACGGGCATTCCTGTTCGCGTTACCAGGGGTACGGTGGCACGGTCGGGCCGGCTGATGGGAAACTGTGCGCCATCAGTCGCGTACCCCTTGCCGCGTAGCGCTTGCAGGATGTGCTCCATAGTGTTGTCGCTTCTTTCTCCTTACTCTCTATTGCTACTTTAGTGACGCTCTAGACATGCGGCTGCCTCCCGCAGCAACCGAACCAGGAGTGAGTCGGGGTCCGCACGACCGCAGTAGTCGTAGGGCCGTATCTCGAACTCGCGCAAGGCCCGCCGTACCAGAGAGATGCTCAGGAACAGGTGCACTCGCTCGGCGACTCTCGGCTCAGGCAAGTGGGCCTGGTACTCAGAGAGGAAATACGCGGCGACCTGACGGAATGCATTGCTCGCTTTAGACACGGCTTTGTGGTGCAACCGCGCCATAAAGTTGCCCACGTCGAGGGCCGGATCCCCCAGGCCGGCTAAGTCAAAGTCGATCACCCCTATCTGGCCCGTCTCCATCAGCAGGAGCTGACCGGGGGAAAAGTCGCCGTGCACAAAGCAAGGGGCCACCGCAGGGCAGCGCGCCCCGGCCTGCTCTATCTGCTGCAACAGCGCCTCCACCTGCGGGGCTAACCGAGGAGCCAGCACGTGCAGTGAAGCGACTTGCGGGCGCAACTTCTCTACCTGCGTCTGCAACGACTGCACTTCCTGACTCTCAAAATATAGGCGGTGGAGCCGGACCAACGTGGCGGCAGCCAGCCGAATGAGGTCTTGGAACTGCTGCGGGGCTTTGGCCCGCTTCAGCACCCGCTTCAGCACGGTCCCCGGCAGGCACTCCATAAGCAGCAGCCCCCGGTCGGGCACCACTGTGAGCGGCTGCGGGAGGATCAGTCCACACGCCGCTGCCTGGGGGTGGAGCCGGGTCAGGGTATCAGCGACCTGCAGAGCCTGAGCCCCAGACGGATACACCTTGCCAATGACTTCCTGAGAGCCCCGGCCGTCTAGTGTATCGACTCGGTACCGCAGGACACAGCGCCGACTCCGCAGGCG
>WNGG01004446.1_pt1 | contig 20180 bp, 17 predicted proteins | sample 5400661 | NCBI WGS metagenome assembly WNGG01 (sample SAMN13153372, study PRJNA577476) | soil metagenome | isolation source: 100 cm soil or saprolite under Garry oak tree replicate 1 | place: USA:California | collected 2016-06-15
CTCTGGGTGAATTCCGCAACGCTATTGGGCTTCAACTGCATGGATACTCTGCGTGCAAACATGGCAACCTCCTTGGTTGTCGTGGCCAAGGGCCGATTCCAGATAACCCACTTTAGTTTAGATTACCTTAATGACTCCCTCAGTCCTTAACCACAATGGGTTAATTAACTTGACTTGTCAAGCGGAATCTGGGACTATTTTTCTGGGTTAATCTGACGCAGTTAATCGGGCGGAGGTGCCTATGGATGTTTGTCTAGCGATCAAGCAGCGGCTAGAAGAAATGGGGCTTGAACAGAGAGATCTGGCGGCCGCTGCCGAAGTGACAGAGTCCTACATCTCGCAGTTGCTGACCCGCAAGAAATTGCCCCCGGAGCCTCGCCGAACAGACATTTACGACAAGATGGGAAAATTCTTGAGACTTCCGAGCGGTAAGCTTGCGAAGCTGGCTGACCACCAGCGCAAGGATGTATTGAAGCGAAATCTAGAGGACCCACCCAAGCCCTTGTTTAAAGAAGTTCGAGAGTTGATTCTCCGTAAGTGCGCACCCAACAAGGAAAAACAAATACACGCGATTTTTGAAAAGCAGCCCTTCGGCGAGCTGGAGCGCCTCGTCACACAAAAGCTCTTGGACGTGGTCAAAAGAGTCGCCAAAAGCGAATTGCAAAGTAAGACCTGGCTACACTCGGTCGCGCGACTCAGCGGCCGAAGCTATGAAGCGATGCGAGTCAGCATCCTCGAGTTCCTGGACACGGATGTCTTCAACGTGTCCGTTGAGAACTGCGTGTCCTTCCTGGATCCGTTAATCGAATCCTGGGATATCGACCTCGCGACCTTTAGTATGGAAATCGTCCTAAATCGGAGACTTATTCCGGGTTACGCAAAGAAATTTGAGTTTGTTGAAAGGGAACTTGCCGAACCAGAGGAAGAGCCAGGGCTCAAGGAATTCCTTAATGATAGCTCCCTGAGCGGGACTACCACGCAGGAAGAAATAGAGTTTCTAAAGAAGTTGAGGTTCAACGGAAAACGCCCTACTTCACTTTATTATTACCGGGAATTGCAAAACCTCAGAGACCCGCTCCATTTTCGAGCGGAAAATCGATCCTCGATGCGGAATTTTGGATGAAATGAGCGTTAACGACGCCTAAACAATGCTCGCCGGCAGATTTGGTTGTAGAGTTCAGATCTTGGGGATTCTGAGCCGATGGGGAGGAGAGTTGAAATGCCGCAAGGCATCGGTGGTCTTACGATCGTTCTCCCTGAATTGACCGACGTGGCAGCCTGCGAATTGAAGGTGTAGGACGGACTTGATCGGCTACGGAAATTCTGGCGGAGAGGGGGGGATTCGAACCCCCGGTAGGAGTTTTAGCCCCTACAACGGTTTAGCAAACCGCCGCCTTCAGCCTCTCGGCCACCTCTCCGCGAAATTCAAACGAGAGCTTTGACGAACGGAACGCTGCGATTATAGCATCAGCCCATTTACTCTTCACGATTTTTCTCGGAAGATGAGGGGTATGTCTCCTGACCCAAACAGAGAACCTTACACAGGCTTCCGCAATCCTCTTCTCTACACGTCTTTTCTCCTCGCCATTGCGGCACTGTATGTAGGCTGGGTTTTCTTCTCCCGCCGGCAAGACCGGCGGGAGTTCGAAGAAAAGGCGGCGGCCAAGAAAAGGGAGGAGGACCGCCGCGCCGTCGAGATGATGGGCGGGAACCGGTTCGAAATCCTGACTTTCTATGCCAGCCCCGGCGCGATTCATCGCGGCGAGACCGCCCAGGTGTGTTACGGAGTCTCGAACACGAAGACGGTGCGCCTGGAACCGCAAAACAATCCGGTGTGGCCCTCGCTCGCGCGCTGCGTTGATGTTGCCCCCAAAAAGGACACCACGTACACGCTAACCATCGAAGATGGCAAAGGAAACACCAAGACAGCAACGCTGACGGTCCAAGTGCGCTAGACGGCGCGACTAAAGCAACACTCTTGTCGCCGGCGGAGGACAGCCTCTATAATGTAGGATTGCGCGGCGCAAGGCGGGCTCCTCCTTCCCCGTCACGATTCGCGAACCCCAAGAGAAGCACAACCAATGCCGGACGCACTGACGAAAATCAAACAAAAGCTGCAAGAGGAAATCAGCGCACTCGAGACGGAACTGAACATCGAGCTGCCCAAAGAGCTGATGAAGGCGCGCGCGCACGGCGACCTTTCCGAGAATGCCGAATTCAAGTTTGCCAAAGAGCGGCAGGGCTACGTCAATGCCCGCATCGGCCAGCTCAAGAAGCGCCTGGGCGACCTGGGCATGCTCAACTTGAGCAACATTCCCAGGGACCGCGCCGGGTACGGGTCCCGCGTTTGGGTGAAGGATGTGCAGCGCGCCGTGAAAGTGGAATACAAACTGGTGACCACGGAAGAGGCCGACGCCGAAAAGGGGCTGATTTCGACGACGTCGCCCATCGGCAAAGCGCTGCTCGGCCGCCGCGTGGGCGACGAGGTTCACGTACAGACACCCGCAGGGAAGAAAGAGTTTGAGCTGATTCGGCTGGTTACCATCCACGAAGAGGATTGACGTGATGGCGCGCCGCGCCAAGACTCCTTCACCCCAACCGCAGAAAAGAAGGGCGTCGCTCATCGTCCACGGCGGCGCCTGGAATATCCCCGACGAAGCCGTGGCTGATTGCCAGGCCGGATGCCGGCGCGCGCTGGAGGCGGGCTGGAAGATTTTGTCGCGAGGCGGCGGGGCACTGGATGCGGTAGAGGCGGCGATCCTGGTCCTTGAAGATGATCCGGTCTTCGACGCCGGCATCGGTTCGCACCTGAATCGCGACGGCCGCGTGGAACTGGACGCCATGGTGATGGATGGCCAGACGCTGCGCGCCGGAGCGGTGGCGGCCGTCCAGCGCATACGCAATCCGATCCGGCTGGCGCGCGCCGTGCTCGAAGATTGCGAACATATGATGCTGGTGGGAGAGGGCGCGGAAGGATTTGCCGCCGAACGCGGGCTGGCGCTGTGCGATCCCTCGGAACTGGTCATCGAACGCGAGCGCCTGGCCTGGGGACGCTGCCGCGAAGACGAGCATGCCGCCGAACATCATCGCGGCCACGAGACGGGAACCGTCGGCGCCGTCGCCATGGACCAGAGCGGGAACCTTTTTGCCGCAACTTCGACGGGGGGCACCTGCTGCAAGAGGCCCGGGCGCGTGGGAGATTCACCGTTGATCGGCTGCGGGTGTTACGCCGACCGCGAGGCGGGCGGTGTTTCCTGCACCGGATTGGGCGAGGCGATCATGAAGATCGTCATGGCAAAGGCGGCCGTCGAGCTTTTGCGCTCGAGCGCAGGGACGCAGCAGGTGGTGCCGCTGCAAAACTCTTCGCGGCCCATGGACGCCGCACAAAGCGCCGTCTACCTGCTTGCCGAGCGAGGGCGCGGAACCGGCGGGCTGATCCTTCTCGACCGGGACGGCCGCCCGGGTTTTGCTTTCAACACACCGCGCATGGCGTATGGCTACGTCGGCGAGGACAGCTCCTTCATTACGGCAGTGTAGTGCCGCAATCGCTTGCCTGGTACACCCGGGACCGGGAAAAACAAGACAATCCAAGACCAGTAATTCTGCATTGGCCGACCATGCGCCCAAGAAAATCAGGCAGGACGAGCCAGAAAAACCCGCCCTGCCTGACTAGGGGAAGGCCGCTCTACTGCGGAAGCGGAGGAGGAGTCTTGTCTTGCGGCGGAATGACGGGATCGGTGTGCGGGGTGTCCGCCGAGACCGGGGTCAGCTTTGCCGCGCCGTTCGTCGCCAGATCGGAATTCGTATATTTCGGCGCGCTCACATATCCATGGATGTAGTTCCTGTCAATGCGGTTCACCACAATCTGGACGGGCTGCGGATCGTCGGCGCGGTGGATCCACACCGGTTCGTAGAGGTTCACGTTTTTCTTTTCGAGCTCGTTGTCGTCCACGATCAAGGCCAGATTGAAGTGCTTGTGCTTCGCGTCCACTTTGCGCAAAGAGATCGAGAGCGGTCCGGTGCGCTGAAACAGCTTGGACCGGTTGAGGTCGAACTCGAAGAAACTGCGTTCGCCGCGCTTTTCGAGGGTCACGAGTTCGTCGTGATTCCTGGCGATCGTGCCGCTCAGCTCGTCGCGGGTGGAGCTGAGATTCCCTTCGAGGTCCGCGCGCGTCTTGCTGACCTCGTCCTGCGTTTCCTGCAACTGTTTCTGCTGTGCGTCGAGGCGCGCCTCCATCTTCTTCAAACGCGGGTCAGGCGCCGCGCCGCGCTTGCGTGCGCCCGATCCGTGGGATTTCGCCGAAGCTGCGTCCGGCGCAGAGGGCGGCGCGGTGAGCTCGTTCAGCTTCGCAGTAACCGCTTCCAATTGACTGTGCAACTGGCTGACGGTGGCATTCATCTCCTGCTCATGAGAGGAAAGCTGCCCCACCATCATCTGCTGGCGGTAGCCATAGCCTGCGGCAAGCCCCGCGGCCAAAAAAAGCGCTACCGCAATGCCGATGAGCCAGTGGTTCAACTGCGAAAATCGCTTCAATTCCTCTCCGTCTTGAAATTCTTCCTCATGCTTCTCTTCCATCGCAATCCTCCTCCGCTCCTGCTGCCACGATCAGCGCAGCAACCGCTCAAGAATGCCTTGGCAATGGACGTAGGCTGGAAAATCAGGGCAGGGCCGTCCACCGCCGGTTCGATGGATGCCCTAGAGACAAGCATCCACGCCCGGGAAGCGCAGCAAGGCTCGTTCCAAATCAGCGAGGTCTTCCGCGAGGCGCAACCCTAAGCGTTGCAGCGGATAGCAAAGGCTATTGAGATTCACGGACTTTTGCGGTGGTACTAGTCCCTGAAATTTTTCTTTGACGGTAGCGCTTTCTGCATTGACGTATCAGCCCCAGCGGGAAAGCCAGACCACCTCCAATCTGCGTTTCGATGGGCCGCGGGCGCGAGGATGCCGTCATTGCCGGGCTGGCGCGCGTGTGTTAGCATCCGGCTTTTCGGGGGCGGTCCCAACGTCTCCGTGGGCGTCCTCTAGGGCGCCTGTCTTTCCTTCCACAAGAGCAGTGCGGCTGCCCGCCGCCGTGGCGGGTCGCGCGAACAGGGGGAGTCAATGAAAGCCTATGCGACACAAGCCATCCGCAACGTGGGCATTGTAGGCCACGGCGACACCGGAAAAACGCAACTGGTGTCGTCGTTGCTCTTCTCGGCCGGCATGACGCCGCGCCTGGGGAAGGTTGCGGAAGGGAGCACGGTCACCGACTGGGACGAAGAAGAAATTGCGAGAAAGATCTCCATCCAGACGGCCCTGGCCTACGCCGAGTGGGCGCCCGCGGGCCGGGCCGAAAAAACCAAAATCAATTTCCTGGACACGCCCGGCTACAGCACGTTCGTCAATGAAACAAAGGCTTCGCTGATCGCCGCCGACGCGGCGCTGATCACCGTGGACGCCAGCCACGGCTGCCAGGTGGTGACGGAAAAAGTGTGGGACTACGCCACCGAGTACGACATTCCGCGGGCGTTTGTGATCAATTGGATGGACCGGGAATTGGCGAGCTTCGAGCGCGCGTTGCAGTCCATCGAGCAGGTGTTTGGGCGCGGCGTGGTCGCGGCGCAACTGCCCCTAGGGCAGGAGAAGAGTTTCCGCGGCGTCGTGGACCTGGTGGGGATGAAAGCGCACATCTATAAGCCCGGCGGCGACGGCAAGCCTTCCCTCGAGGAGATCCCCGCCGATCTGGCTGACGCCGCGAAGGAAGCGCACGAGAAGCTGGTGGAGATGGTCGCCGAGGGCGACGACAAACTGATGGAAGAGTTTTTCGAGAAGGGCACGCTGCCGGTGGAAGACTTGATTCCCGGGCTGCGCGTAGCCGTCCAATCCAAGCGCGTCTTTCCGGTATTGTGCACTTCCGCGCTGCAGAATATCGGCAGCGCCAGCTTGCTGGATTTTATCGTGGACGTTCTTCCCCATCCGGGAGCGCGCAAGGCCAGCGGCCATAAACAAGCCCCCGGAAAAGGAGACGTGACCGAGCGCGAGGTGGCCGATTCCGCGCCGCTTTCGATCTTCATCTTCCGGACGCTGGCCGACCCTTTCGCGGGGCGCATCAGCTACTTCAAGGTGATGAGCGGCATTCTGAAGAACGACGCCACACTCGTGAATTTCAACCGCTCGACCACCGAACGGTTCCAGCACGTCCAGGTGATGCAGGGCAAGACCGGCGTGGAAGTGCCCGAAATGCATGCCGGAGACATCGGCGCGATCGCCAAGCTCAAGGAGTCCGTCACGGGCGAAACGCTGGGCGACAAAGCGGCGCCCCTCTTTTACAAGCCCGCGCATATTCCCGAGCCCTCCATCACCTTTGCGATTGAGCCGAAGACGCGCGCGGACGAAGACCGCATCGGCGTGGCCATCCACAAGATCCTCGAAGAAGACCTGGCGCTGCGTTTTTCGCGCGACCCGCAGACCAAGGAGTTTCTCCTGGCGGGTTCGGGGCAGCAGCACATCGAAGTGGTGGTGGCCAAGCTGCATAAACGCTATCACGTGGACCTGACGCTCAAGCCGCCCAAGGTGCCCTATCGGGAGACCATCCGCGGCAAGGCCGATGCGGAGGGGAAGCACAAGAAACAGACCGGCGGGCACGGCCAGTTCGGCGTGTGCCGCGTGAAATTCGAGCCGTTGCCGCGCGGCACGGGGTTCGAGTTCGTGGACGACATTTTCGGCGGGGCCATTCCCAAGAACTGGATCCCGTCGGTGGAAAGAGGCATCCGCGAAGCGGCGGAACGCGGCTACCTCGCGGGGTTCCCGATGGTGGACTTCCGCGCCGCGCTCTACGACGGCAAATATCACGACGTGGATTCCTCCGACATCGCCTTCAAGATCGCCGGGGGACTGGCGTTCAAGGAAGGAATGAAGCAGGCGCGGCCGGCGCTGCTCGAGCCCATCATGCACGTCGAGGTCTATGCACCCGATCAATACTCGGGAGACATCATGGGCGACCTCAGCTCGCGCCGCGGGCGCATCAGCGGCAGCGAATCGCGCGGGCAGAACGTGGTGGTTAAGGCGCAGGTGCCGCTGGCGGAGATGCTCAGCTACGCGACCGATTTGACTTCCATGACCCAGGGCCGGGCGTCTTATTCGATGGAGTTCAAGCATTACGATTTCGTGCCCGGTGAAATCGCGGAAAAGGTGATCGCCGCGCACAAGGCCGGCCGCGCCGAGGAGCCGGTGGAGGAAGAGGTGTAGTTCGCGAGTTGTGACTCGCGCCGGGTGGTTCCGAGCCAGAGCCAGTGAGGCTGCCGGTGCGCAGGTCCGCGCTCCTAAAGGGCGTCCCGGTTGGCGGGAACGAAAGTTCCTTCACCGAAACGGAGAGACCCCCACGGCCAAATTGGTGCTTGGCGACCGCCCTGAATCCGCGCACACTCTGATTCCTATGAAAAAACAAGCGTCCCAGTCCTGGGGCCATCAGACCCGCGCCATTCATTCCGGCGAGCCACAGCGCCATGGCGTGGGCGCGGCGGTAGGCACTTCCATTGCGCGCACCTCCACGTTCACGTTCTCTTCGACCGAAGAGATGAAGCGTTGGGCCGAGGGCAAGAGCAAGGCCTACATCTACACGCGCTACGGCAACCCGACACTCACCGTGGCGGAAGAGAAGCTCGCGGTGCTGGAGGGCGCAGAGGCAGCCGTGGTCACCGCGTCGGGGATGGCGGCGATTTCCTCGGCGCTGTTCGGGGTCTTGAAGGCGGGAGACGAGTTGATTGCCACGCGCCAGCTTTACGGCGGGTCGTACCGGCTGATGCGCGACGTCCTGCCGGACCTGGGAATCCGCGTGCATCACGTGGAGGCCGACCTCGCGGGCGCGGAAGAACTGGTCAGCTCGCGGACCCGCGCGCTGTACGTGGAAACACCGACAAACCCCACGCTGCGCGTCGTGGACTTGAAAAAGGCCGTGGGCATCGCGCAGCGGCACAAACTCGTCTCCCTGGTCGACAACACCTTCGCCTCGCCGATCCTGCAGAAGCCGCTGGAGCTGGGATTCGATATGGTGGTGCACAGCGCGACGAAGTATCTGGGCGGACATTCCGACCTTATCGCCGGGGCGGCCGCAGGAAGCCAAGAATGGATGGACCGCGTGCGCAGCATGGTGATCGCTCTGGGCGGCTCGATGGACCCGGGAGCGGCCTTTCTGCTGATTCGCGGGATGAAGACGCTGGAGTTGCGCGTGCGCAAGCAGTGCGAGAACGCCTTGTCCGTGGCGAAATTCCTGGAGGAGCATCCGCAGGTCGCGCGGGTGCATTATCCGGGGCTCGCTTCCCATCCCGATCACGCGCTGGCCAGGCGGCAGATGCGCGGTTTCGGCTCGATGCTGGCGTTTGACATGAAGGGCGGGCTGGCAGCGGCGCGGCGTTTCTGCGACCACACCAAGGTTTTTCTGCTGGCCGCGAGCCTCGGCGGCGTGGAGTCGCTGGTGGTCCTGCCGATTTACACTTCGCATTACAACATGTCCAACGAGGAGCTTGCCAAAGTGGGCGTGTCTCCGGGGACGGTGCGTGTCTCGGTCGGCCTGGAAGACGCGGCGGATCTTATTGCGGACCTGAAGCAGGCCCTTGCTTAGCGGACGATTCTTCCTGACGGTGTTGGCTGTACTTCAGCGCGCTTCGGCGTCGGCCATCCAAGGCTGGCTTTCCGGCAGCAGGGAAGAGACTTTCTGCTCCAATTCGTGGGCGCTGTTGACGTCATCCGGATAATTGAACAGAGCGGTTACAAACGTAAACCCGTTCGTCGTTCCTACGGCGCGAAGGATCTCATCCAGCCGAGCGACAATCTGCCCGGCATTGGCCGTTTCCGTCTCCGGCAAGACGACGCCGAATGTGCCTGGCGCCAGGAGATAGATCGAGTCGATGGGCCGGAGGTTCTTGGAAATGGCCCGGGCTGCTTCGCCCAGCGCCGTTCTTCCTTCATTCGAGTCGGGCTGGGCCCGCAGCAGCTTGGCCTTCACCACCGCGAGAGAAAGCGTTTTCCCCAGGCTGGAGGCGCGGCGGAACTCCATCGCCAGACGGTCCTGAAAATGATCGCGGCCGGGAATGGTGTGCAGCAGATCCACGTTGGCCTGGTTGCGCAATTCCAAGTTCCGGTCGAGCTCTTCGAGGAGCTGCTGTTTCAGTTTCCGCACGGTTCGCTGGCGGTCCAGAAGATATCCCACGCAGAGCAGGGACAGAACGCAGAAACCGATAAATGCGAACCGGAGGGTCCATTTATTCCCGGAGTCGGGATGCAGGAACACCAGGGGATACATCAGCAGCGCCACACCACCCGCGAGCACCAGAACAATGACGGACGCGAGAATGGTCAGGTGCTGTTCGTGACGCTCCAGTTTGTCCAGTTCCGCGCGGTCGAATTTCATCTTCGTGCAGCCTCCGCTGGGTGGCGGCAGGCACTGAAAAGTGCCCCGGCGGCGTAAGCCGATTGCCGCCGCTCTCATTTTCTGTCCTCTGCGCCGCACGGCACAAGCGGCCTTCGCGATCCTGTTTCGTAGCAGGCATTACCGGCCGGCAGTAAAGCTGGCAGGGCCATCGCGGAAAGAGCGGAATGCAGTGTGATGTGTGGGTCAATGGCGCGCGTTCTTCTTCGTTGACCGCGCGCCGCAGAATTCTTACGATAGGGGGATGATATGGATGCGGATGTCCACGCTGGGAGCGCTGGTTGCCGCGGTCGCCGTCCTGGGCTGCGAAGACGCGGCGCGGCGGCCGGTGCAGGTTCACCCGCCGCAAGCCGCGCAGGCTCCGGTGGGGCGCGCTGCCCCGCTGACCGTCGGAGCGCTGCCTGTGGACAGTCCCGTGCTGCACCACTTGATTCTTCCTGCGTGGCCGAAGCCGGACGGTGTCGAAGCGCTGATCGCGCAGGTCGAAGGGGCCTTCCAGGCGGGGGAGCAGGAATACAAGGCGGGCCATCTCGAATCGGCGCGCCGCGACTTCGACCACGCAGTGGACTGGCTGCTGGAAAGCGGTTACGACTTGCAGTCCGACGCGCGCCTGGAGCAGCTCTTCAACAATATCGTGGACACGGTGTACGCCTACGAGTTGGCGGCGTTCCGCGCCGGCGACGGATTCAACGAGCCGCCCTCGGAGCCCGCGCCGATTGATGAAATCGCGGAGATGACCTTTCCGGTGGACCCGCGGTTGAAGGTCCGCGCGGAGCAGGAAGTCCAGGCGGTGTCCCACGACCTGCCGCTCACGGTGAACGATACGGTTCTTTCGTTCTTGAATTTCTTCCAGACGCCGCGCGGCCGAACCATCGTGGAAGGCGGCCTGCGCCGCGCCGGCCGCTACCGGGAAATGATTCAGCGGGTGTTCCGCGAAGAAGGCATCCCCATGGACCTGATGTACCTGGCGCAAGCGGAAAGCGGATTCAAACCGCTGGCGCTCTCGAGGGCCAGCGCGCGCGGGATGTGGCAATTCATGGCTTTCACGGGCCGGCTCTACGGGTTGCAGCATACCTGGTGGGTGGACGAGCGCCAGGACCCGGAGAAGGCCACGCGCGCCGCTGCGCGCCACCTGCGGGATCTTTACGAGAAGTTCGGCGACTGGTACCTGGCCATGGCGGCATACGACTCGGGAGAGGGCAATGTGAAGAGGGCCGTGGAGCGGACCGGCTACGCCGACTTCTGGGAACTGTACAAGCGCAACGTGCTGCCGCGCGAGACAAGAAATTACGTGCCCATCATCGTGGCGCTCGCCCTAGTGGCCAAAGACGCGGCGCATTACGGCATCCAGGTGGACCCGGAAAGCCCCGACCCTGTGGACGTGGTGAAACCGGGGCGTCCCATTGACCTGCGCCTTGTGGCGGAAACGATTGAAACCGACGTGGGGACTCTGCGGGCGCTCAATCCGGCGCTACTGCGCATGGTCACCCCAAGCGATCGCGATTTCGAGCTACGCCTTCCTCAGGGAAGCGCCGATAAATTCTTCGCGGAGATCGCCACAATTCCACCGGACAAGTGGGTGAGCTGGAGACGCCACCGAGTGGAGGAAGGGGAAACGCTCACGACCATCGCGCGGCACTACCAGATCACGGCAGCGGCGATTGCCGACGCCAACGGCCTCGAAAAGGGCGAGCCGCTGAAGGTGGGCGAGAAACTGATCATCCCCTCGGCACGCTCGGAGATTACCCAGGGCAAGCTGGTGCGTTATCGCGTGCGGCGCGGCGACACCATCGTTTCGATCGCCGAGCAGTTCAGCGTGGATGTGGATGAGCTGAGACGGTGGAACGGCCTGCATTCGAACCGGGTGCGGCGCGGGATGAGCCTGCGCGTGTACCCTGGAGGCCTGCCGCCGTCCTCATCGAGAGCCGGGAAGAAGGCGCACCCGGCCGCAGCCCCCGCTGCGGATAAGGCTGCGCCGCCAGCGGCGAGGGCCGCGGCCGCGCCTTCAGCTTCGGAGGTGGCACGAGAGGGAAAAATGACAGTCCACCGCGTGAAGCCCGGCGAGACACTGTGGTCGCTGGCGTCGTCCTACGGCACCACGGTCGAAGCACTGCGGGAGGCCAACCACTTTCTTGCCAGCCGACAACTGCGTGCCGGCGACCGCCTGCACATTCCCTCGCCAAACTGAAACTCTCGCGCGCCAGTCTGTCGCTCGCCGTAACTCCTTCATTCTGAGAGAGTAACGAGGTGATTGGGGAAGGCTGCGAGCCCCCACCCTTTTCTTCTCGTTCTTTGCTCAGGGCTTACAGGCCAGGCCCCCGGACAGGCTTCCGTGAAGACGCTTCCATAACGCTTGACAAAGGTGTAAGAGAGCGTTTATAAGCGCGCGATGGACCGCAACCCTTGACATGGGGTTTGACGCGGCCCCACGCTCCCGCGGCACCCAAGTGTTCGAAGCTTCATCCAACGGAGGAACGAATGGCTCTTGACAAAGACGGATTCGGGGACGAAAACGAGATCTCCCGCTTCGAGGAAGAAGAAGATGCCGGTGCGGATCGCGAGGAGATCATCGAAGCGGAGGAAGAGGAAGTGGTTATCGTCGAGCGCCCGGAAGGCACCGGCGCGCCGGCAGCCCCTCCTCGCTCGTCCAAGCCCAGGAAGGCCAAGCCTGCCAGGAAAGCGGCGAAAAAAAAGGCCAAGAGGAAAAAAGGCAAAGCGAAGCCAAAGAAAAAGGCCCGCAAGAAGACGGCGAAGCGGCGGAAAAGGCGTTAGGCTGGCGACTCCTGACCGGTCCGGTTTCATTCCGGACCCGTTCCAGTTCAAACCGGGACGGCCTTCTGGCAATCCTCCTTCCCTAATCAGGCTGGCCCCTTCCCGCAGCCGCGCGAATCCTCTCGCGGCAGGACTGATTCCTAGACTGGTGAGAAATATCCTTGCGCGTCCGGCAGCGCGCCCTTAGCATACCCCTCAATGCTGCACGCGCTCGAGCACATCCGCCGGATGCGGGGCGGGGCGCAGGCACACCTGCTGCGCTGCTCGGACGGCGGGTATTACGTCGTCAAGTTCCAAAATAACCCACAACATCGCCGGGTTTTGGTCAACGAACTGCTTGGAACTAAGCTGGCGGCCCGGCTGGGGCTCCCGGTGCCGCAGGTGGCGGTTGTCGATGTGCCGGAAGCCCTGATTCGCTACACTGCCGACCTGGTGATGCAACTGGGGCAGAGCAGTGTGCCCTGCCGGGCGGGCTTGCAATTCGCCTCGCGCTACCCCGGAGACCCGCGCGAGCTGACGCTGCACGATTTTCTGCCCGACGAACAGTTGCGCGAAGTAGAGAACCTCGGCGACTTCGCGGGGATGCTGGTGTACGACAAGTGGACCTGCAACACCAACGGGCGCCAGGCGATTTTTCTCCGCCACGCGAACCACGCGCCGTATCGCGCGCTCATGATTGACCAGGGGTTCTGCTTCAACGCCGGAGAATGGAATTTTCCGGACGCCCCGCTGCGCGGCCTGTATACGCGGCAGCGCGTCTACGAGGGCGTCATCGGGATGGAATCGTTCGCCCCGTGGCTCGAGCGCCTGGAGACACGCGTGACTCCCGGCGTCTTTGACGAGCTCAGCAAGCAGATTCCTCCCGAATGGTACGAGGACAACCAGGATGAGCTCTACCGACTGCTGGAAACGCTCGACCGGCGGCGCGCGCGTGTGCGCGAGCTGCTGGTGGACGCCAAACGCTCGAACCGGCAGCCGTTTCCCAACTGGACGTGAACCATGCCTGAACCAAACCGCCAGCCCTGCGCCTATCACATCCTGCGCTATACGCCGAACCTGGTGCGCGACGAATGGGTCAACATCGGCGTCCTGCTGTTCGACCCCGCCGGCGGCGCCCGGCGCCTGCGGCTGATTGAGGAGCAGGAGGAGTATGCCCGCGTCAAGCGCCTGCACCCCCACGCCGACGAGGCGCTGTTGCGCGCCCTGCGCGACGACTTCGAAAAACAGTTTGCCGGGCAGAACGGCGGTTTCCGAAAAGCCGTCGAAACGCTGAACCAGACGCTTTCCAACGCCCTGCAACTCGGGCCGCAGAAGGGCGTGCTCACCGACGATCTCGACGCCGAGATCGAACGGCTCTACGCCGACCACGTGGCCCCGCCTTCCCGCCTGCGCAGCTCCAGCGCCCGCGAGACGCTGTTCAGCCGCGGTCCCATCCGCAATTACTGCAACCAGGTCTTCCGCCTGGCGCATGTCTGGGAAAAGATCGATAAATCCGTTCCGGTGGAGGAATTCACCTTCGCCGGCGACCCCTTGAAACTCGACTACGCCTACCGGCGAAACGGGACGCGCGGCTTCGTGCACGCCCTTTCGGTGACGCGCGACCCGGCGCAAGCAAAGATCCTGGCCTACACCGCGGAGCGCATCCGCGCGAAAATAGCCTCCTCGGAATTCACCGCCGTTACCGATGTCCCTCTGGCCGGCACAAACGACCGCCGCCGCTTCGTCGCCGAAACACTGAAGGACCAGGGAATCGAGGCGGTGCCAGTGGAGTCGCTGGCGGTCTGGGTGAACAAATTGAGGCCGTTAATTCGCTGAGGGATTCCGGCAGGGGTCCCCGCGGGTGATCTGTGACTCGTGATTCGTGGAAAGACGTCCCGCCATTACAGGCCTCTGCACGGATCACGAGTCACAATCGCGCCGCTATAGGACAGGCTCGCTCCAGCCTTCCAGCGTCTCCTTCACCTTGCGCATGAACTGGTGGGCAATCGCGCCGTCCACCACGCGGTGATCATAGCTGAGCGAAAGGTAGCACATCGAGCGGATGGCGATGGCGTCGTCGATCACCACCGGACGCTTCTCTATGGTTCCCAGGCCCAGGATGCCCACCTGCGGCTGGTTGATCACCGGCAGGCCGAAGAGGCCCCCAAAAACGCCCGGATTGGTGATCGAGAAGGTGCCTTCCTGCACCTCTTCGGGCTTGAGCTTTTTCGTCCGCGCGCGCTCGGCCAGATCGTTGAGCATTTTCTGAATGCCGAGCAGGTTCTTTTCGCCGGCATTCTTGATGACCGGCACGATCAGGCCCCAGTCGAGGGCCACGGCCATGCCGATGTTGATGTCTTTGTGGAGGACAACCGTGGTGCCGTCCACCGAGGCGTTCAGGACCGGGAAGGCGCGGAGCCCCTCCACGACCGCTTGCACAAAGAACGGCATGAAGGTCAGCTTGGTCTCGTGGCGCCTCTCGAACTCCTCCTTCGAGCGGCTGCGCAACGTGACGACCTTAGTCATGTCCACTTCATCGATGGAGTAGACGTGCGCGGAGACGCGCTTGGAGGCGACCATGTGCTCGGCGATGCGCTGGCGCATCACCGACATGGGCTGGAGTTCGTACTTCCCGAAATAGATCCGCTCGCGGGGCACGGCGGTTTCCATGGCCACGTGAACCTGCGCGCCGGAAACCCCCGGCGGGGCAGGGGCCGCGGAGGGTGAAGGCATTACCGTTACGCCCCGCGGCGCAGAGGCGCCGCCTTGAATCACTTCCAGAATATCCTTCTTGCTGATGCGCCCGCCGGCCCCCGTGCCTGAGACGGTGGCCAGGTCAATGTTGTTCTCTTTCGCCAGGCGCCGCACCAGCGGCGAGCTATGGATGCGCTCGCCCGGACGGCGCGGCGGCGCCGCAGGTCCTGCTGCGGGAACCGGCGCCGCTGGAGCGGGAGCAGGCTTTGCCGCCGATGCCGCGGGCGCAGACGCCGGTCCGGCTGCGGCCTTGGGCTGGGCAGCCGGGGAAGGCGCATCGGTTTTCGCCGGAGCCGGGGCAGGCGCGGCAGCGGCAGCGCCGTCGGAATCAATCACCCCGACGATGGTCCGTATCGGCACGGTCTGTCCTTCGCCGACCTTGATTTCCTTGAGCACGCCGGCGGCGGGCGCAGGAATCTCCGCATCCACTTTGTCGGTGGAGATTTCGAACAGCGGTTCGTCGCGCTCCACTTTGTCGCCGGGCTTTTTCAGCCACTTGGTGATGGTGCCTTCAAAAATGCTCTCCCCCATCTGGGGCATGACGACGTCTATTGCCATGGTCTCTCTCCTCTCTTCCCCGCGCTGGCCAGGCGTTTCATCCTTCCGCCTTGCTCAACCCAGCGGGACAAAAAATCTTCCCTGCACTCAGAAGCGGTGCCGCGGCATTGCCGTCAATCAGTAGCGTGCCAGCTCTCTTGCCGCAGCGGCTACCTTTGCCGCGTTCGGCAGAAAATGCTCCTCGAGCGGCGGCGAGTACGGCACCGGCGTGTCCAGCGACGTCACGCGCAGCACCGGACCGTCCAGGTCCTGGACGGCGATCCCGCCGGTTCGCGTGTCCTCGTGGACCACCAGCACCTTGTTGGTCTTCTTCACCGACTGCAGAATCGTTTCTTTGTCGAGCGGCAGCAGCGTCCGCAAATCAATCACCTCGGCCTCGATACCTTCTTTGGAAAGCTCCGCGGCGGCTTCGAGCGAGGTGTGCATCATCGCCGCATAGGAAAGAATCGTCAGGTCGCGCCCCTCGCGGCGCACCACCGCTTTGCCGATGGGCACCGTGTAGTCCTCGCCGGGGAGTTCTTCCTTGATGCGCCGGTAGAGAAACTTGTGCTCGAAGAAGAGCACCGGATTGTTGTCGCGGATGGCCGCCTTCAGCAGGCCCTTGGCGTCGTAGGGCGTCGAGGGATAGACCACCTTCAGCCCCGGAGTGTGCACAAAATACATCTCCGGGTTGGCCGAATGGAACGCCCCGCCGTGCACGCCGCCTCCGGAAGGCCCGCGCACCACCAGGGGCACCGGCGCGCCCCAGCGGTAGTGCGACTTGGCCGCAAAGTTCGTAATCTGGTTGAAGCAGCAGGCGATGAAGTCAATGAACTGCATCTCCGCGATGGGGCGCAGCCCGAGGTAGCTCATCCCCACGGCGGCGCCGATGATGGCGGACTCCGCGATGGGCGTGTCTATCACGCGCTCCCAGCCGAAGCGTTCCAGCAGGCCTTCGCTGGTTTTGAACGCCCCGCCATAGACGCCGACATCCTCGCCGAGCAGGACAACCGCGGGGTCGCGCTCCATCTCCTCGAACATGGCCTGGCGGATGGCTTCGAGAAACGTCACCGGACCCGCGGATTGTCCCGGGGTTCCCGCCTCAAGAACTTTCCCGGCGCTTCCCGAAGATGTCACGGCGCGCGCCACGGCTACCTCCGCACTTTCCGGGCGGCGCCGGCCCTGGCCAATTTCTTCGGCGAAGCTTTTCCGGCAGCCGGCGCCTTGCCCCGCAATTTCGAAACCGGACGCGCTCCGTTGCCGCTTGCCGCATCGGCCGCGGGGACAAATTCCGCAGGCCGCAGCGCCTCGCCGTAGGCGGCAACCTTCCACACCGGGGCGACGCCGGACTTCGGCGGCATGACTTCTTCCTTCGGACGCACCCAGTTCGCCGCGATGGTGTGGCAGCCGTCGCAATACACTCCTTGCTCGGCCAGTTCCGGCGGAGGCAGCGGCGAAGCCTCCGCAAACTCGCGGTCTGCCTCGACCTCGCGCTCGATGCGCGCCTCGATCTTTGCTTTCTTTTTGGCATCGAGAATCTTTCCGGCCATCAGGAATTTCTCGTAGCGCTCAATAGGGTCGCGCTGCTTCCAGTAGGCGAGCATCTCCGCGGGCACGTACTCGGCGGAATCATGCTGCGCGTGGCCCTTCATCCGCATGGTCTTCGCTTCGATGAGGATCGGCCCCTGGCCCGCGCGGCAGCGGTTGACGGCTTCCTTCGCCGTGGTATACACGGCGACGACGTCGTTGCCGTCCACTACGTAGCTGTCCATCCCGTAAGCCTTGGCGCGGTCGGCGAGATTCTCGAGCGGCACCTGCCGGCGCACCGGCGTCGAATAGGCCCACTGGTTGTTCTCCAGAACCAGGACCAGCGGCGCCTTCTGCACCGCCGCGAAATCCAGCCCTTCGTGGAACACCCCGGTGGAGCTGCCGCCGTCGCCGATCCACGTCAGAGCCACGATGTTCTGCCCCAGGTAACGGCCGGCGATGGCGATGCCGGCCATCACCGGAATCAGGTCGCCCAGCATGGAAATCGGCGAAACCGTGTGCAACTTTTCCAAATCGCCGAAGTGGCTGGTGCCGTCCTTGCCGAGAGTCGGCGAAGTGTACTTGCCCATGTGCTGCGTAAAAATGTCGCGCGGACGGAAACCCTTCACCAGGAGCGCCCCGATGTTGCGGATCATCGGCGCAAGCCAGTCTTTCTTCTCCAGCGCGTACGCGGTGCCCACGGAAATCGCTTCCTGCCCCAGGCTCGAGTACAGCCCGCCGACAATCTTGTTCTGGCGGAACAGCCGCACCATGGCTTCCTCGAGCCCGCGGTTCAGCTTCATGTAGTAGTACAGCTCGAGGTGCTGTTGCGGTGTGACGTCAACCTTCATCCGTGGCTCCCTCGCGCCTGACCTTTGCCGCTAGGCGGGGACCGCCAGTCCGGCAGAGCGCGGCTGCTCCCCTTCGGCGAGCCGCGCCAGCAATTCTCCGCAGGCGGCGCTGCGCATCTCCAATCCGAGCACTTCGCCGAAGCGCCGCGCAAGCTTCCCGGCCGCTTCGCCCCGCTCCACCACCCGCCCCAGTAACTTCTCGAGCGACGTGACCTTTTTGCCGGAGATACCGCAGGGCACGATTAAATCAAAATAGCGCAGATCGGTCGAAACATTGTACGCGAATCCGTGGGAAGTCACCCAACGGCTCAAGTGTACGCCGATGGCGGCGAGCTTTTCTTCGCCGCGCGCCGTCTTCACCCAGACGCCGGTCTTCCCGGGCTCGCGTCCCGCGGCGATTCCGTACTCTTGCGTTGCGCGGATCATGGCCTCTTCCAACTGCCGCACATACCACACGACGTCGCGGCGAATCTCCGCGAGTTGGAGAATGGGGTAGCCGACGATCTGCCCGGGCCCATGATAGGTGACGTCGCCGCCCCGGTCGGTCGGGCAAAACTCCACATTCATCTGCTGGAGCAGAGTATCCGGCGCGAGCAAGTGTTCGCGCTTTCCATTCCTCCCCAGCGTGATCACGTGCGGGTGGTCGCACAGCAGCAGCACGTCGGGCAAGAAATTCGCCTTGCGCGCCGCGACAATTCTCTTTTGCAGCGCCCAGGCCTGCTGGTAGCCGATGAGGCCAAGCTCGACGATGAGGCATGTCTTCATGAGCTCTACCATTCACAGTCCACAGTCAGGAGTCATCCTGCGGGATTGCTTTCCGCTTGGCGCTGTCACCTGCCGGCGGACAACGCCCTCCCGCCCTTCAAATATTAATCGCCAGCCCGCGCACCGACGCAAACGCGTCCCCCATCGCTTCCCACACCGTGGGGTGCGCGTGCACCATGAACATCATGTCATCAAGGGTGGCCTCGAGCTGCAGCGCCGTCACGGCCTCGGTGAGGATCTCCGTCGCCAGGGGCCCGATGATGTGCACGCCGAGGACTTCGCCATATTTCTCGTCGGCCACCACTTTGATGAAGCCGTCGTGCTGGCCGAGGATGGTCGCTTTGCTGTTGCCTACAAACGGGAATTTCCCCGTCTTTACGGAATAGCCGGCCTCGCGCGCCGCTTTCTCCGTCAGGCCCACCGAGCCGATCTGCGGCTCGCAATACGTTGCGGCGGGAATCCGCGTGCGCACCAGCGGCTGAGGATTTTTTCCCGCGAGATGCGCAACGGCGGTGATTCCTTCCATGGAGGCGGCATGCGCCAGTTGCGGCATGCCCGCCACGATATCGCCGATGGCAAACAGACCCTTTTCCGCCGTCTCCAGGTACGGCCCCACGTGAATAAATCCGCGCTCGACCTTGGCCTTCGATTTCTCAAGCCCGCAGTTCTCCGTCATCGGCCGGCGGCCGACGGCGATGAGCACCTTCTCGGCGGCCACCGTCTGGGTCTTCCCCTCCTTGGTCTTGAACGTAACCGTCGCGCCCCGGGCGTCTTTTTTCACGGACTCGACCGCGGCTTCGGTAAAAATCTGAATGCCCTTCTTGCGGAAGGCCTTGTCCAGCTCCTGGGAGATTTCCTCATCCTCCAGCGGCACAATTCGCGGCAGCATCTCGAGGAGGGTCACCTCGGTCCCAAACGTGCGAAAGATGGACGCAAACTCGACGCCCACGGCCCCGGCACCCACTACGACCAGACTCTTGGGCACCTCGGTCAGCGAAAGAATCTCGCGGTTTCCTCCAATGGTCTTGTTGTCGAACACGACGCCCGGCAGCGACCGCGCTTCCGAACCCGTCGCCAGCATTACGTTCTTCGCGGCAATTTCGGTGGTCTTCCCGTCTTTCTCGACGCTCACCCGCCCCGGCCCGGCATACTTCCCCCAGCCGGTCGCCGAGTCCACTTTGTTCTTCTTGAACAGCGCTTCGATGCCTTTGGCATGTTTCTTGACGACGCGGTCTTTCCGCGCCATCACCTGCGCCCAGTTCAATTTGAACTCGCCCACTTCGATGCCGAACTCCTTGGCGTTCTTGAAGTATTCGTACACGTCCGCGTGGTGCAGCAGCACTTTCGTGGGGATGCAACCGACGTGCAGGCAGGTGCCGCCGAGAAAACCGTCCTTCTCGATGACTACGGTCTTCAATCCCCACTCGGAGGCGCGAATGGCGGTCTGATATCCTCCCGGCCCGCTTCCGATAATCGCCAGGTCGTATGTGGACAAGCGCTGCCTCCCTCTCCAGACTCAACTACCGGTTGCGGAGTAGCTCGCAGCTTGCGCCGCGGGATGGGTTTTGGATGGGAAACGACTCAGGCC
>WNGG01006847.1_pt1 | contig 20179 bp, 14 predicted proteins | sample 5400661 | NCBI WGS metagenome assembly WNGG01 (sample SAMN13153372, study PRJNA577476) | soil metagenome | isolation source: 100 cm soil or saprolite under Garry oak tree replicate 1 | place: USA:California | collected 2016-06-15
GTGCCATTTCAGGCCGGTCATGCTCAGGGATACTACGACTCGGACAAACATCACCTGGTGGACTGCACCTCCTGCCACATCAATCCAAAGACCGGCCTTGTTGAGGCCGAGTGGCAACCTTCCTACACCCTCGCTGTGCCACCTGACTGGACCACGGGCATCTACCTGGCGAAATTCACTGACGCGAACGGCAAGCAGACCTATGTGCCCTTCGATGTACGTGGCAATGCTCATTCGCTCTATGTCGCCGTTACACCGGACACAACATACGCAGCCTACAATGAGTGGGGAGGCTATAGCCTCTACCAGGCAGGGACTAATGTCCCAGTGGACGAATCAACAAATTTGCAGAGAGCGGTGAAGGTATCATTCGACCGACCTTACGCAGTGGATAACGGTTCGAGCCAGGTGCTGGTATTTGAGGCCGACGCTATCCACTGGCTGGAACGTCAAGGCTACGATCTTTCCTACATCAGCGATGTCGATTTGCACCACAAGCCGAGTCAGTTGCTGGACCACCGGGCCTACCTCTCGCTGGGTCACGATGAATACTGGAGCAAAGAGATGCGCGATGGAGTCGAGCGTGCACGCGATAAGAGCGTCGGCCTGGCCTTCCTGGGAGCGGACGCCAGCTACTGGCAAATACGCTTCGAGCCTGATAGCGTCGGCACCCCAGATCGCACGATTGTCTGCTATAAAGTGCAGACAGTAAACAATGACCTGGCACTCGATCCGCTCTATGGTCAGGACAATACGCGCTTAACTACGCACTGGCGTGATCCCATCGTCGCTCGTCCCGAAAACGCCTTGATCGGCATTATGTACTCTGACCTGACCCATCAGCAGCAAGGCTTTCCCTGGAGGGTCAGTTCCCAGGCCAAATCAGCGCTTTTGGACGGAACCGGGCTGCAAGCGGGGCAACAATATGGCTGTGGGCTGGTCGGCTACGAGTGGGATCGGGCCTTTGCCAACGGGACTAGCCCAGCCGGATTACAGGTGCTGGGGGCGTCCCTAACGATAAATGACAGCAAGATAGCCGATACCAGCGACACCACTTACTATATCGCTCCCTCCGGTGCGATGGTCTTTGCCACCGGCTCCATCTATTGGACCCTTGCACTCGACGGCTACCGCTTCCAAATGGACAAGCTGTGTATCGGTCAGAATCCGGTGGTGCCCGGCATGCAGAAGCTGATGGCTAATGTCATGGCAGCTCTGGTAGTTCATCATCCTGCGCCACACCAAACGCCTGTAGCAACACCCACTACCACGGTCTCGACCCAACTTGAAGTTGCTCTCAGTGCGATAGTTGATAGCTCTTCTAGAAGGCAACGAATGACGACGAGACGTTAGTCTATGGACTATGCAGAATAGAGATGAAGAATTATGAGGAGAATAGAGTGAGCAACCGCTCAGACAAATTGCGAGTTCTCAATTATCAGCCCCCAGAAGATGATGCGATCATAAGCCAGAACTCACAACTGGCAACTCGCCAGGAAACATATGATGCGCTGGTGCTTGATGCCAGGTTGCGGCAGTCATTAGCCACTGTACGTTCGCTTGGTAGCCGGGGATTGCGAGTTGCAGCCCTGGGAAGCTCTGCCGCGCTACCTGCCTTCTCATCAAGCTGGTGCCAGCAAGCCTTTGTCTGCCCGGCAGATGAGGGCGTAGATGCCTATCTTCCCTACCTGGAGCAGTTGCTTGACCGCATCAGTGTGCGTGTACTGATCGCGTCATCAGACGCTACAGTAGCACTGATACACCGGAACCGTGAGCGACTTGAGCAGCGGGTACGGATTGCCCTGGCCAGCGAACCCACACTGGGAATAGCCATCAACAAAGAGCGAACGTTGGAGGTTGCCAGACGACTGGGGTTGAGTACCCCCCATAGTGTCAGCGTGAAGGGAGTGAGCGAAGTAGACACGGCACTATCTGAGATCGGACTACCAGCGGTTGTCAAACCCGTGGAGTCATGGGTGTGGAACAAACAACAAAAGGGGTTCCGACTGGCACGTATGCTGGTGACGACCCCTGACGAGGCGCGACGTGCGGTTGAAGAGCTGACCAGCTTTGGGGGAGCAGTACTCTTCCAACAGTTCATCCCAGGCAGACGTGAGTCCATCAGTCTCTTGTATGCGCAGGGCCAGGTCTATGCGCGTTATGCTCAGTGGCATATGCGCGTCGTGGGCGGCGAATCCTCCATGCGCCAGAGCATTGCTGTTCCTCCGGACATTGGGGATCAAGCGGAACGTCTTGTACGCGAAATCGACCTGGAAGGTTGCTCTGAAGTAGAATTCCGGCGCGATACTGCTGGCAATCCCTACCTGATGGAGATTAATCCGCGCCTCTGGACATCAACAGAGCTTGCCGTACGCTCAGGAGTCGACTTCCCCTACCTCCTTTATCAATGGGCCAGCGGGGAGAAGATCGATGAGGTGAAGAGCTATCCTGTGGGTGGCCGACTACGCTATCTGACAGGCGATATGATGTATATGGCGAAAGCGCTGGCGGCGGTGAGGCAACGGGGTAGACCGGAAGTGACGCCGCCGACCAGGGCAATATTTGATTTCTGCGTTTCTTTCTTTATCCCTACAGGATATGACTATATTAATTGGAAGGATCCCCGCCCGGCCTGGACGGCAACGGTTGGTTTTGCTCGTGATTTGCTGCGACGTCTACGCAGGAAAGGGTCTACGACCCAACTAAAATTTGTCCAGGGTAGCGGCAGTATACTACCGGGGACGAGGGATTCGTGAAAATCAGGTGCTAGTATGGAACCAATCAACGTTTTTGATTATGAAACACTTGCCCAGGCTCATATGGAACCGAGTGCCTGGGACTACTACCAGAGTGGCAGCGACGACGAGGTGACGCTGCGGGCCAACCGGACGGCATTTGAGCGCATCCGGCTGCGGCCGCGTATGCTTGTGGATACTCGTACCTGCCATATGGGTACCACTGTGCTTGGTACTCCCGTAAGTATACCTATTCTGATAGCGCCCACTGCATTTCATTGCCTGGCTCATCCCCTCGGGGAGTGTGCGACCGCGCTGGCTGCAGCCAGAGCTGATACTCTGATGGTGGTCAGCACCTCTTCAACTCGCAGCCTTGAGGACATCGCGAGTGAGGGGGGTGGTCCACTATGGTTTCAACTCTACTTTCATGATCGCAAGAGCGCGGAGGAACTAATTCATCGCGCTGAGGCGGCTGGTTATCGTGCGCTCGTTCTCACAGCGGATGCTCCACGTTGGGGACACAAAGAGCGAGCCATTCGGAGCGGTTTTCGCATCCCATCAAAGGCAAACTTCTCAGGTCAAGGTCCTGCCGAGATAGAACCTTCCCTCACCTGGGAATCGCTGGTGTGGCTGCGGTCGGTGACCCAACTACCGATCATTCTCAAAGGCATTCTCACGGCAGAGGATGCGATGCTGGCCGTGGAGCATGGAGTAGACGGCATCATCGTCTCCAACCATGGCGGGCGACAACTTGATAGCGTTTCAGCGAGTATCGAAGCGCTACCTGAAGTCGTCGAAGCTATCGATGGTCGTTGCGAGGTCTACCTGGACGGAGGGATACGTCGCGGTTCCGATATACTGAAGGCGTTGGCTCTGGGGGCAAAGGCTGTGCTGGTTGGTCGCCCGGTTCTTTGGGGACTTGCAGTAAACGGTATGGAAGGTGCGCTCCATGTACTGGAGTTACTCCGTACGGAACTGGAACTTGCAATGGTACTTGCTGGCCGTCCTACATTAGACAGTATTGATCGTTCCCTTGTGAAGGTGATCTGAGGATGGAGAGCTTCCTCATGACCAATATGATCAATAAGTCTCGTGTGGTGCTCATCACGGCTCCCATGGAGGGACACAGGCGAGAGGCGTTGCAGACCCTCGCGCCAGATATCCAGATTGAGCAATGGCCAGCCCGTTCTACCGAAGCAGTCCCCGACGCCCTGTGGCGAGAAGTGGAAATTCTCTTCACCTCGTTTGCCACGCCTTTGCCATTGCCAGAGCAGGCTCCCCGGTTGCGTTGGGTGCAGTTATACTCAGCTGGGCCGGATCGCATCCTCAATCATCCCCTCGTTCAGACTGCGGTTATCTTTACGACAACAAGTGGCATCCATGCCATCAGCATGGCTGAGCACGTTCTCACTATGGTGTTGGCCTGGTTCCATAGGCTTCCCCGGTTACTCGCATATCAGGAGCGAGGGCAATGGCCGACTCCCTCGGAGCGCTCATCTTCGTTTGTGCCAGAGGAATTGAGGGGGAAAACTATCGGCATTGTGGGGTATGGCAGTGTTGGTCGCCAGGTAGCACGGTTAGCCACCGCCTTCGGAATGCGTGTGCTGGCTATCCAGCGCAGCACCGATCATCGTGATTATGGTTTTCAGTTCCCCGACCTTGGCGACCCGGAGGGGACTCTGCCCTCCCGCTATTATGCACCTGATCAACTGCACAGTATACTGAGCGAGAGTGACATCGTAGTCATTGCCGTACCGTTGACTCCCAAGACCGGGAATCTATTCGACGACGCAGCCTTTCAGGCTATGAAGCCGTCAGCTTTCTTAGTGAACGTTGCTCGTGGTGAGGTCTGTAACGAGGCAGCTTTAGTTCGTGCTTTGGAGGAGAAACAGATCGCAGGGGCGGCTCTGGATGTCTTTCATCAGGAGCCTTTACCTCCAGACCACCCTTTGTGGCACCTTCCTAACGTCTTCATCAGCCCTCATATTGCAGGCCTCAGTCCATTGTATGATGAACGCGCCGCAATGCTCTTCGAAGAAAACTTGCGTCGCTACTTAGTTGGCGAACCCCTCTACAACGTAGTAGACAAGACGCTGGGGTATTGAATAAGGATGCCAGTTATGACAGCCCTACAAGAACAAGTGAATGCCTATTTCCAGTCCCAGTCGTCCTACTGGAAGGACATCTATAGCAGCAGCGGTGTGCAAGGTGAGATCTATCGAGATCGCCAGGCAGCAGTGCTGGCCTGGATCGACAGCCTCGCCCTTGCGCCAGGCTCCAAAGTACTCGAGATTGGTTGCGGCGCTGGTTTCATTACGATCGCCCTTGCCGAGCGAGGGTTCCACGTCCACGCTATCGACTCAACCGAGGCCATGGTCGAGTTGGCGCGTGAGCATGCCGCAGAGTCCGGGAAGGCCGCCCTGATCTCCATCGATGTGGGTGATGTCTATGCGCTGGCCTTCGAAGACGGGTTCTTCGATCTCGTGATCGCAATCGGCGTCCTTCCCTGGCTTGAGCGCGTGGAGCAGGCAATCCTTGAGATGACTCGCGTGATCAGGCCAGGTGGATATGTCATCCTCACAACCGACAACCGGGCACGGCTGATCTATCTTTTTGACCCATGGCTGAATCCGGCACTTAAGCCACTCAGGAAGAGCGTTAAGGCAGCGCTTAAGCGGCTTGGACTCTCCAGCGGGTTTTCGAACGAGATTAACTCGACCTTACACGACCGCCGTTTTATCGACGACACTCTGAGACGCGCTGAACTGGTCAAGACGAGAGACACGACGCTGGGGTTCGGACCGTTCTCCTTCTTCCGCCGTAGCGTTCTCCGCGGATCCCTTGGTACCGCGCTCCACCACCGGCTACAACGTCTGGCGGATCGAAACGTACCCGTATTCCGTTCCACCGGTACTCAGTACCTTGTTCTGGCGAGGAAGTCGGCACCTCAGGCTCTCGCACAACCTACAAGTGCCGAGAAACTCGTTTCCAACGCCACAAGTGCACCATGATCATGAATTGGAGGATTTATTGATGAGCAACACTGGTAACCGACTCAGTACACGGGAATATTTGCGATTGATCGGCGTTCCGGACCTGCCCCCCTCGACAAGCCCATTCGATCCGGGCTATGATCCGGTCACAGTCGAGAGTCATCTCGATCAGAGTGCGCATCTGATGGCCACTCTGAAGATCTCGATGGCATGCTGGCAGATCGCCAATGAGACAGCGACCCGGCAGAAGATCGCAGCAGCACGAGCCCACAATGTGCCGACGGTCACAGGAGGAGGCCCGTTCGAAGTAGCCGTGGCTCAAGGGCAGCTTGAAGCATACCTCGACCTGTGCGCAAACCTCGGCGTCTCACGGATCGAGTGCGGAGAAGGCTTCACCGAGCTACCTCTTAAGCCTCAAGCAATCGTACAGATGGCTCATGAGCGAGGACTGGCCGTCCAGTACGAGATGGGCAAAAAGCACGAGGGTCCCTTTACCGAGGAGTCACTCGAGGAGGCAATCGCACGGGGACACAGGTGGCTCGACGCCGGAGCTGTACAGGTTGTCGTCGAGGCGCGTGAAAGCGCCCGCGGTGTAGGAATGTTCGATAGCGAGGGGAAGCTCAATGCTGCCTATGCGGATAGATTCGCCCAGGAATTCGGGCTTGACGTTGCGATGTTCGAGGCTCCCAACAAACCAAGCCAGTTCGCGTTTCTCGAGCATTTCGGACCACATGTTCACCTCTGCAATGTGCGTCTGGAGGAACTACTGCGTGTTGAAATCTTCCGGCGCGGTCTCCACTCGGATGCGTTCGCCATGCCCAACCTGCGACCTGCTCGACCTACATCCGAAACAAGTAGATAGGAGTTAATGATGCGAAAGACGGTAGTGATCGACTGCTTCCCCGAGAGCCTGGTGTCCTATCGGAGAGGCTACGCGATCGTAGCAGTTGATGTCATCAGAGCAACGACGACGGCTATGACCGCAGTTGTTCTCGGTCGAAGGTGCTTTCCAGTCCCGTCGCTCGACGCAGCGGTTCCGCTGGCTGCGAAGCTGACCAACCCACTGCTGGTCGGAGAACTGGGAGGAAGCATGCCGTACGGTTTCGACCTGAATAACAGCCCGGCCGATCTGGAGGCCCGAACCGACATTCACCGCCCGATGATCCTCCTCACCACCTCAGGGACCAGGCTTATTTGTGAGGCCGAAGAGTCACAAGCGATGTACGTTGCCTGCCTCCGCAACTACAGCGCACAGATCGCTTACCTGGCGGCTCATCACCCAACAGTCGCTGTGATCGGCGCGGGGTCTCGAGCTCAGTTCCGCGAAGAAGATCAGTTATGTTGTGCATGGATCGCTGAAGGCCTCGTTCGTGCAGGCTACGAGCCACAGGACGAGAGGACAATCTCAATCATCGAACAGTGGAGCGGCGCGCCTGTCAGCGCAATCACCGAAGGCCCAAGCGCCGACTATCTGCGAAACAGCGGCCAGGTCAGGGACCTCGAGTACATCCTGGCTCACGTCGATGACCTGGACGAAGTCTACCGATACGAGCGAGGCCAGGTGATAAAACATATCGAGGAGTTACTACCCGATATGCCAACATACAGATGACAAGGCACCATTAGTGGAATCCACTCCCGGCGGAGGAAACGTCAAAGAGTTCAGGTTTGCATAATGGCCCTGCTTATCCTCCGATGGGTGCAATGAGGATGGAGAAGTAACTCATGCGTAAGCGCATATTGACGTTTATTGCAGCATGTCTCTACTATAGCGGACTGATCAAACTCGCTCGTTGGTGGATACGCCGTTCAGGGCAACACCTGGTTATCCTCAACTACCATCAGGCGACTGGAGGAGACTTACGCCGCCACCTGCTCTACCTGCGCCGACATTACCGTGTGCTTCATCTTGAAGCGGCATTGGAAGAACTCTATTTGCCATCTAAGCATGGGAAGCAAGTGGATGAACGACGTACACCGCTGGTGCTCACCTTCGACGATGGGTACCACGATAACTATACGCATGGCCTGGCGCTCGCACGTGAGTTGCAGATTCCCTTTACTATCTTTCTCGTCCCTGGTTACGTGGAGAACGGTGATTACTTTTGGTGGCGAGAGAGCAATCGCCTTGTGTCTCGCACCCAGATGAGCGAGGCAACGATCGAAGGGCACACCTACCATCTAGATCAACAGGAAGAGCGAAGCCGACTGGCTGAGGTGATCCTCACCCGTTTAGGCCAGGCAACCTCTGTTGTCGAACGTGAAGAGTTTCTCGGGGTTGTTCGTCAGGCGCTGCCGGTACCTCCATCGGTGGCTTCTCACGACCAGCTCGCTCTCCCTCTCAAATGGGCTGAGGTGCGGGAGATGGAGGAGAGCGGGTGGGTCTCGTTCGGGGCACACACGATGCATCATCCAATTCTGAACTATCTGACCGATCCTAAGGAGTTGCAGCACGAGGTGGAGGAGTGCCGTACAATGCTGGAGCAGCAATTAGGGCATCCTGTACGGACTTTTGCCTACCCCATCGGGCAACTTCAGTACATTGGGGACAATGCAATCTGTGCCGTGCAGAAAGCAGGTTACGAGTGGGCGCTCACAACTCTATACGGCTTCAATACTCCACGCAGCGACCCGCATCTCCTGCGGCGTATTGAGGTGGATGTAAGTCAACACTGGCTGGTGATGGCTGCTGAGACAGCCGGTTTATGGGGCCTGGTCTCTCGACTGCGCTGGCTTCTGCCATTTGAAAAGCGCGTTACAAAGAGAACTATTGCAACTGTTCAGACTTAAGCGTGCAGAGGATACTGTAGGCCCTTGACGAGCGATGCACCCCATTCTTGAGAAGGAGAAAGCCTTGAGAGAGTCCGCACTAGAACATCTGGCTTGCCCTGAGTGCCACGCTGATCTTACCATTAGCTCAGTCGAGAAGCGCAGGGGAGAAATCCTGGAGACGGCCCAATTGAAGTGTCAGGGCTGCCAGGCAAGCTACCCGGTGATTCGATGCATTCCTCGGTTCGTCCCAATCCAAAACTATACCTCCGATTCTAGATTTGGAAACTTATCAGCAAAGGTAGTCAACACCAACCTCCAGGTCTTTATTCAATGATTGGCCGAGCGTCGCTCTCTGGTTGCTGTTAGATGCCAACCCACCCCATTTATTCTTCAGCACTGCACATGATGGGAGCGTTATCTGCAGATGGAGTGACCACTGGGCACCGGCCTGCCGTTGTAATACATACTGGTAATGCCAACCTTTTGCATCCTTCTTAGCCACACCAGGCACCATCCATGTGAGAGTAACCGTCTGGGTTTGTCCATAGGAGAGCGTGAAAAAGCCCGCCCATACCTCGCGGCCAAATGCCTTACTCGTGCCAAATGGCTGCCATCCACTCTGCATCTGTAAGATACTGCTGGGTGGCACATAGACTCGCACATAATCCCGATACACGGAGGAGCCGTAGATTTCACCATTAGTTACCCAGGAGTAGCTAAGAGTAAGGTGATGAGTAACATTGCCCTTTTCATCAATGGTGACCTGGTCGTCCATTGTATTGGTGATAAACTGGTTCGCTTTACTGGGAGAGATGTTCGCGTCCACGACAAAGAGACTATCATCAGCCGGGGATCGGATTGCCGAATCGAGATGATACTGTTGGAGAAGATCTTCTGCTACATTGGGATTGAGATAGATCTGCAAATCCCTGGAACTGAGCGAGCTGAGCATCAGGTGGAAGAACCTGGGGAGAGCAGAGGACGGAAGCTGATGGACACGGGCGAGAAAATGCTCTGCCAATAGCGAAGTGAAGTGTTTACGCACCGATGAACGCCCATCAGGGGAGGGAGTATCGCTTCCTTCACGCCCCGGCCCCAGTTGGTAATAGTGGATGCGATCAACCAGGTTTTGAGTAGTCACGGTCTCCCGATACTCTGGAACGCTGATCGGTCCGGTAATTGCCAGGGCACGCTGAATCAGCGCAGGGGTCACGGCAATCACTCCCTGAACAGGAACGCTGCCTCCTTCGAGCCTGTAGTCCTGCTCAGCATAACGGGCTGCCGTTGGGAAATCAGCGTCAAGATTGGAATCGCGAAGGCTCCAGCTCGCAGGTGCCAGGTCAAACCATGTGTAAGCCGGTGGATAAGGGATACTATGACCGGCAGCAGTAAAAGCTTTATCCAACAAGTATGTATCTGTAATGTGGGCAGAGGTCAATCTCCCTCCTGAAAGAGTAACAATGCCATAATTCCCAATGAAGCCACCGCCAGGTCTCAGTTCAGTTGCATCAAGTATCTCAACAAGATAATTGGCGGGTGTACCAATACCAAGGAGCGTAGGGGCGAGAGGAAGCAGTTTCTCTACAAGAGCAAGCCATGTCTGGAGTGGCGGTATATCCTTCTTGAAGCTAGCGGATAGGCTGCTAAAGCGTGGATCAGCCTGCAAATCAGCTGGCTGCAGGTGATGGACCTGGTCAATGATGTGGTTAAGTGACGTCTTAATCTGCTGAAAAGTGTTCTCTATAATAGTGAAATTTGCCATCGTGAGGCCCTGTGCCTGGGTATTCAATGGATCATGAAACTTCGAAATAAGCAAATTCAGGGTATTACAGGCAACTACCCCGACTTGAGATATCTCAATAGCTAGAGGCAATAGATGTAATGCGGCCTTTAGCCGAGCACCATACCCAGGGATAGATTGGCTTATTGAAGGCAATGACTTCAGGGAATTATCCAACTGTACAAAGGCAGTTGATGCAGCGGCAAACTCATGCTGCGCCTGGACAACAATATGAGCGTCAAGGGGGTTTTTTGAAAGGCCCTTCAAAAGTGTCTCAGCCGTTCGCAGGTGCTGTACTCCGGTTTGCGCTAAAGTCGTATATCCACGATAGTCCGCCTTGTACGCTTTGTACGTCTGATACCCCACGACCGAAGCCCCTGACCCTGTTGCTATAGATAAGAGTAAAAAGGCACAAATCAAAAAGTAAAACTTTTTTGACCTTGGCTTTTTTGAATCTGGCTTTTTGCCCTTCACGAGTTCTCTGTACGCTACTGTCACGTTGCCCCCTTTCTCAACGTCAGGTAGGACCAACCTGGCCAGGTTTTGGTCGCATTGAAAACACCAGCCAGGCTGGAAACTTATACTTTGCTCCCTACGTCTTGTGCTTCCTGTTTCATCAATGCCGCCTCCGCAGCCGCTAATACCCGCACGACCTCCAAACCAACTCTCCCATCAGCACGAGGGCTTCTTCCTGTGCGGATCGCAGTAGCAAAATCCTCACATTCCAGGTGCAGGGGTTCAACCCAATCAATATATGGAATAGTGACTTCCCCATAGCGATAGGAGACACCAGGATCGGCATGGACATCGGCCCCTTTGTTGTAAATCTTGAGCATCTCTGCCGGACTGGTGTCGTCATAGACGGCCATCCGCCTATCACCAATCACCGTCACTTTGCGAATCTTACAGGGATGGAGCCAGCTCACATGGATATGGGCGGTCATTCCATCGGCAAAGCCCAGGTCTAAGTGTGCAATATCCTGGATACGGCGCTGCAAATGAGCATAGGCGTGCACCTTGATCCGTTCCGGCTTTTTACCCAGTACATAGAGCAGGATCGATATATCGTGAGGAGCAAGGTCCCAGATCACATTGATGTCACCGCGAAAGAGGCCCAGATTCAGCCGCTCTGCTTCAACACAATAGATGCGGCCCAGATCGCCACTTTGTATCAGCTTGCGCAATTCGTTGACCGCCGGATTGTACTCAAACGTATGCCCCACCATCAGAATACGTTGATGCTCCTCTGCCAGGGCAACCAATTCTTCAGCCTCGGCTACATTCGCAGTCAGCGGCTTCTCGACCAGCACATGTTTCCCTTGCAACAAGGCTTGCTTTGCCAGTTGATAGTGTGTTCGCACAGGTGTAGCAATTACCACTCCATCAACATCGGAACGAAATACATCCTCAGCCTGTGTGGTTATTCGTACTCCCGACGAATTTATCCAAAGCTGAGCCAGGCGACTCGCATCGTTATCTGCCACCATGGTCACCATTGCATGCTGCAAAGAATCCAGATTGCGAGCAACCTTTGGTCCCCAGTACCCGTAGCCGATCAGTCCAAATCTCAATTCTTTCATTATCTTGCTGCTCCCTCCGGTTGACTTGACTATCCTCACGATCGCCAGACTTTCCTGATTTACACCCGCGCTTTTATGAAATTCTTCTTGACAACACCGACATCATAGGAGATAGCCACTGCATGAGTATGCAAGCTTCATAGACCCCTAGACTACAATAACATCTCCAGGTGTCCACGAGGTGATAACACCGGTTAAGAACCGGTTGCACTTATGAAATCGGCATACTAGCATTCACCATCATGAAGCTTGCCACACCTGCACCGTCTTATCTGCGCTCCCCGAGGCGATGCGCTTACCATCCGATGACCAGGCCACTGTCCATACGGGCTTAGAATGGCCGCGATAGATGGAGGCATGCCCTCCATTGGCGGCATCCCACACCTGCACGCTTGTATCACCCTTTCCATTATCGACATTCCCGCCTCCAGAAACGATTTGCTTGCCATCTGGTGACCAGGCCACCCCCAGGACAGCATCAGCATGGCCGCGATAGGTATAGACATGCCCTCCATTGGAAGCATCCCATACCTGCACCGTGCTATCATCACTCCCTGAGACGATGCGCTTGCCGTCTGGTGACCAGGCCACCTTATTTACATGATCGGAATGCCCGCGATAGGTGTAGACATGTCCTCCATTAGAAGCATCCCACACCTGCACCGTGAAATCGGCACTCCCCGAGGCGATGCGCTTGCCGTCCGGTGACCAGGCCACCCCATTTACTCGGCCAGGATGCCCGCGATAGGTGTAGACATGTCCTCCATTAGTGGCATCCCACACCTGCGCCCTACCATCGTTGCTAGACATGTCCCCCATTGGAAGCATCCCACACCTGCACTGTCTTATCCACACTCGCCGAGGCGATGCGCCTGCCATCTGATGACCACGCCACCGCATTTACCCGGCCAGCATGGCCGCGATAGGTGTAGACATGACTTCCATTAGTGGCATCCCACACCTGCACCGTGCCGTCGGCACTCCCCGAGGCGATGCGCTTGCCATCTGGTGACCAGGCCACCGCAAACACAGCAGCGGAATGGCCGCGATAAGTAGAGAGGACCGTTCTGATGGGCGAAGGGGTGGAGGTCGGGGATGCGGGGGGAGGAGTTGCAGGAGAGCCAGTAAAGGTCCGGGATGCGGGGGGAGAGGTGGGAGAGGTAGTAGTGGAGGCACATGAAGTGACGAAGGAGGTGATACTGCCTCCCGCGAGAGTGAGTGCTGCTAGCTTCCCTAACATGCTGCGGCGAGAGATCCTCTGCTCGCCAGGCAGGCGACCAGGAGGATTGGCATCCTGTGAAAAGGAAGGTTGATGAGCCATCAGAAGGGATCCTTTCTATCTTGAGCGCCATGGTGTTCTTTCTCGTGCTCTGGTCCCGAAAATGCACCCGGTCTAAAAACAAGAAGAGAGGAGCACGAACTGGCTCTATAAGACCAGCACTGGTCTTACCACCTTTAAGGAGTCGCACTCGCCCTTTTTTTGAAAGGCTTGCCGAACCCAGTGCAGAATTAAAAGAGATTTTCGGGGGCCTGTGAACCCCCCAGGTTCACTTGCCCCCGATCCCCCGGCAAGGAGGCTCTCGCCCCCTGCTGCAAGCCCCCCAGGCTTGCTTGCCCCCATTCCCGAACGCCCCCTTGATTCCGCACTAGAGAGAGCACGTAAGCTACTGCCTGTGATAGGTTGTTGGCGCAGCTCCTCCTGCCGATTCGAGCGTAATCATGCCGGTTTGAGAGCGATCAGTTGCGTGATATTGGAATTGGAGCCGCCATTATGGGTGCCATGAATGGTGCCGGTGGCCCCAGCCGAGGCGAAGAGCTCCTGCGACATCTCGGCGGTGGTCGCCGAATTGCTGGCGCTATAGCACTCTTCGGTAAAGCCGGTTGGGACAGTGACGGTGGTTGGGATAACGATGCCCACCCCATAGACTAACATATCGTTGGCCACCGTGGTGGTCACTCCGCTATTATCCACATTGCTGGTGGCAGAGTTGTACTGAGCATGACTGGCATCGATTGGCGTGCTGGTATTCACCCCCACGTAGCTGGCGATCCAGCCACTGGCCTGCCCGGCCGTGCCAAAGCTCCAGCTATAGCTGGCCGGTTCTGATGCTCCGGCCACCTTCACATACGTGACCGTCGCGATCGAGGAACTACTGTTTTGCCGCAGCACCAGGCTCCAGCCAGCCGGAGGTGTGATCACATTGCCGGCTTGCTGAACGATCACAAAGGCCAGCATCACATCCCCACTGCTGGTTCCGACCGGGACAGTGATGGCCAGGCTGGAACCACCTGCCCCGTTATTGGCGGAGGCACCGGCTCGCAGCCAAATGCCTGACGGCGGCGGCGAGGTCGTGGCCCCGGCCGGTCGCAGGGCGATCAGATAGGTGATATCGGAAGTGGCGCTACTGAGCGTGCCATGAATGGTGCCGGTGGCCCCAGCCGAGGCGTAGAGCTCCTGGGACATCTCGGCGGTGGTCGATGTATTACTGCTGGTACTCCACTCTTGAGTAAAGCCGGTGGGGACATTGACGGTCGTCACGGCAACGATGCCCACGACGTAGACGAGCATATCGTTGGCCACTGTGGTGGTCACCCCACTATTGTCCACATTGCTGACCGAGTTGTTGTATTGGGCATGACTGGCATCGATCGGCGTGCTGGTATTGACCCCCACGTAGCTGGCAATGCCCCCGGAAGCCTCCCCAGCCGTGCCAAAACTCCAGCTATAGCTGGCCGGCTCGCCAGCCCCGGCCACCTTCACATACGTGGCCGTCGAGATCGCTGAACTGGTGTCTTGCCGCAGCACTATATTCCAGCCGGCCGGAGCCGCTATCGCATTGTCGGCTTTCTGAACCACCACATGGGCCACCATCACATCCCCACTGCTGGTTCCAGCAGGGACATTGATAGTCAGCGTTGAGCCTCCTGCCCCGTTATTGGCGGAGGCCGCCGCTCGCAGCGAAATCCCGGCTGGCGGCGGTGTTGGCGTTGGCGTCGGACTTGGCGTAGCCGTTGGCGTCGGACTTGGTGTCGGCGTCGCTACCCCAGCCGGTAAGAGGGCAATCAGTTGGGTGATATTGGAATTGGAGCCTCCATTATGGGTGCCATGGATCGTGCCGGTGGCCCCAGCCGAGGCATAGAGCTCTTGCGACATCTCGGCGGTGGTCGCCGAATTACTGGCGCTATAGCACTCTTCCGTAAAGCCGGAGGGGACATTGACAGTGGTTGGGATAATGATGCCCACCCCATAGACTAACATATCGTTGGCCGCTGTGGTGGTCACTCCGCTGTTGTCCACATTGCTGGTGGAGGCGTTGTATTGGCCATGACTGGCATCCACCGGCGTGCTGGTACTGACCCCAACGTAGTCGGCTATCCAGCCTGAGGCCTCCCCAGCCGTGCCAAAACTCCAGCTATAGCTGGCCGACTCGGCCGCCCCGGCCACTTTCACATACGTGACCGTCGAAAGAGCGGAACCGCTATCTTGCCGCAGCACCAGGCTCCAACCAGCCGGAGGCGTAATCACATTGCCGGCCGTCCGAACCACCACAAAGGCCACCATCACATCTCCACTGCTGGTTCCGGTTGGCACATTGATGGTGAGACTTGAGCCGCCTGCCCCGTTATTGGCTGCGGCACCTGCTCGCAGCCAAATGCCTGACGGCGGCGGCGGGCTCGCTGCCCCTGCCGACCGGAGGGCGATCAGATAGGTGATATTGGAAGTGGCGCTACTGAGCGTGCCATGAATGGTGCCGGTGGCTCCAGCGGAGGCCAGCAGTTCCTGCGACATCTCGGAGGTGGTCGACGTATTACTGGCGGTGCGCCACTCTTGAGTAAAGCCGGTGGGGACATTGACGGTCGTGGCAGTCACAATGCCCACAGCGTAGACCAACATATCGTTGGCCACCGTGGTGGTCACCCCGCTATTGTCCACATTGCTGACCGAGTTGTTGTATTGGGCGTGACTGGCATCGATCGGTGCGCTGGTATTGACCCCCACGTAGCTGGCAATGCCCCCGGAAGCCTCCCCAGCCGTGCCAAAACTCCAGCTATAGCTGGCCGGTTCAGCGGCCCCGGCCACTTTCACATATGTGGCCGTCGCGACCGCGGAGCTCGTATCTTGCCGCAGCACCATATTCCAGCCGGCCGGAGCCGCCATCGCATTGCCGGCCGTGCGAACCACCACATGGGCCAACATCACATCCCCGCTGGCGGTTCCGGTCGGGACATTGATGGTGAGACTTGAACCTCCTGCCCCGTTATTGGCGGAAGCCGCCGCTCGCAGCCAAATCCCTCCTGGGGGCGCCGTCGGCGTCGCTGTGGCCGTTGGACTTGGCGTGGGCGATGGGGTCGCTGTGGGCGTGAGCGTCGGCGTCGCTGTGGCCGTTGGACTTGGCGTGGGCGTTGCTGTCGGACTAGTAATGCTAAAAGAATCAGTAAAATTACTGGGACCAGTGCCCATAAAATTAGCCGAAACCGTCAGCTGATCGGAAGAAAGGGTAAACTTGGTCAGCCCATTGGTTGCATTAACGTTGCCCCCCATCCACGAGGCGAAGTAGCCTGCATCTCCATCAGAAGTGTTAATGGTATGCAGTCCTTCTCCCACAGTACCTACAATAACCAGTACAGGTCCCGAACCTTGCGTGTAGTTTCCTGTGGAACCGTCATTGACAACGCAATTGCTATTGTATGTTTCCGCTTGAATAGCAGGACACGTTGCACCATTTAAAGCCAGTTGTTTACTTCTCTGGTAATCATGGTCATGTCCCTGCAAGATCAGATCCACTTTTTTACTGACCAGCAGGTTAAAGAGATCATTTCCTATATCACAAGGCATGATCCCCATGCTGATACAGTTTTTATGCATGCCCACAATAATCCACTTGATCCCTGCTGCTCGTGCATTATCAATGGTATCTGACACCCAGTTGTAGTGAGCTGTTCCAGCACTGTAATCATAGGTTCCGCCATTGGTAAAGGTAAGTCCTGGGGAAATCATCATAAATCGTGCAATCGGGGAAGCGGCAGGATAATCAAAGTAGAATTCTTTCCCATACGTTCCTACTGCACCTAACATATCGGGAAGGCACTGAACAAAATTATCTATCAATCCATCTTGACTCTCTCCTCCGTCCTCATGGTTGCCAGAAATAAGTTCAAAGGGAAAGTTACTGCCGACATGACTTTGCACATAGGAGCACCAGGCTGATTCAGGAGTAATCTCGGAGTAACTGAGGTCGCCCAAAACTAAATGGAAGTTACTGCCAGACGAGGCAATCATATCAAGGCTTGCTGAGGACTGAGTGTTGCCTCCAATATCCCCTCCTGCTGTAAAGGTAAAACTTGGAGGAGTGGACTGGATGGATTGCCCGGCGGCAGCAGCTTTAATAAAGGGTACTATATAATTTGGGGTAAATAACGATAGAAATAGTATGATAAAAAGAGGAAAATAGAAGAGATGTTTTTTCTTCTGTTTCGCTCGGGATGAGAAAATCTTCAAATTGAGAAGGAACGATCGCTTCTTATTTTTTGTAAGGTTGTGGTCGCTCATATTTTTGACTTTCTGCCTGGTTGTAGGCACGAGGCTATGCCATTTATTTGTAGTCAAACCGGGTAATATTATGAGTGGGCGCGACTTCCCCTGTTCGCCAGTGATCCTTCGATGCGCTGCATAGTTCGGAGGCACTCTTCTGCGGATGAACCACCCATTTATCATACATCATAGCATAGACCTTCTTCATTTGCAAGAGGTAATTACTTATGGAGTTTCTCGCTTCAGTTACAAACTCGAAACTCTGAGCGCAACATGCCCCTTGACAGTATCAATAACGGCTTGTATCTGCTCGATTGTCATTTCTGGATACATAGGCCAAGAGACGATTGATCAAGATAGCACAACTTCACCTGCAGCATTGCTGCTTGCACCTCATCTAAACAGACATTGACTCCCCTAGTAAAGAGCGTAGCGCCCCTGGGTATTTATTTGGTGTTAACATAGGTTAAGATCAGGTTATACTCATCGCCGCATGTATAGAAAATCCCCCCATGGAAGACCGACGAGAGGCGGATATTTTTGTGCCTCGTGTCTTTGAGACAACTTTTCTCGCCACTTTTTAATCCAAATTACATCGCAAACTTGCACCAGATATACACCCGCATCAGTTATGCTGGTTGCAAGAAATTCAGCACAAACTTCTAGTGCAAATCAATGGAATCTGAGGGAAACTACTATGGCAGTTCAAACCCGCGCAATATCCTGGATACGGCGCTGCAAATGCGCATGGGCGTGTACCTTGATCCGTACAGGAGACAGCTCCTGTATGAGTATGGAAGCGTCATAGCAGCCCTAGATTACAATAACATCTCCAGGTGTCTACGAGTTGTTGAACACAAAGATCGATTAACCCGTTTTGGTTTCCGGTATATCGAGACCCTTTTAGAAGTTCAAGGAAGAAGCATTGAAGTCGTCAACGCCGCAGAAAATGATAAGGAAGATTTGTTACACGATCTTGCCAGTATTATCTACGCGTTTTGCGCCCGACTCTACGGGCAACGACGCGCCAAACGCAAAACGGAACGATTAGTAGAGCAGTTTCAAGCCAAGGATGACGCCCATGCAACTGGTTGAACAACATCTTATCCGCAGAAGCGATCCGCGCTATGCCGCCATTGATCAGGCCGCTTTTGCCTCCAAAAACCTGTATAACCAAGCGACTTACCAGATTCGGCAGGCCTATATCCATGAAGGCACGTACCTGCCCTACGCGGAAGTGTTCCACCGGGTCAAACACCTGGAATGTTATCAAGCTCTGCCCCGCAAGGTTTCCAACTCCATTTTGATCTTGATTGACAAGAATTGGCGCTCCTTCCAGGCAGCACTCAAAGAGTGGTATGAGCATCCCGAAAAGTTTACCGGAAGGCCCAAGCTTCCCGGCTACAAGCACAAGGAGAAGGGGCGCAATATCCTGATCTACGACATGCAGGCCATCTCGAAAAAGGCATTGAAGCGTGGCATGATCAGCCCTTCTGGACTGGGCATTGAGATCCCAACGAAGCAAACGCGCCAAACCATTGATCAGGTGCGCATCGTTCCACGCCTGGATGGCTATCTGGTCGAAGTGGTCTATCGCAAAGAGGAAGATCAAGCTGCCGTTGATCCCTCACTCGTTGCGGCGCTGGACCTTGGGGTAAATACGCTCGCGGCTGTCACCTCAACGAAGCAAGGCTTCCAACCACTTCTGGTCAATGGTCGTCCACTCAAAAGCCTGAATCAGCACTACAACCAGCAACGCGCCCACCATCAGAGTCACCTTGCCAAAGCCAAGCGGTTCACCTCCCGCCAGCTTGATCGGATTACGACGAAGCGCAACCGCCGTGTCAGCGCCTATTTGCATACGGCCAGCCGTCGCGTCATTGATCATCTGGTCACAGAGGGCATTGGAACTCTTGTGGTTGGCAAGAACCCGCTTTGGAAACAAGAGGTGGAGATGGGGCGGAAAAACAACCAGGAGTTCGTTCAGATTCCACATGCCAGGTTCATTGACCTGCTGACCTACAAGGCGAAACTGGTGGGAATTCAAGTGGTCCTGCAAGAGGAAAGTTATACGAGCAAAGCCAGTTTCCTCGACCGAGATCCCATCCCGATCTACGCGCCTGAGCGGAAAGAGCAGCCGCGTTTCAGCGGCAAACGCGAGAAACGTGGACTATATCGTGCATCAGATGGCAGACGCATCAATGCGGATATTAACGGCAGTTACAATATCCTACGCAAAGCATTCCCCCACTCCTTCGGGCAGGGGATAGAGGCACCAGCAGTTGTGCCCAGACGGCTTGCTGTCTAAACAAAAGTGGTAATGAATGTGCCTGTCACATTTGCTCTCATTTTCTGATACTGTTGTGCACCTGACAGTTTCGCACTCGCGAGCACGAGCAGGAGAACGGCACAGCCGATAGATACTCGCTAGACGTTCAACGATGCCTGCGAGGCCGCCGGTGCCTCTGGTCTGCGGCCTTCGGCCTCTTGCGGAGTCGCAACTCCCCTTCGGGAGGAGGCTGGCTGATGGCGTGCCTCTTCTGGTCTGCGGTCTTCTGCCTCTTGCGGAGTGGCAACACTATGACGAGCAAGAGGATCAGGAGTAAGGCAAAGACGAGGGAGAGAACCACCAGCCTATCGCCCGGGATATTGGCTATGGTACTGTGCGTTGGTGCCTGCCCTGGAGATGGCGACGGCGTTACATCGAAGATGGGCGGATAGGCCCCAGTAATCACAAAGTGAGGGGTACCACCAACGTCAATGGTAGCGATGACGCGCCGAGCCAG
>WNGG01012377.1_pt1 | contig 20178 bp, 22 predicted proteins | sample 5400661 | NCBI WGS metagenome assembly WNGG01 (sample SAMN13153372, study PRJNA577476) | soil metagenome | isolation source: 100 cm soil or saprolite under Garry oak tree replicate 1 | place: USA:California | collected 2016-06-15
CGGATTCCGGCCTGGACATCGACGCGCTGAAAATCGTCGCCGCCGGCGTCAACAAGCTCAAGCGCGCCGACAACGCGCAGTTGGTCATCACCCATTATCAGCGGCTGCTCAATTACATCGTGCCGGACGTCGTGCACGTTCTCTGCGACGGCCGCATCGTCAAATCCGGCGGCAAGGAATTGGCCCTGGAACTGGAGGAAAAGGGATACGATTGGATCGCCAAGGGCGAGGCCCTTCCCGCTTGATCCGCCAGCCGCCGAACGAGAGTTTTTCAAATGATGCCAACGAAAAATAATCAGGCCTCGACCGAGACCGGGCCTTATTGGGAGCAATTCGAGCGGTTCGAGAAGGATTGGCGCCATCCCGCCTGGCTGCGGACGGTACGCCAGGGCGGCATCGCGCGCTTCGCCGAACTCGGCTTCCCGACCTTGCGCGACGAGGACTGGCGCTTTACCAACGTGGCGCCCATCGCCCGATTGCCGTTCAAGCCGGCCTTTGCTGGCCCGCCCGAGGGGCTTCCCGCAGAGGTCCTCACCCAGTTCACCTTCGCCACACTGGCCGGCCCCCGCCTCGTCTTCGTAAATGGCAGGTTCTCAGCCAAGCTCTCTTCTGTCGCCCCGGGACTGGGCGGGGTCAAGCTCGGGAGCATCGCCGAGGAGTTGGCTGGCGACTCCTCGTTGCTCGAGCCGCATCTCGCGCGTTACGCGCGAACGGACGACAATGCCTTCGCCGCGCTGAACACCGCTTTCTTCAACGACGGCGCGCTCATCATTGTTCCCGCGGGCACGACGGTCGCGGAACCAGTGCAATTGCTTTTCATCTCCACGGCAAGGGAACCCGGCGCCACGTCGCATCCGCGCAATCTGATCATCGCCGGAGCGGGAAGCCGGTTGACTGTGGTGGAAAACTACGTCAGTACCGCCGATGCGCCTTATCTTACGAACGCGGTGACCGAGCTTGTCCTCGGCGACCAGGCCGTGGTCGAGCACTGTAAGTTTCAAGACGAGAGCTTGGAGGCGTTTCACATCGCGACGCTCCAGATGCATTTGGGCCACGGCGCAAATTTTATCGGCCATTCGATTGCCACCGGCGCAAGACTTTCGCGGAACAACATCAATACCACGCTGGCGGCCGAAGGGGTCGAGTGCGTGCTCAACGGCTTGTACCTCACCAGGCGCGACCAACTGGCCGACCATCACATGATCGTTGACCACGCCCAGCCGCGCTGCAACAGCCACGAATACTACAACGGCATCCTCGAGGATCGCTCGAAAGGTGTCTTCCATGGGCGCATCCTCGTCCGTCCGGACGCGCAAAAAACCGATGCGAAACAGACAAACAAGAATCTCCTGCTCTCGGAGAGCGCGACTATCGACACCAAGCCCCAATTGGAAATCTATGCCGACGACGTGAAATGCACCCACGGCGCGACCGTCGGCCAGTTGAACGATGAGTCGGTTTTCTACCTCCGCTCCCGTGGAATTGGCCCGGAAACGGCACGGCGGATGTTGATCCACGCCTTCGCCGCCGAAATCATCGACCGGGTTCGGTGCGCGCCGGTGCGCGCGGAGCTGGACCGGTTGGTTTGGGACCGCCTCGAACAGAATGAGCGCATCGCGGTGAAGTCCTGACCTGGTGTTATGTTTGACGATTTAGCCGATCTCTATCAGCAGGTCATCCTCGACCACAGCAAAAGCCCGCGCAACTTCCGCAAACTTGAAGGCGCCAACCGTACGGCGCAAGGCCACAACCCCCTCTGCGGCGACAACGTCACGCTGTACCTGCTCATGGACGGCGACCTCGTCAAAGACATCAGTTTTCTAGGTTCCGGCTGCGCGATTTCAAAAGCCTCGGCCTCCATCCTGACGACCGCGCTGAAGGGCAAGACCAAGGCCGAAGTGAAGAGTCTCTTCGACAAAGTTCACGCCATGGTCACCACCGGAAAAGTCAACGGCGATGACCTCGGCAAATTGGCCGTCTTCACCGGCGTTCACAAGTTCCCCGCCCGAGTCAAATGCGCCATCCTTCCGTGGCACGCGGCCGTGGCCGCGGTCGATGGGAAAGCCGAACCTGTGACCACGGAGTCGGAGGATGCGTAGTGACGACGCCGGACAGAGCGAACGACAATCCGTTGACGAAAGGCGCCAAGTTGCGCGCGACTAAAAAATGATTACGTTGTTAGCGAGTTTCCAATTTGAAGTTCGGCAGATGACACCGCGCGGTTTTTCGCTATATTTGAAATGATTATGCAGAATCACGAGCCAGTCAGTTTGAAGCGGGATGTCGAAGCGGCCCTCGTGCCGGTGGGGACGAAAGTGACGCTGCAAAAGGGCGAGGTGGCCTACATCACCCAAACGCTGGGCGGCAGTTACACCGTAGTGGTGAACGGCAACATGTTCCGCGTTGACGGCCGGGACGCGGATGCGCTCGGCATCGAAACGGCCCCGAAGGCCGCCGCCAGCGGCCCGCCCGTCACCCCTGAACAAATGGAGAAGCAAGTTTGGGACGCGATGAAGACCTGCTACGACCCGGAAATACCGGTCAACATCGTGGACCTCGGCCTGATCTACGATTGTCACGTCGAGCCGCTGCCGACCCCCGAGCGCTATCGTGTGGATGTGAAGATGACGTTGACCGCCCCCGGCTGCGGCATGGGGCCGGTCCTGACGCAGGACGTGCAAAACAAACTCCTTTCCCTCGAGCCGGTCGATGAAGCCAACGTCGAGCTGGTCTGGGAGCCGCAGTGGAACCAAGGCATGATGACTGAGGCGGCCAAGCTGCAGCTCGGCTTGATGTAAAAAAGTGCGCGCGCGCGTCCGGCCGACAGGCAAGACGCCGGCGCTAAATCAGAAAAACGTCATGCCAAAGCTAATCAAAGTCGCGGAGACCAAAAACTTGCCCGCCGGCCAGGGCGCCGCTTTCGAGGTCGAAGGCAATCGCATCGCCGTCTTCAACTGCGGCGGCGCTTATTTCGCCATTGATGACACTTGCCCGCATGCCGGAGGCCCGTTGTCGGAGGGTAGCGTCGAAGGTTGCAAAGTGACCTGCCCGTGGCACGGCGCTGATTTCGATCTGAAAACCGGAGCTGTCCTTGGGCCGCCCGCCTTCGAAGGCGTGCGCGCCTACAAAGTAGTCGTTGAAGGCAACGACCTCCGAGTGGAGGTTTAGGCATGGTGACCACAACCGCCAGGCCGGCGCAGCCGATGAGCAAGGTGGATTGGCAGTCGTTAAGGAACGACTTCCCGATCCTCGACCAGAAGGTTCATGGACATCCACTGCTTTACTTCGACAACGCGGCGACCACTCAGAAACCGCGGGCGGTCATCGACGCTCTGCGGCACTATTACGAGCAGGACAATGCGAATGTCCATCGGGGTATCCACGAATTAAGCAACCGCGCCACGGCGGCATTTGAGGCCGCGCGCGCGCGGGCCGCCAAATACATCAACGCGCGCAGCGCGGAGGAAATCGTTTTCACGCGCGGCACGACCGAAGGCCTCAACCTCGTCGCCCAGGCCTGGGGCGCCCGGCACGTCAAGCGCGGCGACAAGATTTTGCTCACCGAGATGGAGCACCACAGTAATATCGTGCCGTGGCAATTGCTGGCCGAGCGCGTCGGGGCGCAATTGGTCTTCCTGCCGATCGATGGCGACCGGGGCCTGCTCGATTTGCATCGGCTCGACGAATGGCTGACGCCCGACGTTAGACTTCTAGCGATGACGCACGTCTCCAACTCGCTCGGCACCATCAATCCGGTGGCGGAGTTTTGCGAGCGAGCGCGGCAGAAAGGCATCGTGACGGTCATCGACGCCGCCCAAAGCGCCGGGCACCGGCCCCTGGACGTCCAGCAAATCGGCTGCGATTTTCTCGCTTTTTCCGGCCATAAAATGTGCGGGCCGACCGGAATTGGAATCCTCTACGGACGCGCCGAACGGCTCGAAGAGACTCCGCCCTATCAAGGCGGCGGTGAAATGATTCTGACGGTGGATTACCACCGGAGCACGTGGAAACGTCCGCCACACAAGTTTGAAGCCGGCACGCCCGACATTGCCGGCGCGATCGGCCTCCACGCCGCGATGGATTATCTCGACGCCATCGGCCGCGAGGAGATCGCCCGCCATGATCAGGAGCTGGGGGCGGAAGCCTTTGAAAAACTGGCCGCGCTGAGAGGCATCCGGCTGTTCGGCCCCCACATCGGGCGCGCGGGGCTGGTCAGTTTTCTGATCGACGGCGTGCACGCCCACGACGTGGTCACGGTGGCCGACCAGCGTGGCGTGGCGTTGCGCGGCGGGCATCATTGCAACCAGCCGCTGATGAAAAAGCTCGGCGTCGAGTCCACCGCGCGGGCCAGCTTTTATTGCTACAACACCACGGCGGAAATGGACCGTTTCGTGGAGGTCATTCGCGACATTCAAAAGTTCTTTGGCGTTTGAGAACCAATGACTTCGGAAAACGACCTCCTCACCCCCCAAAGCACGATGGCCCAAGTGCTCGAGCGATACCCGGGCGCGCAGCGGGCGCTCTTTAAACGCTTCCACATCGGCGGTTGCAGCAGTTGCGCCTTCCAACCAGGCGAAACGTTGGAGCAACTTTGCCGGCGCAATAACAATCTGGACGCGACGGAGATGATTGAAGCAATCCAGAGCAGCCACGAGCAGGATGCGAGAATTCTCATCGCTCCGGCCGAGCTGGCCAGACTGCGCGGGCAAGATCAGTCATTGCGGCTGCTCGACGTGCGCACGCGCGAGGAATACGACGCGGTGCGCATCGAAGGCGCGGTGCTGATGTCGCAGCAAACGATGCAGGAGATTCTGGGCCGATGGCCGCGGCAGGAGTTGTTTGTGATTTACGATCACGCCGGCAACCAGGCGCTGGACGCCGCTGCTTATTTCGCCGGCCACGGCTTCGAGCAGGTGCGCTGTTTGCGCGGGGGCATCGATGCCTGGTCGCGGGAAGTGGATCCCAAACTGCCGCGCTACGTGTTGGGCTGAGGCCGCGCGTCATGAGCGACGATCTTCAAAAGCGCATCGCCGACGTGCTGGCCAATCCCCAGAACATGGGCGAACTGGAAGCGGCCGACGCCGTCGGAACGGTCGGCAATGCCGGCTGCGGCGAGATGCTGCGGCTGTGGATCAAGTTCAAAGAGGAGCAGGGAAGGAAAGTCATTGACCGCGCCACCTTCCAATCCTTCGGATGCGAAACGGCGATCGCGGTCGCCAGTCTGGCCACGCAACTGATTCGCGGCAAGACGGCCGAAGAAGCGCTCGCGCTGAAGTCGGGCGAGCTGACGGGTGAACTGGGCCCGCTCCCGCCGATGAAGATCCATTGCGCCGAACTCGTTGAAGGCGCCTTGCGCTCGGCGTTGGCACCGTCGGCGGCCCCGCCCGCGCAGACTAACGCCGATGCGAGCTCCGGCCTGCTGGAAAGCTTTACCCAGCCTACGGAGCGCGGAGTGAAAGTGATCTTTCTCGATCCACAAGATTCTGACCCAAAGCACTGAAGGCGTGGGGCATTACTGGCTAACGTTCACGGAGCTGCTGGTCACCCCATTTCACCATATCGAACTGGTGTGGGGCATCGTGCCGCTCTACTTCGCCTGGATTTTCAACGAGCTGACCTCGGCAAAAAGATCGTTCCACACCGCCGTGCAAACCGGCTTCAGTTTCCTGTGGTGTGGCGCGCATTGGACTTGGCAGTACTTCGCCGCCATTCCGCACCCCGAGCGGCGCCTCACGCTCGACGCCCTCCTTGCCGTGAACGCCATGGTGACGATCCTCGTGGTGCTCATCGGCATCGTCGCGCTGGTGAGCGGAATGCGCCGACGTTATCCGCGCCACGGTTCTTTCCTCGGCCAGACGCGCTTCAGTAATTATTTCATGATTGCGATTTTTCCAATCCAATCGCGATACCTCGATTGGTCCTGGGACCGCCTGCTCACCATCCTTATCTTCGCTATCCCAATTTGGGGAGCGCTGCATCTGGGATTGATGCCGGTTCGTAAATAAGAGCGGCAAACTTCCGCTGATCCGCCGGGCCGGCCGCTGGCAAAAGCTCGGATGCGTGCTCGTCTTTCCTGGGCTTGCACCCAGGCCGGCGGTTGCTACGCTGCCCGCAGCAAAACAATTATGAAAATCCTTTCTCTCTGGCTGGCGTTAGTCGTAGGGGTCTCACTCAGCGCGGTCGCCGCAGCCGACTCGGGCAAAAAAACCAAAGGCAAACTGCACCACGTCGTCGCCTTCAAGTTCAAACCGACAGCCACGAAGGAACAAATCAAGCAGGTGGTGGACGCCTTCAAAGACTTGAAAAAGAAGATTAAGGAGGTCCACACGCTCAAGTGGGGCACGAACGTCAGTCCGGAGAAACGCGACAAAGGCTTCACGCACCTCTTCCTCCTGACTTTCCAGACCGAGCAGGACCGCGACGCTTACCTGGTCCACTCGGACCACAAGGCTTTTGGCGAGTTACTCAAGCCGATCCTCGACGATGTGTTCGTGATTGATTTCTGGTCGGAGAAATAAGCGGCCCCGGCGGCTGTGGATTGCCCCAGGCGGTCGCCCATTTCGTCCCTTGCCACGCTGAGGCGCCGGCAAACCGATCGAGGGGAACGTCAATCGAGGTGCGCCTCCAGTGCGTCGAGCAGCGGAGTTTGGGCTTCCTTGATTTTGCAGCGGGCCTCCGCCATCGGGAAAAATTGCGTGCGATCCACTTCCGGAAAGCGCTGGATTTTTCCGGAGCCGGGCGGCCATTCCATCTCAAACGTGCTGCTCTTAAACGCCGTCGCTGCGTCCAGGTCCCGCTCGACCGCCCAGGCGTGGACGATCTTCCCGCCTTTCTGACGGATGGAACCCAGCTCCAGAAATTCGCTCCGCGGATCGATCTCGATCCCGACCTCCTCTTTGAATTCCCGCAAGTACATGACCAAGCCCGCACTGGTTCGCGGCTGCATGTTCCCACTCTACTGCGGAATGACGTGGAACCAAGCCGATTCTGGCGTTCCCCCTCAACCGCGGCGAACAATGGCCTTCGAGGAGCGCGCCACCGGCCGCAAAGAGCCGATCGCCCGACCCAACCCGCCGGCCGCGCGCGGCCAGGCAAAGCCCTGGGTGACCCTTGCGCCTGACGTGGCGAGGCCGCGCCGGGGCTCCTATCGCCTCAGTTTGCGCTCCAAAATCTCTCCCGCCCGCTGCGGGTTCGCCTTGCCTTGGCTGGCCTTCATCACCTGCCCCTTCAGGAAATTCAGGGCTGCGGCTTTGCCGCCTCGGAAATCCTCCGCGCTCCTCGGGTGAGCGGCGATGACCTCGTCGCAGAATTTCTCGATCGCCGCCGTGTCGCTCACCTGGGCGAGCCCTTCGCGCGCGACGATCTTGCCGGCCGTTTCGCCGCTGGCGAACATTTGGCCAAAAACGTCCTGCGCCATCGTGCTGCTGATCGTGCCGCGGTCGATGAGCTGGATCAGCTCCTGGAAATGCGCCGGTTTTAGCTTCACCGCTCCCAGGGAAGTCCCGGTTTCGGTCATTTTCGCGCGTAGGTTGTTGATGACCCAGTTGGCCACCGCTTTCGGGTTCTTCGCGCCTTTCGCCGCCGCCTCGAAAAAATCGCCCAGCGCCACGTCATCCACGAACGTCGCGGCGTCAGTGGCCGGAAGCTGATAGGCGCTCATGAACCGTCGCTTGCGGACAAGCGGCAATTCCACCACGCGCCGCTTTACCGCTTCCAGCCAGGCGTCCCCCGGCACGAACGGCATCAGGTCCGGCTCGGAAAAATAGCGGTAATCATGGGCGTGTTCTTTGGTGCGCATCTCTTCGGTGATTTCCGCCACGTCGTCCCAGCGGCGCGTCGATTGCGCGAGCTTGCCTCCGCCTTGCAGCACGCGGAGCTGGCGCGGGATTTCGTACTCGAGGGCGCGCCGCGCGCCGCTGAAACTGTTCATGTTTTTGATTTCGATTTTCGCGCCCAGCTCGGGCAATCCCTTGGGGCGGAGACTCACGTTGACATCGCACCGCACCATGCCCTTTTCCATGTCGCAATCGCTGACGCCGCCGTGGATCAAGATGTCCTTGAGGGCATTGAGATACTCGTAAGCCATGTCCGCGCTGGTGAGGTCCGGCTCGGAAACAATTTCGAGCAGCGGCACGCCGGCGCGGTTGAAATCGACGCCGCTGTTCCGGTCAAAATGAAAATTCTTCCCCACATCCTCTTCCAAGTGCGCGCGGGTAATGCGCACGCGCATGATGCCGCCCTGAAATTCAAAATCGACGTGGCCGTTCACCGCGGCGGGCTTGTCGTATTGGGTGATCTGGTAATTCTTCGGCATGTCCGGGTAGAAATAATTCTTGCGATCAAACTTCGCGTAGCGCGACACCGCGCAGTTGAGCAGAAGGCCGGTGAGCGCGGTGAGCCGCAGCGCCTCCTCATTCGCCACCGGCAGCACGCCCGGCATCCCGAGGCAGACCGGGCAGACGTTGGTGTTCGGCGGCGCGCCGAATTGATTGGCGCAGCCGCACCACAGTTTCGACCGGGTCTTGAGCTGAACGTGCGTCTCCAGCCCGATGACAGGCTCGTAATCCATGCTTGGCCTCTGTTTCACGTTGGTCTAGGTCACCAGCGCCGGCTTTTCGCGGCGCCACTTTGTGCTCTGCTCATAGGCGTGGGCGATTTTCAAAAGCATTTCCTCGCCGAACGGCTTGCCGAGCAGTTGCAGGCCGATGGGCAGTTTCGGCTTCTCTGTGAAGCCGCACGGGATGCTGATGCCGCAGATGCCGGCAAGGTTGCACGAGATGGTGAAGATATCGGAGAGATACATCTGCATCGGGTCATCGGATTTTTCGCCGATCCTGAAGGCGGCGGTTGGAGTGGTCGGCGTGACGATGGCATCGACTTTCTCGAACGCCCTTAGGAAGTCTTGGCGGATGAGCGTACGCACCTTTTGCGCGCGCAGATAGTACGCATCATAGTATCCGCTGCTGAGCACGTAGGTGCCGAGAATAATGCGGCGCTTCACTTCCGCGCCGAAACCCGCGCCACGGGTCTTGCCATAAAGTTCGATCGGGTCCTTGCCGTCGATCCGCGCGCCGTAGCGGATGCCGTCGAAGCGGGCCAGGTTGGCGCTCGCCTCGGCCGTCGCCACGATGTAGTAGGTTGCCACGGCGTAGCCGGTATGCGGCAGGGATATTTCCACCAGCTCCGCGCCGAGTTTTTCCAACCGCCGGATCGCGGCCTGGACGGCGCTGTTTACTTCCGGGTCGAGGCCGCCGAGCAAATACTCCTTCGGCAGCCCGAGTTTGAGGCCCTTCAAGTCGCCGTCGAGCGCGGCCGTGTAATCGGGGACCGGTTCGGGGACGCTGGTCGAATCGCGGTCGTCCCGGCCGCTCAATACGCTCAGTATCGTGGCGGCGTCGCGCACGTCTTTGGTGAACGGCCCGATCTGGTCGAGCGACGAGGCGAACGCGACGAGGCCATAGCGTGACACCCGGCCGTAAGTCGGCTTCAAACCAACGCAACCGCACAAGGCGGCCGGCTGGCGGATCGAGCCGCCGGTGTCGGAGCCGAGCGTGGCGAACGCTTCGTCCGCCGCGACCGCTGCGGCCGAACCGCCCGAGGACCCCCCGGGAATGCGCGTGAGGTCCCACGGGTTACGCGTGGCGCCGAAAGCGGAGTTTTCCGTCGAACTGCCCATCGCGAATTCGTCCATGTTCAATCGGCCAAAAACAATCGCGCCGGCTTCCTTGAGCTTTTCAACCACCGTCGCGTCGTAGGGCGAAATGAACCGTCCGAGGATTTTCGAGCCGCAGTTGAGCGGCTGGTTTTTGACCGCGATGACGTCCTTGATCGCGACCGGCACGCCGAGCAACCGCCCGTCGCCCTTCTTCGCGAGTCGCTGGTCAGCCGCGTCGGCCTGCGCCAGCGCGTCCCGCGCGTCGTAACTGAGGAAAGCGTGGAGTTGTCCATCGACGCGGGCAATTTGATTGAGACAGGCCTGCACGGCTTCGCGGGCGGAGACTTCGCGTCTGGCGAGCTTCTCCGCAAGCTCGAAGATGGTAAGTTGATTTAACACGGACGCAAAAATCAGGAATTCCTTTGCTGAACGACAACTTCGTTGCCGTCAGGATCTGACGATCTGGTCTTTACACAAGTAATCATGGAGGAAAGGCGGGCGGCGGAGTTACTCGACAATTTTTGGCACAATGAACAGCCCGTTCGCGCTGGCCGGCGCGTTGCGCAACGCCTCCTCGTTGGAAAGCGAAGGACGAATTTCATCGGGCCGCGTGACGTTGACCAGCGGCACCGCGTGAGCGGTCGGTTCGACCTGGCTCACGTCCAGCTCATTCAGCTTGGCGATGTAACCAAGAATTTGCCCCAATTGTGCGCCGAATTTTTGTTCTTCCTCTTTGGTCAGGTTCAACCGCGCCAGTTGCGCGACATATTGGACATCGAGTTCGGTTGCAGCCATGCGCAAAAACTAAAGTTCCAGGCTTCAAGTTCAAAGTATAAAGTTGGGGCGGCGCCGGGCAAAAGCATGGCGCGCGCTTTTGGATCGGCCGAATTCGAAGTTGAACTTACGAACGCGGACTCACTCCTCGTCAAACTTGCGTTTGAGCAGTGCTTCCAGTTCCACGACCGCGCGCGGGGCGTCGGCGCCTTCGGCATAAACCAACAGCCTGCTCCCCGGGCCGGCGGCGAGCATCATCAGGCCCATGATGCTTTTGCCGTTGACCTTTTCGCCGTCCTTTTCAACGAAGACTTCGCAGTCGAAGCGGTTGGCGATTTTGACAAAGAGGGCGGCCGGACGCGCGTGGATTCCCAGCTTGTTGCTTACGACCAACTCTTTGGTGATCTTCATTTCTTCTTCGAAGGCTTTGCGCGCGCCGCTCATCTGCCGCACAGTATAAGGGCGGCCGTGCGGTTTGCCAACCGATTAATTCCCTTCAGAGCGACTGGCCAGCTGACATTTTGGCGATCAGGCGATCGTTGAGCTCCTTGGCAGAGTTGTAGCCGGAGAGTTTCAGTTTGGTCTGGAACGCCGCCACTTCGATCAGCCGCGCGAGGTCACGGCCCGGGCGCACGGGAATGGTGATGTGGGGGATGTTCACGCCGAGGATGTTGACGAATTCGTCCTCCAGGCCGAGGCGATCGACGTCCTGCACCTCATTCCAGGACTTCAACGACACCACCAGGTCCACGCGTTTTTCCAGGCGGATGCTCTTGATCCCGAACATTGCGGCCACGTTGATGATCCCGATTCCGCGCACTTCCATGTGATGGCGGGTCAACTCCGAGCTGGTGCCCATGACTTCGCGCCCGTCCAACAGCGTCACTTTGGTCACGTCGTCCGACACCAGGCTGTAACATGCTCCGCGGCCTTGAGGAATTGGCGATCCGGATGTATGCTGCGGCTGAAGACCACACAAGGAATTCGGTAGGCGAGCAAATCCGCATAACGTTTGGCGCGCTCCTCCTTGTTGAGCGATTTGAGATAAGTCGATTCCGCGCTGCCGATTACCTGAATCCGGCGGCTGGCGAAGTATTTGGTAAACCCGGTCAACGCGAGGCCGGGTCGATTCACGGTCGGCTCGCGAATGATCCGTTTAAGCCCGCTGGCGCCGGCCAACAGTTTCAAGCCGAGCGGGCCGGCTTGTTGAGTGTAGAAGCGTTGGACGGTGATGACATCGCGTTGCATGGGCGAAAGCCTGGGACGCGTAACGCCGAACGTAAAGCGAGAAACGCGGCCAAGACGCGCGATTATGAACGTTAGAGCCTCGTTTGCAGCGACGCGGGCAACGGCGGCGAAGCGGCGTGGTCCGCCGGCATCGCCAGGTTGGCGGCCATCGCGCGGCAGAGGGCGGCAAAAGTCTCCTCCGCCAGGCTTGGCCGTTTGGCGTGCCACCGCAGGAGGCCCCAGTGCCGCTTAAGTTTCCGTCTGCCCAGCGGCAGCGCCACGAGCAATTTTTCGCTCAGTTCCTTCCGTGCGATCCATGGGGAGAGGATGCCGACCCCCAGGCCGAGCATCACCAACTCTTTGATCGCCTCCATGCTGCCCAATTCGATGAACAGGTTCAGCACCATTTCCTCTTCCTGAAAATATTCCTCGACCAGCCGCGACGTGTAGCTTGACCGGTTATAGAGAATGTAATTCTGCCGCGGAATGTCCGCGCGTTCGACCTGGCCTTTCACCGCCCATGGGTGGTCCGGCGCGACTAAAAACCACAGCTCGTCGGTGAATAGCGGCAAAAACTCGAATTGGGCTTCCCCGTGCGGTTCCATCGCGATGGCCAGATCGATCTGTCGGGTCCGCAGCAGTTCGATGGCTGGATGGGTGTCGCCCGGCGCAATGCTGATGACGCATTGGGGAAAGCTCTTTTTGAATTCACGGAGCACTGCTGGCAGGATGTATTGACATGCCGTGGTGCTGGCGCCGATGCGCAGCCGGCTTTTTCCCCACTTGCCCAAGTGCTGGAGCGCGGCGCGCGCCCCTTCCATCTCCAGCAAAATCTTTTCCGAATGATGCAGGAGCTGTTCACCCGCGAGGGTCAGCGAAACCTTTTTGCCCACCCTGTCAAAAAGGCGACAGCCCACGTCGGCTTCCAGCGCCTTCATCGAATGGCTCACCGCCGACTGCGAAAGAAAGAGTTCCTTCGCCGCCAGTGTAAAGCTGCCTACTCGTGCCAGTGTCGCGAAGGCTCGTAACTGCCTGCTGTCAATGGGCTGACTCATCTATGAACGTTTTTCATCGTCGGTATCAAAATGGTCTTCTCGCTGCATTTTAACCCAAATGGTCAATGCGCACGGCTCTGGCTGGAGCCCATCCGGCCGAGTTGAATTCGTAATCAGCAAAATGGAAGCCAGAGAACCAAGGTGGTGCGGCCATCCGGGCGGTCGAAGACGAGCGCAACGGTCCTGTTGCGGCGACGATTTGCTGGAAAAGCCCGCTTCAGAAGCGGCCGGCCAGCGGCCGCCACGCGGGGTTACAAATTGAATTCCGGCCCCAAATAAATCTCCCGCGCATTCGGATCATTGACCAGCCGTTCGGCTTCGCCTTCGCAGATCACTTCGCCGTGATGAATCAAATAAGCGCGATCGACCAGCTTCAGCGTTTCCCGGACGTTGTGATCGGTGATGAGGATGCCGAGGCCGCGCTCCTTAAGGCGGCGGACGATCTTTTGCACCTCATAAACCGCGATCGGGTCGATGCCGCTAAAAGGCTCGTCGAGTAACAACAGCTTCGGACTCGTTACCAGGGCGCGGGTGATTTCGAGCCGCCGCTTTTCGCCGCCGCTGAGGGTGTAGGCCTTGCGCTTGGCGAGCGGCGAAAGGTCAAGTTCGTCCAGCAAATATTTGAGCCTGATTTGACGCTCCGCGCGGTTCATTTTGCACGTTTCCAAAATCGCGAGGATGTTTTGCTCCACCGTGAGCTTGCGGAAGACGGACGGTTCCTGCGTCAGGTAGCTCATGCCCAGGCGCGCGCGCTGGTGCATCGGCAGGCGGGTGACATCGCGACGATCGAAGGTGACGGAGCCGGCGTTGGGCTTGACCACGCCGACGACCATGTTGAACGTGGTAGTCTTTCCGGCGCCGTTCGGACCGAGCAAGCCCACGACCTCGCCGGCGCGGACGTTGATCGAGACGCCGTTGACGACGCGACGCTGGCGATACTCCTTAACCAATTTGGTGGTGGCCAGCAGCAGTTGATCCCCGAGATCGCTCGTCACGGTTTCGCCGCCCGTCTTTTTCATCAAAATGTTTGTCTGCAAAAACTGCATGCCCGGAAACACGCCTTAGGTTGGCCGGCTTATTTGGGAGGAGGCAAGTCCGTTCGGTTGGTTGCCGCGGCCGGGAGGGTTCCTTGGGCTTTGAGCTTTTGTCCCGACAGCTTGTTTTGGGCGCGATCCCAAAGCAGGACATCCGCCTGCGTGATTTTTCCTTCCGGCAACTCCGCGGTGGGATGGCCGGTCAATTCCACGACGTTATTCGTCCCGTTATAAACCGCCCGGTCTCCTTGCGCGCGGCGATGCTCCTGAACGATGGTCACGTTGCGTTCCGCGACCACTTGCCGGACCTGATTGGTATGGACAAAAAAGTCAGTGGTCACGATCCCGGCGGTCAGGCGGGTTTGGATCGGGCCGGGCGCGCCGGGTCGCCATTCAGTTTGCGTCGCGACCACATTGGTTTCGGCCACAATTCGATCTACTTGTCCGTTCGTCAGCAGCTGCACCGTCAGGCATTCGCAGTCCAACTTTCGAGCCAACCGCCGGTCCTTCGCGCTGCCCCATGGCAGTTGTTCGACACGCACGGCTTCGTGCGCCACGGCGCTCTCGACTTGATTGCTGTGGAAGTGGAGAGCCAGGAAACCGCAATCCAGCGTACCGCGCGCGACATCGGCCTCCAAAAACCTGCCGCGCACCCGCTCTCGGAAGGTCAGGCGGTCCGATAAATATTCGCACTCGTCGGCGGAGACTTCGAGGAATTGCGGCGGCATTGATTTTGTGGTGCTCGCTTCGAGAGGCTGCGCCGAGAGGAACGATTGGGCGCCCAGGGACGCCAACGGCAATTTCAGATAAGCTTGCTGCCGCGCCAGGAAGCTCTGTTTGGCGCCATCGAACAAAAGGGTCTGGCCCCGGACCTGCCGCGGGCCCGCCTGCCAGGCCGCGTTGCCGGACAATTCGAGAACGCTCGTGGCTTCGCGATACACCGCCAGCTCCCCCACGGCCCGACTCTGGTCCGCCGGGCTGAGGATGACCACATTCGTCCGCGCCACGATCGTGCGAGCGGGGCGATTGGTTGCCGGCAAGTCGATAGTCATCACCTCCGAAGTGATCTCCACGAACTGGTTCGTGCCGGCGGCGCCTATCTTTGCCGGGGCGGCCGGCGCCGACTGGCCTTGCAGCCAGCCGGGCTGGGCGATCTCCGAGCGGGGCAAGGTCATGGCCGCGTTTCGCTCAGCGCGCAGCGTGTTGTTGTTGAGATCAAAAATAAAAATTTCCGCGGTGCCATGACGCTGACCATCCTCCCAGCGCGCATCGCGAGTTAATTCCACCGATTCATTCTCCTGATTCGCCGTATAGACCGCAAGGCCGCCAGTGGCCCGGCTCCGGTCCAGTTTCCTGACGATGTTCACGTCGCGTTCGGCGACCATGCGCTGGATGGCGCCGTTGGTGGAGCGTTGAATCGTCAAGGTGGCGCAGCTCAGGTCCAACTGGACGTTGTCCACCCGCACGCTGCCCGTGTAGGTGATGAGGTTGGACGCATAGTTGAGATCAAAATGATCGGCGAAAATGGTCGTGAGCGAGTTGGAGCCTGGTGCGGGAGTCGCTTGGCCGGACGGAAAAGCACCAACTCCGGCGCGGGACGGGGCCGCCAGCCGGTTGGTGAGATCCTGTTGGATGAGCGTCCGAACACGGTTAGAGATTACGAAGTTGAAGTTGGTCAGGTCACAAAAGAATCCCTGGCCCTCAATGAACAGGCCGCTGGCGGTCCGCAGTTCAATGCGGTTCGTTGAGGAGGCGGTGCGGTTGGCGGCGTCGAGCAGGCATTCGGGAGCGGTGGCAATCAAATTGGTAATGCCGTCCTCCGGGTAGTGTTCCAGGCGCATCTGTTTGACGAGGGAGACGTCGTTGGCGAGCATTTCCGCCTCCGTTCCCGTAATAAAAGTGACCAAGCGGTTGGGACGGTCTGGGCCGGGCTTTTCGTACCACGGGTATTTGAAACCGCCCGTAATCTTCACTTGGGCGAGCAAAGCAAACGAGAGAACGAATGAACCTAGCGCGACTGCCGAGAAAGCGATGCCGGTGCAAAAGCGAAGTCCCAGGCGCCGGAGCGGGAGGTTGAGCGGCGGGCCCGGTGCCCTTTCCCGGCCCTCACCCTTCGATCTCCGACTATCAAGCCCGTAGCGGGTCATGGTCAGGATACCGCGGCTCGCACCCGCAGCAGACTCGCCAGAAGTTCGGGCATCTCGGCGAGCGGGATCATGTTCGGCCCATCGCTCAACGCACGGTCGGGCTGGGGATGCGTTTCGATGAACAAGCCACTGGCGCCCGCCGCCACGGCGCACCGCGCCAGGACCGGCGCAAATTCGCGCTGGCCGTTCGATTGGTCGCCCCGTCCGCCCGGCAACTGGACGGCGTGCGTCGCATCGAAAATCACGGGAAAACCGAAGCCGCGCAAGAGGGGGATCGAACGCATGTCGGCCACCAGGTTGTTATAGCCGAAAGTAGTGCCGCGTTCCGTAACGAGGATTTTGCCGGCCCCCGCCTCAACCGCTTTTTGGACGACCTGACCCATCTCGGCGGGGGAGAGAAACTGGCCCTTCTTCAGATTCACGATTTTTCCGGTGCTGACCGCGGCCGCGATCAAGTCGGTTTGCCGGCAGAGGAACGCCGGGATTTGCAACACATCCACCACTTCCGCGGCGGCGGCGGCTTGCGCTTCGGTGTGGACATCCGTCAACACCGGCACCCCGATTTGCGCGCGGACTCTGGCCAGCGTTCGTAAGCCCGCGGCGACCCCCGGCCCGCGAAAGGATCGAGCGGAGGTCCGATTGGCTTTGTCAAAGCTGGCCTTGAAAATATACCGGACACCGAGTTGCTCACAGGTTTCACGGAGCGCCGCGGCGATTTGCAGGCAGAGTCTTTCGGTTTCGATGACGCACGGCCCGGCGATTAAAATCAGGCGGCGCGGCACTTTCAGGCTCCGCCAAAGAGCGGCGATTGATTCTGGCACGCGCCCAGTTTTACCACCCGCGCGCGCGCCTGTCGAACGCCCAGTGAGCGACAACGCACGCTTCGGCTTCGGGGACATGGCGTGGCATTAGCAATTCGTCATTCGACAGGCGCCGCCTTCAGCGGTAGCCTAGCCCCATCATGCGAAGGAAAGTCGCGCTCGCGCTGCTGCTATCCATGGCATCTTGTATGACTGAGGGAAAACTTTTGCCGGAAGAAAAAATCGAATCGCGCTGCCTCAAGAGCAACCGGACGATCCGCATCTACTTGCCGCCTTCGTACGAGCGCGAGCGCAAGCGCCGCTACCCGGTCTTGTATCTGCACGACGGCCAGAACGTTTTTAGCTCCGCGGGAAGGGATTGCTGTTTCGGCTGGGGGAGTTGGAACCTGGACCAAACCGTGACGGAACTCGGCGCCGCCCACAAGATGCGGGAGATCATCATGGTTGCCGTGGACAACGGCCCGTCCCGCTACCAGGAGTATCGCGGCCCGGCTGCCTCGACGGAGGGCGGAGCCACCGATCCTGCGCGCCAAGCGGCGGCAAAACCGAGTCTCAGCCGTTTTGAGGCGTATGCGGGGTTCCTGATCCAGGAACTCAAGCCGAAGATCGACCGCGAATATCGCACCTTGAAGCCGGCGGCCAACACGGGGGTGATGGGGTCGTCGCTAGGCGGGATCTGCAGTATCGCGCTGGGGTGGCAATACCCGAAAACATTCGGGCGCGCGGCGAGTCTCTCCGGCTCGTTTCAAATTGAGAAGAAGTATTTTCTCGAACGGGTGTTGCGGGCTTACCAGCAGAAACCGAAGCCGGTCCGGTTTTACCTGGACACCGGCACCATCGACTTCACAGGGGATGATGACGGACGGAAAAACACCGAAGCGGTGGTCGCCAGTTTGCGGCGCATCGGTTGGAAGGACGGAAAGAACCTCAAGCATTTCGTGGATGAAAATCTCCGCTCGGAAGCGGAGATGGAGCAGGCGGGGTTGCGGCGGGACAAGTGGCACGAAGCGCGGAGCAGCCAGCACAATGAGTTTTACTGGCGCCTGCGGGCCTGGCGCGCGCTAACCTATCTATTCCCGCCCGAACCCCGGGAGTGAAGCCGAACCGGGCGCGCGTTCCTCAACCGAATCGTACGGCCCCGCGGTCTGGGCGGGGTTGCGCCCCGGGGATTTGCCTTCCGGCTCAAGCGATTAGAGCGTTCGTCCGCCGAGGGCGTTCCGGCAGCAGCCGTTAATTACTTTGACCCAGGGTGCAACTTTTCGTACTTTGGGTTGTTTTGTAAGACAGAGACTTGAGGCTGAAAATCCGATGTCCTATGTGTCACTGAACAAGTTGCTCGCCACGGCGAAGCTGGCCACTCCGGAACAATTTGAGGAGTGGCGCAAGGCTTGGCAAGTTTCGGCGAGCAACGGCTCGACCGAATCGTTGCTGGAATTCATTTGCCGGGAAAGCGGCGTTTCGGAGGAGATTTTCCTGCAGCAACTGGCGGGAACGCTGGGCTGGCCGTTCATCGATTTGCGCAAGCTCACCGTGCCGATCGAAGCGCGCAACAAGATCTCGACCAAGGTCGCGTTCCAATACAACGCGCTCCCGGTCGATTTTCAAAACCACACCCTGCAGGTCGCCGTCAGCAACCCGTTCGATCCCGGCATGCTCAATGCCGTGCAGTTTGACGCCCGAACCCCGGTCCAATTCGCGCTGGCGCCGCGCGGTGAAATCGAAAAGGCGCTCAAGAAGTATTACGGGGTCGGCGCGGAAACCCTCGATGAACTGGCCAAGGACGAGCCGATCGAGCTGCTCGTGGGCGAGGACAAGGAAATCACGGAAGGCGACCAGGAAGCGAGCGTCATCAAATTCGTCAACCAGATCGTCTGGGAGGCGTTCAAGGACCGCGCGACCGACATCCATTTCGAGCCGGCGGAGGACGAATTGCGCATCCGCTACCGCATCGATGGCATTTTGCACCAGACCCCGATGCCGCCGCAATTGAAGCGTTACCAGGCCGCGATCATCTCGCGCATCAAGGTGATGTCGGGAATGAACATCGCGGAGAAACGCCTGCCGCAGGACGGCCGCATCAACGTGCGCATCAAGGGGGAGGAGATCGACATTCGCGTTTCGACGGTGCCGACGGTTTACGGCGAGAGCGTGTCGCTCCGTTTGTTGACCCGCGGCAAAATCTTTCTCAGCCTGGACAAGCTCGGTTTTTCGGCGATGGAAGAACAGGCGATCCGCGAGATCATCATCAAGCCGCACGGCATCATGCTGGTCACGGGGCCGACTGGCTCGGGAAAATCCACTTCGCTTTATGCGTTCTTGAGCACGATCAACTCGGTGCAGAAGCGAATCATCACCATCGAGGAGCCGGTGGAGTATGAACTCAAAGGGATCAACCAAATCGCGGTGCGCTCGGACATCGGGCTGACGTTCGCAATGGGGCTGCGCCACATCCTGCGCCAGGACCCGAACGTGATCATGGTCGGCGAAATCCGGGACTTGGAAACCGCGGAGATAGCCATTCGCGCGGCGTTGACCGGGCACCTGGTGTTCAGCACGCTGCACACGAACGACGCGCCCAGCGCTTTCACGCGATTGATCGACATGGGCATCGAGCCATTTCTGGTCGCCTCGTCGGTCGAGGCGGTCATGGCCCAACGCTTGGTGCGCAATATTTGCCCGCACTGCCGCACGGAAAGGAAAGTCGAGCCGGAGTTCCTGCGGAAAATCGGCTTTCCGGAAGCACACGTCGAGACGGCGCAGTTCTGGCAAGGGGTGGGTTGCGAGGAGTGCCGGCAACTGGGTTACCAGGGCCGGCAAGGCATCTACGAGATTTTGATTTTGAACGAAGCGCTTCGCCCGTTGATTCTGAGCCGCGCCTCCTCCTCGACCATTGCGCAAAGGGCCATCGACCATGGCATGCGAACCTTGCGCCTGGATGGTTGGAACAAGGTCATGGCGGGACGGACGACCATCGAGGAGGTTCTGCGTGTCACGCAGATCGAAGAGCACCTCAAATCGCTGGTGGACGACAGCCGCACCGAAACGCTGGTGAGGAGTTAAAATGGCGCGCTGGCATTCCTGCAACGTGCTCCAGCCGGGCAGCCAGGTCCACCAGCTTTGGCAGTTCTCGGCCAAATTCGCCCTCCAACGGCAGGAGCCCAAGCGGCCCACCGAACCGCTGCCCGCCAAAATTGTCGGCAAGGATTGGCAGACGCTATTCCGGCCGAAGCTGAACATCGCCTGGCTGGCCTCCGACAAGGTCTTTTTGCGCGTGATCCAGTTGCCCAAGAGCGACGCCGCCGAGACGCAAGCGATGGTGGAACTGCAAATGGAGAAACTCTCCCCCTGGCCCGTGGCGCAAGTGGTATGGGGTTTTGAATTGCTGCCCCAATCCGCCGGCGAAATGCAGACCGCGATTGTCATCGTCGTCGCCCGTTCCTACGTGGAGGAATTTCTGGGGCAGCT
>WNGG01003854.1_pt1 | contig 20172 bp, 18 predicted proteins | sample 5400661 | NCBI WGS metagenome assembly WNGG01 (sample SAMN13153372, study PRJNA577476) | soil metagenome | isolation source: 100 cm soil or saprolite under Garry oak tree replicate 1 | place: USA:California | collected 2016-06-15
TCCAGAGATGCGCCAGGTCGGCGTCAGACCAGACGCCGGCGCCAAGGCCGGCCAGGAAGGCAGCGCCCAGCGCGGTCGTCTCGGTCTGGCGCGGGCGGCGCACCGGAATGCCCAGCAGGTCGGCCTGGAGCTGGCACAGGACGTCCATCACTGCCGCGCCGCCGTCGACCCGCAGCTCCGTGAGCGGCTGTCCCGTGTCGCGCTGCATCGCGTCCACGACGTCGCGGGTCTGATACGCCATGGCTTCGACCGCGGCCCGAACGACGTGGGCACGCGTGCTGCCGCGGGTCAAGCCCACGAGCGTGCCGCGCGCGTAAGGATCCCAATATGGCGCTCCGAGGCCCACGAAAGCCGGCACGAGGACCACGCCGCCGGCGTCGGGCACCGACGAAGCGATAGGGCCCGCCTCCGCCGCGCTGGAGATGATGCCGAGACCGTCTCGCAGCCACTGCAGCGCCGCGCCCGTGACGAAGATGGCGCCTTCAAGCGCATAGCTCAGCCTGCCTTGGCGCCGCCACGCCACCGTGGTCAGCATTCCCGACGCCGACGCGACGCGTTGCGAGCCCGTCTGCATCAGGACGAATGAGCCGGTGCCGTAGGTATTCTTCGCCATGCCGTAGGTCGTGCAGGCCTGGCCGAAGAGAGCCGCCTGCTGGTCGCCGGCGACCCCGGTGATCGGCGCCGCAACCTCGCCGAGTGACTGCGCGGACGATAGGTGGCCGCACGAGTCGACGACCCGAGGCAGGTTGCGGAGCGAGACGCCGAACAACTCGGCCATCTCCTCGCTCCATGCGCCGCGACCGATGTCGAACAGAAGGGTGCGCGAGGCGTTCGACGCATCGGTGACGTGGTCGGCGCCGCCGGAAAGCCGAGCGATCAACCACGAGTCGACGGTGCCCGCGGCGGCGTCGCCCCCGCCGTCGATGTTCTTCAGCGCCCAGGCAAGCTTCGTGGCTGTGAAGTAGGGATCGAGGACCAGGCCGGTGATTTCACGGACGCGTTGCTCGTGCCCCGCCTCGCGTAGGCGAGCGCATTCATCGGCGGTGCGGCGGTCCTGCCAGACGATCGCCGGCGCGATCGGCTCGAGGGTGTCGCGGTCCCACAAGACCAGGGTTTCGCGCTGATTCGTGATCCCGATCGCCCGCACGTCGCTCGCGCTTGCGCCGGCAGCATCCAACGCAAGCTTCGCGCTCGCCTGGACGGCGGACCAGATCTCGTTGGGATCGTGTTCCACCCATCCTGGCCGCGGGTAGTGTTGGGTGATCTCGGCGTAGCCCTTGCCTCGAACCTCACCATCCATGCCGACTGCTATGGCGGTCGCGCCTGTCGTGCCTTCGTCGAGGCTCAGGACGACTGGACTGATGTCTCGGGCTTCCAGCTGCGGTTCAGGCTTCCTGTCGAGTAACCCTCGAGGTCCGCCGACACGAACTTGTAGCCTGCCCCGCGAACGGCGGCGGCCACGCGCTCGCGTTCCGCGAGGAGTCGCACGATCTCTGACGGGTCGACCTCGATCCTGGCCACGTCGCCGTGGTGGCGAACACGCACCTGCTTGAACCCGAGGGCTTTGAGCGCGTCCTCGGCGGCCTCGATCTGCCGCAACGCCGCCACCGTCACCGGCGTGCCATGCGGGATGCGCGAGGAGAGGCAGGCAAACGACGGCTTGTTCCAGTTGGCCAGTCCCAGGGCGCGAGCCGCCGCGCGGATTTCGGACTTGGCCATGCCCGCCTCGAGCAGAGGGAAACGCACGCCGCGCCGAACGGCGGAACCATGGCCTGGCCGGTGGTCGCCCGCGTCGTCGGCGGTCGCCCCGTACGCGAGATGGGCGAGGCCAAGCTCGCGCTGAACCGGTTCCAGGGTGTCGAAGAGCTCCTCTTTGCAGTGAAAGCAGCGGTCGGGATTGTTCCGCGCGTAGGCCTCTAGCTCGACCTCGTCGGTCGTGACCTCGACCAGGCGCGCACCGATGTCGCGAGCCATCTCCCGCGCAGCGGCCTGCTCCGATTCTGGATAGGCGGGCGAGCTCGCTAGGACAGCGACCGCCCCCTCGCCGAGCTCATCCATTGCAAGCCTGAGGAGCAAAGTCGAGTCGACTCCGCCCGAGTACGCAACGAGCACAGAGTCCAGGTCGCGCACGATGTCGCGCGCCGACTTCAGCCGAGTCGCGTCAAACGAGTCGAGCTGGATCATTCCAGCTACGAGGTTAGCTCGCGCGGGCTTCGGAAGGCTCCATCGCAGGAGTGCCGCACCAAGCCTCGTAGTCGATGAGCGAGTCGACCGTCGGGTTCTCACCGCACAGCGGGCAGGCTTTGTTCTGGCGCAGCTTGAGCTCGCGGAACGTCATGTCCTCGCCTTCGAACAGCAGGTAGCGGCCGACCATCGGGCGCCCGATGTCGAGCAGGTACTTGATCGTCTCGAACGCCATCATGCTGCCGATGATCCCGGGTAGGACGCCGAACACGCCGGCCTCGGCGCAGCTCTGCACGCTGCCGGGAGGTGGCGGTTCGGGGAACAGACAGCGGTAGCAGCCCGTGCCCTTGGCCGAGTCGAACAAAGCAAGCCGGCCTTCGAAACGGAAGATGCTGCCGTGCACCAGCGGCTTGGCGAGGAAGTGCGCGGCGTCGTTGGCGAGGTAGCGGGTGGGGAAGTTGTCCGTGCCGTCCACGATCACGTCGTAGGGCGCGAAGATCCGCATCGCGGTCTCCGAGTTCAGGTGCTCGTTGATCGGCACCACCTCGACGTCCGGGTTGAGGTTGCGCAGCGTCTCGGCGGCTGACTCGACCTTGGGCCGGCCGATGTCATCGTGGCCGTGTAGCAGCTGGCGCTGGAGGTTGGAGGCGTCGACCACGTCGAAGTCGACGATGCCGATCTTGCCGACTCCGGCCGCCGCGAGGTACATCGCCGCGGGTGAACCCAGCCCCCCGGCGCCCAGGAGCAGCACGCTCGAGTTGAGCAGCTTGCGCTGGCCGGCGCCGCCGACCTCGGGCAGGATGAGGTGGCGGGCGTAGCGGGCGACCTGGTCGGGGGTGAAGCTTCGGGTTTGAGCCATCTGCTAGGACTATACCCAGGGCCGCTCCGGGCTTATTCCTATAGTGGAGGGCGCCGTGGAAACTGAATATCTCGACGAAGAGGCCGTGATCTCCCTCTACAACAAGGTTCGGACCGGCAAGAAGACCTGGCCGACCGGCATCTGGACCTCCCCCGCCGCCCTTCAGTACGCGGTCACGGTGTTCGACTACTGGATCCACAACGTGATGGGCTGGAAGGGCTGGCCCGACGCCCGCGGCAAGGTCACCCCTGCCTTGCTGGAGGAGCACCGCCTCGCCGACCTCGTCGAGAGCGTGTTCGTCCCTGAGTTCGGCGATGACTGGCTGGACTTCGAGGTCGTGCTCAACGAGAGCATGCGGCTGTCGGAGGACGAGGGCTGGGCGCCGGACCTTTCTGATCGCCAGGAGCGCGTCGAGGCCGCGTTCGAGCACGCTTTCGAGAAGCTCATCGGGTCACCCAAGCAGCAGCCGAAGCTGCTCCCGACCTATCACCGCTTTCGCAATCACCTGCTGCGCATGTGGAGCGCTTTCCAGGAGGCGCAGGCCGAGCACGATAAGGCGGAGCGCGAGTCGGCCGAGCGCTTCTGGGCGCAGCTCCGTTTGGTAAGGAGCAGCCGCGGCCAGGCGGCCGAGGCGTGGTCGATCGTCAACGCCGACGACGAGCGGCGCGGCGAGGTGGTGATGGTTTGGGGCGAGCCGCATCCTTATTGCGTCGTCGTGCTCGACGACGACGTGGAGGCCGGCGGGTGGGAGCAGGTCATCTACCGGCTCGAGCAGGAGATCCTCGTCGAGGAGCCCGGCGTGGTCAGCTATGCGGTCTGGCAGAAGGGATTCGTCGGCGAGTACTACCGCTGCGCCGACTGCGGCGAGCTGCACAGCCAGTTCGACGAAGACACGAGCAACGGCCTGCGCCTGGACGACCTGGAGCCCCCAGAAGAGAAATAAAACGCCCCTCTCCCCACAGGGGAGAGGGTTAGGGAGAGGGGCGTGGCCCTCACTCGACGGTCAGCGAGAAATTCTTCCCCTCCCAACCCGTCATGTAATGAGCGGTCCAGGAGAACTCGGCGCCGGCCGGGAGCCTGTTGCATGGAACATCGGCAATCCACACCCCAAGCGTCGTGTCCGACGCGTCGAGCTCACTGTGCGACTGCCAGCCGTCGAACGTGTAGTGCACCGACCCAGGTCGAGGCAGCTGGACGCGAAGTCGTCTTCCAGCCGCGATGCGGGCGATCTGGTGCTTGTGCGACCAGACATAGGCAGGCTCGAGGGCCGGCCCTTCCGTGTAGCGCCGTCGGGCGGGCGTGACGATGTCGGGGAAGCCAGCGAGGGCGATCGTGACCAGGAGCTCGAGGTATTCCGCGTGCGCCCACCCGAGTGGACTCGCGGATCCATTTGGCTTGCCGAATTGGAGGCGGCGGCCCGTGAGGTCGGGCCCGTCCCACAGCTGCTCAGGCAATGCGAGACCCTGGCCGGCGAATCCTTCCAGCGTCCGCACAAGTTCGGCCGCGGGCAAGCCCATCGAGAAGAAGTGCCTCGCCCTCTCACCGGTCAGAACCGGCCACGCTCGGCCGCGGCCGCCGCCATCCCACGGCGCTCCGTCCTCGTGCTCGCCGTACTGGTCGCCAACGTAACGCCGCCAGCTGGGTCCCGCGGGAAGGCTGACCTTCAACGACCTATCGACGCCCTGCAGGCTGCGCAGCACGCGGTCGTCCTTGGGCCGGCGTAGGCCGTACCGCACCAGCTCGAGAAACTCGGGAGCGATCGCGCCCTCGGCCGGACGGCGATCGGGATCTGACGAGAGGCGAACGTACTGGCCGTTGGGCATCGAGCACCACGAGTCGACGCGGTCGTTCCAGTAGTCGGCCACGGAACGCAGATGGCTCGCGGCGACATGCTCACCGGCATCATTCGCGAACTCCGAGGCAACGACGAGTGCCGCTATGCAGGTGGCGAGAGTCGAAGGAGAAAGGCCACCCGCGTCCTCCCACCGGTCGAGCTGCGTGAGCGGACCCTCGCGGATGATGAACTGCGCCGCCGGGCGCACCATCGTCGGGTAGGGGTCGTGGTCGAGGCATCCGGCGACGCCGAGCCTCCACGCGAGGAGGATGGGCAGGGCCACCTGGTCGAGCTCGGTCGACTGCCAATGCGGAGTGCCGTCGAGAAACCAGTTCTGATACCAGCCTCCGTCAGGACGCTGCTGCGACTGGAGGTGGCGAAACGCGCGCAAAGCCCCGTCACTGTCACCTGCGTCTAGCAGGGCGGTCGCGATGCGGCAAAGATCTCGTGGCCAGACGAGGTGGTAGACGTGGTTGCCGTCGTGGATGGTCTCGCCCCAGGGGGCGGCCGGCGCAGCGATGAACGCACCTGCGTGCGACTTGTCCTCGAGACAGTGCAGCAGCGCGAATGAGGCGCGAGCCAGGTTTCCCTCGTCACCGCTCACTTTGCCCAGGGCTTGTGGAATCTCGGGTTGCGCGCGCCAGGCGCGCTCGAATGCCTGGCGCACGGTGCCGGCGCCCTTTTGCAGCGCGGCGCGGGCCACCTCCTCCGCGTCAGCGCGCGAATGCGCGAAGCCGATCGCCAGCTGGAAGGACCCTGCACGGACGCCGATCTCCCCGCCGACCGCCACGTTTCCGGGACCCGCTCGGTCATAGAGGTGGGTCAGCTGGCCGTCCGCATCGCTGAGGTCGATGTGGACGTCGGAGCTGCGGAAGTAGCCGACGGTGGCGCGGCTGAAGGGACCGACGACGCAGATCCAGATGTCCTGCTGCTGCAGCAGGAGAGCGGGCGGATGAGTGTCGATGACGCTGCCGAAATTGCCATCGGTGCCAGGTTGCCAGTGGGCGGAGGCCTGCAGGTACAGGCGCAGGTCGGGGAGCTCCGGTGTGAAGGTTGCCGCGAGGAGCACGGCATTTTCCTCGGGATCGGAGAAGAATTCTTTGGTCAGCCGGTATTCGTGATGAGTCGTCTCGACGCGGAAGGCCGGCACGCCTGGGCTGAGCCAGGTGATTGCATGCTGCCCGTCGGCCGAATCGTCGACCGGCGGCGCGCCGCCGGCCGAGACGAAAAAACGAAGCTCATGAAGCGCGACGTGGTCGAGGAAGGGGAAAAAGACCTCGCTGAGCGTGCCGTCGGCCAGCGTGTACCAGACCTTGCTCTTCGAACCGGGCGCCGTACCGAACGCCATCTTGCGTCCAGGCCCCCACATCGGGGGCGCGCCTGGTCCGCCGGGAGCTTCCATCGGCTGCTAAGTATGGAGAGAGCATGGGCTAGATAGAATCGAGCGACGGTCCGCCTTGTCGGGGAGGTGGCTGAGTGGCCGAAAGCACCCGCCTGCTAAGCGGGTAGGGGGTGTAAAGCTCCCTCGAGGGTTCGAATCCCTCCCTTCCCGCGCCTCAACCTATTAGCGGAAACCGCGCCCGGCCCCTCGGCCTCGCGCTCGGACCATCCGTAGACGTAGTCGAAAGCGGTGTTGATCAACAATCGCACCCGATTCGCGCGATCCGACCGTGGCGTGTACCCTTCGATCTTCCGGTCCTGCCGAACGTGGATGCGCTCGAAGAGCGAGTTGAGGACTTCCCATCGCTGTGCGGCGTCGCCCTTCCGCCACGCCGCCGAGATAGTCTTGAGGTCTTCGGGATCAGGTTCATCAGCCGACATCGCGACGTACGCATCACGCTGGCGACGGAGCCGGACAAGCTCGGCGCGGTACTCCTCGCGAGTGAGTTCCTCTTCCGCGAAGCGTTCACCGGTCCGCTTGATCTTCCTTTCGATCCTCGCGATGAGAAGGTCGGCTATCAAGCCGACTTCGGTAGCCGGATGTCATCGAAGGGCTTGCCCATGCGCGGTTATGACCCTCGGGGCATGGACAAGTACGCGCGGGCCGTCAGTGCGGCAGCGAAGATCGAAGCGGGCCGCGTCTTCTTCCCGCACAACGTGCCGTGGCTCTCCGAATTCCTGAGTGAGCTTGAGAGCTTCCCTGGTGGGCGATGGGACGACCAGTGCGACGCCTTCGCTCAGCTTCTTGCCTACATGGACAAGAAGACTCTGACGGCGGACAGCATTCGATTGGTTCGCTGACGCTTTCTACTACGGGCGCGTTTTGAACTAGCAAAGTCGCCTAAGCGCGAGCGATGTTGTAGACCTAGTGTCATGGCAATCGTCATCCCGGAGACATCCGAGAAGATTCGACTCGAAGAAGCGCGACTTCGTCACGGCCTGACTGTCGAGGAACTGGCCTATCGCTCGGGTATCGCAACCAGGACGCTGTTCCGCTTGAAGGAAGGTGACCGGCCTCACGTGGCGACCCGCCCTGGCGCCTTCCACCTTTTCGAGGACGGCTGAGCTGCACCCAAAGCCAAGGTGGCTGGCTCGAAGCCAGGCCTGCGGTTGAACGACCAGCCTCGCCTGATCTCGCTCCGTCCCTTCCCGCTTATCCCGGAAACACGCGCAGCACCGGGGCCATCAGCGATGCTGGCTTCCCAACGCGCGTCCTCAACGAGCCTCAACATCAGGCTTCAAGTAGTCTCATGCGGTGTTGGGCAGCAGAGCTACCCGAGCCCGCGCTTTCGGGTCATCGGTGGCCGGCGCATTCAAGATTAGGCGCTGCTCTCGGAGCTTCCAAGTTGATCCGAGCCAGCACGATCAGGGGGCCCTTCACTACGCAACGGGCTGAGGGATCACGTCGACGACGCGCTCCGGGTGCGGGTCTACGATGCCCGGCGTGAGCAGCTCAGGATCACAGCAGCCGGTGCGGCCGCCTTTGTGGCTTGCCTCGGCCGCTCTGGTCGCCGGAATTGGCGCAATCTTCGACATCACCAACTGGGTTGTCCTTTTCGTTCGACAACCTGTTCACCCGGACTTCAGGATTTTCTACGTCGCCGCTGAGGCTGGGCTGCGTTACGGGTGGGCGAGCGCCTACGACCTGACCGTCCTTCGCTCGCTGTCGTCGTCCTTTCCTCCCGGCCAGACCTACATCGACTCAGCGCTTCCCTTCATCAACCCCCCGCTTTTGGCATGGCTTATCGCTCCCCTGACGGGACTCCCGGTGCCTGCTGCGTTTGCACTTTGGACCGTCGTCTCGTTTGCCGCCTTGGTGTGGGCGTGGTTCATCTCGGCGCCTTATGCCGGTTTGAGGAAAGTAGTGCTCTTGCTGGCGGCTCTAGCGCTCTGGCCGGTGCTCGATGCCTTCTATTTCGGCCAGCCCTCGACCTTGCTGCTCGCATTGGTAGCCACCGCATGGTGGTTCTGCACGAAGGATCGTCCCCTTGCCGCCGGGGCCGCACTTGCGCTGGCCACTGCGCTCAAACCGCACACGGTGATCCTGGTACCGCTGGCACTCGCGGCCAGCGGACGCTACCGCCCCTTCCTCAGTTGGGCGGCCATTAGCTTCTTGCTCGGGGCCGCGTGCGCGCTCGCGTTGGGACCATCGGGCATCAGCAATTGGTGGCAGGCGCTCACCTACGGCCAGAAGGACACCGGCCAAGCGCTGTTCACCCTCGCGTACGTGTTCGGGAGTGGACCTCTCACGTACGCGCTCGAAGGAGTCCAAGGAGTCGCGGCCCTGGTGGTTGCGCGGCACCGGCGGACCGACCTGAACGTGGTGTTCGCGGCCGGCATCGTGGGATCTCTTGCCCTTGCGTTCCACCTGCACCAGTACGACTACATCGAGCTGATCCTGGCCGCCTGGCTTGTGCTGCGCACCGCGCCTCCGCTGTGGCACCGCCTCTGGCTGTTGGCCGGCGCGGCCACTTTAATGGTCATCGACGTGGGTCAACCCATCCCACAGCTCTTCTGGAACGCGGGGTGGCTGCTAATTCTTGGCTTGGGTGATTCCACGAGAGACGGCGGTCGCCGGCTCTTGACGCGCAGCTTGCCCGCTTCCGCCGCAGGGTGACCCGGTCAGATCGGTTGAGCGCAGGATGGATTTCGTAACCCTGCCATCGCCTCAGTCGAGAATCAACCGGTAACCTTCCGGCGGCCGTTGGATTGAGGTGCGGGATGGAATCCCTCCCTTCCCGCTTCCAGAGCCTGTTGCGGCTGCTCCTCTCAGAGCAGCAACGTTGGCATCCCACCGTCTGTTCATCAACTGACGTTGATGTCGCGGCCGGGTGCTCATGTCTGGTGCGGATTCGACACGATGATCAAGGCGGGGCCGAGCATGACGACCCATAGCGCGAAGAACTGGACGAGGAACGCGACCATGATGATCCCCAACCCAGCCAACAATGCGCCACGAGTTGGTCTTGCGAACCTCCGGGCGACTGCCGCGAGCGCAACGCTGACCCCGATTGCGGCGATACCTGCGGCCAACAGACCGAGTCCCATCAATGAGAACATCGGACGCCAAATAAATCGGCGTGATAAGGATCATCACAACGGCAATGCCGACTGGTAGGAGCGCCCAGCAAAGCATTCCGATGACTGCCCTGTCGAGGGCGCGCATCATCAAGACGTGCATCGGATGGGCGATCGGTCGCCATGAAAGACCGTCCCACCACCATTTGTCGTCGGGCGAGATTTGCGGCGGCTTGGTTGCCTCTGCCATTGGCATCTAGGCTACTGCGGAAACGTTGCGGCTTTGCGGAATGAGGGAAGCAAGCCCTCCATTACTATGGCGCGCCCGTTAAGGGATGACAACGTAGCTGTCCGAATGGTCGCGCCTCTGGATGACCGAAGGAATCCCTCCCTTCCCGCGCCTCCGGTTCACGCCAGTCGTAGTGCTCGCGCACCAACCGCCGGTACCGCACTTAAACAGAAAAGGCCCGGCGTATTCTCCGAGCGTGTCCGAGGTGAAGCCGCCGCCGATGTGGATCGTTCGACTGAACGTCGCGATGCTCCGGCGCGGCCTTAAGATCGGATCGCAGCATCTCCTCTCAGTACGCGGGCGGAAGAGTGGAGAGGTGCGAAGCACGCCCATTTCGATCGCGACGATTGATGGGAGTCGATACATCGTCGCCGCCTTTTCAGAGGCGGCCTGGGTGCAGAACGTGCGCGCATCGGGATCAGGCACCCTCGGGCACGGGCGGGACGTCGAACGCGTGCGTCTCGTCGAGTTGCCGGTCGAGGAGCGCGCCCCGGTTCTGCGAGCATTCCTTCAGCAGGTCAGGGGCGGCGTCCGCTTCTTTGGGTCAGGCGATCCTGATGTCGTCGTGGCTGGGGCGGATCGCTATCCGGTATTTCGCCTCGACCCAAACTAGAACCACCCATAGGCCCTCAGTCGAGAATCATCCGGTAGCCCTCGGGGATTGAGGTGCGGGTTGTATCCCTCCCTTCCCGCCAATTTCTGGACGGTCACACGACCTTCCGCATGCCCCACGGCCCGCGGGTCGCCAACGCGACGATCACACACAACCAGAGCACGAGTGCCACAAGCCCGAACACGCCTTCGAACCCTGCGTCGGGCATCCCCATCGGTCCCCACGGCGGGGGCGGGAATCGCACGAAGTCAGGGACGACCAAGTTGTACATGCGCGCGGAGCCGTACACGGGGAGCAGGGCACCGATCGCGAGGAACGCCCAAGACCAACGCTTTATCGCGGCGACAATCACCGCTGTCGCGATCGAGACGGCGAGGAGCGTGCCGCCGTATATGTCGAGCAAGTCCAGCAGGATTTCATGGAGCGATCCCGGCGGCGGGAGCGGCCAGCCCCACCAATGGGCTTGCGGACCTCCCGGGTTGACCATGTTGTCCCACCAGTTCCACGCCGAGGCCGACCAGTACGGATAGCTCACGGAATACAGGATCTGAGCCACGGCGAGGGCGATTACGGCCATCTGCAACGGCCGGGTCGAGGATGTGGGGTTGCGCACCGTTCGCGTAGCGTTCACATTAGCCGTCGGACCTTGAGACCTCCCCAAGTGCAGCTGGATCGCGCATGAGCTTCTTGTCGCAATCTTAGCCCCGGACCTTGTGATTTACGGCTGGCGGGGACTCAATAAGATGACCAGCGCCGGACCGAGCAGCACGACCCACAGCGTGATGAACTGGATGAGGAACGCCAACAGGATGATCGCCAATCCAGCCAACAACGCGCCGCGACTTGGTCTTGCCACCCTCCGCGCCACCTGTGCCAGTGCCAGGCTGATGCCGATTGCAACGACAGCTACGATCAACAGACCGATTCCAATTGTCGTGGTGAACATTGGACCCCAGTACGTCGGCGCGACGATGGCGATCACGACCCCGATGCCAACGGGACAAACCACCCAACAAAGCATTCCGAGAACGGCCCAGTCAAATGCTCGCTTCATCCACACGAACGCCGGATGCGCGATCGGTCGCCACGAGAACGCCGTCCCACCACCATTTGCAATCAGGCGAGATCCGCGGCGACCTGGTTCCTTCGACCATCATTCGTGCTCCCAGGTTGGGACAGGCTACCTCTTAGCCCGCAAATCTAGCGAACCACACCTGCCGGTAAACTGCGGATCGTGACGGGCCGGGTCTGGGGGTTCATGGTGCTCGTCGCGATCCTTGTGGCGGCCTGCTCGGTCAAAGGCCCCGTTGCGACGCAGAGCCCCACTCCCTCTCACGCGGCCGGCAAGGTCGCGTGGACCGATTGCGGCAGCGGATTCCAGTGCGGCAGCCTTCAGGTTCCCCTCGATTACTCGCAGGCCGGGGGGCGGACCATTGCTCTCGCCTTGATCCGCAAGCCGGCGACCGGCTCGAGTCGCATCGGATCGATGTTGCTCAACCCAGGCGGTCCCGGTGAGTCCGGGGTCCAGTTCCTGCGTGAGGACATCACGTCGCTCGCCAACCTGAATCGCCGCTTTGACGTGGTCGGATGGGACCCCAGAGGCGTCGGTGCGAGCTCACCCGTTACATGCGTCGACGGTTCGCAACTGGACACGTACCTCTCGCTCGACTCGGTCCTCGACGACCCCCAGGAGAAGCAGGCGGCGATCCAGGCCGACAGAGATTTTGCCGCCGGGTGCGAGAGCCGAAGCGGCGATCTCCTGCCCTTCATGGACTCCGCGAGCACGGCGAGGGACATGGACCAGATCCGCGCCGCGGTGGGTGACACGAAGCTCACTTACCTCGGCTTCTCTTATGGCACCTACATCGGCCAGTGGTACGCCCACCTCTTCCCCACTCACATCCGCGCGCTGTCATTGGACGGAGTCGTGGATCCGGCGGTGTCGGCCAACGACAGCCTCCTCGGACAGCTGGTCGGCTTTGAGCAGAACCTGCAGGCCTTCCTTGCTGACTGCAAGACAAGGTCGAGCTGTCTGTACAACAAGGCTGGGGATCCGGCGGCCAAGCTGAATGCCCTCATGAACCGACTCGACACCACCCCTTTGCAGGTCGGCAACCGACTCCTGACACGCTCGCTTGCCATGACAGGTGTGCTGCAGGCGCTTTACAGCCAGAGCCTTTGGAATGCGCTTGATCAGGGACTCACTGCCGCCGATCGAGGCGACGGGCGGATCCTGTTGCTGATCGCCGACGTCTACAACCAGCGCAACTCGGATGGCACGTACGGCAACCTCTTCAACGGCGCCTACGGCTCAGCGTATTGCCTCGACTTCCCGGCGTCGTCGGACATCGCGACATACGACGCCCTCGGTCCCGCGTATACCAAGGCGTCGCCGTTTTTTGGTCCGTGGAGCCAGTACGCCAACCTGCAGTGCGGTTTGTGGCCGGCCAAACCGAAATACAAGCAGGGACCTCTGACTGTCGAAGGGGCGCCGCCGATTCTCTTGGTCGGAGGCACGAACGACCCGGCGACGCCATATGTGGACGCGCAGTCGGTCAACGGGCAGATCGCGGGCTCTGTCCTGCTTACGCGCCAGGGCAACGGCCACACGTCATACGAGTCGAGCATGTGCTCTCACGCGGCCGAGGACAGTTACCTGATCGACCTCACGCTGCCCTCGCCGGGAACGATCTGTTCTAGTTAGGCGACCGAGGCGTCGGCGCGAGCCTTTGCTTTGGAAAAGATCAGCTCAGCGCCCTTGGCATCGACCTCGACCACGTCGCCGTCGCTGAACCGGCCCTCGAGCAGCTGCATCGCGAGAGGGTCCTGCACGAGACGCTGAATCGTCCGCTTCAACGGCCGCGCTCCGTAAACCGGATCCCAGCCGCGCTGGATGAGAAGCTCGCGCGCCGCCTCCGTGACGACGAGCACGATCTTGCGTTCGTCGAGGCGCTTCTGCAGCCGCGCGAGCTGGATGTCCACGATCGCGCCCAGCTGATCCTGGGTCAGCGGCTTGAACACGATGATGTCGTCGACGCGGTTCAGGAACTCAGGCCGGAAGTGGTCGCGCAGCACCGCCATGACCGCCTCGCGCACATCGTCGAACGGCCGGCTCGCCATCTCCTGGATCAGCTGGCCTCCAAGGTTGGAGGTCATGATCAGGACCGTGTTGCGGAAGTCGACCGTGCGGCCCTGGCCGTCGGTCAAGCGTCCATCGTCGAGGATCTGCAGCAGCACGTTGAACACGTCCGAGTGTGCCTTCTCGATCTCGTCGAACAGCACGACCGAGTACGGCCTGCGCCGCACCGCCTCAGTCAGCTGGCCGCCTTCGTCGTACCCGACGTAGCCGGGCGGCGCACCGATCATGCGGGCCACCGTGTGCTTCTCCTGGTACTCCGACATGTCGAGTCGGATCAGCGCCTGCTCGTCATCGAACAGGAACTCCGCCAGAGCGCGGGCGAGCTCGGTCTTGCCGACGCCGGTTGGGCCAAGGAAGATGAAGGAGCCGATGGGCCGGTTCGGGTCGGCAAGGCCTGAGCGCGATCGACGGACAGCGTTGGCCACGGCGGTGACCGCTTCGTCCTGGCCGATCACGCGGTCGTGCAGGCGCGACTCCATCTGGATGAGCTTCGCGACCTCGCCTTCCATGAGCCTGGAGACAGGGATGCCCGTCCACTTGGCGACGATCTCCGCGATGTCCTCCTCGCTGACCTCTTCTTTGAGCAGCGGGTGTCCGGCCTGCAGCTGGCCGAGTCGGCGCATCGCCTCCTCGACTTGCTTTTCGATCTCGACCGCCTTGCCGTAGCGAAGCTCGGCGGCCTTTGCGAAGTCCGCGGCACGCTCCGCGCGTTCCGCATCCGCGCGGACCTCTTCGAGCTTGGCCTTCAGCGCACGGATCTTGGCGATAACCTCCTTCTCCTGGTTCCAGCGAGAGCGCAGCGCGGTTCGCTCCTCGGAGAGCCCGGCCAGCTGCTTCTCGATTCCGGCCAGGCGCTCCTTGGACGCCCGGTCGGTCTCCTTCTTCAGAGCCTGGCGCTCGATCTCGAGCTGGCGGATCTGGCGCTCGAGCTCGTCGAGCTCGGCGGGCATGGAGTCGATCTCAGTGCGAAGACGGGCCGCCGCCTCGTCGATGAGGTCGATTGCCTTGTCAGGGAGGAAGCGATCGGTGATGTAACGGTTCGAGAGGACGGCGGCCGCCACGATGGCCGTGTCCTTGATCCGGACACCGTGGTGAACCTCGTACTTCTCGCGCAGGCCGCGAAGGATGCTGATCGTGTCCTCGACCGATGGCTGGTCGACGAAGACAGGCTGGAAACGGCGCTCCAGGGCCGCATCCTTTTCAATGTGCTTGCGATACTCGTCGAGCGTCGTCGCGCCGATGGCGCGAAGCTCGCCGCGGGCGAGGGCGGGCTTGAGCAGGTTGGCGGCGTCGATCGCGCCTTCTGCCGCGCCTGCACCGACCAGCGTGTGCAGCTCGTCGATGAACAGGACCACCTGGCCGTTTGAACCTTCGATCTCTTTCAGCACTGCCTTCAGCCGGTCTTCGAACTCGCCGCGGAACTTCGTGCCGGCGACGAGTGCGCCCAGGTCGAGCGCGATGACGCGCTTGCCCTTCAATCCCTCGGGGACGTCCCCTTGCGCGATGCGCTGGGCGAGGCCTTCCGCGATCGCTGTCTTGCCGACGCCCGGCTCGCCGATGAGCACGGGGTTGTTCTTGGTGCGCCGAGAGAGAACCTGGATGACTCGCCGGATCTCTTCGTCGCGTCCGATGACGGGGTCGAGCTTGCCTTCCCTGGCCAGCTTGGTCAGATCGCGGCCGTACTTCTCCAGCGCCTGGTATTTGGACTCGGGGTTCTGGTCGGTGACTCGCTGGTTGCCCCGCACCTGGCGCAATGCGTTCAGCAGGTTTTCGTGGGTCGCTGCTGCGTCCTTGAGGATCTGCTGGTCGGTGAGCGCGAGCAGCAGATGCTCGGTCGAGATGTATTCGTCCTTGAGGCGCCCGGCTTCGCGCTCCGCCTGCTCGAGGTGCTTGGTCATTGCCTCGCCCAGGTAGGGGTTTCCGCCGCCGGTGACCTTGGGGAATCGCTCGATCGCCGAGACCAGCGCCGGCAGCAGGGCCTGCACGGATGCCCCGGAACGCTCGAGCAGCGTTCGAGCGACGCCCTCGTCCTGCCGGATCAGCGCCAGCAGCAGGTGCTCGGGCTCGACGGCCTGGTTTCCGGTTTCGCGCGCGAGCTCAGCAGCCTGCTGCAGAGCCTCGAGTGCCTTCTCCGTGAACCTTTCCTGTCTCACGTAAGGAGTTATCCCAAGGCTTTTCGGGCCCCAAACAGATTGTCCGTATCTTGACGGCATGCCTGAACTTCCGGAGCTGGAGGCGCTCCGCATCCGGATCGGACCTCGGGTTGAGGGGAAGCTGGTCACTGCCGCCTCGGTCAACCCGAAGAAGGCGCACCTGCTGCGCTACCCCGTGGACAACTTCGCCCTCGAGCTGCCCGCGCGGCGCATCACCTCGCTCACGCGCCGCGGCAAGCACATGGTCTTCGCCACCGAGCTGGGCGGCGGAGGGTCTCCGCGATGGCTTGTGATCAACCCGATGCTGGGCGGGCGGTTCCAGGTTGCCGGCGGCGAGACGCCGGTGCCGGCCACCGAGGTGTTCACGCTCCGGGTCGAGGGCAAGACCGAGCTGCGCTATCTCGACTTTCGGGACATGGGACGCATCTACTGGGTGGCCGACTGCGCGCGCGAGGTGCCGGCTTGGGAGGGTCAGGGCCCGGAGGCTGATTCGGTCGGTGCGATGGGCCTGGACGTGTTCCGCAAACGGCTGCGGCGGTTTCGCGACGAGCTGAAGGACTTGCTGCGCAACCAGGAGTTCCTCGCGGGGATCGGCAACGCGTACTCGGACGAGATCCTGTTCGAGGCGCGGTTGCTGCCCCTGCGGCGACGGGCGTCGCTCAAGCCAGAAGAGGAGGAGGCATTGTTTCGTGCGATTCCGCTGGTGCTCTCGCGCGCGGTGGAGGCGATCCTGGCCAACCGGAATTACGAAGAGTCGAAGCAGGACCGGTCGTTCATGGCGGTGCACATGAAAGGCGGAAAGACCTGCCCGCGGTGCGGGCACCGGATCAGCCAGCTGGGTTCGAACCGTGAGCCGCTGAACTTCTGCCGGGGCTGCCAGCTCTAAAAAAGCCGGACCTCGAGTGGGCCCTCCCCCAGCGGCCAACCTCGCTTCAGCGTATCGAGGCAGTCAATCCCGCCCGTTAAGAGCGGTGTCCGGCCAGGTTCCCCGCGATGGTAACCAGCAGGCGCTGCGACGCGACCGTGATCTCGTCGACCGCCTCCTCGAACGCCGCCTCGTGACGGGTCGACGGCTTGCCAAACCCGCTCACCTTGCGCACGAACTGGCGCGCCGCGGCGCGGATCTCGTCATCGGTGGCTACGACGTCGGCGTGACGGAGGGTCTTGATGCTTCGGCACATGGTCCACAACGATAGACAGCGCTCACCCGCCGCGATGCGGCGGCAGCTCAGGCAGATCGGGCGGCGCTAGGCGCGTCGGGTCCAGCCCCGCGCGCTTGAGCATGGCGGTGGCCAGGCGATCGTACTGATGCTCGGCCAGGTCGCCCACCGGGTCGGGCGACGCACGCATCAGTCTCGCGCATGTCGCGCCAGCGCCATCCCGCATAAGGCGCCAGCACAAGAAGGATCGGAGGCAACGCAACGAGGAGGGCGAGGATGATCGCGACCTTGATGATCGCGTCGTGGATGTTCTGGCCGGCCGCGACCAACGGGTCGCCGGAGTAGTGGCGCAGCGTGTCAGCGGTGTCCTGCAGGAACTTGGTCAGGATCGGGATCCCGCCGGGGACGGCCTTGCGGAAGGCCGCGATCCACTGGTTGAACGTCATGCCCGTGTTCTTGATCCCGTCGGCGATCACCTCAAGGCCCATGACCGTCTGATAGATCAGAAAGCCGAGGTACGCCCAGACGACCGTCCACACGAACACGGTGGTGTCGGCCACGACGCGCAGGAAGGCGGGCCAGCGCCGGTCCGGGTAGATCTTGAGCATCATGTCCCCCCGGACGATAAGTCACCGGCGCCAAAACCGATCCCTTCCCAGATCGGCGAGCTAGCGCCGGTCAGCCGATCGCGAAGTCGACCTCGACGGTGACCTGCACTTCCAGCTGCCCGACCGGAACCTGCGTTGGTACTGCCAGCGCGGCGCCGGCGTAGCTGACCGGATTCGGACCGCGGCTCGCGGATCCAAGGTCGCTGACCTGGATGACCTGGCCCAACCTCACGCCGGCCGCCGAAGCCATGGCGGTCGCCTTTGAGCGGGCGTCCGCGATCGCCAGCGATCGGGCCTCCGCCTGCGCGGGCTTGGGATCAGCCAGGCCGAAGCCGACCGAGATATTGGTCGCGCCGCCCTCCTGCACGATCGCATCCAGCGCCTTCCCGACCGTATCGACGTTGTGCCACTTGACCGCGAGTTGCTCGGTCGCGCGGTACCCGGTGATGGCCTGTCCCTGCGGCGCATAAACGGGTCCGATCCAGTAGCCGGTCGTGTTGAGGTCAGCATCGGGGACGCCAAGGGCCTTGATCCGCGCGATCAACTTGGCCGCCTTGCCTGCCAGGTCAGACTGGGCGGCTGACGCCGTCGAACCGTTTGATTCGATGGCGGCCCCGACGACAGCCAGGTCGGGCTTCCTGGACACGATGCCGTCGCCGCTGGTCAGGATCGCCGGCTCGATGGTCGAAGACGACGTCGACAGCGATGGCGAGCCGGTTAAAACAACCGGGCGGCCGAAAGTGATGACCAGCGCCGCAATGATCACGGAGCAGGTGACGGCGATTCCGAGCGTGACGAGGTTGACTCGCATTTCGTCGACCCAACGATCCCGGCACGCCAGAGGTAACACATACTCGTCCGCGATGTCACTGGCGGACTGGATCAGCGCTGCGAGGCTGCTGCTTGTCCCTATGTTGTGGCCGCTCGCCCTGTCGGGCCACGGCCGCCTGGTCGGAGTTGGGCTGCTGGTGGCCGGCGTGACCGACTTCCTGGACGGGCAGGTGGCGCGCCGGTCAGGCCATGAGTCGCGGCACGGCGCCCGACTCGATGCGATCGCCGACAGCGTGCTGTTGATCTCGGCGGCCGCCTGGCTGCAGATCCTCCATCCTGAGATCCTGCAGGACGCCGGAGCTTTGCTCGCCGCGACCGCCGCCATCTATGGCGCTTCGGTCGCCGCAGGAACGGTGGCTTTCCGCCGCCTGGTCGACCCGAAACAGATTTCAGGGAAGGTCGCGGGCGGGCTCCTCTACGCGTTCGCCCTGATCACTCTGTTGACCGACGCCTATGTGCCGCTGCTTCTCACCGTCGCCGCTCTGGCCCTCGCGGTGTCGTCGGCCGAAGGCATCGTGGCCGCAATCACGACGATCCACGAGAGGGCCAGCGCAAGCAGGACGCGTTGCCAGACGCCCCAGGCGTTGAAGGACGTCGCGTTCAGAATCGGCGCGGAGAGCAGCAATGCGGCCTCGGCAACGCCGGCCGCCAATGAAATGCGCCGATAGCCGCCTGACAGGAGGAGCGGTGCGGCGCCCAGTCCGAGCACGGCTATGCCAGACGCGATGCGGTGGAGGGCGCTCGTGCCGGGCGACGCCGGGTCCAGATGAATGACCGCCGCAACGATGAACGCCACACCCGAAATGGATAGGGCAGCCCGACACAATCGCGCACCGGGCACCAACGCGGACGCGAGTGAGAAGCAGGTCAGCGCCACGAGCAACATCGCAAAATCGACGGCGAGGGCGGCGGGCTTTCCCGGAATGGCGAGCCGGCTGATCGTGAGCGACGCCGGGTCATAGCCCGGCGTGATCGCGCCCGCGACCAACACGATCACGGCGGCGATTGGCGGTGATGCCATCGCCATCGCGCGATAGACGCGGTTCATTCCTCTGGCCACGAGGGCGGATCCCACCCGACGTTGGGCACGCTGCCGGTGCGCCAGTACACGCTGCGGCGGCGCTGCATCAACTCCTCATCGACCAGGAACCGGCGCAGCGCCGCGAAATCGGAATGGCGGCGCGAGATGATCCGGTTCACCTCAGCCTCCGAGTAGTGCCGGGCAGGCTGGAAGTCTTCGACGATCCAGCGCAGCACCGCGAGCCGCTTCTTGCGCTGGACCGGAATGCGCATCAGCGTGCCCGCCTCGTCGACAAAGTTTTCGAGCACGCGCGAATCATCGGAGGGAACCCGTGACATCTGGCTGACGAGTGAAGTTACGTCAGCAGCCGGCCTGGCGTGCTGCCGCCGCCTGGGCATCCGCCCAATTGAACGCGGCGAGGGGGGCCAAATACGCTCGTCGACCCGAGCAGGCGGCCTGATCGACCTGGCTTCGAAGCGCCTGGTCAAGGGAAGCCCGAGAAGCAAGCAGCGCGGGGGTCGCGTCGCTGGACAGCTGCGTCAGGTATTCGCCGTCGATCTTTTGCGCGCTTTGCGCATGGTTCGTGTTGAACGCGACGACCAGGGCCTCCGGGTTGATGAAGTTCAAGCCAAGCAGCACCGTCAGCGCGCTGGCAATCGTCGCTCCCACGAACCATCGCCGATGCGACCAGAGCCCAAGGAAGTCGGCCGCAAGCAACAGGAACACCACGGCGACCCAGACCGCAAAGACGTGGCTGTAGAGGCGCAGCATGGTGAAGCCGTACGCCTCTTCGTACAGGCTCAAGCGGCGAAACGCGACCACATCGACCATCAAGGTCAACGCGATGGCGGATTCGGCCAGCACCATGAATGCGAGCGCATTTCTGCGGTTGGAGAACCGGCTGATGCGGCTGAACAGAAACAGCACGGCCAGCGTGATCCCGCTGACCCAGAGCAGCTGGAAGAAACCCGAGCGCGCGTAGTCGGCGTAGGTCACGCCTGCCGACCTCAAGGTGTCAGCGGC
>WNGG01002663.1_pt1 | contig 20166 bp, 18 predicted proteins | sample 5400661 | NCBI WGS metagenome assembly WNGG01 (sample SAMN13153372, study PRJNA577476) | soil metagenome | isolation source: 100 cm soil or saprolite under Garry oak tree replicate 1 | place: USA:California | collected 2016-06-15
TTATCTCCATGCTGGGTAATGTGAGGACTTTCATTCTCAGCATTTCTTTGGCGGTTGTATTCACGAGCTTGCTCGTTGCCGGCAACACTATGGCAATGTCCACAAGGGAGCGCACGCGCGAAGTCGCTGTCCTGAAGACCTTGGGCTTCAGACAAGACACCATCCTCGGATTGCTCGTGGGCGAAGGTGTGATGATTTCGTTGCTGGGCGGAATATTGGGATCGCTTTCGGCCCTGGTGCTGCTGATTGCACTCTCACAATCTCAGTATGCCGCTATGTTCCTCGGGATGCAGAGACAGTGGGTCCACACTCTACTGCCAGCTTGGAGCTTAGCGGCGGTTGTAGGCTTCGCGAGTGCTTTTGTTCCTGCGTACAACGCTTCGCGTATCGACATTGTGGAAGGCTTACGTCACATCGGCTAGGAGGACAGGATGACAAATGTCAGTCGTCGCCGCTGACGATCTGCACTGGCAGGTTAAACCGCTGTGAAAGATTCTAGGCACGGTTGTTGGTTCGGCTTTTATCGGCTATGCTGATTGTCTGCTTTCAGGGCTCTCATTCTGCGCTTTAGCGTAAGTTTTCCCGGAGTTCGAAAATGACTCTGACTCGATTTGTTCGTAAGAACGCTTTTCGTAATAAACGGCGCACCTTTCTTACCGTTTTCAGCATAGCTTTCTCACTGCTGCTCTTGTCGTTTCTGATGTCCGTTTGGCGGGCATTTTATGGGGATGATCTGCGCACCGCACAATCTGCCCAGCGACTGATTACCCGGCACAAGGTCTCTCTGGCAAATTTCATCCCCGGTTACTATCGCGAGAAGATTCGTACTATTCCCGGGGTAGTTCACGTCCTTCCTGTGAATTGGTTCCAAGGAATTTACCGGGATCAGAAGCCGGAGAACTTCTTTGCGCGATTTGGCACTGATCCGGATGAATTTTTCGACACTTATACGGAACTGTCGATGCCACAGGACCAGGCGGACGCCTGGAGAAAAGACCGGGCAGGCGCCGTTGCAGATTCAGCGCTGGCAAAAAAGTATGGCTGGAAAATCGGCGACAAGATCGTTATCACCGGAGATATCTATCCCGTAAAGCTCGAACTCACACTGCGAGGGATATTCACTTCTCCCCTGCCCAACAACGCTCTGTACTTCAACTGGAAGTATGTGGAAGAAGGAGTCGCCTTCGCCAAGGGTCACGCAGGCACGTTTGGCATCATGGTCGATTCTCCCAATCATGTGGACCAGGTTGCGGCGGCGGTGGACCAAATGTTTGCCAACGCGCCGGAGCCCACAAAGACGGAAACCGAGAAAGCATTTCAGCTCAGTTTCATTTCCATGTTGGGAAATGTGAAGGCATTCATTCTGGTGATCTCGCTGGCAGCAGTGTTCACGATTCTCTTGGTTTCAGGAAACACCATGGCGATGTCCATTCGTGAACGCACGCGCGAAGTAGCAGTGTTGAAGACCCTCGGATTCCAGCGTCAAACGATTTTGGGCGTGTTTATTGGAGAAGCTGTCGTGATTGCTCTGGCGGGCGGAATTTTGGGCACACTGGTTTCCTGGCCACTATTGTTCGGAATGTCGAAGGCGCCACAAATGGGTGGGCTATTTCTGATCGCCGCAAAGGAATGGACGCGGGTTGCGCCTATATCGTGGGGGGTTGCTGCTTTATCAGGTTTCCTCAGTTCGGCGATTCCTGCATACGGGGCATCGCGAACCAACATCGTGCAAGGCCTGCGTCACATCGGATAAGGGCAAAAGATTATGGCAATACCGATCAGCTACAACGTCCGCAACATGATTTTGCGTAAAGGCCTCACGCTGATGACAGCGCTGGGTATCGCGTTGACCGTGATGACGGCGGTTTTCCTCATGATGCTCCTCGCCGGCATGAAGAAAGCGTTTGTCGCCAGTGGCGACCCTCTCAACGTGCTGGTCATGCGCAAAGGCTCAACCTCAGAACTCGCGGGGGGCTTCACAAAAGATAAGCTCCCCATCCTAAGAGAGCTTCCGGGTATCGCCAAAGACAGCCACGGAGAGCCATTTGTTTCAGGTGAGTGGGTAGTAGTCGTAAACCTCCCACGCAAGGACGGGACGGGCGTAACCAACGTCACGCTGCGCGGCGTGGGGCCGGATGGACTAGAACTCCGAAAGAAAGTGAAACTTGTTGAAGGCCAGTGGTTCTCAGCCGGACAACACGAGATCGTGGTTAGCCAATCCATTCACAATCGCTTTGGCCATACGAACCTTGGCGACGGGCTGGACTTCGGTAAAGGCCAGTGGAAGGTCGTGGGAATTTTTGACGCTGGAGGGACGTCATCTGATTCGGAAATGTGGGGGGACGTAAACCAGGTTGCTGACCAATTCAATCGCCAGAACGCGTTGGGATCGGCCTATCTGCACGCCACCGATGCGGTCGCCGCTGACACGCTGAAGCACCGGGTTGCTGACGACCAGCGCTTGCAGCTCGAAGGCACGTTAGAAACCGATTATTACGAGAAGCAGACGAGTTCGGGCGCGCCAATCCGGATTATGGGCTACATCGTCGGACTGACGATGGCAATCGGGTCGATTTTTGCCGCAGCAAATACCATGTACGCGGCCGTTTCTTACCGCTCACGTGAGATCGCAACCTTGCGGGTGCTCGGCTTCCGTCGGGGGAGCATTCTGACTTCGTTCGTCTTCGAGTCAGTGCTACTCGCGTTGCTTGGCGCTGCTGTAGGAATTGTTTTGATGCTGCCATTCAATGGCATGACTACGGGCACGTCTAACGCAGTCACGTTCAGCGAGGTTGTGTTCAGCATGCGCATCACGCTTCAGGTGGTGATTTACGCAGTCACCTTCGCCGTGGTCATGGGATTGATTGGTGGCGTGGCTCCAGCCTGGGGCGCGGCACGGCGTGAAATATTGGCTGCATTGAGAGACTAAGAACCGATGGCGATAGATACCAAACACAAAGACTTGGAAGGACTCAGGATTGATCGCGCTGCCCCTGCTGAGCCAAGCGCACCATTGTGGGCAAAAGCCTACATCCTTGTGGGAGTCGGTGTCATTGTTCTACTGGGAATCGCCGCGCTCGCCTATCGTTTTCTCGCCGGATCAACTCCGGAAGTGGAAGTAGTGCGCGCCACCGCAGAGGGTGGCGACATTGGCGGAGTCGTACTGACCGCAACCGGCTACATTATTCCTCACCACAAGATTGAAGCCAACTCCAAAGTTACTGGCCGTGTGGCCTGGATCGGAGTCGAGAAAGGCGACAAGGTCAAGGAAGGCCAGGTTCTCGTCCGCCTGGAAGATCAGGAATTCAGGGCGCAGTACGACCAGGCACGCGGTGCCGCGGATAGCGCGCGCGCCCAGTTCGAGCAATTACAGCATGGATCACGGCCCGAAGAAATCCAGCAAACGGAACACAACCTGAGCGAGGCCCGAGCCACTGCGGCCAACGACAAGCTTACCCTCGACCGCACGCGAACTCTGGTTGACCAAGGCGTACTTTCGAAGCAAGCACTCGATGATGCCACCGCAAAATATGAGGCTAGCCAGCAGCGGGTCCACTCCCTGGAGCAGAACAACCAACTAGCCAAGATTGGTCCGCGCACCGAGGAAATCGCCCGCGCCAAGGGCGCTGTGACTCAGGCCGAAGGCCAAGCGGCATATGCCAAGTCACAATTGGATGCCACAGTAATTCGAGCGCCCATCAGCGGCACAATTCTGGACCGCAGCGCGGAGAAGGGCGAGTTGCTTACAGGCCAATTTGCCAGCGCAGCGCGGCCGGTTTTCTCAATCGCCAATCTCGACGACATTCAAGCCGATTTGGATATCGCGCAGGATGATTTCGCAAAACTCGGTCCTCACCAGAAGGCCGTCGTAACCGTTGATGCATTTCCCGACCTCAAGTGGAACGGGGAAATTGCTGAGATGTCTCCTGAAGCTAATCGCCAGAAAGCTACAGTTGAGGTCAAAGTTCAGATCCTGAATCCGGATTCGCACTTGCGGCCGGAGATGAATACCACCGTCAGGTTTATTGCCGAAGAGAACAAAGGCTCTACTACTCAATCTGCCGGTGCATACGTACCCACTGCCGGTATTCGAGACACTGATGGCAAGAAGTACGTGTTCATCGCTTTCAATGGCAAAGCCATGAAGCGCGACGTAAAAGTTCTCTCGCAACGCAGCGGAGGCGCGCTGGTGAGCGGCTTGAACGGCGGCGAGACCATAATTACTACCGCCCCAGAGACTTTGAAAGACGGAGACAAAATCAAGATCAAGGGACAGTCATGAGCACAGCTACTGCAACCAATATCGCTACCCAAACCAAAGTTGTACAGGCACGAAACGTCACCAAGGTTTTCAAGCGCGATGCGTTTGAGGTGAAGGCGCTGGACGACGTTTCTATAGAGATTGCTGGCGGAGAGTTTCTTGCATTGATGGGCCCTTCCGGCTCCGGGAAGACGACCTTGTTGAACATGATTGCGGCCATTGACCGGCCCACCGCAGGCGAACTGCTGGTTCTGAGTCAGAATATTTTCCGCTTCAGCGATGCTCAGTCAGCGAAGTGGCGTAATGAGCATATCGGCTACGTGTTTCAGACGTTCAATCTGATTCCCGTACTGACGGCGTTTGAGAACGTCGAACTGCCCCTGCTGCTCACCAAGCTCAACTCCCAGCAGCGGCGCGATCATGTCATGACGGCGCTGAAGCTGGTGGGACTTGAAGATCGTGTGCACCACTTGCCTAAACAGCTTTCCGGGGGACAGGAGCAGCGCGTAGCCATCGCGCGCGCCATCGTGAGCGATCCGACTCTCTTGCTGGCGGACGAGCCGACTGGTGATTTGGATAGCCACTCCGCCACGGAAGTCCTGGAGATACTGAAGCGGCTGAATGAGGACTTTCATAAGACGGTTGTGATGGTGACCCACGATCCACACGCCGCTTCTTACGCACACGTGACCCGGCACTTGGAAAAAGGCATGCTGCTGCCGGCGTAGTTCCTACCGCTCAACTCAAGCCAGAATTCTTGTGCTCCCAGGCGGCCGGCCCCCGGGAAACTGGGTCGGCTGCTTCCTTTATCCTCCTACCGGAAGTAACCAGGCATTTGTAAAGAGTGTTGCCGTAGACGCCGATGTACAGAGTGCCACTGGAGATCCATTCTCTCTAGTTCTGCACGTCAGTTCTGCACGTCAGTTCTGCACGCCGGCGGAGACCTAGAGGAGGGACGCGTACGCAGCAGTGCAGTACATGACGTCTTTTCCCTTAGCCGTCCGGGCGCCCGGCGCTACTGCTCCATCCGCTTCCCCGATCCGGACGCAAATTCGCGACCTCATTTACCGCGTGGCTGGCATCTTCCAGGCAAACAACAAGCTGGGGCTGCTTCAAGAGCGTTGCCACAAACGCATGCAGGTTCTCGGCATTGCCAGCCTGCGTGATTACTACGAGTGTTTGACGGTCAAGCCCATGCGGCAGGCCGAACTCTCGCGCGCAGCTGGACGCCATCCAGAAAATCGCCCTGCCAAGAATCATCGAAGCAAAATCCAAGCTTTCCCCGCAGCAACTGCGAATCTGGAGCGCGGGGTGCTCCACGGGAGAAGAACCCTACACGCTCTCCATGATCTTGCTTGAGGAATTTCAGGCACAGCTCCAAGGCTGGACGGTCGAAATTCTCGGCACCGATCTGAATGAACGTTCCATTGCTCATGCCAAGGCGGGCAGTTATGGCGAGCACAGCACTCGTAATCTGGATGCTCGCTTTCGCAGCAAGTACTTCAATGCCCAGGAAAACAAACTCTGCGTCAAGCCTGAGGTGCAGTCCAGGGTCAACTTCAGCCGCCTGAATCTGCTCGATGACGCGCGCGTGGTTTTCTTGAAGGGGATGGACCCGATTTTGTGTTGCAACGTACTGATCTACTTCGACGCGGTCTCAAAAAAAGAGTGATTCAACATTTCTATAACAACCTGCTTTCTCACGGGTACTTGTTCCTCGGGCAGTCGGAATCCCTGTTCGGGGTCAGCGAAGAGTTCCGGCTGGTCCATATGCCCCTGACCAGCGGATATCTAAAGTCGGGACGAAGACTGGCCGATCCATCGAAGTGACGTATGCCCATGGCATGTGCCAACCAGCTCCTCGAAAAACTCGAGTCCACTCGTGAGTTACCTACAATTCCTGCCGTTCTGGTGCCGCTCCTCCGGTACATGGAGAGGCCGGGACAGCCCAATGAGACCCGCGCCCGGCAATACGTCTTCAATCCCCGGGCTGACCAAGGATGTGAGCCCCACGTCGAAGTCCGATTCTGCACATCCCCTCGACCTGCCGAGGCACGAGCCATTTCGGAAGCTGGAGTTCGCCGTGCACGAACCGCTGCCACGTACTCCAGATGCTTTTCGGCTTCCCCCTTCGCAGCAATCTCTGTCCCAAGGGAATACTTGCAAGGCACTTCAGGGAGTACCGGAAATCGTGGTGCTCGGAACTTCCACCGGAGGACCGCAGGCGCTGCAGGATATCTTGCCGCAGTTACCGGCGAATCTGCCCGTCGCAATGCTCGTGGTGCAACACATGCCGCCCGGTTTCACCGCCCCATTTGCCGAGCGCTTGGATCACCTCTCGAAAGTGAAAGTCAAGGAAGCGCAGCAGGGCGAAGTTCTGCAGCCGCGAGAGATCAACGCCACTTTCGTCCGGCAGGACCACATCACAAAGCAGCAGGTCGATCGGCTGCATCCCGCGGAAGAGAATTTCTTGGCGACTGCGGCGCTTTCGGCCGATAGCACGTGGTAGCCCACTTCGGACAAGAGTTCGCAGGTTACTCGCGAACCAAGCGCTCATCTTCGACCACAAGAATTGTCCGACAACTTTGACCTGACACCATCACAATGGGTCGAGTGCGCTCTTGTGTCGAAAGCGATTCCATGAAGCCTCTCTCTGTATTGAGTTTGTTACTGCATTATGGCTTCCATAGCGGCCACGCTTGCTCCGAACGGCCCAGAAGGCCTGAGGCTCAGCAGGTTGGCCCGAATATGTGAGCGTCCTGGCGGATTGTCGCCAGACTATTGATGAACTCAGACGTGGATTTCGGAAATTTTTCCTGAAACGGAACTAGGGTTCGGGACTATCGACTGCGCGCCAGCAGCGTCTGCTCCGGATCTAGTTGCACCTTGCGAGTCCCCATCGGTGCCGAGATGTGGAATTGGCTTTCTTGACCCTCGGCGAACACGCGTCCGAGAAAAACGTTTTTTCCGGCAATGGACGCAAACAGCGGAACCGCGGTCACCAGGTCGTCAGGCGCGTGCTCCTGAACAATAGTCCCCGCCACCATGGTTGCCGTTCCTTTGTCAACGAACTTGAGTCCGCGCAGACTGAAACCCGGCACCGCGTTGCCGTTTACCCAACCTTCGTAGAACCACTCGAGCGACTTGTGTCCCTCATACCACAAAGAGGCCGGAAGTTCAGACTCGAAGACGGCCATTAGTTCGGCGGTGCTCACCGGGCGGCCCTCATAGTCTGCTCTGAGTTTGCGAAGGCTCCGCAGGAAAGGCTCGTCTCCTGCCAGTCTGGTGTGGCCTGCCGCGTGCGGGCCTTTTCGTTCGGCATCACGCATCATGGTACGCAGCATATGGAAGAGCCAAGTCCCGCGGCCGTAACAGATGGCCTCATAGGCGCCCGGGAGTTGGGACGAAGACAGACGGACTCCGAGAGTTACGGGGCCGGCATTCATCAAGGACATGCCCTTGCGATTTTTCGCGATCAAGTCGTCGCGATACTGCTGCATAATCTGACGAAACTTAGCCGGATCGTGCGATTCCAGCAGCACCAATGCGCTGTAATTTGCCAGACCTTCCATGATCCACTGATCGCGATAGCCCTTCCAGGTCACTAGGTCACCCCACCACTGATGCGCGGTTTCGTGCGCGATGACCTGCTCGAACATGGGCCGCCGGCTGGGATCGATCTGTAACTGTTCTCGCTGCTGCGGGCTCAAGAACGAATAGCTGGAAAGGAAGATCAGTCCCGGCCAGCCCTGACTGAGCGTCCCAGGCATTTGGGTTATCGCCAGTTCGCGATATGGAAATGGGCCAAAATGTTGCGCATAGAACTCGACCGCCCTGGCCGAAATCGAGCCCACCATCTGCGCATTCTGTGACGGCGAAGGCACTTGCGGGGGTGGTGTAAGGGCGAGTTCTCGCCGCGACTTAAACAAACCAGGAATCTGGGGCTCGGGATTCGCTGGGGGTTCGGCGAAACCTCGTTCGACATTGGCGGTCGCATAGGTGAGGACGGATACATTTCCTGCATGAGCGACAGTCTGCGAATACTTGCCCAGATTGAAACCAGCAACCGGGACCGGACGTTCTGAAACCCACTTCGAAAGCTGTTTTTCCCCGACAGCTTTTTCCTCCGTGCGGCGGCCGGTCGCCACTAGAGTCCACCCCAAGGGATACTGGAACTCCATGTCAAAGGAAGCCATGGCAAACCCTCGATTGGGATACCAAGTCCCGTGTTCACCGACGTAGAGCAGGCCGTTAGCAGCTTCGGAAAGTACCGACCCCGAGTATTCAAAGCTCAACTCAATTTTCTGACCGGCACGCAGCGGAGATGGCAGGACCACGGCGATCGCGTCATTGCCGCGCTTGGCGAGCTGGGAGCCTTCAATTGCCTGATTGTGGATGAATTCGACAGGATGCCCGTCCGCGAGAACCTCTTTGACCTGTAGAAGCCTCGATAGTTCAAACATCAGCGCACGCCTGCCATCCAGGTGGGCCGTGACACTGAGAACAGCTTTAGCATCCAACTCCGTCGCTGGCCTGATCTCCGCCTGTATCTTGAAATTCGTGATGTCAAATTCCGAATTCGGCATTTCGCCAGCGCGCCGGTCAGCTTTCGCATTTCCGTGAGCGGGAGCCGAAAAACACGTCCACACATCGTAGTAGTGCTGGCCTTCAACCTTCTTGTGTTGGCCCGCCGAAATCTGCTCTGGCATGAGGGAGTCGTACCGGACATCCAAAGTCCCTAATTTGTTTCCTTGAACCAACGCATGCAAGAAATGATCGTTGACATTCGGCGATGCAGTTTTGTCGGAGGATGGCAGAGAGTCGCTGAACGTAAGCAGGAGTCGGAGTGCATCTTCCTCCGCAAGGTTATGGGCGGTCATGTTCCATTCCGCTGCAAAAGTATCGGGATCGTCTGCAGTGCGGAGGGAAGGTTGCAACTCCGAATAAACGTCGTCATTAAAGCGGAGGTAGGCGCTGGAAAATGTCTCTTCCAAAATCGCGGCACCCGTAAACAAAGCGAGGGAAGCACGCTCCATAGTGTTTGGAGGGACCAGCAATACTTCGCCATAGCCTTTGAAGAAAGCTCCGGTGATATGGCCACCGGCATCTTCAGTGAAAGCGATTGTCCCATCGTCGAGAGAAATGTGCAGTGAGGCCCGATCCAGGGATGCTTCCCGGATCTTGTAAACCTGGGTCTTATCCAGCCCCACGGTCCGCAATTTCAGGTAAAGCGATTCCGCAGGCCCAGGAGTTTTGGTAGGCTCTGGCCGTTGTCCGCTGGCAAGGCTCGCCAGACACCCGAGTACCAGAACCATCCCCGCCAGCTTGCCCGTTTTGACCGTGACCTTGGTCACCTTCGACACCGCAGCCCGAGCCTCTAGAATGCGCCTAAGTGCGCACATTTGTCATCCCGTGCTGTTGGCTTGCCCTTGCCCTGACCGGCATTGCACCGGGACTGGCTTCGGCGCAGGTCATCCACCTAAAGAACGGAGATGTTATCTGCGCCGACCAGATTAAGGAAGGCGAAAATCGCGTGCAGTATTCAATCGGTGATGACACCTACACCATTCCGAAGGTGCTGATTCAAAGCATTGACGTTCAGAGCGTCGACGTTCAGAGCACTGACCAGGCCCGTCCTCGGCAGACAGGCGTCATGCTAGGAGCGAGTGAGCTTCCGGCTTATACACCGTCAACGCAAGCCGCCGGAGAAGACCAACTGCTGGATCGAATCATTCGTGATGGCCAGGTAAATCGGGACGCTCTGAGTTCCATCGAATCTCGGGGCAATGCTGCCGAGACCGCGGTTGCTTTCTACATTGCCGGGAGGCAGGAATTTCAGGGTGGCAAGTACGATCAAGCTCGCCGGGATTTTGAGGCCGCTCTCCATCATGATCCGCAGAATCCGTCGATCCTCAATTACTACGCCGCCCTGCTGGTGAAAACTGGAGACGCCCAAGAGGCAGTTTCCCATGCGCAACGCGCTGCCGGTTTGGCGCCTGATTCCGCAGACGCCCTGGCAGTCCTGGGCTACGCGCAATACGCAGCCAACCGTCCGCGAGATGCGGTGCAAAGCTGGAAACGCTCGCTTGCGCTTCGCCCAGACGCTTCGATTCAGCAACTTTTAGCGCGGGCTGAACGCGAAGCTGCTGCCGAGGGCAATTACTCCGAGCGCGAAACTGGACACTTTGTTCTGCGCTACGAAGGCACTCAAAGTTCTGAGACATTCCGTCGCCAGATTCTCGCAACTCTGGAGTCTGAGTACGAAGAACTGGCCCGCGAATTCGGGGTCGAGCCGCGATCCAGCATCCAGGTCGTTCTGTACACCAACCAGGCTTTCTTTGACGTCACCCAAGCCCCCTCGTGGACTGGCGCGCTGAATGACGGCAAACTCCGGATTCCCCTGCAGGGGCTAGGGTCCGTCACCCCTGATCTGGCTCGTGTGTTGAAGCATGAACTTGCGCACTCCTTCGTGAACCAGGTTTCCATGGGCCGCTGCCCGCACTGGCTTAACGAGGGCATTGCCCAGGCGCTGGAGCCAAAATCATTGGGACCGCGAGGTCCGCGGCTGGCTCAACTGTTTAAGCTGGAGCAAGAGATCCCGCTAAATGCGCTTGAGGGCGGCTTCTCTTCGTTCTCTGCGCTCGAAGCGGCGCTCGCGTACGACGAGTCTCTGGCGACCGTCGAATATATGTGGAGAGGCTACGGCATGAGCGATATTCTGCGTATCCTGGAGAGACTTGGGCGCGGCGATTCGGTCGAAGCTGCTCTCCGGTCGACCATTCACTGCGATTACCGGCAGCTCCAGGATGAAGTAGGCGCCGCTCTCCTCCGCCAATTCGGGAATTGATTCGGTTCAGGTATGGCAAAGCGGATACCTTCGTGCTCTGGCTTCTTCAACGAAATTGTTGGCTGCGGCGCGGATCAGTGTTAAGTTTTTCCTGCTGCTTATGGCGACTGCATTGAATGACGAACGGGCCGCGCTCATGCCTTGGAAAGATCCACTTCAGGCCAAAATCCCCCAGATACGCGATGGGTTTATGGGCGCCGTTTATTACGGCCAGCGCCGCAGCGGCGACTTTTACGATTTCCTCCGCGTCTCTCCGCAGCGGGTGCTTTTTGGGTTGTTCGACGTTGCCGGTGATCTGCAGCAGACTCGTGGTATCGTCGTTGCGCTTCAGCAGAAGTTCCGGTCGTCAGGGGCTGGGATGCTGGAAGCCAGTGAGGCAAATGAATCCGAGTCCATGCTCGAGCTATGGCTTGAAATGAACCGGTCGCTGATGAAGACGGCCGCGGGAGTCCACTCATGCCCCGCATTCCTCGGATGTTACAACGAGGAATTGTGCACGCTCTGTTATGTGAACGCCGGCCACACCCCTGGATTGGTGCGTGACACGCGCGAGATCAACCAGCTCAAGGCCACTGCGCTACCGCTCGGGCTGTTCTCTCATTCCGTGCCAGACTCCTCGGTTTTGGCCCTGGCTCCCGGGAACGCACTTCTTTTGGTCTCAAAGGGAATGGTAGAAGCCAAATATCGCGGAGAAGAGTATGGGATCGAGAGGGTGGTTGAATATCTGCAGCAGTCACAGTTCGAGACTGCGCATGAGACTTGCGTGGGAATCCTGGCTAGAGTCCAGCAGTTTATGCACACTGCCCCCACCCACAATGATGTGACCGCGCTATCGCTTGTCCGCTCAAACTAGGGGCCTGTTTTACCTCGGGCGCGCTGGTGCGAGCCGGAGCTCGCGAGTTACAATCTAGTAAGTCAATTTCACTTGATTTAGCACGTTTTGGTTTATGCCTATGTTGAATCTCCACCTTCGTTTCGCCCTGATATGCGCCCTTATTTCGCCGGTCTTTATTTGGCCGGTCTTTCTATCGGCAGATACTGTGGTCGAGGAAATCATCGCGCGCGTAAATAACCAGATAATTACCCGCTCGGACTATCAACATGAACAGCAGCAACTGAAGGACGAAGCCCAGCAGCAGGATCCCGCCCACGCTGACCAAATTGTCAGCGAAGGTCAAAAGGACGTGCTGCGCGGACTAGTTGATCGTGAGCTGCTGCTGGAGAGAGGCAAAGATCTTGGCATCTCTGCGGACACTGAAATCGTTAAGAAGCTCGACGAGATGCGCAAGCAGATGAAGCTGGACAGCATGGACGACCTGGAGAAGGCGGCCCAGGCCCAAGGAATTTCGTTCGAAGACTTCAAGCAGAACATGAAAACCGAGATCATCACTCAGCAGGTGATCAGCCGCGAAGTAGGTTCGCGCATAAACGTTACCAAGGAAGAGCAACAGAAGTTCTACGATGAACACAAGTCCGAGCTCGAACGCCCAGAGCAGGTAAGGCTCAGTGAAATTCTGGTTTCCACCGAACAGGCAGGTGACGATCAGCAGAAGATCGCGGCGGCGCAGGCCAAGGCCGACGATCTACTGAAGCAGATCAAAGCGGGCGCCAATTTTGATGAGATTGCCAAGAAAGAGTCTCAAGGCCCGTCAGCAGCACAAGGCGGCGATCTGGGTCTCTTCAAACGCGGCACTCTAGCCAAACAGCTCGAAGATCTGACTTTCGGGATGAAGAAGGACCAAGTGTCAGACGCGATCCGGACAAAACAGGGATTCGTGATCCTGAAAGTAACCGACCACCAAGCCGCGGGCATCCCTCCCTTTAGCGAAGTTGCCCAAGGGGTGCAAGAGCGGGTTTACATGCAGAGACTCCAGCCCGCCTTGCGTGAATACCTCAAGAAACTTCGCGAAGACGCTTTTGTTGACATCAAGCCCGGCTACGTAGATACGGGCGCCAGCCCAAACCAAAGCAAGCCGGTTGTGACTTCTGCCGCCAAAGAAGCTAGCGCCAAAGAACTCAAGAAGAGGAAAAAGATCGGGCTATTTTAGTTTAAGCTTGGCGGAACCGGGGAATCAGATCGCGTCTCGGGAAAAAGGGGCCAAGACAGCAACCATGAAAGATTTCTTCCTTTCGGATTGTGCGCGATTCGAAAACAAGATCATCACATCCAGCTTTGTAGTCACTATCAAACAAGTTAAGCCCAAAAAAACTGGTGAGCCGTACCTGGCGCTCACCCTGGCCGATCGTTGCGGCCAGATCGAAGCCAAAATGTGGGACAACGTTGAGGACGCGATCGACACCTTCGAGCAGGAAGATTTCCTGAAAGTCAAAGGGCTTCTCAATAAATACAAGAACCGTTTCCAGATCACCATTCACAAGGTCAGGCGGCTTGCAGACTCCGAAGTGGATTTCGCCGACTATCTCCCCAAAACCACCAAAGACATTGATGAATTATGGCGAACCCTACAGGGATTCGTCGGCTCGTTCCATGACCCGTACCTGAAGGCGCTGGTTCTATCTTTCATGGAGGATCCGGAAATCGCCCTGAAGTATCGCAGCGCACCCGCGGCCAAGACTTTGCACCACGCCTACATCGGCGGGCTTCTGGACCACGTGGTCTCGCTGTTTCGCTCCTGCGATCTGATTTGCGGAAATTATCCGCAAGTCAATCGCGACCTGCTGCTCACGGGCGCGTTCCTGCACGACATTGGCAAGATTTATGAGCTCACGTACAGCCGGTCGCTGTCCTACACCACCCGCGGCCAGTTGCTGGGGCACATGATCATTGAGCTGGAAATGCTGCAGACGAAGATCGCGCAGCTGGCAGGCTTCCCAGACGAGTTGAAGACTCTGCTCGAGCACCTGATCATCAGCCACCACGGCCAGTATGAGTTCGGATCACCGAAGCTCCCGATGTTTCCCGAAGCGCTCATGCTGCATTATCTCGATGACCTTGATTCTAAGATGGAGAGTATGCGGGCACACTTTGAGCGCGAGGCGGAAACCGAATCAAGCTGGACAAGCTATAACCCATCGCTGGGCCGCACACTCCTGAACACGGCGAAGTTCCTCAAGAAGGAAGACAAGAAAGAAGAAATGACTGCCGCGGTGGCCGCAGCTTCGGGCGTGCAGAATGCAGCGCCAACCGAGCCCCCGAGCAATGTAGAGGTCTCGCCGGCGGCCGATGCGCTGCTTCCCCTCGCTGAAGACACGCGCTAGGCGGCCGTTCACCCTGGCCGTTCATCCTGAAGATACCTGTACTGTTGTCAGTTGCTCTTTCACTCTGAGATCTGTTACATCATCAGTACACGGAGGAATTTATGAAATCGCGCATCGGTGTGTTCATCCTGACTTTGGTTTTCGCATTCAGCGTTGGATGCAGCAGCAAGCCGAGTCAAATGCAGAACGGAAACTCCGCGCAGACTTCAGATAATTCTGCGCCGCAGGGAAGCGGCAATACCGCCGCGCCAGAAGCTTCTCAGCCGCCGGCGCCAGTCACTATCACCGTGCCTGCGGGTAAAGTCCTGACCGTGCGGCTTGCGGATGAGGTTGGTTCCAAGATCAGCCAGCCTGGACAAAGCTTCGGTGGGACTCTGGCCAGACCGGTGGATGTGAATGGCGAAGTTGCTATTCCAGCAGGCGCTAGAGTTGAAGGTGTGGTTGTGGACGCCAAGCCGCTGGGCCGCTTTGCTGGAGGCGCGCTTCTGCAATTGAAGTTGGAGTCCATTCGCGTGAACGGACAACAATTGCCAGTAGAAACGGCGACTCTGACACAAACCCTGAAAGGGAAGGGTAAGCGTACCGGCGCTATGGTTGGCGGAGGCGCTGGGTTGGGCGCATTGATCGGTGGGTTGGCCGGGGGCGGCAAAGGCGCTGCGATTGGAGCCGTCGCTGGCGCAGGCGCTGGTACTGCCGGCACAGCCTACACGGCAAACAAAGAAATCGTGCTGCCCGCCGAATCTGCGGTCTCGTTTACCTTGCGACAACCACTGAAATTCAAGAGATAGATTTCAAGGCAGATCGCACCCCAGGACGCTGCGACCTGGGGTATTTTATTTTCAGGACTTTCTCTGTGAAACACCACTTTGATTTTTCGCGTTTCCGCGTAATCAGCTTCGACTGCTACGGGACTCTCATTGACTGGGAAACGGGTATCCTGGCGGCGATCCGTCCAATCTTCTTGGCGCACGGAGCGGAACTCAGCGATTCTGAAATCCTTCGGGTTTACAGCGAACTCGAAGCCGAATCCGAATCCGGCGAGTATCGGTCTTATCGGGAAATTTTGTCCAGGGTCGTCTGCGGTTTTGGTATTCGACTCGGATTCCACCCTACGCATGAAGAACAGCAATCGCTCCCCGATTCGCTTAGCCGGTGGGCTGCATTCCCAGACACCGTCGCTTCACTTCGCCGCCTGAAAGCGAAATACCAGCTTGCCATCATTTCAAACGTGGATGACGATCTGTTCTCGGACACTGCTCGCCGGCTCGAGATAGAGTTCGACCACGTCATTACGGCGGCGCAGGCGCGCGCCTACAAGCCATCTTTGCAAATCTTTAATTTGGCACAAACCAGAATCAGCCTTGGCCAAGATCGATGGTTGCATGCAGGACAAAGCATCTATCATGACGTGATCCCGGCGAAGGCGCTGGGCATCTCTACGGTTTGGGTAAACCGGCCATCTGCGCGTCCCGGGGCCGGTGCCGCTAAAAAAGCTTCCACCAAGCCGGACGTTGAGGTTCACAGCCTCGCCGAACTCTCGCAGCTTGCGACTTAAAGGTCCGGTTCCACCGTTCCTATCAGCAGGATTAAACTGATAAGTCTTAATCCGCGCGAATCCACGTAATCCGCACCTTGAATTTGGAGGAGCAATGCCCACGGCTACCCGAACCGATCCACTTTCGTACATTACTGAGCAATTGAATGACCTCAAAACGAAAGGCACTTACTTCAAGCTGCGCGTCCTCGATGACGAACAGGCTCCCGTCTGCACCTTCGACGGAAAGAAGGTCATCAACCTGGCGTCAAACAATTACCTTGGCCTGACCACGCATCCCAAACTGCGCGAGGCAGCGCTCGAAGCCACGCGCAAATACGGGGTCGGATCAGGCGCCGTGCGCACAATCGCCGGCACCATGAAAATTCACATGGAGCTGGAAGAAAAGATTGCGCATTTCAAGAACGCTGAGGCGTGCGTAGTTTTCCAATCTGGCTTCGCGGCGAACGCTGGCACGGTTTCCGCGGTTTTGGGGAAAGAAGACTTCATCATCTCCGACCAGCTTAATCATGCTTCGATTATCGACGGTGCGCGCCTTTCCCGGGCGAAGATTCTGGTCTTCGAGCACAAGAATATTGCACACGCGGAAGAACAATTAGCCAGCGTGAAACAGCAGCCTGGCAGGAAGCTGCTGATAAGCGACGGTGTTTTCTCGATGGATGGCGACATCGGCCCGCTACCCGGTTTGTGCGACCTGGCGGAGAAATATGGCGCCATCATGATGGTGGACGACGCCCATGCTTCCGGCGTTCTGGGCCGCAACGGTCGTGGCACGGTTGATCATTTCAAGGTCCATGGCCGCGTAGACATCCAAGTCGGAACTTTGTCGAAGGCGATTGGAGCGCTCGGTGGCTACGTTTGCGGCTCGCGCCACCTCATCGAGTTTCTATATCATCGCGCCCGGCCCTTTCTGTTTTCCACTTCGCATCCGCCGTCAGTCGCCGCCACTTGTATCGCGGCGTTCGAGGTTTTGGAAAACGAACCGGAGCGCATCGAGAAACTCTGGGAGAACACACGTGTCTGGAAGAAAGAACTGGGGTTGCTGGGCTTCGATATCGGTGGGCGGACCACACCGGTGAGCGAAACCCCGATTACGCCAATCATCATTGGCGACGGCAAACTCACCATGGAGTTCTCGAAAGAGCTGTTCAAGGAAGGCGTGCTGGGAACCGGAATTACTTTCCCCACCGTCCCCGAGGGCAAAGCCCGGGTGCGCACCATAATGACGGCTACACATACCCAGGACGAGTTGCGGCAGGCGTTAGAGGTACTGAAGCGAGTGGGGAGAAAAATGGGAATACTGCCAACTTGACGACCCAAAAGGAGATTTGCGGCGCCCACAACTCTGCATATCCTGCCGGTATATACTTCGCAACCGGGGCCTATCTGTGGTCCGGCGGAGGATTTATGCGCTTAGTGTCAGGATTGATTGCTGGCGTGTTCCTGTTGGTTTGCGTGACTTGGGCTGATGAAGAACATCATCATGCGCTGACCGAGGAAGAAGTTGGTTCCGTTCAGTTTTCGACATCTTGTTCGCAGGACGCCGCAGGAAATTTCAATCGCGCTGTCGCTCTGTTGCATTCCTTCCAGTACGAGCAAACGCGGCAGGCATTTGCACAAGTCGCAAAAGAACATCCCGACTGTGCGATGGCGCAGTGGGGTATTGCGATGTCGCACTATCACGGCTTGTGGGACAACGGAGACATGCCTGCCGGCCGCGAGGCTCTCCGCAACGCACAGGCGATTGCCGCGTCCAATGCAACCACTACGGTGCGGGAGAAGGCCTACATCGACGCTCTAGCCGAAATCTACAAGGAAGACGGCAAGGACAAGGCCACGCACGCTCAGGGATTCGAACAGAAAATGGGGACCTTGCAAGCAGCCTTCCCAGACGACAGTGAAGCTGCAATTTTTCATGCTCTTTCACTGGCCATTACTGCGCCCAAAACGGACAAGACCTTCGCCAACCAGCGCCAATGCGGGGAGATCCTCGAACCGATTCTTGCGAAGCAGCCGCATCACCCCGGCGTGGCCCACTACATCATTCATTGCTATGACAATCCGGCGCTGGCTGAAAAGGGTCTCGGCGCGGCCCGCTTGTACGCGAAAATCGCCCCCGCCTCGGCGCATGCCAACCACATGCCCTCGCACATCTTCACGCGGGTGGGTTCGTGGGACGAGTCCATCAGCTCCAATTTGAAATCGGCCGAGCTCGCGACCAAAGACGAGGCTGCATCGACGGGCGGAGAGGCCCGCGACCAGAGACTCCATGCCTTTGACTATCTGGAGTATGCATACTTGCAAAGCGGGCGTGTGGCGCTGGCGAAGGCCGTTTTGGATGAAATGAATTCCTTGAAGCCGATACCCGGCCTGACTTTGACCGGTGGCTATGCCAATGCCGCCATTCCAGCGCGCTACGCGTTGGAGCGTGGCAAATGGGACGAGGCCAGCGCTCTGCCGGCCAACAGCGATGCAGTTCCCTGGGCACAAGCTATCACGTGGATGGCCATTGGAGTCGGCGGCGCGCGGACGGGGAAGCTGGATCGCGCTTCGCAAGCCGAGCACACGCTAGCTTCGCTGCGCGATTCGGCCGCCAGCCAAAACATTTATTGGTCAAATCAAATAGAAGTTCAGCGGCGGGAAGTTGCGGGCTGGATCGCCGAGAAAAATGGCAAAGCTTCCGACGCGATCACTCTAATGCGGTCAGCGGCGGAACTGGAAGAGAGCATGGACAAGCACGCGGTTACTCCCGGAGCCGTAATTCCGGCTAGGGAAATGCTGGCAGAATTACTCGCACTTCACAATCGCCCGGAGGAATCTCTGGCAGAGTACCAGGCTGTTCTCAAGCTTGCCCCAAACCGTTTCAACGCGCTGTATGGTGCAGCCAGTGCCGCTGAAGCCTCTGGAAATGCAACCGCCGGGAATCAATACTTTCGAAAGCTGACTGAGATTGCTGTCGGAGACGAGCGAACAGAGTTGGTCACGGCGCGCAAGAAGATCGCCGTTACTGCACGGAGCGCTGTGCGGTAGGGGTTTACAGCAGCCGTTCCGCATCGCCGAGGTTGTTATCCGACGGTCGCCGCAGCCGGCTCCTCCACGCTCGCTTCCCGCAAGAATTTCGCCGCTTCTTCCGGCGGAGTCGGGTTGATGTAGAAGCCCGTTCCCCACTCGAATCCCGCCGTCTTCGTCAGTTTGGGCATGAACTCGATGTGCCAGTGATAGTGGTCATTGGTCGAATCCTGCGTGGGTGAACTGTGAATCACCAGGTTGTACGGGGGATTGTCGAGTACGCGGTCGGCTTTGTTCAGAAGCGTCCGGATCGCCTTGGCGAGGTTTTCGAACATGTGCGACGACGAGTTCTCGAACGCCGACTCATGCTGCTTGGGTAGAATCCACGTTTCGAACGGGAAGCGCGGAGCATACGGGGCGATGGTCAAAAAATCTTCGTTTTCAGAGACGACGCGCACTCCGGCTTCAGATTCCTGCCTGGCAATATCGCAAAAAACGCAGCGCTCTTTGTAAATGTAGTACTGCTTAGCGCCTTCGATTTCCTCGGCAACGTAGATGGGAACGACGGGCAGCGCAATGAGCTGCGAGTGCGCGTGCTCCAGTGACGCACCAGCCGAGTCGCCGTGGTTCTTGAAAATCAGAATGTACTTAAACCGCCGGTCTTTCTTCAGGTCAAGAATGCGGTCGCGGTAGGTCCACAGCACGTCTTCAATGCGCTTCGGCGGTAACGTCGCCAGCGTCGCGTTGTGGTCATTGGTTTCAATGATCACTTCGTGCGCACCCACTCCGTTCATTTTGTCGAACATGCCTTCGGCCTGGCGGTCGAGGTTGCCTTCGATTCCGAGAGCCGGAAATTTGTTCGGCACCACCCGCACCGTCCAACCCGAAGTGTCACGTTGTGGCGGGCCGCCGTTCTGGTTCGGCCGGTAGGCCTGGATTTCCGGTGGAGTCTTGCGTTCATTTCCGTAGCAGAAAGGACAGAAGCCTCCCTTAAGCTTTACAGAGTCGCGGGTAAAATCGGTGGGACGCTTGGCGCGGTCGGTCGAAATAATGACCCAACGGCCGACAATGGGATCTTTTCTGAGTTCGGGCAAGTAATCGTTTCCTCCAGCCCGCTGCCACCCGGGTTAATTCATTTTACGACGAGAGTAGGGCATTCTGGAATAGCTCGATGGTCGGATGCTGCCGCCGGCCTTCGTAGTACACCGTGACCACGTCAAAGCGCCATTGCGGCAACTCAGGAAACGTGCGCAGATAGTCGCGAATCACTACCCG
>WNGG01002666.1_pt1 | contig 20152 bp, 20 predicted proteins | sample 5400661 | NCBI WGS metagenome assembly WNGG01 (sample SAMN13153372, study PRJNA577476) | soil metagenome | isolation source: 100 cm soil or saprolite under Garry oak tree replicate 1 | place: USA:California | collected 2016-06-15
CCCTCTCGTCTCTGATCGATGAGCACAGAAGAGCTTCTCCAGGAAGAGCTTTTTCAAGTTTATCAATGAAAAAGACTGTTTGCTTGCTATGCTCCGATGTGGGGTGGAGAACCGCGTCATGATGTGCCTAATCCATACATGATGTGTGAGGCACCTACGTGGCGCTCGAGACGTCTCATGGTGACGGAACGCGGGATTTCCTACCGAGGGCGGCCTCCACGGAAACGGAGTTCCCAGAGTAATCGTGAGGGTCACGTCTCTAAAGGCGAGGACGAGAAGGTCGTCCACAGGGTGAAGGGGCACAGGTGGTCAGACGAGCGGCAGCTCGCGGTACGCGAGCTGCGGAGAGCCAGCATGGCGCTGAACGTCACTTGCCGCCTTTGGGCGACAGGATGGACCACTGGAGAGCGAAGTGATACGGAAACGGTCACGCTTCGTGAGGCTCGGGGCGACGGGAAAAGGGCCATCGTAAGGTGGTACCTCGCCGGTCGCCTACTCAACTCAGGACATCTGTACGCAAAAACGGCGCTTGAAAGGCGGAGAAGTCGTTGTCAAACAGGCTCTTTTTGTACGGATGTCCTATGTAGCCAGCGCAGGGAAGAAGAAGCAGTGAGTCCCCACTAGAGGAGCCAACGGAGAGCCAGAGCCCAAGTGTGAGGTAGTGGTGTGCGTCGAAGAGCGGGGGAACGACCATCTCGTTCTATCATATCTGTAATGATACAGAGATAACGAAACGCTAGATTCTAAAAGATGCAATACGTGACAGGCAGACATGTGAGACCACCTTCCTTTTTCGAGAGGAGAATGCTTCATGGTGGGAAGAACAGACGGAGTGATCTCTTCCAGCTACTCACGGTATGAAGGCAGGTACCAGGCTCATGGTCTGCCTTCACGACGACTGCGGAAAGCCCTTCTAAAAGAAAAATAGTGCAATGTAACTTAGCAATAGTCAATTGCACTATAAATCGACGGAACCGACGGGCGTCCGATGATCCCCAAGACGCCCAGCGTGACAGGCAGACAGAAAAAGCCAGATTTACTTGCTCAGGAATCATTTTTCTCCTGTTGATCATCGCATATTTTGAACAGGATGTTTCAAGTAGCCAGTACAGGGTCCCGCTGGTCAGCTTCTTCTGGAACGATCCCCCCAGAGCCTTCATCGCACGCTTGCTGAGTGGTGGGGTGAAGGTGTGGATGCAGGTCGGTTCCCTCGAAGAAGCTTGTGAGGCAGTCCGCTCTGGGGTGGACGCGGTGATCGTGCAGGGGAAGGAAGCTGGTGGGCACAACCACAGCTCTGCATCGACGCTCACGCTCGTCCCGACAGTGGTGGACGCCATCGCCCCCGTTCCGGTCATTGCGGCAGGGGGCATCGCCGACGGACGAGGGGTGGTCGCAGCCATCGCTCTGGGTGTGGAGGCCGTCTGGGTAGGGACGCGCCTGGTGGCAAGCCAGGAGGCGTATGCCCACGACGAGTACAAACGGCGCATCGTCGAGGCCGAAGCCTCAGATACCGTACGCACGACCATCTTCGGTCCCGAGTGGCCTCATCAGTCGATGCGGGTCATTCGCAATCGTGTGGTCAACGAGTGGATCACGCGGGAGAGTGAGGTAGTCTATCATCCCGAACCAACCGAGTTCATCGGGCAGACGATCCTCGCGGGGAAGCCGGTGCCGCTTGCGAAGTTCTCTGCCCTTCCGCCCACTCCTGATGCAACTGGCGACTTCGAAGAAATGGCTCTCATCGCAGGGGAGAGTGTCGGATTAGTGAAGGAGATCAAACCTGCCGCTGAGATTGTGCGCGGGATGATGGAGGAGGCCAGGCAGATCATCGAGCACAGGCTCAGTGGCGCCTTGATTACTTCCAGAGTATAACCCGCAGGGGCCGCTACCCTCACGCAGCGCCGGGTCAGCTCTCCCAGTTGAACAAGCTTGAGGGAATTTACCAGGTGGATTAGTCTAATAAAATCAAGCAAGAGAGAAAAATCAGAAAGGATTCTAAAAACATGAAGAAACAACTTTCTCAGTCTGGATCGCAGGTGGGTGAGCACGCTATTGTGATTGGGGCCAGTATCTCAGGGCTGTACTGGCTACTTCGGATATCCGTTCTAAAACAGAGTAGCAAACAGCAACGTGAGCAATGGTATCGCCATCTACATGATGGCGAGACGGAGTGGGAAATGATCTGATCGCGTCATCTGCGCCCCACTTTTTGGAACGGATATCCGAAGTAGCCAGTACACCTATCTGCAATCCGTGCCAACGATTTACCTCCCCAGTCATGATCCTGAGTCTGCCCATCGTTTGGCAACACGCAACGTCGCTCTTCCCGTGAACGTGTGAGAAGAGCGCGAGCGAGAAGGAGAGAGGTGCAGAGAAGTGCAACCTGCTGATGAAAAATTCCGCTCTCTCGTGCTTGCCGCACAACGCGAAGGGAAGTGGCGAGGAATCGATTTCTGACCGAAAGGATGACGACAATGAATACACAGTATCTCGAACGTACGCAGGGAAGGCTTGCTTTTGATGATCGTGGCACGGGACCACTAGTCATCTGTGTCCCATCGATGGGTGATGTGCGCCAGGAGTATCGCTTCCTGGCTCCGATACTGGTCGAGGCTGGCTACCGCGTGGTGACCATGGATGTGCGTGGACACGGTGAATCAAGCGTCAACTGGCCGGATTACTCTGTTACCGCCATTGGTGCCGACATCCTTGCGCTCATTCGGCACCTCAACGCCGGGCCTACGCTGCTCGTTGGAAACTCAATGGCCGGTGGTGCATCGGTCTGGGCGGCGGCTGAGGCTCCCGAACTGATTGCCGGAATTGCTCTCATCGACCCATTTGTTCGTGGTGTGGGATCGCTCTGGCCTGGGCGACTCCTCTACCCGGTGCTCTTTGCCGATCTATGGGGTCCTGCCGCTTGGAGCAAGTACTATACCACCCTCTACCCAACGCGCCATCCGGTCGACTGGCAGGACTATCTTCCGCAGTTGAAGCGTACCATGAGTGAGCCAGGGCGTATGCATGCGCTCCGAAGCATGCTTCTGGCCTCCAAGCAGGCTTCGGAAGATCGCCTACCCCAGGTGAAGGCCCCGGCGCTGGTCATGATGGGGACACAAGACCCGGACTTCAAGCAGCCGACCCAGGAGGCGCAATTGGTTGCTACCGCGTTGCATGTCTCGCTCCATATGATCGAGGGTGCAGGTCACTATCCACACGCGGAGATGCCGGGGCAGGTCGCGCCTTTGCTCATCTCGTTCTTCCAACAGGTGCAGGAGCCGGTCTTGCATGGCAGCTAGAGCAGGCGTAGATCACGCGACGGTGATGCAGGTAACGGCTAAACTGGCCGACAGCAAACACACAAAGAGAGGAACCTTCTATGACCCTATCTTCACCCAAAGTGACCGAGACCAGGCGGCGGCTGCCAGTGAGTATCATCATCACCGCTGGTCTCTGGGTACTCATGACTCTCGCCATTTTCCCGCTCAGCCAGGGAACGCTCCCATTTCAACTCAAGCTCTTTGATGACAAAGGAACGCCCTTTCTGGGACGCATCCTCACGTTTGAGGGCTCCCTGTTACTGGCCCTGGCCATCATGGGCCTGGCCTATCTGATCACTCTCCGGCGTCCCGTGCCAGATATGGCGCCGCGTGCGCCGGCTGTTGCGGTTGCGCGCGCCGAGACTCTGGGGATGGTCGGGTATGCTATCGTGGCCCAGATCGCAGGTGCCTTCCTGGGACATGCGGTCAGCGACTACGCCATTAGCCTGCACATGCCTGGAACACTCTATGGCTTGAGCGGGCCGTACACGCCACAGGCGGCCATCATCTGGGCCAGCTACAACTTCGTGGTCTATGCGGTGCTCCCTTTTGCGTATTTCCGCTGGCGCGGCTACAGCCTTGAGCAACTGAGTCTGCGCTCGAACAACCTGCGAGCAGACATCGTCCTGATCCTGATCGTGTTCGTGGTGGAGGCCACCGTCGAACTCCTCTCGATCAGCACGGCCATCTTCTCGCTCACCGGCCGACAACTGCTCCTTGGAGCAGCGCTTGCCTTTGTGCTCAACTTCTTTGGGACGGTGCTGCCCATCATGATCTTCATCTATAGCATCTTGCTGCCGCGCTACCTGAAATTGACCAACTCCGTCGCGCTCACCATTATCCTGGGTGGACTCACCTACGCGGTGCTGCATGTGGGGGATAGTTGGACCAATTATAGTTCTCTCTCCAACGGCCTGCTGTCAGTCATCATTGTGACCATCCAATATTTCGGGCCAGGCATGGTCAAGTCCGTGCTGACGTTGCGCACTGGCAACGCCTGGGTGCATGTCTGGGCGTATCACGCTATTGCTCCGCATGTGCTCATTGACACGCCGACTGTGGTGGACATCTTTCACATCCACTAGCGTCGCATGCACGGTTCTGGAGCAGCGGGGGAGCAGCGCAAAGCGCTGGAGGCAGTGAGGTACTGGTCATCGGCAACCGGCTGATGCTGATCGTCGTTCACCTTCTCTGTGGGAAAAAGGAGAATCGTTATGACCCAGACCGAACCAAAGACACCACGAGGAGACCAGTTTCAAGGTGACCGTGAAGAGTTTCAGGGAGCGAAAGGAATATGTACTTAGCAGACTTCCGCAAATAAGTTGACAAGCATGAGGAAGAAAGGTACTTCCCCTCTCGGTGGTGGATAATTCAGCATTTTCTCTTAATGGCTTGACTCTTCCTATCGATCTTGCTTATCCTTCCTGCTAAAGAAGTTATCCGTTCTCCTCATTTCAAGCAGGGAGGAGCCCTATGGCCTTTCATGTATTCTTGTTCTTCCTCATATTCTGCCTGGCGTGGCTTTGGCAATTGTCCTGGCTCTATCATAGCCCTCCTGACTCAAGAGTAAGAACCATCCACACCAAAATCCAACGTCTCCTCAAGCCGCGCACTCCACTTGATTGTCCAGCCTGCCGCCTCTCCTCCACCCTCTCGTCGGGTGTGGGACCGGCCCCTTTTCCTGTGCTCCCCTGGCGCGAGGTCAAAAGCCGACGAGGTGCTCCGAAACGGATAGATACCCAGGGTTTCGCCTGTCCCAACCACCAGTGCCCGTACTTCGGCATCACAGACGCTCACATCCACGCCCTGGTGGGAGACGGCACGCATGGTCGCGCTGAGCAGATCCAGACATTCCGTTGCCAAGCCTGTCACACCACTTTCAGCGCTCGACGCCACACCCCCTTGTACCGCTTGAAAACCCCCTCTCAGCAGGTCGCAATGGTGCTGACGGCGCTCGCCGAAGGGCTGGATCCTTCCGCTGCAGAGCGTATCTTCGGCTACCGGCAAGCCACGATCACTACCTGGCTGTCGCGCGCTGGCGAGTACGCACAGACCTTGCATGAGCGCTCCTTCCGCAACCTCTGGCTCCCACATCTCCAGTTGGACGAACTGCGAACCAGGTTGCGCTGCTCCACACAGGTGATCTGGCTCTGGTTGGCCATCGATCCTCTCACCAAGATCCTTCCTGTGTTCCATCTCGGCCCCCGCACACAAAATGCAGCGCACATGGTCATCCAATCCCTGCAACACCTCTTAGTTCCTGGCTGCCTCCCGCTTTTCACCAGTGATGGCCTCAATTTGTACTTCTACGCGCTTCTCTGCCCATTTTGGACAGTGGCTCGACATGGCTCGCCGAGAGCGGAAAGCACGCCAGTGGCAAGTGGCAGCAGGACTGATATATGGGCAGGTGAAAAAAAGCTACCAGCGGCGCAAGCTGATGCGGGTTACGTATGTGATGCGCCTGGGAACAAGCGCGGCTCTCAAGGTTGCCTTACAAAGACTGGGTTTTTCGGGGCGGCTGAACACCGCTTTTATCGAGCGGGTGAATCTGACCGTCCGTCATGGGGTGGCAGCGCTGGCACGTCGCACCTGGGCCACGGTCCAACAGGCTCCACAACTCTCAGTCCACTTGGAATGGTGGCGAGCCTACTATCACTTTGTGTGTCCCCATGCATCGCTACGAGTGGCACTCGTGCAGCCACGAGCGCGAGGTGGCAAGCTGATGGCGCAATGCTACCGACAGCGTACCCCAGCCATGGCAGCGGGAAGAACGAACCGACGATGGACCGCGCGGGATGTGCTCTGTTATCCCTTGCCACCGGTGCCACACTTCACACGTTGAGCGTGAATGAAGGGAGGAGGCACCACGTGAAATGGCAGGAAGCGGCATGGTGAAGCTAAAAGCAGGTACTGGCGCATGGGTCTACGGGATGAAGCACCCTATCTGTAGAGTCAAATGAGGGTAAAACTAGTCTGGAATGAGTTCGCAGGGGCTGATCGAATTATCCACCATCTCCAATGGCTGTACCATCGGACGCCCGTCGGTTCCATCGATTTATAGTGTAGTATATTGTAATCGTAGATTATGGTATTTATCATTTAGCGGTTTTTTCTACTGTCGTTGTACAGGCAGACAACGAAGATGCCAGCAAGAATCAAACATTTTCCTGATGCTCCACAATGTGACTTCCATGAGCCTGGTACGTGCTTTCATACTGTGAGTAGTTGGAAGAGGTCACGCCCTCTGTTCCTCTCACGATGAAACATACTCCTCTCGATAAAGCAAGGTGGCCCAACTTGTCTGCCTGTCACGCATTGTGTCTTTCAGAATTGAGTGTATCGTTATCCCTATATTATTGTAGGTATGATAGAATACAATGACCGTTCCCTCTCTCTCCGACGCACATCACCGCCTCGAACGCGAGCTCTGGCTTTCCGTTGGCTCCTCTGGCTCGGTCTCATGGCTTCTTCTCCCCGTTTCCTGTTCACTACACACCACGCAATGAGACAGAGGGAGCAGACATTCCCCTCTCATTGGCCTCTTTTCCGAACGGATGACCGAAGTAGCCAGCACAGGGGTTCGCCAACGGTGTCGATGTCCGTATGAGCCCTCCAGAGGACATAGTAGTGCTCTGCAATGGAATGCAGGTGTTTGGGTTGATCGTAACAGAAGCCTTATTCTTGTGTTCCTCGGAGGCTACGCACTGCTCCCCCGAAGAAATCGACTCCCATGTCTAACGCGATGTGCAAGCCGTGCCCAAAAATCCTGCCTTTCCCGCGTCTACCCTTTGCAAGGACAATTGTGCCCTTGCAAGGCGGAATCGATGAGGAGCGGGCAGATTCGCCTCAGTGGTCTTCTCATCAGATTTGAAGCATCGTATGTACAGAAAGTGAGGACTTTTCATGGAACGGTTAAACGAGGATCATATTGACCTCCTCCAAAAGCAGATCGAAACCGTGAAGGTGGAGTTAGCGGCGCTGGCCGATGACTCGGATCTGAAGGAACTGCTCCGCATCATTCGTTTTCCCGGCTACACCACCCCGGCCGAGTTCCTGCTTCATCGGGCCGTGCTCGATAGCATACTCAGCCAAGCCCAGGGCATAGCCACCCTCAAACGTGCGCTCCTTGAAGGCGGCCGCGCCATTGTCGACGCCTCTCAATAAGCAGCCTACGTAGCTGGCACGGGTCGCTGGAACTCAGGGAGCTAGGATCGTTCTTCCCGATCTCAGCTCGTCTTATGATGCTGTTGGCATATTCGAAAGGAGTAAATGACATGAACGCCCAGTGGGGAACCTTCACTCAACAACACGGCTTGTCCTTCAACGACACACTCAATGCGGCCCAAACCTCCCTAGAACGGCATGGTTATCAGATATTCAACTCCACTGCCGCGAACGAGGGAATGGTTCTGGGTGGCCTCGGGGATGTCATCGTTCAGGTCACATGTAGACCTTTGAATGACGGCAGGGCGTCTGTTATTGTGAGCGCATTCTCCGAGGATGGCTCTGCGGCCGAGCAAGCACGCAATAGCATCCGCCAGGACATCCAGAACACAATTAACTTCGATTAAACTTCGATGAAGGATCACACTTCATCCTGCTCGGCAGTAGGCAATCAGAACCAGATCCAGGCCATCGTGGTCGTCCTCCTCGCCTCTCGTTTACTCAGGTCTTTGTAGATCCGTGTTTACCCGGTGCTCTGGCAGTGCTCAAAACGTATCCCGATGCCCGGGCCGTGGCTCAGGCCGGAGCGGAGGCGGTGTCTCAGGTGTTGCGAGCCGTCCCCTCAGCTCATTTTGGGCGGCCTACCGCCAGGAAATTGGTGGCAGCGGCTCAGACGTCCAGCAGGAGCGATCGTGCCTTGCACGGACGCGAAAGTCACTTGCGCATCCTCTGCGATCAACTCGAACACACCCAGGCCAATCTCCGACGGCTGGAAGAGGAGTGAGAGCGACTGATCGCGACGGATCCGGAAACGAAAGGCTTGCGCCAAATGCCAGAGTTGGGACCAAAGACCGTGGCGGTGCTACGCGGCTCCACTGGGGGAGGTGAAGCGCTTCACTTGCATGGACCAGGCGGTAGCCTACGCTGGCATGGATATCGAGATCAAAGAGTGTGGCAAATGGAAAGGGAAAGCCAAGCTCTCCAAGCGGGGCAGTGGTTTACTGCGGCAGATCCTTTACCTGGCCGCCCTGCGCAGTATCCACCTGGAGGGCTCGGCCTTTGGAGCGTAGTATCATCATCTGGTGGAGCGCGGACGGAAATCAATGTCCGCTATCACCGCTGTCATGCGCAAGATGGTAGCAGTGGCAACCCAGCTGATGAAAACCGGCGAGGACTACGATCCCAGCAAAGTCTGGGTGGGGACCACCAGCTAGAGGGCGCCCTCTAGCTGGTGGTCCCCACCCCGCCCGGGATCACGCTCAGGCTGGTCGCCCTGTACAGGGCGGCTTCTAGGGGACATGGTGTGCCTCTGAGCTCAGCTTGACCTCGGGTGACTTGCCGGGGAGTTGACAAATTCTTTGGCTTCTTGAGAAGCCTTTTTGGACACACTATTAAGAGAATAAGGAGAGCAACCTATGGCACTTATTACGATCAACGGGGTTTCGCTCGACCCGATCGCGCAGGCCCAAGCGTTCAAGGTCGCTGGCTTCGAATCGGTGGACGCATCCCAGTCTGATTACATCCTGGTCCAGACTTCGGCACCGCTCTCGCCAGAGCAGAAGGACGAGCTGGCCAGGCTAGGCCTGGTTATCCACGAGTATGTCTCCGAGAACACGTACCTGTGCGGCTACAAGGGGACCGACCTGGCGCAGATTCGAGCCCTGCCGTTCGTCACCTGGGCGAACGTCTACCTGCAGGAATTCAAAGTCGCGCCTAACCTGAGTCCGGCAACAACGGCTCCGGCCTTGAACATCTTGCCAACGCGGGTCGGGGCGTCGCACTCGCGCACACCGCGCACGGTGGACATCGTCTTCCACGAAGACGTTGATCCCGACTCCGACGCAGTCAAATCCGCCGTCGCAGCCGCGGCACGCGTCGATAAGGCCAGCCTCACGATGGGTCGACACAAGGTCCGTCTCACGGTCGAGGAGCGGTACATGGACGACCTCGCCGCGATCGACGCAGTGCGGGTCATCCAGGAGATCCCGCAGGCGGAGCTGCACAACAACGTGGCCGGGCCGATCCTGAACGCCCAGGTCATGGTGAACGGGACCACTTACGAGGGTGCTGGGGAGGTGATCGCCGTTGCGGACACAGGCTTCGACGCGGGCTCGACTGTGAACCCCCACCCCGCGTTCACCGGCCGTGTGGCCCGGCTGTATAGCCTGGGTCGGCCAGGTACGGGCGAGACCGACGATCCGAATGGCCACGGTACTCACGTCTGCGGCTCGGCGCTTGGCGACGGCACCTCGGCCACGATGGGCGGCGCGATCCGGGGCACCGCTCCTAAGGCAACCCTGGTAGTCCAGTCGCTGATCGGCCCCTCCGGCGGCCTCAAAGGAATCCCGGACGACCTCACCGACCTCTTCGAGCCGCCCTACCGCGATGACCACGCGCGGGTGCATACAAACTCGTGGGGTTCACATGCCCCATGCCCACCTTACGACCAGCCCTACGGCCAGATGGCACGGGAGATCGACGAATTCGTATGGAAGCATCCAGACCTGGTGATCTGCTTCTCCGCCGGCAACCAGGGGACCGACGGCAACCGCGACGGATCTGTCGACCCAGCCCAGGTTGAGTTTGAGGCGGCGGCTAAGAACTGTATCACAGTGGGTGCTTGCGAGAGCGATCGGCCCAACATCGAGTTGACCTACGGGAACATTCGCCCGTTTGACTTCCCTAAGCCGCCGATCTACGACGACCCGATGGCCAACAACCCCGAGGGGATGGTTGCCTTCAGCAGCCGCGGGCCCACCCTGGAAGGTCGGTTCAAGCCAGACGTCGTCGCGCCCGGCACGAGTATCCTCTCGACCCACTCCCGCCACGCGCCCGCTGCATCGACCACCTTCGGATCGTCCTCCGACCCCGACTACTTCTTCGATTCCGGCACGAGCATGGCCACGCCGCTTGTCGCTGGCTGCGCGGCGGTCCTGCGCGAGACGCTCGTCAAGAATGGGATCGCGACGCCGAGTGCGGCACTCGTCAAGGCGCTGCTCATCAACGGTGCAGTGGAGCTCGTCGGGCAGTACAACCTGAGCGAGGCGGGTCCGTCACCCAACAACAACTCGGGGTTCGGCCGGGTCAACCTCGCCGGCTCCGTGATCATCCCCGGCCCGGACCCTGACGCTGGCTGCGGCGAAGGCGTCAGGGAGCTCAACCAGGGCGACGAAGACACGATCACGGTCGAGATCCCCCGCGATCCCCCTGGCGAACGCTCTCGCGCCGGCCGTGCTGGAGTCGGCACCATGAGCCTTGGGGCAACGTTCAAGATCACGCTTGTCTGGTCTGACCCTGCCGGCAGCATACTCCAGAATGACCTTGACCTGATCGTCATCGCGGCCGACGGCAGCGAGCGGCATGGCAACATGGGGACATCCAGCAACTTCGACCGGGTCAACAATGTCGAGCAGGTCTTCTGGACCAATATGCCGCCCGGCGACGCCAAGATCGTCTTCCGCGCGTTCCGTACCACTCGCTTCCCGCAACCCTATGCCTACGCCTGGCGAATCAGCTGAGGCGGTGGGTGGACGGGGGTTCGGGTGGCACAGCATGAGTTACCCCGAATTTTGAGAACAGAAGTTCGGGGTACCAGGTGAGGACCCAGAAAGCAGCCAAACTGGCCGATCATGGAGTTGGGGACGAAAGGCTTGCCACAAACGGGAGAGCTGTGCTGGCTACGTGCCGTACTGGCTACTTACCTAAATTTTGTCCAAAATAGCGGCAGGGTGCTGCCGCAAGCAAGGGACTTGCCAAACGAACGATGATGCATCATACCTCTGACAAGGAGTTGAACACCTGTGAGAGGAGGAGCATCATCATGAACGAGTCTACCACGAAAACAACGAAGCATTTTACCGGGTCTGCGAGTTTGGCAGCCTTGGGTGTGCAACTGAGGCAACTGGACGTGTTTGGCCCCATCCGAAAGACGGTGCAGATTGCCCAGAAGGCGGTCAAGCATACCCCCATCGACAAGCTGCACGATGCCTTTATCAGCATCCTGGCAGGAGCCCATGGGCTGGTGGAAATTAATACACGCTTGCGCAACGATCCTGGCTTGCAGAACGCCTTCGGACGAACTCGGTGTGCCGAGCAATCGGTGGTGCAGGAAACCCTGGATCGTTGTACTGCCGAAAATGTGCATCAAATGGAACAAGCCATGGACACGATCTATCGTCAGCACAGTCAGGGCTATGAGCACAACTATGCCCGCGACTGGCACATCCTGGATGTGGATATGAGCGGCCTGCCGTGTGGGAGGAAAGCGGCTTTTGAAAGTCCAGGCTATTTCGCCAAGCAGCGCAATCGGCGCGGTCGCCAATTGGGCCGCGTACTGTCGACCTGCTATGAGGAAGTGGTGTTGGATCGGCTCTTTGACGGCAAAACGCAACTGAGCAGGGCTAGGCTTTCGCTGATGGAAGCCGCCGAGCGGACGTTGGACTTGGATGAGCGCAAGCGAGCCCGCACCGTGGTGCGCATCGATGCTGGTGGCGGAAGCGTGGACGACGTGAATTGGCTCCTCTCGCGAGGGTACCAGGTTCACTGCAAGGATTACTCCAGCAGTCGCGTCCAGCGCTTGTTGCAGCGTGTGCAGGACTGGATCGATGACCCCAAGGTGCAAGGACGTCAGGTCGGCTGGGTGCGACTTCCTGCTGCTGAGTATGTCCGGCCTGAGCAACGGATCGCAGTACGCTGCCGCAAGGCGAATGGGCAGTGGGGCATGGGGGTGCTGGTCTCGACGCTCTCTCGCCGAGGTGCTGGCTTTGACCCGGCCCGAGGCTGCGCCCGATGTCGATCCGGCCACGGTGAGGCTTTCCTACGTGTATTGGTATGATCAGCGAGGCGGCGGGGTGGAGACCTCGTTCAAGGGCGATCGGCAAGGCTTGGGCAGCAGCAAACGCAGCAAAAAAAGCTTTGAAGCGCAGCAGATGGTGATGCTGTTGGGGACCTTGGCCCACAATGTGGTGATCTGGGCCCGGAGCTTTCTGACCGAGGCCGCTCCTGCTTTCAAACTGCAACACTATGGAATACTGCGCTTGGTGCGCGATGTCTTCCATATCTCTGGCTTTCTGGTTTTCGATGCTCTTGGGCAGCTCCTTGAGATTGTGCTCAATTGCTCTGCCCCACTGGCATCGGCTTTAGTCAACCCGTTGCGGGAGCTTTTGACTCCTGCGCACGTTGCCATTTGTTTGGGCGAAACTTAGGTAAGTAGCCAGTACAGGCCTTTGACTTGCGTTTCCAGACGAGGCGAAAGAGCTCCCGATGCCACCTGAGCAGTGTGTCTGGTTGAACAATCAAGAGAGCTTGCTTCCAGTTTCGAACCAACCTGGCCAGTAAGAGGAGGAGTAATCTATCCGCTTTACAATATGTTGGCCGTTTCACCTGCCGACTGAGAATGATGAGAGGTTTTCGTAAGAGGGCGGTTTCCGTTATAAGCTGGGACTTGCTTCTGCCAAGATCCGCTAGTGTTCCGAGCGGCAATGAGGAAGAGAGCGGTTTCGTCCAGCGAAGAAAACAAGTGTGAAGGATGTCCAAACAGTGACGTCTCAGCTGCAAGAGATGAGGAAGAACACGATCCACAAGAAAAGCTTCTCCTTCAGAAATAAGATTGTCGTTGCTCGAGCAGGCAATATCTTGACGACTCCTGATTTTACCTTTGCCTGACCTCGTTTGCAATCGGTGGAGGAAGGGGTATAGCGTTCTCGAAATGCCTGTTATCTTGAACAGATGTCCAATGTAGCCAGCACAGTTATACCGCAGGCGGCTAGGAAGCAGAGCAGCATGCAGGTGAGCAGGAAATGGAAGAGCAAATTTTTGTGTGGTGTTTTCATTGTTGCTTCCTGTCTATGTAAAAAACTGTGAATGATGATGTCCATTGGCTTCAAGAGCTACTATGTGACAATTGTCGATAGGTGAACGCTCTGCCGTGTCCATTTTAGGGGTTGACGTTTAAACTACTGGTCCTCAGTCAAACATCTTGTGACGGGTAGAGACGCTTGAGTTTGATCCGAGCATCCTCGGTCGTGAAGCGACAGTTGACCTTGGCACGATCGCGGTTGCGATGCATCTGCCACGCCTCGACCTGGCGAATAGCCTCCCCAACAGACCCCAAGCGTCGGGAGAGGCTCTGACGACTCAAGACGGTCAGCTCAATTTCAGCCATGTTCAACCAACTTCCATGGATGGCAAGTGTAGTGAACCTCCAGCTTGCGCGCGAGTCGCCGGGCCTCTTCAGGCGGGAATACCTCGTAGAAGGAAACTGCGCTATGTATGTTCAAATTATCCATCACCAGCGCCACCTATTCTGCGGTCGGATGGTGCTGCCATAGGAGATGGTGGAGAATTCTAGTAGCCTCTGAAAATCCCCTTTGGGCTGGTTTTTTCGACAGTGGGCAGTCCGGACAGGCCATCTCATCCTGCAGTGAGGCTCCTTCCGACTTCTTGTGATGGCACCTTTACCATCTTCCTCGCGACATACCACTTCAACCGCATCTGGCTTCGTCCGCTTTCAAGCGGAAGCCAGCGGCAATGGGCAAGTGAGCACCTGGCATGCCGTCCATCGTCGATGGGTTCTGCCGGCTGCCATCGCTGGCGTCAGCTGGCGATAGCATTGCGCCAGACGGTTACCCCCTGTTTTGGCTACTGAGGATATCCGTTTTACGAGAGTAGAAGAACAAGCAATGAGAGCAATGCTCTCGCCAACTGCCCAACGGAAAGATGGAGCGGGGAAGAATTTTTTCACTCCACCGACGCCAAAACTTTGGAACGGATATCCTCAGTAGCCAGAACAGGGAAATCTTCATTGAGAAAAATGCAACAGCATAAGGAAGTGATCGTGGTCGGCCTGGAAAACCGGTTTTCCCTGACGTGCCAGGAAACTGGTGCCGGGACTCATCCAAGGCGGGTCCCGACATTTTTCCCCGTAGAATCCCCGCTAAAGTGCCAGCGCTCTCAAGGACAGGGCTGAGCAGATCAGGCAGACCTATTGCTTGGGTGCAGAAGAAGGCGTGGGTCGAACAATTTCGTGCAAAACCTGACGAAGAAGGGCTTCCCGTGAGGGTGGTGAGACGTTTGAGCAGACAGCCAGCCAGGCTTAGCGGGGATTCTGCGGGGTAAAAATGTCGGGACCCATATTATGAATTGGTTTCTGGTCGGGCGGCTTGAGCGAGGGCCTGGGAAAATGCTGGACTCTCCTTTGTCCAATCGGAGATTGGTGTGTAGCTGTGCCGCCTCCACTGGTAAGGGAGATCGACGATTAAACCGGGGCGTGATGCGAGGCGCGCCATGGAAAAGGTGTCGTGCAGGATAGTACGCTGCTGGAGCGGGTTATTGGGCTCGCCTAGCGCGTGTCCAAATGGCCAGTGGAGGTAGAGCATGCGCGGCGCTTTCACCAGGACGGCCAGTTCGCGGACGAGCGCCAGAGCAGCGGTTGTTACTCCATATGCTTCTATTTCTCGTGCGAGCAATCCCACGGATCGCGTGCAGGCAGGTCAGGCAGGTACTAGTACATTGAGGCTCAAGTTGTTCTGTAGTATACTGGGACTGATGATGTGAAAGGAGGAACCCCGATCTATGCGAGGTCCCAAACCAGAACCAGTGAGCTTGAGCGATGCAGAGAGAACCGAGTTGGAACGGCTCGTGCGTCGGCACGGCACCCCCCAACAACAGGCCGTGCGTGGACGCTTGATCCTGGCAGCGGCGGCGGGAAAGAATAATAGCCAAATTGCCCGCGACCTGGGCGTGTGCGTGGATACGGTGCGGGCGTGGCGCATGCGCTGGATTGGGTTGCAAGCGGTCGAGCTTGCAGATCTGAGTGTGAGTGAGCGCCTTAAGGAGAGTCCGCGCTCAGGACGACCAGCGCAGATCACCGCGGCGCAAAGGTGCCAGATGATTGCCCTGGCCTGTGAACAGCCCAAAGAGCGTCCGATTAGCCACTGGACGGGACGCGAAATCGCTGAGGAAGTGATGCGGCGTGGGATTATCGAGCAGATTTCGCCCCGCCATGCCTCTCGCCTGCTCAAAAAGGGGGTCTCCAACCGCACCTGATCCGCTATTGGTTGACTCCGCCACCCGACGCGAGTAAGGAGCAAACCGTGCGAGCCATCTGTGCTTTGTATCAGGCCGCACCTGCTTTGGCGCCACAGGGGGAGCAGATGGTGAGTACCGACGAATTGACAGGCGTACAAGCTCTGGAGCGCAAGCACCCAGGATTGCCGCTGGCTGTCGGCAAAGTCGAGCGACGGGAGTTCGAATACATCCGACATGGCACCCGCTCCTTCATTGTCAGCCGGGATGTCGTCACCGGCCAGATCTTGGCACCAGTCTGTGGCCCCAGACGGACCGAAGCCGATTTTCTGGCCCACGTCCAAGCGGTGGTCGCAACCAATCCAGAGGCCACCCGCTGGCATATCGTCTGCGACAATTTGAACACCCATCAGTCCGAAACCCTGGTGTGCTGGGTGGCTCAACTCAGCCGGATCAATGACGATCTGGGCGTCAAAGGCGAGTCGGGCATTTTGGCATCCATGGCCAGTCGGGCTGCGTTCCTGAGTGATCCGACGCATCAGGTGGTGTTCCATTACACTCCTAAGCATAGCTCATGGATGAATCAAATTGAGATCTGGCTTTCGATTCTGGTTCGCAAGTTGCTCAAACGAGGCTCCTTCACCTCGGTCGAAGACTTGCAGGCCAAAGTTCTGGCTTTTATCGACTATTACAATCGGACGATGGCCAAGCCTTTCAAGTGGACCTACCAGGGCAAGGCGCTGACCATTTAAACTACAGAAGATTTTACGCCTTCGTGTACTAGTAGCGTGAGGTCAACATTGGATTGAGCCAGAAGTGAGCCCATCCTGCGACCTGCTGGGATGAGTTCCTGTGGGTTATCGGTAAAGCCGAAGCTATAGTGAATGTCCGCAACACGACCTAGAACACCTGCTGCTTCCAATTCAAGAAGTCGTTGGAGTGGAAAGACCAGGTTGAGATCACGTGCGGCATCCCGGCGATCATAGCGTTCATGAGTGATGCAAAGATCAGAACTTGTTGCCGTTCGTGGAATAGCGCGATAGGTTGAGTCGCTTTTAGGGTTAAATGGCTTGTCATCGCAGCAATGGATGCCGCCGGTAGCAATAATGGCGATGGTTGCTTCTGATAGGGGCCGTTTCAATGGTGTCCAGGGAATCTGTTCAGGCAAGCGCATCTTGAGTCGGAACTGTAATCCTCCGGCTGCCTTGCCAATCCAACGGGCAAAACGCTCTCCCCTTTCTGACTCGTTTGCCCAGCGTACCAAGTACTCGCGAAGGGGATTTGTTGATGGCGTTATGCGCTGCTTGTTCATAGGTGTGCCTCCTTTGTAGGCTTGCCCTGGTTCCAGGATAGAGATTGTTCGGGTGGGGCGAGGACGCGCTGCATGGCCTCGACAGTCTGATCAGAAATGTGGCCGATAGCTTCGCGGTCCAGCTGTTTCCACTGGGTGAGTAGCCAGTGATCGCTTGCGTCGTCGAGTGCGCCCATCCATGCAAAGATCAACTCGTCAGGGATATCGGTGCGGATTACTCCAAGCTCCTGTCCCCTTTTAATAAGGCTCATTACTAACGTCTTGATTTGCCTGGCAAGGGTAGCCAGCGGCTCTCGCTCCAGTGTGGCGGGTGATAAGCGCCCGGCGGCTCTGATTGCCGCGAAGAGCCAGGGCTGCTCGAACGAGCGAAGCAGCGGCTGACGATGAAGTTCGGCGAAGGTTGGCCAGAAAGTGGCCTCTGTGAGTGCCGCAATGTCGAGATCAGTGTCGATGAGCTTGAGACGCTCGGTGCAATATTGTACAACGGTGAAGAACAGATCAACCTTGTCTTCAAAGTAGTAATAGGCCGCTCCTTTGCTCATCTGCGCGCGTTCGAGGATGCGATTCACCGATGCATCCTCAAAGCCGTGTCTAGCAAATTCTTGCGCTGCTATATCGAGTAGCCGCTCGCGTTTCTCCTGTGCTAGCTTGTGAAATCGCGGAAATGGCATCTTCGTTCCTGCTTGCTTCTCCAGTTTCAATACGTCAATATTAGACTGCCAACTTAGACTATTTGGTCTAATTTTAGCAAAGAATGATAAGCCTGTCAAGGTCGGTGGCAAAGCTCCACAGGGCTGTTGAAAGGGCAAATTTTGAGATTATCCTGGTAGAATTTTGCCCTTTCTTCTGCTGAGAAACGGTTTTCGCAGCATTGAGAAGACTGATCAATTGAGGACAGAGAAAATAACTGGTTGTACTGGCTACATAGATTATCCGTTCTATAAATAACGTCACTGGTGGCCTTCTTATTTCCATGTTCTTGCCATTCATATACCGAGTAGGAGATAAAAAGGGTTCCTCGATGACCGTTTCTTTCTGGATTTTAGAACGGATAGCCTAAGTAGCCAGCACAACCTAAAAATCCCTTGAGAAGGAGGCTCCATGACCACTATCGCCTATTCCCCGGTGAATATCCAGACCTCTACGCAGTCTGTGCCCTCGATCCCGGACTGGTTCGGGGAAGTAACGTTGATTGTTTCCCACTTACACCATCAGGGGGTGTTTGCTGACCTTGCAGAGCCGGTGCGCTTTGCCCGTCGCCGCTTCGGGCGCTATGAGGTGATCGATTTTCTCGCCGTGCTCTTCGGCTATGCCATCAGCGGTGAACGGACGTTGGAAGCATTCTACGAGCGGCTTCAACCCTGGGCGAGCGCGTTCATGGCACTGTTCGGACGAGATCGCCTGCCAGCCCGCGCAACGCTCAGTCGCTTTCTCGCCGTGCTGGATCAGAGCGCAGTCGAATCCCTGCGCACCCTCTTTCTGAAAGATCTGCTAGCCCGTCCTCTGGAAAAAGAGGAACAGCCAGGCGGGATGTTCGACCGGCAGGGGAACCATTACCTTGTCTTCGATGTGGATGGGACGCGTGAGGCGGCCCGCCAACGCGCCTTGCCGAAAACAGAGGATCGGCCTGCCCCACAGCGGCGTTTGCGCCCCTTGTGTGCCCCCGGCTACACCGGGCGTAAAAGGGGGGAAATCGTGCGCACCCGGACCACGATCTTGCAGGCCCATACGCATCAGTTTCTGGGCACGTTTGGAAACGCTGGGAATGGGGAATACCGAGCCGAACTGCGTCGGGCCGTCACGGCCATCCAAAGCTACCGAGAGACCCATCATCACTCTGAAGAACGTGTGCTGCTGCGCCTCGACGGGCAATATGGGACCGGAGCCGTCCTTGCTGATCTAGCCGGACTGCCGTTTGTGATGCGCGGCAAAGACTATCAGATGCTGAAGCGCGCCGAGGTCCAGGCTCGTCTGAAACTGCCTCCCGATCAGCATTTGACCCACCCGGAGAGCGGGGTGGTGCGCGCGCTCTACGACTGCCCTGATCTGCCGCTGGGGCCGGAGGGCATGCGATGTCGGCTCGTCGTGGCAACCCATCCTGCCGGAACGGCAAAGAGTCGGATTGGCGTGACCCGTGCGGGAGTGGTTTACGAACTGTTCCTGACGAAGCTTCCCCAGAGCACGTTTACCGCCAGTGATGTGGTGGCGCTGTATCTGCATCGCGGTGCCTTTGAGAATGCGTTAGCTGATGAAGACCAGGAACAGGACCCCGACCGCTGGGTCAGCCATACGGCACCGGGTCAGGAGGTATGGCAAATCATCAGCCAATGGATTTGGAACCTCCGTCTGGAGTTGGGCCACCAGCTTCATCCTGACCCGGTGCGCACCACCGAGTTTGCTCCTGCGTCAAACAAGTCCCTTTCACCCTCTCCTACTCAGGGGTACGGGCCAGCAGAAGTCGCTCTGCCCTGGAAGGCTGGCCGCTTCTCCGGGCAAGACTTTCCCCTCCAGCCGAATGGAACGCTTCGTTGCCCCGCCGGTCAGGCGCTTGTGGCACAGGAGCGGCGCAGGGAGGCCGATGGCAGCCTACGCGTGGTGTATGCGGCCAGCATCCGCAGTTGCCGTCCCTGTGCTCTGCGTGAGCAGTGTCAATGGAATGGCAGCGCCACCAAAAAGCCACGCCAAGTGAGCGTACTTTTGCATCCAGTGGTCGTCGGGTCTCAGCCCATCCTCTGGAAGGATTGGAGCCGCAGGCGGCATCGACGGGCGTGTATGCAACTTCTCCGTCATCAACGCGTGGAGGTGCGGATAGAACAAGGTCTTTCTTCCGCTCCAACGCTCCCACCAGCGCCTCTGTCTCGTGCGCAGCAGGCGCATTATCGGCTGACGTTTCAAGAGCGGCTGGTTCGCAATGCTCGCGTTTCCACATCTGGACAGGTGACCATCAGACTGTGCGGCGTCCCAGCAGACTTTGCCACCTCGCTCGGCCTGGCGATAGCTTGAACCGAGCCCTCGCAACGCCTCGTTACCCTCTCGCCTCGGACAAGCTTGCTTCTCCGAGTGAAGCCCCCTGACCTCTTTCCCCCGATTTTTCTCCCCTTCTGCCCTTCTCGTTCTCCATCCCGCTGTTTTTGTTCCCTCTGACGAGCTTACTATCCAGGTTTGCACCACTTTGGCTCACGAGATCAGAGTTTAACTCTTCAACAACCTCGTTGCGCAATTCGTGGGCATTCGAAGGGATCAGCTAGGGTACCTGATCCTGTAGGCCCACGCGCTTGTCCCTGCTTTCACCTCCACCAAGCCGCCCATTGCCAGATCACCGGGCGTCTTCTCA
>WNGG01002670.1_pt1 | contig 20147 bp, 17 predicted proteins | sample 5400661 | NCBI WGS metagenome assembly WNGG01 (sample SAMN13153372, study PRJNA577476) | soil metagenome | isolation source: 100 cm soil or saprolite under Garry oak tree replicate 1 | place: USA:California | collected 2016-06-15
ATTTCATCCACCACGCGCAACATGAGGGGGACAACAAGCGAACGCGGAAGCAAAGAGGATGAGAGCTATATTGTCAACACACCCTCTAACAGAAGAGAGGTGTTCTCGGAAAGGAGCAGATCTATGCATTCATTCGCACGTCACTTCCACAGTGAGGCGTCCGAGGCGTCGACCAAAGAGACAAAAGGGCTGATCCTCAACGGGGGCTGGCGCTACGACCTGGGGATATGGTTCATCGACACCTTCGTGTTCCGTCGCCAGTTGCGGGAGCTGAGGCAGAGGACCGCCAACCTGGCCCGCATGCAACCCGGAGAACAGGTGCTGGATGTGGGTTGCGGCACGGGAACGCTGGCGATGGAAGTCCAGAGCCGCGTTGGCAGAGCGGGCCGCGTCGCAGGCGTTGACCCAGGGACCCAGCAGATCGCCCGTGCCCGCAGATCAGCGGCTCGGCGCCACGTGCCCATCGATTTCCAGATCGGGATGATCGAGCAACTCCCCTTCCCCGATCAGTCGTTCGATGTGGTGTTCGCTACCTTGATGATGCATCATTTGCCTGCGAGCCTCAAACGTCAGGGACTCGCGGAAATCGCCCGGGTGCTCAAGCCAGGGGGGCGACTGGTTATTGCCGATTTCAAGCGCAAGCAGGAACGCCAGGGCCGGGCTGCGCGATTTCACGCCGGAGGGAGCAGCATACAAGATCTGGCTGCCATGGTCTCGGACGCCGGTTTCTCAGAGGTAGAAACGGAGGAGATGCAGCCCTCACGATTCTCAGCTTTCCCTGGAGCAGGCCTGGTCCGTGCATACAAAAGCTAAGGTCCAATATGCGGTCATACTCGCATGAAAAACACCGTCGGTGGCGTCGAGGCCTCGGTAGTACACGCAGGGAAGACGAATGCGCGATGTGATCCTTGATCGAGGCGCACGAGAACCACCGACATCGATTGAATTTCGATCCATTTCTTGAAGCGGTCAAACAGCACATGCAGCCAGAGGGCCGTGCCCAGCACCAGGCAGGAATGCTCACGCAGCTTCTCGTTGGTCTTCCCGATGACGTGCAGCTTTCGGATCTGGTCGCGGGATGGCAGATGCTTGCTCGTCCTCATAGTGAGCAGGAGCAAGCATCCGTGGCACACCGGCGCGGGATCTGCGCCGAGGTGGCTGCGATTGCTGCGAGAGAGACCAGTGAGCCTCTGGCAGGCGCAGTGAAAACGTGGCAAGTATGGCAAGATGCTTGCCAGGGGAGTGTCGATCCCCGTCAAGCAGCGATGGCGAAGACCGTTGCTCGCGAACTCGTGGAATTGCAATCCGCGCAATAGCGAGCCGGGGCGAAACCGGCGGATGCAACCAGCCGCGAGCAGCAGTACGTGAGCAAGACTGGGACAGAAACCTCTCAGCTCTTCCCACTTGTTCCTGGAAAGGAGACACCTATGGCGCCTTTGGTTGATCTGCGCGAGAAGGCCGAAAAGGGGCTTTCATCGTTGAGCACACCTGGTGATCACTTCGCCTATTGGCTCAGCCAGATCACCAGTCCGTTTGTCGTCGGCCTTGGTGTGTTCGGGTACGTCTCTCTCTCGACCGCCTCCACAGTGACAGAGGGTTTACAGTGGCTCACGGTCATCGGGGTTGGTCTGCTCGCGCCTTTTGGGTATATCTGGTGGAGCGTCAAAACGGGGAAGTTGACCGATCTCCACGTCAGCCGTCGCTCCCAACGGCTGGTTCCGCTCCTGGTTGGTCTGATGGCTCTGGGTGGCATGCTGGCCGGGCTGCTCTTGCTTTCCGCTTCGCGTCCGCTTGTGGCCACGCTTGTAGCTGTCGTCGTCTCTTTTGCATCGGCCACGCTGATCACGCAGGTGGCGAAATACAAGATCAGCCTGCACATCGACTCGGCAGCAGGCGCGGTGACGGTCTGTTGTCTGTTAGCCAGCCCGGTGTTTCTGGCACTCTCTCCCCTGGTGGTGCTGATCGCCTGGGCACGCTGGAAACTGGAGGCGCACTCCCCACTTCAGGCCATCTGTGGGGCGGCCCTTGCCGTGGCAGTGACGGTCACCACGTTCTGGCTCTTTGGCCTCCTCTGAGATTGAGGATCTGACGATGAGACAGACAACTTCGCGCGTTCTGTGACGAACACCATCATTTGGCCGAAAGGGCGAGATATGCTTTGCCCCCATTCCTTAAGCGTTGTTTTTCGTTCCATTCATACTCAAGGGCCTGAATGAAGGTGTACAAGTGGATGTCCGACGCTATAAAGCAGCTTAGATGATGTGACCATTACTTATGATCTACGCGACTGTCAGCTATGCTGACTTATGATATAATAGGACTGACCTTGAGACAGATATTTAGCAATATCCTCTATATGAAAGATGAGTCAGGAACCCCATAGCTGAAGCGAGGGGCTTGCTCCAACGCTTCAACTAAGACGCGTATCTGTTCCCTGTTGCAGGGGAGGCTGGCGCGTTCAGTATCCTGTCCAGGCTCAGTGCAGCAATGCACTCCGTTAGACGCGAATAGATAGGTACGTCAGGATGCCTCCTCAGTTCTGACCTCTACGGTGCAGGATTAAACAGTGCGTAGCGGGGTTAGGCCAGTGTTCTGCACACACAAACCGCGTCATAACATTGCCGAGAGGAGCCACCGAGCATTCGGTGCGTCACACAGGCCCTTACGGGCGGAGTTTGGCCGTTCTCCACCGCAAAAACGGCTCCCCGCAAGGGGATTGAAAGGTCAGGCCAGGGTGCCCCGGTGCCCAAGCCCCAAAGAAGGAACGCCGTATTCCTCCCCGTGGCTGAAGCCAGGGGCATCCTGCGGCGGCGTTGATGAGTGAAAGGCATATTTTCGATGCCAACACAAGAAGAGAGACTTACAGCCTTAGAGCAAACGACAGCAGAATATCGACCAGTCTTGCAGAACATCGCATACGAGCTGACAATGGTTAAAGGGCTGACTATTGATCAGGTCAGGGTCACGCAGCAATTGAGACAGGATATGAGCGATGTTAAGGAGCGCCTATCACGTATTGAGGAATTGAGACAGGATATGAGCGATGTTAAGGAGCGCCTATCACGTATTGAGGAACAACTCGGTACTATCCTCACACTTTTAAGACCGTCCTAGACTCTCCAGTAGCTGCATTCTACAGCTACCAATGCTCACCTATGATTGGTTTTCGCCATTTAATTTGCCTAAACCTTCTCCTAATCCCCTGCAACTCTATCCTGCCCATCCTGAAGAAGAAACAACTCCGACCTCTCCGTTACTATAGCCTGTGGACGGTAACGTTGACCTTGCAGTCGCATATCGAGTGCACGAATATGCATACCTGGGCAAGCCATTTTTAACTGGGGGAAACGCTCTTGAGGCGCGACAATGCGGACTTCGACGTCACGCCACCTCACCAGCACCTTCCAATAATAATCCTTCAACTCGAGCGTTATGATCTCACCCTCGAAGCCCAAGACTGCCTGCTGCAAGGCTATAGACAGGTTGGGATGTTTCGCCTGCCACATCCAGAACGGTCTGCACCAAGGACGGAATTCACACACCGTACACACCTCGCCAGGAGTGGCCAATTGCTCGGCTGGCAGACCTTCCTGCAACTGATTAATCAGCATCCGTGCTTCATCGGCAACACGCCGACATGTCTCAGGATCAACTGATACCCTGTGCATTGCTCCTGTAAAGGGATAGATAACTGCTGCTTCCTCAGGCCACTCTCCGAACGTTTCGTACCAGAGTAGGGCATACAATTGTAGTTGTCGCTCATATCGCTCCGGCAGATCATCACGCAGGGCGGATTTGTAATCAAGAAGGCGTATCCCGGTGGGAAGTCTTTCTGCATAATCCACACGCCCGGCCAGGAGCCCATCTTGTGACTGTACTGGCACCTCGACCATTATGCTTCCTTCGCTCAAATTCTGCATCTCGGGAAGGCGAAAACTATTATCGGCCATTGTACCTCGCCTTTCATACTCAACCTTTCCAATTAAGAGTTGCTTGGCTAGGCGAAGTGCTTCAGTAGCAACCGACTCCAATGCACGATGTACTCGCTCCTCATCGCGGGGAAGCCTCTGTTCACGAGGGCGACTGCTTTTTTGTGCCTCCTGAAGTGTCAGTTCATGACGGAAACGGCGATATGCCTCATCCACAACCTCGCTTTGATTCTCAGTCTGGATGGGATGCTCAGTGAGTGATTGGAGCGTCCTGTGGAAGGCTATTCCCACACGCGCTGCATATGCAGTGCGACGCTCATACCCTTTTGATGTCTCAAAACAGACCCGTAACGCGCACGAGCGTATAATTTCGATAGCAGTTGGACCGAAAGGAGCCTCGGGTCGACCGCGTGGCGGCCAGAGATTCACTCGATCGATTTGCCAGTTAAAAGCGGAGTTTGGTGTGTTATTCATGATGTCACCAGATGATTGAGTACCCAGAAAGGACGACGTTCGAGATCAAAGGTCGTGTGGACAGCGCAACGCAATCCGTAGGCACTGAGGAACGCCTGTCGCTCATCACTGGTTGGGCGGGCTTGCAAGGAGTGGATTACCCACAAACCTACCTCGACCCCATCCTGATCGCGAAGCACACAGGGGAAATACTGATCCCCAATAGTTCTTCCTGGTAGCACCTCCCAACTCGTCCGCGCATACTCTGCTAGCGCAGTAGCTCCACGGGCAATCTGTTCAGGATCGAGTGATGGCGGCTGATTACGGAGCACGAATCGGAGCAATACTGCCCCTAGTTCGCGGTCGAGGAGCGGATGCAGCATCTGGTTGCGGTAATCAAACATACAATGGTAGCAGGCACCGCCACAATGAGGATTTTCACACTGTTCTCCCAATTCCAGAGCTTTGCGTAAAATCGCTTCCAGATTCTGTTCAATCGCTCGTGCATAGCCAGCTCCTCCAGGCACATCGTCATAGAGGAAGACTTCGCCATGCAGCCGATGAATTGGACCACGCCGCACAGCCCGCACTCCTACTTTCAGTTCACCTGGGTCGATCTGCAGGATAATAGCAGCCGCATTAGCGATAAGCACACCGAACGAGTACCAGACGGCCTTACCAGACGGCTGTTGAAGCGGAGCGTCCATTGTGGGTGGTAAATCGACTCCTAAGAGGATGACCTCGGAGAAGAACTGGTGCCCGAGGATGACCTGATTGCGGAAGTCAGTCGTATTGGGACAGGGGTCACCGGCGCGTGGACCGGCATTTTTCCCCCTGAACGGTGGGACGTTGGCTGGATAGCTGTGCGAACCAGGATCATCCGGATCAAGAGCACGTCCACAGACCGGACAAATGATGAATCCGGGATAGTCAGGATTCGGGCCTTTATTACAGGTAAAGAGTTCACCCCGACGAACCCGTACATACAGGTTGGGGGCGAAGGGAATTTGAGGCTTGCCCGTGTTGAACGAAGTCTGCCCCACAAGGAGCCGGGCAGGAAGGGCATAACCACTCCGTTCTCGTCCGCCTCTCTGGTACAATTCACGGCCTGCGTCTGGTAATGCACAGTCTACCGTGAAGCCACGCGGGCGCAGGTAGGGAAGCGGCATCACATGGAAACTCCCGCACTCCTCGCACCGATCAGGCGGCTCATCTGTACTTCCAACCAGTGTGACCGATTGGCAGTCAGCGCATTCCACCAGTGTGCCAGTGGGGCTGTAATCAGGGTTTGCACTGTAACGATCATAGACTCCCACGCTCCGATAAATGTAGGTATTGGGAAACTCCCCGCGAATCACCTCGGCACCCGGCGCGTACTCGGCCAGGGCTATCTTGAGGTCCCGCTGCATGGCGCCGTTTTCGATCAGCTGAGCCTCCTCATACGAGGGCACATCCGAGGGGATGAAGAGGCTCACGACATCGACCGGGAAGGCATACTTAGGAAGAAGGCCAGAATTGATTAACTTTTCCAGCAACCCCTCTCCGGCCTCGCTGCGGTTGATCACAGACTGCACTTCCGAGACTAACTCGCTCATCCACGCTCCGATGCGAGGGCCAAAGACCGGGTCGACGATGCGCTCACACCGAGTAAGTAGAGGGGCCCGGTTCGTTGCGAGGTACTGCCGTAAGCGATTTGCACCTTGGTTGCTGATGAAGTCGGCGACCGTTCCCCACGCGGCAAAGAGGTTGCTGGGCTGCATTGCCTGCCGAGTTTTCAGCAGCTGATAAAAGAAATCCTGCAAAATCAATGATCGTACATGACGGCGTGCGATGACCTCATTATTCAGGTAGAGCGCCGGAACACGTGGCGGATTGCTGACGATCTCCGGCGGATGCGCGAAATAATACTGATCGTGACTGCGAAACTGCGCGAACGCGAGGACTGTCGCCAATGCACTCCCCCGGCGGCCTGCACGGCCCGCACGCTGCTGATAGTTTGCGACGGTCGGGGGCACATTCCGCATTCCCACACTCAAAAGGCTCCCAATGTCAATGCCCATTTCCATCGTGGTCGTGACCGAAAGCACATCTATACGGTAATCATTGGGATGCTGGTTATCATGAAACAGGTCCTGGAACCAGCGCTCCTCATCCCGCGCCTCCACACCCGAGATCTGCGCCGTGTGCTCTGCGGCACGTAAGGGATAGGGATCATCAAACGGGGAACCAGGGAGAGCATGCAATGCCGCACGCCGGTAGAAGTTCCGGATAGATGATACCGGAATGGAACGAGTTTGTTTGCCACAACGCAAGCAAACGTTGAAGAGCGCCTCACTCATAATGTAGGCGCAGGCATTACAGCGCTCGACCGTACCGCCCACGGGGTGCAGTTCGAATCCATCAATGCGAATCCCATAAGGCACTTGGTCTGCAAATCTTTTGCCTGCTCCAGACAAAATAACTAATCCCCTCAGCGCATCCCAGAGAGGTTTGACGAGATCGTTGACCCATTTCTGGGCTGCTACCTCATTAGGGAGGCGGCCCAAGGAAACGAGTGCCTGCGAAACAGCAATAACATAGCGCCCCAGTTTACGCTTGTTTTGGAGGTTATAGGGGATCGCCTGGCGACCCTGGCTGTACTGCCTGCTATACCCCCAAATGAGGACACAACGCTCATACTCCTTCACCAGTTTCTCCTGCCATTCCCAGGGAGCGAGTGGATGAGGTGGCAGCAGAACATTTTCGGTTGCCAGGATTCGGGTGACTGCCTGGAGGAAAAGGCGTGTCTCAACTTCGTTGAGTTTGGGAAACGCTCCGGTCTGCTCAGGTAACTTAAAACGCCAACAGGCCAGTCCCAGTGGCTCCAGTGCAAACTCCCTTTGGGAAAGCTCGTGACGCAGGCCAACGTGGAAAGCTGTTTCCGCCTCCTTGAAGCATGCGGCATCTCCTTCCTCCACATGAGCGAAGTATTCGCGCATATGCCCGTTGGTCGGATTCATCCCTCGCTGCAACTGCATATCAATGACCTGTGAGCGAACTTCTTCAAAGGTGAGGGGTTGCGGGTTGGGATGTCTGCCAGTTCCCAGGCAGGTGATACACGGCTTGATCTGAACGCTTTGTTCCTGGCCAATGATATACGGCCCTCTCTCCTCGATCTGCCCCGTTCCAGCGCAATCAGGGCAGGACATGAGGGCACGATAAACGAGTTGGCGAAAGATATCGTTGTAATGATCGTCGCGCAGGTCCGCGGCCAGTTGGGCAGCCTCCTGGCGTGAATCTGTAAAAAGCAGAGCTTTTCTCCCATAGTTAGGTGGATTACCGTATGCGGCTCGTGGCTGAACGCGAAAGCCATCCTCAGCGATGATTGAGAAGGTGCGAGGCCCTTTGGTCCGTAGCGGTTCAATGACCTCGCGACCACCCTTGCCTGGTTCACGATAGTTTCGGCAGCGTGGGCATTGGCCGGGAAACTGGCTCACTTGAGCATCATTCTCTTTGGCTGGCTCAACCGGATAGACCTGACGCACGTAGATATCATGCTCGTGGGTATACAGTGTCGTACGTGTAGAGCGATATTCAGCCGGGGTGTGAGAATCCGGTGCCTCGACTCCAAATATCTGGAACTGCTGTAGATTTTCGCGTGTTCCGCTCAGATCGTCGCTCCATGGCCACAAGCTCCCCTGAACGGAATCCGGGATACCACCGAGGTAGAGCAAGCCGCAGTGCCGACAAGAGAACAGCTCCAGGACCCGCGCTCCGCAAACACACCAGGGGCGCGGATCCATGTAGAGCTTACCAACCGGGCGGGATGTGACCCCGGACGGTAGGGGAGGAGCTACCGGACAGCTGGGATCCATACAGGCCCAGATGCCATAGACTCCACGAAAAAAGCCATGCACGCGCATGGACAACAAAGGAGGAGTATCTGGTAGCGCAGACGCTCGCGCAAAGCTACCGGCCGCTAGGATACCAGCCGTTGCACGCTCGCGTTCCTCAGGTATACTCAATCCTCGCCAACATTCCTCCGAGAGGGCATCCAGCAATGTTGCGCGGCGGGCAGTACGTTGGCGGACCCACTGGACATCGTGATTCTGCTCCAATAAGGTGTAGAGAGCCACCTGCGGATCAGCTTGTTTATCTACAGCACCAAGTTCGAGTTCAGAGGCCAGTTGTTCGATGGCAGGCTCAGGATCACTCAGGGAAAAACGCTCATAGAAGCGTCCAAATGCATACAACGCTTTAGAGGAGGCCTGGCGAGCGGGGATAGTCTGAGCTCCACTGCCAACCCGAATCAAGGTGAAGCGGCTGGCGGGCTCGCCAAAAAGATCCGAGATGAATTCCAATAATTGATCATCGGCCCCAGGTGGTACGGAAGCCGTCGTTGCAATAGCGCGGAACTTCGGTGAACCTGGCAGTAATCCTAATCGCTCCTTCAGACGTTTGACGAGATAAGCGACTTCCGTTCCCTTCGCACCCGTGTAGGTATGCGCTTCATCAAGCACAAGCGTCAGACGGGCATCGGGCGTACTTTCCAACCAGCGGCGTGTCAGTTCAAAGATCCTAGACTCAATTGGCCGCACGAGCATATATTCGAGCATAGAATAGTTCGTGACGAGTAGATCGGGAGGGGCGGCCTGGATATCCCAGCGGCAAAGCATTTCTGTACTGTCTGGACGCGGCCAAGTGCCAGTATCGCGCAGATCATCCCGCAACTTCTCCCAGTCCTGCCTGAGTCTTTCAAGATAAGCAGCGAAACGATCACGTGTTTGCTTACTGGCCCAATTTCCGGTTGGCTGCGACAGGCCAGTGTACATACCGAAGTGAATTACGTTTCCCTGCAGGTGCTGTTTCTGCCACTCTGGCGATGCGCCGCGAGCAAGGATACGGCGAAGACGCGAAAGCTGATCGTTCACCAGAGCATTCATTGGGTACAAAACGATCCCACGCATGGCAGCAGGACGTCGTTCATGTCTCCGGCTGTGGAGCCACTTGCTTGGTGGATCAAAGCGACCTGGACGCTCCTGGTCAGTAACTGGAGCCCATGAAGGAGCCTCGCGCAAGATATCCGCAAGAATGGGGAGCACGAAGCTCTCTGTCTTTCCAGAGCCCGTGCCAGTAGCCACCAGCAGGTTGGGACGGTCTCCAAAGGCGGTCAGTAAAGCTTCCTCCTGATGAGTGTACAAGGGAAAGCGGTCAACAGGCACACCATGCTGCACCAATGCCGCCAGGCCTCTGGGAACGATATGTGCGTACATCTCCTCGAGTTCTATGAGCTTATGCGCTGTTGGAAAAGCGGGCGTTGCTTCGATAAACGGAGCCTGGGCGACCACACCCCGCTGGCGAAGAATCTCCCCGCGCTCTGCAAAGACAGCGGGGTGTGCGATCTTGTAAGCCGTCTCCAGATACTCAATCATCGACTCTTTAATATGTTCGAACGCCTCACTTGGTGTTAGATGCATAGGAAATCTCTCCCTGACGTAACCGCACGCGATCTCCACTCAAGAACAGTTTACTAGTGGGTCCCCTCTGTTAATTGCCCCCAGGTGGCTTCCCTCGTCCAATTGAGGTATTCAGGCCGTGTTTGCGCACGCGGGAGAAGCCATCGATTGACAGCAAGTCCGCCGATTGCTGCTGCTGAGGGCCGTGAGACGACTCCAACTTCTTCCTGCCCACACAGGCACTCACGCCAGTTTGGGACGAGTGGAACTCCATACACTTCTCTGCTGATACCGTGCTGAAGCAGGTCAGGATCAAGGCCGACGCGCTGTAAGGCCTCACGCACCACCCGCAAGCGCCAATTCGGTCCTTGACCGAAGCCGTGTCCAGACGCATAAGGGTGCCCTTCTCGACGAAGGAGTTCCCGCATGAGCAGGAAAAGCGGTTGCGGAATATGAAAATGTCCCCATCCTGTGGTCTGCCCAATGCGCACAAATTCCACCGTTCCTGGCAACTTCAGACGGTTATACAGTGATGAACGACCAAGTGCTGAGGTAACGGTGATCAGGAGCAGTTGGGCATGCTTGCACTGCTGACTGATAATGCCGCTCCTGTGATTGTACTTTGTTGCAAAGGCGTCGCATACTTCTTGAGAGGCCATTAAGGCAGCCGTCACCTTTCCCCCCAGGAGAAACGAGTAGGGCGGGACTGCACCGACGATATGCGCGTCCATCACATTGACGAGCCGTTGTCGTCGGTCATCAGCATTCCACCCAATCCATATGTCACGTGCCTTCAAATTGAACACTGGATCGGTGAGAGCAAATAGACCGAGAAGCTTGCCGTTCGCTCGATCGCGCACGAGAAAACGCAATCGACGCCCATACCCGCGAGAGACGGGGACCGACCATAACAGCGTAGCAAGACGGAACAAGGCAGCGTCTTCAGTGTCAGAAACGACGAGAGAGATTTGGGGATCAATAGCATCGGGGATAACTTCGTGTCCATCGGCAAAGTGTGACAGGAGAGAGCGTCCATAACGAACAAGGAATTGTTGTTCACTCTCCCTATATGCTACCCGCTGCGCTGCGTGACGAGCACGAACAAGCTCCTTCGTATACATCCGATCCGGTTCGGCAGAAGATGGGTCAAGATCAATGAGAGCAAGATGGGCGAGCAGTTCGACACGGATATGTTCGCGCAACTCAGCGAGGCTACATTCCTCAACGAAATTGTACTCTTCACTCTGCGCCTCATCAAGAAGGACGTTCTTCGGCTGCGCTATCATGAATGAAAATCTCCGATCCTTTAAATCATTTTCTGCATTCTAGCAACTCTTCTTATCATTTGTCTACTCTGTAGTGATGGCTTTCGGCTGGTTGAGGCATTCTTGTCCTTCAGAAGACATCCAAGAGTCGTTTATAGAAGATGAGGGGCAAAATAAAATCTTTGAACTTGGGAGCATCGGTCGCTCCGCGAATGGCACAGGCGGCATCCCACAACCAGGTTTCCAGGGTTGAAATCGCAAGATGTTCATTGGAGTGGAGGGCAAGAGGTAATGTTGATTGGCCGTTTGCTGCAGTATCTGAAATACGATAGATCGCGCTATTCTTTCTTTTTGCCAAGGCGCATCTCCTATGCTGTTCTCATATCACAGTAGTGACGAGATCATTATACACGGAGCGGCAGTGCTGGGAAAGTACTGTTTTTACCTTATGATAAGTAAGGCACCATAAAGCATCGCCAACCCATGATATAATAGAGCCAGCATCATAGAGACATCTACAACACCACATCACAGACGAAAGGAGAAGTCCATGGCAGCAGAGCGTCGGCCAAAGACAATAAGCGTTGAAGAGTATTTTGAACTTGAAAAAAACAACCCCGAAATCTGCTATGAATACATCGATGGCTATGTATACATGATGGCAGGTGGAAGCTTCAACCACGACACCATCAAATCAAACATCCAGGGAATTCTTTGGACGCTTCTGCGTGGGAATAAATGCCGTGTCTACAGTTCGGATATGAATACCCAAATTTCTGAAACACGCTACTTCCACCCGGATGTAACCATCACTTGTGATCCACACGACCGAGAGACAGGCGATCTCTTAAAATCTCCTCGTGTCGTTTTTGAAGTCTTCTCCCCAACCACAGAGATGGCAGATAGAACCTGGAAACTGCAAAACTACCTGACTGTCCCGACTTTAGAGGAATATATCCTTGTCGATGCAAAGTCTCTCAAAATGGAGCTCTACCGCAGAGAGCAAAACAAGTGGGTCTACTACATGTTCGGACCCGATGACGAACTAGAACTCAGCAGTGTTGGCCTCCATTTTCCTGTGGCAGAAGCTTATATAAATGTAGAGTCTGAAAATGAAAACTCTCCTACAGAGACATGAAACTTATGGCCACTCCCTCTCCTCCCAACGGGCCTGCGGCCCGCCAGAAGAGGGAGGAGAGGACGTCAGTTCTCTTTATGTGTTCTGCCATACTGCACCAACTATCCTACTAGAGCTGCATCCGCCTCTACAGTTTCACCGCTTTGTTGCACTTTCGATCCTCTGCGACGAAACACCAGCGTAACGAACGCCAGGATGAACCCGACTACCGCGCCAAAAGCAGCTGCTAGCCATGTCGTTTCAAAGGATTGCACCACAGCCTGCTTGAACAAGGCGGTGATCTTATCGCCGAGCGCCTGCAAGCTGGCCCTCGCCTGCGCGCGAAACTGCGGCGGAGCATTATTCGCGTACTGCGCCAGGTTGACGGATTTCGCTTGCAGGTTGCTGGAATTGACGTTCGTGCTGGCTTGCTTCAGCCCGTTAATAATCAATGGGTGGAATTGCGCCGGGATGGTGGTGTCCTTCTGCACAACCTGTATAGCATTGTTGCGGGCTTGCGGTATATTTGACTGAATCTGACCAACAAACACACTGATCAGGATCGCCACGCCCAGCACAAAACCCAGCTGGCGAAAGGTGTTGAAAACGTTGCCAGGCAACTATGTCAGATATTGACAAATGTAGATAGATAGGATATGCTCTCTGCATGAAGCTGAGTCAGTACGCGAAGAAAGCGGGCGTGAGCTACCGGACGGCGTTTCGGTGGTGGAAGGCCGGGCAGTTGAAAGGCTATCAAACGGCCTCCAAGACGATTATTATCACCGAAGAGGATCAGCAGCCACCAGTGGTGGGCCCTCCGATGGTGGCGATCTATGCCCGTGTGTCCTCGGCGGAACATCGCGCTAACCTGGAGCGGCAAGCTGAACGTCTTCTCGACTACTGCGCGGCCAAGGGCTATCAGGTCCACAAGGTCGTCAAGGACATCGCCTCCGGGGTCAACGATAGCGACCCCAAGTTTCTGGCACTCCTGGAAGATCAGCGCGTGAGAACGATCGTCGTCGAACACCAGGATCGGGTCACCCGCTTTGGCTTTCGCTATGTGCAGACGCTGCTACGGGGACAAGGACGTGCAATCGAGGTGGTCAATCTGGCGGAGAATAACCGCGAAGATCTGCTTGCTGACCTGGCAAGCATCGTGTACTCGTTCTGTGCCCGGCTCTATGGGCCACGACGGGCCAAACGCAAAACTGAGGCCATTGTTGAGCAGTTGAAGCAAGAGGCAGAAGGAGCCGAGTGATGCGGCTTGTAGAGCAACACATCATTAAACAAGGGGATCCCCGCTATGCCAAGCTGGACGAAGCAGCTTTCGCCTCGAAAAATCTGTGGAACGCGGCCAACTACCTCGTGCGCCAGTCCTTCATTTTTCAGGAGAAGTACCTCAACAATGTGGAGGTCTTCCACCAGATCAAATCCCATGAAGCCTACCAGGCCCTTCCGCGCAAAGTCAGTAATCAAGTCCTCATCCAACTTCACGATGCCTGGAAAGCCTTCTTTGAAGGGATGGCGGAGTTTCGGGAGCATCCCGACAAGTTCCTCGGTCGCCCGAAATTGCCCAAGTACAAGCACAAAACCGAAGGGCGCAACCTGCTCGTCTATGAGTTCAAAGCCGTCTCCAAACGCGCCTTGAAACGTGGGATAATCTCGCTGACGGGACTGGGCGATCTGGTGAAAACCCGCGTGACCCGCGATGCCCTCTATCAGGTTCGCATTATCCCCAAAGGAACCCATTACGTCCTTGAAGTCATCTATGAGCGCCCCGAAACCCAAGCCGCTGTAGCACCCGCGCTGTTTGCTGCCCTGGACCTTGGCGTCACCAACTTAGTCGCGATAACTTCAAACAAGCCGGGCTTTGTGCCCTTGCTGGTTAACGGTCGTGTGCTCAAGTCGATCAACCAGGGCTACAATAAGCAGCGAGAGCATTTGCAAAAGCAGCTGGCCAAGCAAGGTTGCTTGACCTCGCGCCGCATGAGAGCCATCACCGACAAACGCAACCGCCGCATCCAGCACCACTTACATGGGGCTTCCAGGGCCATCATTGACCGGTTGGTGGCTGAGGGCATTGGCACCCTCGTCATCGGCAAAAACGCCTTCTGGAAGCAAGAGGTGCAGATGGGCAAGCGCAACAATCAGGCGTTTGTCCAGATTCCTCATGCTCGCTTCATCGAGATGCTCCAGTACAAGGCGGCCCTGGTCGGGATAACGGTCATCATCACCGAAGAAAGCTACACCAGCAAAGCCAGCTTCTTAGACCGCGATGCCTTGCCGACCTACGACCCCAAGCGTACGGAGCAACCCCGCTTCAGTGGCAGACGCGACGGACGCTGGTATTACACGAGTGGCAAACGCGTTCTCCACTCCGATGTCAACGGCAGTTACAACATTGCCAGAAAAGTATTCTCGACAGCCTTTGATGGCCGAGAGATAGAGGCCCCCGCAGTTCGGCCTACCCGGCTTGCCGTGAAATGAAGGTCTATGTCCACCTTTGTCATAGGCTGGAGATACTGTTAAAGATGCCACTGCTCACACCCAGTTTGGCGCGCGGCACCTCCGACAGCGCGATATTCGGGAAGCTCTGAAAACACATGCCCATGCCAGCGCCAATGATCAGGCCGCGCCAGCTAGTATCCAGCACGCCGGCATCAACGTTGAGCGTGAAAAGCAGGAAAAAGCCGATGGCGAGCAAGGCCATACCCAGCGTACCAGAGATGCGCGGATTGATCCTGCGGCTGAACGCGCCCGAAAAGGCCGACACTACAAACGAGGCCAGTGGAATGGGAATGATCGCATAGGCTGCATGCAATTGATCGAAGCCCTGCACATAGATGAAGTACAACACCAGCACCAGGAACGCGCCCTGAATAGCAATACCAAACACGAAGGTGGCAACGCTGGCAGAGGTAAAGCTGCCAATTTTGAAGAGACTGAAATCGACGATTGGCTCTTTGACCCTGAGTTCCACGATGATGAACAGGATGAGCGAGACCAGCGCCCCGCCGAAGAGCGAGATGATCGCCGTCGAAGACCAGCCCCAATCGTTCCCCTGGATGATTGCCAGTGACAGGCAAAACATAGCCACGCTCAAGGTAATCACGCCCGGCACGTCAAGACGCCTGCTGATCCCCTTCTCGCGCGTCTCCGGCACGAACAGGGCGACCCTCGTAGGCGCGAACTTTAGCCAGACCCCACCGCCACCCAGGGCGACCGGTAGAGTGCCGATTTATCGAGCACGTGGTCGCCCCTACCAGAGCACGAATCAGCCCGCCAGGCCCGTGTATAGTAGGGGCGGGGCTTGCCCCCGCCCTGGAAATTCGTTCTGAGTTCGCGCTTATGGGGGCGACCCTTGCGGTCACCCTGGCGTTCATCAGCGCCGCCGTATCGTATCACCATCCGCCTGTGGAGGCCACTGTTGCTGTGGTGGCTTTCCCCACTGCGGATCTGCCTGACTCCACTGTGATTGTGAGGGTATCTGCTGTTGCTGTGATGGCTGCGGCTGCGGTGGCTGTGGCTGACTCCGCGGTGCCTGTGGAGGTACCTGTCCCTGGCCCCATCCCTGCTGCGGTTGACCTTGCCCCCACGGTTGTTGCTGCGATTGCGGTGATGGAGGTTGTCCCCACTGTGGCTGCACTGGCACGTTAAATTGTCCTCGTGGCTGTTGACTCCAGGGATTTTGTGCAGGAACTCCTTGCGCAGCGACGGCAGCCGCTTGAGCGGCAGCAGCAGCCTCTGTAGCTTCTGCCAGAGCATGCGCAGCACGAGCTTTACGGTCATTGCGAATATGCCGCCATATATAGAGGGCAATTAAGATGACCAGTGCTCCAACGATGACCACATCCAGGCTATGGAAGATAGGGCTAAGCTTGCCCAGGTTATTCCCTAAGATCGTGCCGACATATGCCAGCAGCAGACACCAGGGGAACGAACCAAGGAACGAGTAGACGGCGAATTTTACAAACGGCATCTTTGAGATACCCGCCGGAAGTGAAATGTAGGTACGTACTACTGGCAAGAGGCGTGAGAAGAAGGCGGTCGCACTTCCCCAGCGTTGGAAGAAGCGATCAGCAAGGTCAGCATCATGCTGCGAGATCAAGACGTAGCGTCCATATTTGAGCATCAATGGACGGCCACCACTGTAACCGATGCCATAGGCAGCCGTTGAACCAATTAAACATCCCAGAGCGCCAGCCAGCGCAACCAGAACTAAACTGAGCAGAGGATTTACACCATGTAAAATCTTGCCGCTGGCAATCATCACTCCGGCCAGGGGCATCACCAACTCGCTTGGAAGCGGAATACAGCAACTTTCGATGGCCATAGCTATCAAAATACCTATCAGGCCAGTTGAGACATAGAGATTTGTGATTAGCGTTGTCAATGTTTCAGTTAGCTGATTTAACAAGAACCTAGCCTCCTTATTTTTACCCGGCATTGCGTTTCGCATAATACTAGCATATTTTGTGAAAAGGGGCTAGCCTGATAGTACAGAACGCGAGACCACCAAATCCTTACACATGAGTGAGCACGACAACGGCCAGGCATCCTGGGTGCCTGGCCGTTGTCGTGCTCACTCCCAGTTATTATTCCTCAACTTCATAATCCTCATACTGTTCATACTGAGAGGGTTCAAGCCGGGAAGAGCGCCTCCTCACAGGACCTTCGATCTGCTGCGCGAGTTGCTCGCGCAACGGATCATCCTCGTAGAGATAAGGAGCACGCCGTACCAGGGGATTTTTGAGGCTTCCGGTTATCCTCTCTGGATTGCGCAGCTGCTCCTCTATCCGAGGATGACGAGCTAGCTGACCTGTTCGGGTCTGAGGGCGAACAGGGCCAGTTTCGGGATACCTCTCCCGAAGTTGATCTGTTTGGGGTTCAGAAAACTGGCGAGGATTGCGAAATTGAGCAGGTCCTCTTTGCAGAGATTGACTCGTAGAGCTTCCATTATCTGTCTGCGACGAACGGCGACTGCTAGACTGTGGTGGAGTAGCGTCAACAATACGTTGTGATCGATTTTGACTCGTTGTTTGCCGTGGTGACTGTGGCAACTGGCGCGAGGGACGCTGCCCCGAAGAGCGAGCTGGTTGTTCCTCTAACGGCTGTGAAAGGCGAGTTGAAGTGCTTCTTCTCAGGTTCCCAGGAGTTGTAGGAAAGACATCTACACCTGGATCGTCCTTCTGCTGCGCCGCTTCCCGCATGGCAGCACGCAATGCTGCTGTATGATGCCGACTGCGGCGAGCATCTGGGCTTCCATAATTTCCAGGAGTCTGTGCAGCAGGCAGGCGGTGTGGAGTCGGATTTTTCCTACGGGCTACAGAACCATCCTGGAGATATTGCTCATCTACAGGAGAATAGATGGTTGCACGCTGCTGGAAAGCACGGTCCATAGCTGCCTGGCTTTGCCCGGCAGCAGGCAAGCGGTGAGGAGCAGGAAGCCTATAGCCTCTCTCCTCTGGATATTCTACCTGTTCCCTCTGTTCAATGTAGTACTCCTCAGACATCAGGTAGCCCTCAGCGTCATATACTTGCTCAGCGGGTTCCTCATACTCAAGCGATTGGGCAAGAGCCATTTCCTCTTCCAATTCAGCCTTGAGTTGTTCATCATGGCGGCGCGAGAGGTGGGAGAATAATAGCAGAGAGATGGGTATACTGATAAGTAAAGCTGCCAGGCCGCCTATCAAACCACCAAGAACCCACGAATTAAGTGTATTAGCAAACGAGAGGACCACTGCGGCCCCGATAATTAACACCAATGCCACAGCAGCTGCTCGCATAGTGAGTCCTTTCTTCTATGCTTCTGTTGTTGTTTCAATGGGGGAGACAAAAACACACTTTTCCCTATCCCTAACCTTAGAATTAGATTAGAATTCATGGTATGAGTATACCATGAATAAGCACGGACTACAAGAGGAAAAACGCAGATTGAAGCATTTTTCGTGTTTTGCATGAAAAATTAGGGGCACGATCAGGCGCGAGGAACGTATCGAGCCCCTATGACATTATCACTCAGAGGTCATGCAGAGGTTATGCAGCACGACTGGCAGAACCGAGACAAGGGCGAACAATCGCGACAACCTTGCCCTGCACTTGCCATTCCCGGTCCCACTCAGTTCTGGGAACATAGATGGGATTTAACTCAGAGTTGGCCGGTTGGAGACGGACCTGATCCTTCTCTTGAAAGAACCGTTTCAGGGTAGCACTACCGCTTAGACCTTCCTGCAGATGGACGGCGACAACAATGTCGCCATTCTCACAGGTGCTCTGGCGTTTGATGACCACGTAGTCACCATCGCAGATATGGTCTTCGATCATTGAACGCCCGTTCACAATCAAAGCATAGGTACTCTCCGGGTCCTGCTCGCGTCCCACATCAATCGTCTGCTCTGGCTCTTCGAATACCTCAAGTGGCTCACCAGCAGCAATACGCCCCTTCACAGGAATGCTCCAGGGCTGTTTCGTGAGCCTGATGCCACGACTTTTCTTCGGTTCACGAGAAATAAGCCCCTTTTTCTCCAACATCGTGAGATGATAATCAACATGGCCCGTGCTGGCGATATTCATCGCGTGCCCGATCTCACGGTTCGTCGGCGGCATCTGATTATCTCGTATATAATTGACAATGAACTCGTACATTTTACGTTGGAATTCACCCATTTGTTCTTGAGGCATATGCTGTATTCCCTGCCTTTCTGAATATGCCCGGATTGTTCTGGCTGGACTACCCTTTTAGATGTAGAACAGCTATTCAAAATAATCATACCATACTAGCAGAGGTGTTTCAAGCCTTTTGTTGAACGAATTTTCCGAAAATCTTTTCGTATATCATTTCCCTTGTATATCATTTCTCTTAGGACTTGGAATAACGAATATCTTTTGCTATACTCCTTGATAAGGACAGAAAAAATACGATGAACTGTGTTGCGGATATTGGCATCAGGCATGTGGATAAGGCAAGTAGGGCTAGCGATTTGCGCCAAGCCCTCGGATAGATGTACAATAGAAGCGTCAAAGACTCGACGGACGGCCCTGGTTATGAAAGAGGAGTCAAATATATGGTTGAAATGACAGTTGAAAGTGTGCGCATTAATCTAGCCACACAGCAACGAGTAGTCATTTTGAAAGCCACCAAGCAGGAACGCTACCTATTTATCTGGATAGCACATGCTGAGGCATACGCAATTGCTGTTGAACTTCAAGGGACGACTACTCCTCGGCCAATTACACATGATCTGCTCAAGAACGTGATCACCGAGCTTGGGGCAAAAATCGTGAATATTGTGATTTCTGATTTGATAGACGACATCTTTTATGCACGTATCATCTTAGATGTTGCAGGCAGGCATGTCGAGCTTGATTCCCGTCCCAGCGACGCCATCGCCCTTGCTGTCCGCGCAAAGACACCGATCCTGGTGGAGGAGAGCGTCCTGGAACGTGCTGGAGTAACCCCGGAAATCGAAGAGCAGACATCAGCGAAACCTGAGCAGCGAAGAGAGAGGGACTTACCATCAGACGCCGATAGCCTGAAGGCTTATCGCGACTTTATCAACAGTCTCGATGCCCTGGACGAGTTTGGCAAAGACTAGCCCTTGCCCTAACGTGAGTGCAACAGCGCTTTCAAGAAGCGTACCAGGATACGTGAAAGCAGCCCATACACGAGGATAGCTAGCAAGGTATAAAGCTCGACATCGGGATGAATTGGTAAGACGACCAGCTCAAAGAGCAGGCGCAAGGGGAGGACAAACACACCGCTGATCGTATAAATGGTGCTAACCCACAGGGTATCGGCAGGTACTCCAACAAATTTTAGCACGAAACGCACCAGCAACAGGAGCTGTACGATCACCAGGAAAAAACCGACCAGCAGCGGGAATGAGCTACGTTGAGGTTGAACCCGGCTGGCTCGATCAGAGTGAGCAGGCCCCACCGCATTCCCCGG
>WNGG01002673.1_pt1 | contig 20137 bp, 25 predicted proteins | sample 5400661 | NCBI WGS metagenome assembly WNGG01 (sample SAMN13153372, study PRJNA577476) | soil metagenome | isolation source: 100 cm soil or saprolite under Garry oak tree replicate 1 | place: USA:California | collected 2016-06-15
TTTATAGCCTTCCAGAGAGTCCGACCGGGTTTGGCCGGGCCGGCGCGCGCGACGAGCACGGGAACACTGGCGCGATTTAAAATGCTGCGAGTCAGATCGCCCATGATGTAGTGGCGAAGCAGTCCCCGCGCCTGTGATGTGCCGGTCACGATCAAATCGTAATCGCCCTCGCGCGCTTCTTCGAAGACTTGATCGATCACAATCCCGTGCCGAAGACGGACGTCGGCGGAAACACCGAGCCGTTCGAGTTCTCTTTTTTGCCGGCGCAGATTTGTCCCAAGCTCCGATTTCGATTCGAGTAGCTGATCGACATTTTCTTCCAGGCGCACCAAGTCGGCGTACATGGCGGGCGGCTCAGCCATGACGTGCAGCAACGTCACTGAAGCGTTGACGGCCGCAGCCAGCCTGCCAGTGAATTGCACTGCTTGCTCGATGAATTCTTTTCCGCCTGTGCAAACCAGAAAACGCTTCAATTGTTCGCGTTCACCAATGGCCACCAGCACTGGCGGCTGAATGGTTTTGATTACTTCGTAAGTTTTTTCCGAGCGCCAGTAATGCCCCGTCGGTCCAGTCCACCGCGCACCGATGACGACCAAATCGTAGCTGATCTTCGACGTTTGATCGGCAATCTGCCGCACCGGCTCGCCAGATTGTACGATGATATCCGGCGATATGCCCCGATCGTACAGCGATTGCGCCTGCTTCTGGAGCGCATCGCGAAGGGGGCGTTCGTCGTGCGACGTTTCCGCAATTCCGAGGAGTGTGGTCTGGGCCTGGAGTGGTCTGGCCAACGATCCTCCAAGCTGGATCGCCGTTTCAGCTGACGATGTTCCGTCGCTACAAATCAAAATTTTCATTGCTAGAGTTTGTGGCCGGTGATGAGCGTGTAAATCACGATGGCCGCGCCGATCAATGGCAACGGGACAAAGGCGAGACGGATTTTCGGCCCGGCAAAATATTGCGTCGCGACTACGCCAATCTGCGCGCCGATGACTGCACCGGTGTGCATGACCAGTGCTATGAGAATATCCACGTTGCCCTTGATCGCGTGCGTAAAGGTTCCGTAACTAGCCGAAATGACGATTTCGAACAGATCCGTTCCCACCGCCAGGTGCGTGGGAATCCCAAGCACATAAACCATCGACGGCATCCGAATGTAACCGGCGCCGCCCCCAAGAAAACCGCTGAAGACGCCACCAACAAAGGCGACCAGAAGAATGATCCAGAGTGAAATTTCCCGTATACCTGAAGTGGGTAGCGTGATCATCGGCCAAATTTTCATCCGTTGAATCTTTTGCGTAACAGGCCCAAATGCGGAGCGGTCTTTTTTTGACTCCGCTCCCTTAACCAGCCCGCGCGGTGATCGCCCTTTGCCTGATCGCAGCGTTTTTCGGCTCTCCCAGAGCATGAATGCCGCGATGCCAGAATAAACAACGATCGCGACATAGCTGACTACTGTATTTACGTTACCGGCGCGCTTAAGCGCCTGAATCAACTGCGCGCCGCATTCGGCGCCACCGATTGTTCCGAATGCCATGATCGATCCCAGTTTGAGATCGACATTGCCCAGCGCGCGGTGCTGTTTCGCCGCTACGATCGACTTGCCAACGATGTGCGCCAGGTCCGTTCCAACCGCGTAATTCCAGTCCACTCCCATCAAGCGCAGCGCGGGGCCGGCTAAGAAACTCCCGCCCACGCCAAAGAACCCACCCAAAATTCCAATGATAAAGCCGACAACGACCAGATAAATCGGGTTGATGTGCGCGTTGGAGATTGGAAAAAACATGAGTTATCTCGAGCGGCCGCGCAGGAAGCGAAACAAAAGCGTCGTCACCGCGTCTAGAACAACGGCCTGACCGGCGATGAGCAACAGGGCGACTCCCGCATAAATGTAGCGATGTTGCGTTTCGAGGTGATAAAGCCACTCGCCCAGGAGATTAAGAACCAAGAAGAAATAGCAAATGACCAGAACCGAATAGACCGCCAGTTCAATTGCAAAAACTCGCAGACTTTTGGCAGCTTGTTTCTTCATCGGGCAGAGATAGGTGGGGCGTTGAACCGTTAAATCGCTGAATCAGCAGAATGGTTGAACTGACTAGATGAATCGAGTGATAATGGGCTTTCGGCTTTGAGGTTTCAACGATTTAATGGGGCGAGGGCTTGTGACGGTTGCGCGCAGGCTCATCAGCGGCCAAATTGATTGCGTAAGGAGCGTTTCTTCCTAACGTTTCCCCCTCCACTTTTTAGGGAAAAACCATGGCCGATGCCGCAAACAAATACGCCGAAAACGTACCGGGCAAATTTTACGTCGATGATCAATGCATCGACTGCGATTTGTGCCGTGAAACGGCGCCCGCCAATTTCAAGCGGAACGATGACGGCGGCCATTCCTACGTTTATAAACAGCCAGAGACGCCTGAAGAAGAAGGACTTTGCAAAGAAGCGATGGAAGGCTGTCCGGTCGAAGCGATCGGCAATGATGGGGACGGGGCGTAGTACCGTCGCGCTAAGCATTGCAGGGTCGGACAGCAGTGCCGGCGCTGGTATTCAAGCCGACCTGAAAACGTTTTCTGCTCTCGGTATTTATGGATTGACCGCCGTGACGTGCGTCGTCGCGGAAATTCCCGGTAAAGTTTCGCGGATTGAACCGGTCAGCGCGCGGATTGTTCGCGAGCAAATCGAAGTGCTCGCTAAAAATTTCCAGATCGGCGCGATCAAGACCGGCCTGCTTTGCTCAGCGGAAATCATTTCTGCCGTGGCGAAGGCGATACGGGGCATGGACAGAAATTTCGCGTCACGGGTTCCAGTTGTGATCGATCCGGTCATTGTCGCCACGAGCGGCGATCCACTTCTCGAGCCGGCAGCCATCGAAGCTTACGAGAAGGAATTATTTCCGCTCGCCAGCTTGATTACGCCAAATCTCAATGAAGCGGAGCGATTGCTCGGAACGGAAATCAAAGACCGGCGATCGATGCATCGTGCCGGGAAAGAGCTGGAGAGAGAATATGGAACTGCAATCCTTCTCAAAGGTGGCCATCTGGCAGGCGACGCGGCTGCCGATCTTCTTTTCATCGATGGAAAAGTTGTCGAGTTCTCGGCGCCATTCGTCCGCGGCGTCGCAACGCACGGTACCGGCTGCACCTATTCAGCGGCGATTACGGCTGGTCTTGCGTCTGGCCTGGCGCTGGAAGAGGCGATCACGCAGGCCAAGAAGTTTGTGACTGAATCGATCGCGCAACATTTTCGATGGACGTCGCCTTCTGGCAAAAATCTCGACGCGCTCAGGCATCTTTAGTCCCGAATGCTTTCGGGGCCGTGGCGGTCTTCGCGGCCGCCAGGGTCATCCGGACGAGTCAGGATTACGGCTTTTCTCCCAACGTTTCATTTTCAGCGCTTCAAGCGCAGCCGCGGTCTCCGCCTGTTTTTTGCTGCGACCATCCCCCTGGCCAAGAACAATTCCCTCCCAAACAACCTGACAGGCAAACATCCTTTCATGTTCCGGCCCGCTTTGCGAAACCAATTCATACTCCGGACTATGAGGCGAAATGCTTTGCAACAACTCCTGAAGATCGCCTTTAGGATTAATGTCCACCGGCTTTTCCGCCAGTTCCTCGAGATCGGCGCGAGTCTGCGTCAAAATGAACTTTTTGGCCACTTCGAAGCCGCCGTCGAGATAAAGGGCGCCGATGAGCGCTTCGAATGCATCGGCCAATGTGGATGTTCGTTCCCGGCCACCACTGGCTTCTTCACCGCGCCCCATCAAAATGTAACGTCCGAGATCGAGCGTCGCGCCGTGCATCCTCAACGCTTCGCGAGAAACCAGCCGTGAACGCAATTTGGTCAGTTGTCCCTCGGCTTCGATTCGAAAATTGCTAAATAGATATTCGGTAATAACCAGCTGGAGAACGGCATCGCCGAGAAACTCCAGGCGCTGATAATCAAAATGATAACGTTGCGCCTCATGGCCTACGCTGGGGTGCGTGAGCGCTTCCGCCAGCAAAAGCGAATTGCGGAATTTGTAACCGATGCTTTCTTCGAGCGGTGTCACATCACTGTCATTTCTGAGCGAAGTCGAAGAATACTACAGTTCGCTCGCGGAAAACAAGACTCGGGAGTGACAGGCAAAGCTAATGGAAGACGCGATCGTCTACGAAGCAGTCGGCGCTACCGCTTTTGATAAACTTCCAGCGAGGTGATCACATCCAGGGCGCGTTGCAAGATCGGGTCGTGCTGCGGCGGCTTTTCCTGCGACCGCCCACGGCGCTGCTGCGCTGCTTCTGCCGCTTCCACCTCGGGATTGGTTCCGGCCAAGAGTGCCGCTTCGTTCATATGCGGCCGGCCCGCTTCGTAAACAAACGGGTTCATTCCTTTTTCACCGCTCAATTGAAAAATCTGCCGCTTGTCCGCCAGCGACATCTCAACAGGCAAGTCTGGCTTTACTCCCTCGGGGAATAATGAACGCCCTTCGGGCGAAATCAGTTCTGCTACGGCAAGGCGCAGGATTTTGCCGGTCGGCAATGGCAAATCCGAGTATTCGGCCGCGCGACCCGCAGTTGGTTGTCCGATGACTAGCGCTTTGTCGTAAAACCGCAGTGCAGCCGCGATTGCTTCGGCGGCACCGGCCGTGTCGCCATCGGTAAGCACCATCACCAGGCCGCGAAATGCCGGATCACGGTCAGAAGTGAATACGCGATCTTGGCGTCCAGATGGTTTTCGCAAGGTTAAGATCGCTTTCCCCTTCGGACAAAATCGCTTCGCAAATTCCACAGCCAACGCCAAATCATCCGTTGCCTGACTGGCGCGAAGATCGACGACGATCGCATTCACCTTTTTCCCGGCGAAAGCGTTGAGACTCTTGTCCAAGGCTTGAAGATTCGCGCTGTTCAATGACCCGACGCGCACGTAGCCGATGTGCCCTGCGATAATCTCGCTGTAAAAGGCGCTCGGCGCTGAGGCCGATGGGTTCTCCTTGCCGCGCAAAAGCATTACGCCGCGCGGCAGCCGCGCGAGCAGACCTTCAACGGTTGCCCGATTCAATTCTGTGTCGGCGATTGCGTCTGGATCCGTGAAATTACTTTTCAGCAGCGTGATGACCGCCTGTAGATCGGCTGGGCCTAACGAATTGACCAAATCTTCTGTAATCGGTGTGGCAGACGGCGAAGCCGCTGGCAGTGCAGGCGATTTCGACTCCGCCTGCGGCAACCTTCCCGATGGGGACAGTGCAGGCGAAGTAGGCGCCGGCGATTGCGCACCGAGATTCACAGCGAAGATGGAGATGGCGAACGTCGCCTGAAAAAATCGGGACATCACGGTAATTCGTCGATGTTAGCGGCAACAGCACTCAGAGCAATGTCGCGTCTGTAGTGACAATTCTCGAAATGGATTAGGGAGACGGCTTCGTATACGCGTGCCCGCGCGGTTCCGATGGTTGAGCCAAGCGCTGTGACTGCGAGGACGCGGCCTCCCGCAGTCTTAATTTCGCCGGCGTCGCGTTTCGTTCCGGCATGGAAAATTCGGACGTCTTCGAGCTTCACTGCGTCGTCGAGGCCTGAGATCGGTTTTCCAGTTTCGTATTTGCCCGGATAACCGGCGGACGTCAGCACGACTGTGACCGCAGCGCGCGTGTCCCATTCAATCGCGCACTGGTCGATTGTTCCATCAATCGTCGCTTCCAACAACGGCAGCAGATCTGATTTCATCCGGGGCAAAAGCGCCTGAGTCTCCGGGTCGCCGAAACGGCAATTGAACTCCAGCACACGCGCGCCATCGGTGGTGATAATCAAGCCAGGATAGAGAAGTCCGCGAAACTCGACTCGCTGTTGGAGGAGACCACGCAGGAGGGGCTGCATGATTTCCGCCTCGAACTGCGATTGCAATTTGCTGTTCCAATTGTTGGCAGGGCTGAACGCGCCCATCCCGCCCGTGTTCGGCCCCTGATCGCCGTCCAACGCGCGCTTGTGGTCGCGCGCTGAATCCAACAAAAGATAATTCGTTCCGTCCACGAGGGCGTGCAGCGAGCATTCCGTCCCGCGCAAAAATTCCTCAATCACGATGCGCCGGCCTGCGTCGCCGAAGCGGCGTTGATTCATCATCTCGTCAATTGTCGATTGTGCCATGGCGGCATCGGCGGCAATGGTTACGCCTTTGCCGAGCGCCAGGCCGTCCGCTTTGATGACCACGGGAAAGGTCGCTCGCTCGCAGTAACGAAGCGCCTCGCCGCTGTCTGAAAACGTTTTCGCTTCCGCGGTCGGAATTCTCTGGGCGCGCATCAGTTCTTTCGCGAAAATTTTGGACGACTCTATGCGGGCCGCCGATTTGCTCGGACCAAACGCGCGCAATTTTTCGGCTGCAAACAGATCGACAATTCCTGCGGCAAGCGGATCGTCTGGGCCAACCACTGTTAAATCGACACGATTTTCTTTCGCGAACCGAACGAGCGCGTCCAAATCACTCGCGGCAATCGCGACGTTCTGGGCGATTTCGGCAGTGCCCGCGTTTCCCGGCGCGCAGAAAATTCGCTCCGCATGCGGCGATTGCCGCAATTTCCATGCAAGAGCGTGTTCGCGTCCGCCGCTCCCAATGACCAAAATCTTCATCGACTGTGCATTTGCAGCGGGACTGTAGAGGCAGCCGTGTCGGCTGCAACACAGCGACCTCCGCAGGCGGCACGCCTGCCGCTACAATCGAAACGCATCACCGCGATTCAGCGGGCTGGATCGGCAACTCCAATTTCTCAGTGTGCCGAATGACCGTGAGGCTGGCTCTGACACCGATTTGTTCGCTGACCAAGACCTTGTGTAGGTCGTGCACGCTCCCAATGGGCTGCCTATTGAACGCCACAATCAGATCGCCCTCGCGCAAACCAGCGCGTTCGGCGGGACTGTCCTTCTCGACTGAAACGACGAGCACACCGGTTTCGAGCGGCAAATTATAGAATCGAACCACGCGCCGATGCAGCGGCACATTTTGACCGGCAACGCCAATATAGCTGCGCCGGATTCTTCCGTCGCGAATCAGCCAACCGGCGACGAGCCTGGCGGTGTTGCTCGCAATGGCAAAGCAGATGCCTTGCGCCGGGCGAATCATTGCCGTGTTCACGCCGATCACTTCCCCTGCGGAGTTGACGAGCGGTCCGCCGGAATTGCCCGGATTCAGTGCCGCGTCGGTCTGAATGATGTTGTCGATCAAACGACCGGATTGCGAATACATCGAGCGACCGAGCGCGCTGATCACGCCCGCGGTCACGCTTGCCTGGAAACCGAACGGGTTTCCAATCGCGATTGCCAGCTGGCCAACCCGCAAGTTTTCGGAATCGGCCAGGCGCACGTGAACCAACCGCGGCGCATCGATCCGGATCACTGCCAGATCGGTTTCTGGATCATCGCCAATGAGCTGTGCCGGGTAATCGCCTCCGCCCGAAAGATTCACGACGATGCGAGTTGCAGCGTGGACAACATGGCTGTTGGTCAAAATGAAACCGTCGGGTGTAATTACAAATCCCGAACCGTTCCCGGCGATGTCGCGGGGCTGATTTTTGGTCCGTTGTTGGACTTCGATGTTCACCACGGAAGGCGCGACGCGTTCAACCGCGCTCACCACCGCGCGCGAGTATTCGTCTAAGAGCGCTGGGTCAGATGCCCTTGTTGCCGTCTCATTACACAAAGGGCGTTCCGAGTTCGCTTCGTCAAACAAGAATTCGGGTCGCGCAGCCCGTTCGAAATTCGTCGTTGTCATATATGAAAATTTCGAGCTTACCAATCCACTCGTCAACTACAGGTCAATCCAATCTATACATACCATTTGGAATGTTGCACGCCGCTGGTGCTTGGATTAAAAGAAGGCATGGCTAAGACGGCTTCTCCTCCGTCGGTCCTGGAACCGCAATGCCCCTCACGATTTGTACTCGAGCGGATTGCCGACAAATGGACGGCGCTCGTTATTCAGATCCTGGCGCGCGGAACGATGCGTTATGCCGAACTGCAACGCGCGATTGGCGGGATTTCGCAAAAGATGCTCACCCAGACTTTGCGCAGCCTCGAGCGCGACGGGCTCGTGCAACGCAAAGTGCATCCAGTCGTGCCGCCGAAAGTGGAATACTCCCTCACGAGATTGGGTCGGACCTTGATTGAGCCGTTGCACGCGCTTTGCCGCTGGTCGGAAAAACACCTGGCTGAACTTCAGGCGAATCGCGCGCGGGCGAAGATCAGAGCTGTAGCCGCGGTCGCTGACCGGGGCTGACAATGCCTGTTGAGCGGCCGGGGTCAACGCCCTGGCTACAAGCTCTCAGGCAATCCAGTCACGCCACACAAGGAGATCGAAATAATCTGCCAACTGCCAGAAGAAACAGATTACCGAAAAGCCGTATCGTGCCGGCCATTCCTTAGCAGGTCCGCCCAGACGCGCTGCGCAGGTCTTCAGCTCCTTCTTGAAAAACTTGGCCAGATGCGAGCGCACCTGGCTCGTGAGCGGCAGCTTTTCCGTTCCGACCCAGCTGTTGTAATCCGCGCTCAGTTGGCCGCTTGGCTTGTCCGGATCGGCACCTAGGAAACGGAGGATGGAGCGTCGTAGTTCAGTCGGGTTTGTTTGCAGATCATCAAAGAAATAAACGCGAAACCGGTCTGGATGAACGTAGCGTTTCCAGCGCTTGAGGACCGCGGTCGGGTACGAGCGCAAACGCATCCCTCGGCGGAGCAAATTCCGATTGACTTCGTTAATATTGGTCACGTCGAAGGGCTCAATCTGCCGGTAATGCACTTCCATCGACAAGTGGGACCAGAATCTCTGCACTGGATCACGCGCAAGGAAGATCACTTTTAAGTTTGGGAAATATCGGACGATTTGGCGAATGAGTTTGCTGCTTAGCGTCGAATAATTTGGCGAAATGTCACCGGAGAGGAGCGATCCCTTGGGTTCGAACAGCCTGCCGTAGTTCTCGAGATCCACATACGGTTTGGCGCTGAGGCTGTTTAGGCTCTCCAAAAAGCGAAGATCGCGCTCGTCTTTGCAGCGCGGAGGAGGTGAGCGTTGAACCCTGCTCAGCTGATCAAAATAATGCAGTTCCTTTATAGGCGGCATCCAGAAGTCCGGATGGGAGTCGAGCTGCCGATAAAGCCATGTCGTTCCGCTTTTGTGCGCTCCGACGCACATGAAATCGGGCTGTGCAGGCCTCGTCAAAGGCCGCTTTTTTTCGCCATCGTCGCTGGCGCGCGCGTTAAATGGCAAAGCCCAATGCACCCTTCCATTATGCTCTGTCCCGTACCGAAAACGCAAGAATGCGAATTTGAACTTCTGACCCCATTGATGACAAGCGTGGCAACAGTACGATTCGCGCAATGTCGATGCCCAGGTGGCTCGAGCCGCTGACCGTCAGAATTGCTTTGCATGGCCGCCCAGTTTGGGTCTATCCTGAAACTTCGCTTATGGACGTGAGTGGCAGTATCCGTGCGATCCTGAATCAAAAAAGCGACGAGGTTTTCTCGATTTCGCCGGATGCAACAGTTTTCGAAGCCATTGAAATGATGGACGCGAAGAATGTCGGCGCGCTGTTGGTGATCAAGCAGGAGCGTTTGGTCGGCGTCATTTCCGAACGCGATTACACGCGCAAAGTAGTCCTGCGAGGCAAGCGCTCGCGCGAAGCAAAGGTTGCCGAGATCATGTCAACCAATGTGTTCACGACACATCCGCGTGAAGGCGTAGATGAATGTCTGCGTATCATGACGGACAAGCATATTCGACATCTGCCGGTGCTCGATGGCGACAAGGTTGTGGGCGTGATTTCCATCGGCGATCTGGTCAAGCACGTCATTTCCTGCCAGCAAGCCGCGATCGCCCATCTGGAAAGCTACATCCACGGCGGTTACTTGGGATGATTCTGTAGCGGCATCGTTGATGCCGGGCCGCGATCACCGATCGCGGCTACAACGTCCAAACTGTTTTCCCGCCTACAATCGTTCGCACGGCGCGGCCCTTGAGTTTCCAGCCGTCGAACGGCGAATTGCGCGAGGCCGATTGAAACTGATCAACTCTGACCGTCCACTCCAACTCCGGATCGATCAGCGTCACGTCAGCGTGCGCGCCAATCGATAGCGTGCCTGCGTTAATCTTCAACAAACGCGCCGGTTCGACGGTGTACATCGCGATCAACTGGGCCATGTCGATCTTGCGATGCTTATGCACGAGTAGGTCGAGAAATAGTCCAAGCTCCGTCTCCAACCCGATGATGCCGAAGGGCGCTGCATCGAATTCCACTTCCTTTTCGAAATCGGCATGGGGCGCGTGATCGGAACACAAGATCGATAATGTTCCGTCGGCGATTCCTTCCAGCAGCGCATTTACATCTGCCTGCGACCGCAGAGGCGGATTCATTTTGGAGTTCGTATCAAAATCTTGGATCGCTTCGTCGATTAACGCGATATGATGCGGGCAAACTTCGCCGCTGATTTTTACGCCTCGCGCACGCGCTTCACGAAGGAGTCGCACACTGCCAGCCGTCGTGAGGTGCTGGCAATGAATGTGATGATCGCAAAGTTCCGCGAGCAAAATGTTGCGCATGACCATCGCTTCTTCGCCGGCTGCGGGCCAGCCCGGTAGCCCGAGCAGTGTGCTCCAATAGCCTTCATGCACGACGCCGTTGCCAACCAGATTGTAATCCTGGCAATGATCAAGCACGGGCAGATCGACCATGCGGGCATACTCGACCGCACGCCGCATCACCTCGTGATTTTGAACACAATGACCGTCGTCAGTGATCGCCACAACGCCTGCCTGCGCGAGTGAACCGATCGGCGCGAGTTCTTTGCCGGCCAGATTTTTTGAAATCGCGCCGGTGGGTAAAACATTGACGCATGCGACCGCCGCGGCGCGATCTTTGATCCACGCGATGGTGCTGGGATTATCCGCCGTTGGCGAAGTGTTCGGCATACAAACAACCGTTGTAAATCCGCCGGCTGCAGCCGCGCGCGCGCCCGACTCGACCGTTTCCTTGTGACTGAATCCCGGCTCCCGCAGATGCACATGAATATCGATCAAGCCAGGCGCAACGATCAGATCTTTCGCGTCAATCTCTTCGACGTCTGACTTCTGATTTCTGACTTCCGGCTTCTGTGCTATTCGTCCGTCGGCGACGTAAAGATCAGCAATTTCATCGCGCTTGCTCGCGGGGTCGATTACTCGACCGTTGCGAATAATCATAGCGCTCATTGTGTTGAAATTCCTCCGCACAGATAAAGAACGGCCATCCGAACGGCGAGACCGTTGGTGACTTGATCGAGAATGACGCTTTGCACTCCGTCGGCGACGTCGCTGTCGATCTCGACGCCCCGGTTGATCGGGCCGGGATGCATGATCAGGCAATCCGGCTTCAAAAGTTTTGCGCGTTCCTTTGTGAGGCCAAATAAGCGGATGTATTCACCGAGCCCGGGAAAATATTCCCTGCGCTGACGTTCATGCTGAATCCGCAACAGATTTACGACATCAGCTTTCGGCAGCACGTCATCGATCTTGTATGAAACTTCGACCCCCAGTTTTTCAAACTCGCGCGGGACGAGAGTGCTCGGCCCGACCAGCGTCACGTGTGCGCCCAGCTTTAGCAGACCGAAAATGTTCGAGCGCGCGACGCGACTGAACAAAATATCGCCGATGATCGCAACGCGCAGCCCGGCGATTTTTCCCCTCCGCTCGCGGATCGTGTAAAGATCGAGAAGGGCCTGCGTTGGATGCTCGTGCGCGCCGTCGCCTGCATTGATCACGCTCGCCTTCAGCCGATTTGCGAGAAACTGTGGCGCGCCCGCGGAGCTGTGGCGCAGGACGAGAATATCGGCGTGTAATGCCTCCAGATTGCGCGCGGTGTCCTTGAGCGTTTCACCTTTGGTGAGGCTGGAAGTCGTTGCCGAGATATTGATCACGTCCGCGCTCAAGCGAAATGCAGCCAGCTCAAATGAGGTGCGTGTCCGTGTGCTCGGTTCGACAAAAAAGTTTACCAACGTTTTCCCGCGAAGGGCCGGCACCTTTTTGATCTCGCGAGTTCCGACTTGTTTGAACGCGTCGGCAGTCTCGAGAACGAAATTGATTTCGTCAGCCGATAATTCGCGCAGCCCGAGCAGATCTTTTCGTGTCCAGTGCGTGGTCATATTTCCCTTCCCAGCCATACTGCGTCGGCTTCGTTATCGGTTTCTTGCAGGCGCACCTGAATTTGCTCGCGCGTCGCGGTCGGCAAATTCTTGCCGACGTAATCGGGACGAATAGGCAGCTCGCGATGGCCCCGATCAATCAGCACCGCCAGTTGAATGCGGGCGGGGCGCCCGAATGAATTGATGGCGTCCATGGCCGCGCGAACGGTGCGGCCAGTATAAAGAACGTCATCGACAATGATGATGGTGCGTTCTTCCAGCGGTAGCGGAAGCTTCGACGCATGCACCCGCGGTAACTCTGGGCGCTTCCCAACATCATCCCGATGCATCGCCACGTCGATGACCCCGGTTTCGATGTCGATCTTTTCGATCTCGTGAATGAAGGCCGCGATGCGTCGCGCGATCTCCACGCCGCGTGAAGGAATTCCCGCAAGCACCACCTTTTCGAGCGGCGGATTTCGCTCAATGATTTCGTGCGCAATCCGGCGCAGCGCGCGACGGATTGCCTCCGCGTCCATGATGGGGACGGCGGCTTGTGGATTTTGTTTTGTTTGTTTCATGCGTTTCCTTCGCGACCTCGCAGGATCACGTTAAAGGAAAAAATTAGGAGGCGGACTTTTCGGTGCGCGCCTCCTTTCGTCGTCGGTCTCGCCAATTGGAGCGATGTTTCACGATCCAATCAAGCAAGGCCCTTTCAAAGCCGATGTCTTTGCCGGCTTTTTCGCTTTCAATCCACTTATGCTTCAAAATCTCTGCGCGCTCAGCAAGGAACTCCTTGTAGAGCGCTGAATCCTTAACGAATTGAGCTTGATCTTCTTCCGAAGACGGCATCGCCGGTTCTTCTTTCATAAAATTTGGGATAAGTCAACAAAATCGACGCATTGGAATTCGACGGGGCGGGCCACACCATTTATTTAACGCTTCTTTGCGCGACTGGTTGTGGACGCCTCACTACGCCAACGCCTTACGCAGATTTTCTGCGATCTTTTTAAACTCGGCTGTCACGGGTGATTGTCTATCTTCGCCCACGATGGGAATCCCGCGATCGCCTGCCTCGCGCGTGGCAATATCGATCGGAATCTGGCCAAGCAGCGGAACACGCAACCGTTTCGCTTCGCGTTCGCCGCCGCCGCTCCCAAAAATATCGTAGCGTTTGCCGTCGGATGGAGAGACGAAGTAACTCATGTTCTCAACGAGCCCGAGCACTTGAACATTCACCTTGTCGAACATGGTAGCCGCCTTTCGTGCATCGATGAGGGCAACTTCCTGGGGCGTGGTTACGATGATCGCCCCGGAAAGGGCGACTGTCTGCACAATGGTGAGTTGAATGTCGCCGGTGCCAGGCGGCAGATCGAGCACCAGATAATCTAGTTCGCCCCATTCGACCTGCCGCAAAAATTGTTGCGTGTATCGAGTAACCATCGGCCCGCGCAAAATCGCCGGCGAAGTATCGTCCAGCAGAAATCCCATCGACATGAGTCGCAAGCCGTATTGCTGGATCGGAACGATCTTATTTTCTTCCGTAGCCATCGGCCGCTCGCGCGTGCCGAACATCAGCGAAATGCTCGGGCCATAGATGTCGCAATCGCACAGACCGACGCGCGCGCCGGTTTGGTCTAACGCCACCGCAAGGTTGGCCGCGACAGTCGATTTGCCCACGCCGCCTTTGCCGCTGGCCACCGCAATTACGTGCCTGACTTCGGGAATCCGCGTTGTGCCCATGCCGGCGCCTGCGCCCCCGGGTGGTGCGTGGATATCGATCAAAACTTTCGCGCTGTGCATTCCTTCGATCCCGCGCAATGCGCGTTCCGCTTCATTCTTGATTGCCGCGGGAACGTTCGGATCGTTTGTTGCAAGCGCGAGTTGCACCTTGACCTCGCCATTGTTGATCTGGATCGACTTCACCAAGCCGAATGATACGATGTCGCGAGTGAAGCCTGGATACTTCACCGACTTCAACGCGGTCTTTACTTGCTCCTCAGAGATCGACACACTTGAACCTACGTGTGTCGCGCCAAAGGTAAACCGAACGCGGCTGTTATCGGTCCTGATAGTCTAGTTTGTAGCGAATCTGATAGTGGAGACTGGCGTGACGATGCACGTCACGATCAACGCGATGGCAACGGTAAAATAACCGGCTTCGCCTTCCCTCGACGGTACATGAAGCGCGGCCGCCAGAGCCGCGCCGAGAGCAAAGCCGAGAAATAGTCCGGCCCCGATCCCAATGATTCCTCCGAGGATCCCGAAGAGAATTGCGCTAATGGAGAGTTTCTTTGGCGCGAGTTGCACGGGAATGATCAGGGCGAGCTTGCCGGTGCGGGACTTTGGAGAAGATCGATCCGTTGATGCGTTTTTGCGATTTCGAAGACGAGTCCCGAATACTTCCACTGACCCAGTGACTTCCTTGCTGCCACGTAAATCGTCCCCTTTCCTTTTGGACCGGCGATGGGAATGGACAGATTGGCTTCTCCGGATGCGCCGTTAACGTTCGTGTTTCCGGAGACAAGAAATCCTTCAGTGACAGGCGAACCCACGGCCTCAATCACCGCAGGATGCGCCTTTGCTCGGGCCAAAGCATCTTTGTAAACCTCGGTCGATTTTACTGCGCTGAATACGATCAAGACCACCGAACCAACAAAAACGACGAACAACACCGCCATACTGAAGCAGCCAAGGGGAACGAACCATTTCCAGTTTCGCTTCCACCAGTTGGCTTTTGGCGTCGGAGGAACTGGTGGCGGTGTCTGCTCCACGGAGTCTTTGTACGTCGAACGCAAAGTTCTTGGCAACCAATCTCTTCGCTGCAATCTGCGCTTGACGGATCACGTTGCCGCGAGGCAGGATGGCCACCATGAAACTACAACACTCTGTCAAAATCATTTTCGCAGGCGCCTTGATCGCGCTGATGAGTGCCTGCGCGACCATGACACCGTCCGGTCCAGCCGCGCTCGCTGGCACATGGACCAACTCGCTCGGCACTGTCTGGACAATCAATGCCGACGGTACATTTCACGTCATGGCTACTCACCCAAAGGCAGAGATCTGGGGCACCTATACTGTCGCAGGCGATACCATCACAGCTCAAGAGACCCGCCGGTCCGGAGCGATCCCCAAAGCTTGCAGAGGTCCTGGCGTTTATAAGTTCAGCCGCCCGGACCAAAACAGTTTGTCCTTTGTGTTAGTCAGTGACGTTTGCAAGCCGCGGATTCGAAACGTGACGCAGCCGTGGCATCGGAAGTAATCCGGGACCCGGAAAGCATTAGAATGCCGCGTAGCGGGCGCTCCCCAGAATCGCGCCGGGATTGAGGTCAACTAGCGAAAGCTTTCGGAGTCAATCGCCACTGCCAATTAGCCTCAGATAATTGTTTTCCAGTCGTCGCGCCTGCGCTTGCAGGTCGAAATTTTTCCGAACGACCTCAGCGCCGCTGCGCGCGATCCGCAAAAGGAAGGCCGGATCTTCCGTTCCATCGAGGAACGCCCGCGTTAACGCTTCGTGATCGCGCTCCGGCACGAGCACGCCGCTCACGCCATTTTCGATTGCTTCGGGAATCCCGCCATGCCGGGTGGCGAAGACTGGCAAGCCGCTGGCCATCGCCTCGAGCATCGAATTTGGGATGCCTTCCTGATTTCCATCATGACCCGTTTGGCTCGGATGCAGGAAAATGTGCGACCGATAATAGATGTCGCGCAATTGCTCCTGCGAAATGAAACCCGTGAATGAAACGCGCGCCTCAACGTTGAGTTCGCGCGCCAGTTGCTGAAGTTCGCCGAGCATAGCTCCTTCTCCGGCAATCGTCAGTGTCGCATTTGGATATTTTCCCAGGAAAACTGCGAAAGCGCGAAGAGTAACCGGCAGACCTTTCTTCTCAATCAACCGCCCAGCCTGCACGAGTCGCCATTCGCCGCTTTTCGGCCAGCTTCGTTCGCGGAAAGGAAATTCCTCCAGCGGAATTCCGGTGCGCTGGATTTCAATCTTTTCCGGGTCGCAGCCAAGATCGGCAACTGCGCGCCGCAGCGATTGGGAGCGAACTAAAACCAGCTTCATTGCTTCGAGCATCTGCCGCGTGGCCTCGCGATAGGCCGGCTTGTTCATGTCCACCGTGACATCCGCGCCGTGAAAGGAAACGATCGAAGGGTTTTTCCACGCGCGAATCAGCGGCAGGAGATGCACGGCGATTTGGCCGAAGTAAATGTGCAAAAGGCGAGCCTCGCTCTTGCTTAAGACGCCCAGTAGCGCGCGCAGTTCAGAATCCGAGATCTGCCACGGCATATCGCGCAGTTGCCTGAACCAGAAGCGCCGCAGGAAATGCGTCGCCGGCTTGGGAACAACTTGGACGGGCTCAAATGGGTAGCGCTCGGTTTGCTCGCGTTTCTGCGCAATCACCACCGGAACGCACCGTTTCAGCGCGGTGATCTGCCGGTAGATATGCAACATCTCCGGTTTCAGAAACGTCGCGCAATAACAGGCGACAGTCGGCCGTGACTCGGTAGTCGTGTTCAATGCCGAAGGTTAGACGTTCAACGTTCAACGTCCAACGCCGAAAGGAGCAGACCATCGGACGCGGGGAGGGTGAGGGCTTATTCAGATGCGAATGGCGCCTACGTGCTCGAACCCCCTCACCTTATTCCTCTCCCCTTGCCCAGAGGAGAGGTAAAGTCAGCTAGCCTTGGTGTAACTCAGGTGGAAAACTGCGCGCGCACTTCCGTTGGCACGCGCGTCGGCCGGCCGCTTTGCGTATTGATCGGACACCACAGGGTCCGGGCCGTTGACAAGAGCTGGTCATCGCCGTCCCGCCGGATTTCCGTGAACCGTTCGAATGTGAGCCGAGTCGCTTTGCCGACCCACGTGCGCAACACGATTTGGTCACCGAGGGCGGCGGGAGTTTTGTAGTCGATCTCGTGCCGCAGAACGACCCAGCCGATCCTCTCCTGCGCTTCCTGGCTGGCTCTGGCTCGCCAGTGCGCAGTGGCAACTTCCTGCACCCACCGCAGGTAAACGGTGTTGTTCACGTGATTTTGCTCGTCGATGTCATTCGGCAGAACTGAAACCGTCATTTCGAAAGGCGCGGAGGACATTGGCGGATTAAGTGAATTAGAAGGCGAAGCTCCGGAACCTAAAAGAGAGAGAGGATCAGCTAATGTGGAACCGCCGCATTAATTCTTGCCGCGCTTCCATGGCGAGGTCCGGTCGCATCCGACTGAGCAATTTTTCACGGCGCTCGGGATCCATAGCCGCCAGTTCTCGCACCAGTTTGTCGCGCGTTTTCCATTTCGCATACTTGCTCCAGCCGATGCCGACCGCGAGAAGCGCAGAGATGATCCAAATGGTAATGTCTGTCGCACTCACCGAAAGCATAAAGAAGCGAAAAGGTTAACGACGACTCAGCAAAAATCACTCTTCCTTTTTCGGGATAGTTACAAGCCAAGAGCTGCAAAAAGCGGCTATAATTTGACGTTCCCGACACGGGTAGGAGATTTTCTCGTGCGCGTCCACCGAGGAACTTTCGCAGTTCTGAGTACCGGTATTGTGTTGGCTAATGCACCCTTAGCACGCGCCCAAGAGGCGACTTCGGCAAATCTTCCGGAGCAATTCGAGACTCGCGAGGCGATGCCGGCACCGAGACCGAAAAAGAAAAAGACGACACCGGGCATGAAAATTGCAGCCGGGGCATCGAGTCAAAAGCCAGCGCCTGCGAACGAGCAGACGACGCCACCTCCAGCAGAACCGGTGACACCGCCCATGCCGGTAGAAAAGAAACCTCGTGTAAAAAAACGGGCGACCCCGGCCGCGCAACCGGAGGCGGCCAGCTCCCCGGCTGTCACTTCGTTGTCGTTACCGGCTGCCCAAGCCATGGCAGTGAGCGCTCCTTTGCCCGAATATCCATACCAAGCAAAGCGCGCCAATATCACCGGAAGCGGTGTTTGCGTCATGACTGTCGATACTGCGAGCGGCAAAGTCACCGATGCGATGATGGCACAAAGCACCGGTGATGGGATCCTCGATAAAGTTACCATCAACACGTTTCGAAGGTGGCGGTTCAAACCCGGAACCGTGTCGCAGATCCGAGTGCCGGTCGACTATGAATGAAATCATCTTAGTTCCTTTGATAATCAGTCGTCGGACTTGCGACCACGGTCGTATCCTGTGAACACGAAGAATGTACGCCGTTGAGCTCGATCGATCGAAACGCCTCCTGGTGATCGGCGCCTCGCAGCGAGTTACGGCCGAGCAAGCAAAGCTGGCTGCGCAACGCGTACGGGAGCTCTTGCAGGATGTTGCGCCGGGGTTCCGTGTTCTGGCGGATTTCCGGTGGCTGGACTCAATGGATTCAGCCGCGGCGCCTCACGTTGCCAAGATCATGGATGCGCTTACGGAAAAAGGCCTCGCCTCCGTGACGCGAGTGATGCCCGATCCGCACAAGGACATAGGTCTCAACATTCTCTCGCAATTTCATTACGGACCCGAGATCCAAATCGCGACGTTCCAGACGCTGGCTGATGCGCTCCAAAGTATGGCAGGGAGTGTTGATTCTCCCTCGACCTAGCAGCGCACGCCCGCGGCTTTGTTTCCTTGTGGAAGGCAGAAGTTGGGAGGTTGTTGTTTAGTGCTTGCTATTTTGCGGGCGACCGAACATTCTGCGACCCTCGAACTTAACTGTAACTATGAAAAAATCTGTTTTAACGTTCATCACCGTTCTGATCGGCGCAGCGTTTATGATTTCCTGCACACAACAGGGAACTACTGCGACTTCAACTACGGGAGCGGCCACTGCCAAGGTCTCGCCCACTCCGTCGCCGGCAAAGAAGAAGAGGACCGCGGCTAAGAAGAAGGCCGCTGGGGCCGAGGAGTCTCCCTCGCCTTCAGAAGGATCTTCTCCGGCGCCGACGCCGTAAAGGGACCTTCAAAGGTCTGATTTTGGAATTGCGTGCTCAACTGATGGACGCACCAGTTGAGTGTGCGCGGCGTGAGATCAAGAGCGCGCTTGGCTCGCGAAAGCCTTTCGGAGTTGAGCGCCGTGGTTGCCTGCGCTAGGGTCTGCGCGGGATGCTTGAGACCATTCTGGGATGCCTCAAATGGGGTGCGGTCGGTTTTGTCGTGGCTTTTGCGCTGATGAAACTATTCGAGGCCAGCCATATTCACGACGATATTCCAAAGCCTGCTTTCAAAATACGGCAGACGAAACGCGCGACCTACGTGCTATCCACATTCGCAGCGATGCTTTCAGCTTTGGTCTGGTTGCTGGTGCAGAAGTTGGGCTGAGCTGACGTTAAATGGTTGAAGCGTTAAATCGTTGAGGCGGTGAGTTGGGGTGCCTCACCCCATATAGAAGCCGCCGTTCACGTTCAAGACCTGCCCGGTGATATATGACGCCATTGGCGAGGCGAGGAAGAGCGCGGCGTTAACAATTTCACTTACGTCACCAAGGCGGCCAAGCGGAATTTGTTTGATGAAATTTTGCGCCACTTCTTCCGGCATGCCTTTGCTCATCCCAACATCGATGAATCCGGGCGCAATCGCGTTCACAGTGATGTTCTGGCGCGCAAACTCGCGGGCCGAAACCTTGGTCAGCGCAATGATGCCCGCTTTGCTCGAGGAGTAATTCGCTTGTCCGAAGAAGCCCATCTGTCCGCTGACGGACGACATGTTGATGATCCGGCCGCCGTTGCGCAGGATCGCGGCGGCTTTTTGCGTGACGAGGAATGCGCCGGTGAGATTGACGCGAATGACCCGCTCGAAATCGTCCACCGACATTTTCTTGATGGTGCGATCACCGATGATGCCGGAATTGTTCACGAGAATGTCGAAGCCGCCATGTCGGTCTTGTATCTGCTTCATCATGGCCTCGACCTGCGCCGGCTGCGTTACGTCGCACTCAATCACCAGCGGCTCATTCAATTCATTCGCCACATTCATCGCATCGGTCTTGTTTTGTCCCTGCGCATCGGCAACGTAATTCACCACGCATTGCCCGCCGTGCCTCTCAAACGCCTTGATCATCTCCGCGCCA
>WNGG01019634.1_pt1 | contig 20132 bp, 23 predicted proteins | sample 5400661 | NCBI WGS metagenome assembly WNGG01 (sample SAMN13153372, study PRJNA577476) | soil metagenome | isolation source: 100 cm soil or saprolite under Garry oak tree replicate 1 | place: USA:California | collected 2016-06-15
GAGCAGCATCATCTCCGGGTCGAGGGCCAGCGTCGTCGCGATCTCCAGCGCGCGCTTGCGGCCGTAGGGCAGCTCGCCCGCGGTCGCCCGCGCGAACTCGGCGAGGCCGACCGCCGAGATCAGCTCGAGCGCCCGCTCGTTGAGCGCATCGAGGACGCGGGCCGAGCGCCAGAAGTCGAAGGAGCGGCCCCGCGCGCGCTGCAGCGCGATCCGCACGTTCTCCAGCACCGTGAGGTGCGGGAACACCGCGGAGATCTGGAAGGAGCGCGCGAGGCCCAGGCGCGCGATGTCCGCGGGGCGGCTGCCGGTGATGTCGCGCCCCTTGAAGGTGATGCGCCCCCGGGTCGGCGCGATGAAGTGCGTCAGGAGGTTGAAGCAGGTCGTCTTCCCCGCGCCGTTGGGGCCGATCAGCGCGTGGATCGTCCCGCGGCGGATCGTCAGGTCGACGTCGTTGACGGCGACGAAGCCGCGGAACTCCTTCCGGAGCCCGCGCGTCGCCAGGATGACGTCGTCGGCCATCAGCGCGGGCGGGGGTGGTACACGGCCTCGCGCTTCTCCTGCCAGGCGCGGTTCGCCTCCGCCGTCTCCCACGACGCCATGCACTCGTTCTGCGTCTGCACCACGTCCTCGATCAACGCGCGCGGATCCCTGTGGAAGGACTCGTGGAGCAGCCGCTTGGTCGCCGCGTTCGCGGTCGGCGACGCCGTGCGGAGCTTGTCGATGAGCCGCGCGACGGTCGCGTCCACCTCGGAGGGCGCGCAGACCCACGTCACGAGACCGATCGCCCGCGCCTCCACGGGCGGGATGTCGTCGTTCAGCAGGGCGAGCTCGTTGGCGCGGCCGAGCCCGACGACGCGCGCGAGGCGCAGCACCGCCCCGTCCGGAATGATCCCGTGCCGGCTGGCGCCGAGCCCGATGACGGCGTCGGTCGTCGCGACGCGCAGGTCGCAGGCGAGGGCCAGCTGGAGCCCGCCGCCGATCGAGTAGCCGTGGAGCACAGCCGCCGACACCTTCGGCATGTCCTCGAGGCGGTTCAGGGCGCGGATCCAGTGACGGTAGAAGGGCTCGCCGATCGTGCCCGCCGCGAGCGCGGTGCGGTCCATTCCCGAGCAGAAGGCGCGCCCGCCGCCGCGAACGATCACGACGGTCACGTTCGGGTCCGTCGCGGCCTGCTCGGCGTGGTCGGCGAGCGCCGCGACCAGCCCGGTGTCGAGCGCGTTCAGCACCGCGGGACGGTTCAGGGTGATCCACGCGACGCCGTCGCGCGCGGCGTACGTGACCGGCGCCCCGCTCTCGGTGTACGATCGCACGGGGCAACACTACCACAGCGCCCGCATCGCGGAGCCTGACCGGAGGCCGGAATGACCGCACTGAGTCGTCGTCGGTTCCTCGTCGCGTCCGCCGCCGTCGTCGCCGCGGGGCTCGCGCCGAGATCGGCCCGCGCGCAGGCCGTGAAGATCGGCACCGCCGTCCTCGGCGACTACTCCATGGCCGCGCCCGTGATCATCGCGCAGGAGAAGGGCTTCTTCAAAGCCGAGGGGCTCAACGCCGAGTTCATCCCGTTCCGCGGCGGGCCGGACCTCCTCAAGGCCGTCGTCGCGGGCGAGGTCCTCGTCGGCGTCTCGGGCTCGACGGACATCTTCGTGTTTCGTGAGGCGGGCGCGGCGGTCAAGCTGGTCGCGACGCACACCGAGGGCAACCACTTCACGCTCAACGTCGCGACGGACGTGAAGGGGCTCGCCGACCTCAAGGGCAAGGCGATCGGTGTCACCCGGGTGGGCGCCACGACCTGGGTCTTCGCGCGGATGGTGGCCAGGAAGGAAGGCTGGGACCCGGAGCGCGACGTCAAGATCGTCGGCCTGGGCGGTCTCGACGCCCAGCTCGCCGCGCTCGCGCGCAAGGAGATCGCCGCGTACGTCTGGGGCGACGGGGGCGCGGTGACCGAGCTCGGCGGCAAGTCGCGCGTGCTGATGCGTCTGGACGCGGTCACGCCGAAGTGGATCAGCCAGATCCAGTACGCCTCCGAGGACGGCATCAGGAAGAGCCCCGACGCGATCCGCAAGGCGATGCACGCGATGTTCCGCGCGCTCCGGCTGATGCGCGAGAACCCGAGGGAGGCCGCCGACCTCTGCGCCAAGACGCTCGGCTGGAGCCCCGAGGCGGTGCTCGCCGCGCACAAGATCTCGGGGCCGCTCCTTCCCGTGGACGGTACGCCGAACATGGAGGCGCTCGCCGCGATGCAGGAGACGCTCCTCGAGTACGGCCTGATCAAGAAGAAGCTGCCCCTCGACGAGCACGTCTCGCGGGAGTTCGTGCCGGTTCGAGTGTGAGACCCCTCGTGCTGGCGGCCGTCCTGGCGCTGCTCTCCGCGGCGGACGCCGACGCGCAGGTCTTCATCGCGTCGAAGCCGAATCCGGAGTTCACGATCGGTCCGCTCTTCGTGCGCGCCAGCGTGACACCGGCGCTCGGCCCGATCCCGGTGGACGTGCTCTGGAGCCTCGTCGTGCCGCCGACGCGCAGCCCCGCCGCGGTCGAACAGGATCTCTACCTGCTCTGGCCGAGCGAGGTGGTTCCGGACAAGGGGGCGGGCGCGCCCGACCCCGCGCTGACGGCCTACGTGACCCAGCGGGGCTATACGGTCGTCGGAGAGGGGCGCGCCCGGCTCTTCGCCCAGGCGCTCTACCAGATGGACGCGAACGTGCCGCCCGAGCCGTTGCCGGGCGGCGCTCCCTTCGTCACCGTCGTGCGCGAGTCGGGCCCGCTCGGACTCACCTCGCCCGCCACGTGGATCCGGGGAATCCGCGGATGGTCAACCGCGCGTGGCTCATGCAGGTCAGCCTCGTCACGCGCGGGCTCGTGAAGCCCAAGCCGGCCACGTGGACGGAGCAGACGCTCTGGGGCGAGCGCCATCGGTTCGCGCTCAGCTTCAACGAGGTGCGGCAGCGCGTCGTATTCCCGCTCTACGTCGAGCACCGTAACCGCGTCGTGCGCCTCGCCGACGATCCGGCGCAGCTCATCGTCAACTTCACGGACCTGGACCACCTCAAGATCGACGAGCTCGCGCCGTCCACCGCGCGCCGCCAGGTGAGCGAGACGCTCGAGTCCACGGAGACCGTGACGCTCTTCCTCGACACGACGGACGCGATCGTGCCGCAGACGCTGAGCGTGCAGTTCGGCTACTTCTCGGGGCTGCAGCAATGGGCGCCCATCCTGATCCCGACGCTCTTCTTCGTCCTGGGCAACGTCGTGGGCGTCGTGATTCGCGTCGTGACCGAGCGGTTCAGCAAGCGCTGGATCGGCCGCCTCCACGTCGGGCCGGCGCGGAGGGACGCGCCCGTGCGCGAGTCCGGCGTCGTCCTCTCGCGTGAGACCCTCGGGCAGATCGTCCCCGGCCAGACGACGTACGACGAGGTGGTGCGCGTCTGTGGTCCGGAGGTGGACGAGCACGAGAGCCTCGGGGCGCCGGGTCGGCGGACGCTCGTCTACCAGGGCGAGCGCGTCGTTCCGCAGCGGCGACGGATCTTCGGCTGGCTCGCGACCGTCAGCTACTGGGCCATCGCGCGCGCGTGCGTCGCTCGCGCCTCACGAGCCCCGATGCGGCCCGGTGACTACGCCTTCTTCCTCCTGACCGTCCCCGTGTCGGCATTCCTGTGGCTGCTCGCGTTCGTGGCCTCCGGCGCGGGACACGGGACGTACGTCCTCTATGTGCTCTTCTACGCGCCGCTCGCGCTCGCGTCGTACGCCACCGCGCTGGTGACGGGGCCGCTGCTCCATCTCGCCTATGCCGTCTGCCTCGACCGCGTCGGGACCGGCCCCAACGGCCGCGCGTGGCTCCTGGGGCTGGGGGCGTTCCACTACGCGTGCGTCCTGGCGCTGGCGTTCACGCCCGATCCGGTCTACGGCCACGCCCTCGACACCGACTTCTGGCGGTTCTGGTCGGGCCACGGCGGCTGGATCGTCGGCGGAGCCGCGGTCTTCCTCATCTGGCAGGCCATTCTCGCGCGCGGCATCTGGCGGCCACGGTGACGATGGGGGGCCCCGACATGGCCCCCCATCTGCCTCAATCCCGCCAGTGGGAGAGCCGCTCGCTGAGGTGATCGAGGCCGAGAACCGCCGCGATAGAGGCGGCGGAGACGAGGGCGGTGGCCGCGAAGAGCTCGGCGGCGCGGAAGCCGTTGGCGAGCGAGCCGAGCACGTGCCCCATTCCGCGCACGCCCGCGAACATCTCCACGACGAGCACGCCGAGCAGGCAGAAGACGACGCCGAGCCGCATGCCCGCGACGACCGTCGGCACGATCGCCGGCAGCAGCACCTTCCAGTAGAGCTGCCACGTCGAGGCGCCGTAGGCGCGGGCGACCTTCACCAGGTGCTCGTCGACGTCGCGAACCCCCCCGGCGACGAGGACCAGGATCGGAAAGAGGCCGTGGATCGTGCCGTACACGATGGCCGGCGCGGTTCCGAATCCCAGCAGGAGGACGATCCACGGCAGGATCAGGATCTTGGGCATGCCGTAGAGCGCGGTCACGAACGGGCTCAGGACCTGACGCAGGGCACGCACGGAGCCGATGGCGATCCCCAGCGGGACGCCGACGGCGACCGAGAGCGCGTACGCCACCGCCGTCTTGGCGAGCGTCTCGCCCAGCCCCGACAGCGCCGCGCCGCCGACCTCGCGCAGGGCGCCCGCGACGGCGCTCGGCGCGGGCACGAAGAGCGGGTCCACCCAGCCCGCGCGCGACGCGCCCTCCCAGACGGAGAGCAGCACGAGCCCGCTCGCCGCCTGGATCCACCGCGCGCGCGCGGTCTCCGCGGTCATTCGGTCCACCGGCGGGCCCGGCGCTCGACGAGGACCGCGAGCGCGTCGGAGCCGACGATCAGGACGAGCGTGACGAGCACGAGCGCGACGTAATCGGCGGTGCGGAAGAGGCCGTAGGCGTGGTTGATGAGGGCGCCCATCCCCGCCTTGGAGCCCAGGATCTCGCCGACGATGACGCCGATGACCGCGAGCGCGAGCCCGGTCCGCAGCCCGCCGACCAGCGTGAAGAGCATCGACGGCACCATGACGCGCGTGAACACGAACGCCGGCCGCGCGCCGAAGGCGCGCGCGACGGCGAGGACGTGCGGGTTCACCTGACGGACGCCCGCCAGGACGGCGAGCGCGATCGGAAAGAAGCCCAGGAGAAAGCCGAAGGCGATCTTCGACGCGGCGTCGAGGCCGAAGAAGAGCATCAACGACGGGTACCAGACGACGGCGGGCACCGCGTAGAGGGCCGCGAGGAGCGGGCCGTAGGCGCGACCGACGAGCCGGTTGAGGCCGAGCGCGGCGCCGCAGGCGAGGCCGGCGGTGAGGGCGAGCGCGTACGCCGTCAGGATCTCGCGCAGGGTCAGCGCCATGTCGGCGAGCAGGTCGGGATAGGACTGGAGCGTCAGCAGTCGGCCGAGCGCCGGCAGCGCGGCCGACGGTGGCACGTAGAGTAGCGGATTCGCGCCGCGCGCGACGGCCTCCCAGAGGCCGAGCGCGGCGATCAAGATCGCGGAGCGGGCCAACCAGATCCTCATTGCAGCGCGCGGAGGGACTCGTCGCGGATCTCGCTCCAGAGCTTCGCGCGCAGCGCGACGAGCTCCGCGGACTCCATGAGGCGGGGGTGGGCCATCGGCAGGTCGAGCACGCATTTCACCCGGCCGGGCCGGGCCGTCATCACGACGACGCGCGTCGAGAGCGCCAGAGCCTCGCCGAGGCTGTGGGTCACGAAGACGATCGTCTTGCGCGTGCGCCGCCAGATCTCGAGGAGCCACTCGCCCATCAGGACGCGCGTCTGCTCGTCGAGCGCGCCGAACGGCTCGTCCATCAGGACGATCGGCGTGTCGATCGCGAGCGCGCGGCCGATCGCGACCCGCTGGCGCATGCCGCCCGACAGCTCGCGCGGATACTTGCGCGCGAACTCGGCGAGACCCAGCGGGCCGAGGAGGCCGGTCGCAACGGCGCGACGCCGCTCGCGCGCGACGCCCTGCACCTCGAGCCCGAACTCCACGTTCTCGAGCGCGGTGCGCCACGGGAAGAGGCCGGGATCCTGGAAGACCGTCGCGACGCGCCGGGGATCGGGGTTCGTCACGGGCCGTCCGTCCACGAGCACGCGGCCGCCGTCGGGGGTGACGAGCCCCGCGAGCATACCGAGGAGAGTGGATTTGCCGCAGCCGGACGGGCCGAGCAGCGTGCAGAACTCTCCGGCGGAGACGGCGAGCGTGACGTTGTGGACCGCGTCCACGGGACCCGACGAGGTGACGTAGCGCTTGGAGACCCCGTCGACGACGATCAGGTCATCGCTCACGAGAGCTGGAGGATCTCGCGCGCGATGACCATCCGCTGGATCTCCGACGTCCCTTCACCGATCTCGGTGAGCTTCGCGTCGCGGAAGATCCGTTCGACGGGGAACTCGGTGATGTAACCGGCGCCCCCGTGGACCTGCACCGCCTTGGTCGCCGCCCGCATCGCCGCCTCCGACGCGAAGACCTTCGCCATCGCGGCGGCGTGCATCGCCGGCCGACCCTGATCCTTGAGCCACGCAGCGCGCAGCGTGAGCAGCCGGGCCACCTCGACCTCGGTCGCGAGGTCCGCAATCATGCCCTGCAGCCCGTTGAACTCCGCGAGCGTCTTGCCGAAGGCGGTGCGCTGCCGCATGTACTTCACGGCCTGGTCGATGGCGGCTTGGGCGATGCCGACCGCCATCGCCGCCATCGCGATGCGCCCGCCCTCGAGCACCTGGAGGCACTGGACGAAACCCATCCCGCGCTTGCCGACGAGGCTCCCGGCGTCGACGCGAGCGTCCTCCAGGATCAGCTCGGCCGTGTCCGAGGCGTGCAGGCCGAGCTTCCGGTACGGCCGCCCGGCGCTGAAGCCGGGCGTGCCCTTCTCCAGCACGAAGGCGCTGATGCCCCGGGCCTTCTTCTCGGGATCCGTGCGCGCCATGACGACGGCGATACCGGCGACCGACGCGTTGGTGATGAAGGCCTTGCTGCCGTTGAGCACCCACCCGCCGTCCCGCTCCTCGGCGCGCGTCCGCAGGGCGGCGGCGTCGGAGCCCGAGCCGGGCTCGGTGAGCCCCCACGCGCCCAGCGTCTCGCCGGACGCGAGGCGGGGCAGGAGCGTTCGCTTCTGCGCCTCGGAGGCGAAGAGCGCCAGGTGGTTGGCGCAGAGCGAATTGTGCGCCCACATCGTGATGCCGACCGACGCGTCGCCGCGACAGAGCTGCTCGACGACGAGCGCGTAGGAGACATAGTCGAGCCCCGCTCCGCCGTATTCCTCCGGGACCAGGACGCCGAGGAAGCCGAGCGGGCCGAGCCTGGCCACGATCTCGCGGGGGAACTCGTGCCGCTCGTCGTAGGGGGCGATCTTGTCACCGAGCTCCGCCTCGGCGAAGTCGCGGGCCGCCGCACGGATGTCCCGCTGCTCGGGCGTGAGCTCGAAGTCCACCGGACCTCAGACCGCGGCGCGGATGTGCTCGCGGACGAAGCCGATGATGTCCTGCGTCGAGGTGCCCGGCGTGAACAGCTCCTTGACGCCCATGGCCTTCAGCGCCGCGACGTCCTCGGGCGGAATGATGCCGCCGCCGAACACCGCGACATCGTCGGCGCCCTTCTCCTTGAGCAACTCGAGCACGCGCTTGAAAAGGTAGTTGTGCGCACCGGAGAGCACGGAGAGGCCGATCGCGTCGGCGTCCTCCTGGATCGCCGTGGCCACGATCTGCTCGGGGGTCTGGTGGAGGCCCGTGTAGATCACCTCGAAGCCGGCGTCCCGGAGGGCGCGCGCGACGATCTTCGCGCCGCGGTCGTGGCCGTCGAGACCCGGCTTGGCGACGACCACGCGCACGCTGCGTTCCGGGCTCACCGCGACGTCCCGAGCGCGGCGCGGAGCTTCTCGCCGGTCTGCGCGATCTGGATCTTGTCGCCCGGCACGAGCGTCCAGTCGAAGCCCTTCCCGTCGTCCTTCCAGCGCGGGATCAGGTGCAGATGGAAATGCGGCACCGACTGGAACGCCGCCGGCCCGTTGGCCTGCAGCACGTTGAGCCCGTCGGGTACCAACGCCTCGCGGATCGCCGTCGCGACGCGCTTGGTCGCCCGCATGGCGGCCGAGAGGTCGTCCCCATCCGACTCCCAGATCGTCGCGCCGTGCTTCTTCGTGATCACGAGACAGTGGCCCGCGTTGAGCGGGTTGATGTCCATGATGCAGAAGGCGCGGTCGTCCTCGTAGATCTTGAGCGACGGGATCTGCCCGTCGCGGATCTTGCAGAAGACGCAGTCGGCCACGCTCACACCTCGAGCGTCCAGCGATGGGTGTCGGGCCCGGTGCCGTACTGGATCCCGACGATCGTGTCGTAGAGCTTCTGGGTCAGCTCGCCGATCTTGCCGCCGTTGATCACGATCCGCTCGCCCATGTACGCGAGCTCGCCCACCGGCGAGATCACGGCGGCGGTCCCGGTCCCCCAGACCTCCTTGAGCGTGCCCTGGTGGGCGGCCTCCCGCACCTCGTCGATCGACACCGGCCGCTCCGAGACGCGCACCTTCCAGTCACGCAGCAGCGTCAGCGCCGAGTCGCGCGTGACGCCGGCGAGGATCGTGCCCGCGAGGGGCGGCGTGACGACCTCGTCGCCGATCCGGAGCATGATGTTCATCGTGCCGACTTCCTCGATCCACTTCCGATGCGTACCGTCGAGCCAGAGCACCTGCGTGAACCCTTCGTGCTTGGCCTCCTCCGCCGCGAGGAGGCTGGCCGCGTAGTTGCCACCGGTCTTCGCCTCGCCCATCCCGCCGACCGCCGCGCGCACGTAGTTGTCGATCACCTTGATCTTCACCGGGTTGATGCCCTCGGGGTAATACGCGCCGACGGGCGACAGGATCACGTAGTAGATGTACTCCTCCGCCGGGCGGACGCCGAGGAACGCCTCGCTGGCGATGATCGTCGGCCGGATATAGAGCGACGTGCCGACCGTGGACGGCACCCAGTCGCGGTCCGTGTCGACGAGCGTGGTCCACGACCGCAGGATCATCTCCGGCTCGATCGTCGGAATGCAGAGGCGGCGCGCCGTCACGTTGAGTCGCTCGGCGTGCTTCTGCGGCCTGAACAGCCGGATCTTGCCGTCCGGCCCCCGGAAGGCCTTGAGCCCCTCGAACAGCCCCTGCGCGTAGTGCAGGTAGGCCGTGGCCGGGTCGAGCGAGAACGGTCCGTACGGCTCGACGCGCGGGTCGTACCAGCCCTTCTCGTCCTCGAAGTCCATCACGAACATGTGGTCCGTGAAGACCGTGCCGAAGAGCAGGTCCTTGTCCTTGGGTCGCGTCTTCTTCGTCGCCGCCTTCGTGATCCTGATCGGGTCCATGTGGCTCTCCCTGCTAAAAAATGATCGGCTCGCGATAGAGACCGAACACGCGCCGGTACACGTCGGAGATCTCGCCCAGGCTCGCGTAATCCTTCACCGCGTCCACGAGCACGGGCATGACGTTCTGACCGCCCCGGCACGCGTCCGCGAGCTGCGCGAGCCGCCGCTCCACCTTCCGCGCGTCCCGCGACGCCTTGAACCGCTCGACGCGCTCGATCTGCTCCAGCTCGACGGCCGCGTCGATCCGGAGGTAGTTGATCGGCTTCTCCTCGGGCATCACGTACCTGTTCACCCCGACCGTGACCTTCTCGCCGCGGTCGTCCATGAGCTGATACCGGTACGCGGCGTCGGCGATCTCCTTCTGCGGATACCCGTCGTCGATCGCCTTGACGATGCCGCCCATCGCGTCGATCTTCCGGATGTACTCGAGCGCCGCCGCCTCCATCCGGTCCGTGAGCGCCTCGAGGTAATAGGAGCCGCCGAGCGGATCGATCGTTTGCGCCACGCCCGTCTCCTCGGCCAGGATCTGCTGGGTGCGCAGCGCGACCGTCACCGCTTCCTCGGTCGGCAACGCCCACGTCTCGTCGTACGAGTTCGTGTGGAGCGACTGCGCGCCTCCGAGCACCGCCGCGAGCGCCTGGACGGCGACGCGCGCGACGTTGTTCAGCGGCTGCTGCGCGGTCGCCGAGACGCCCGCCGTCTGCGTGTGCGTCCGCAGCCGCATGGACTCCGGCTTCTTCGCCCCGTAGCGCTCCTTCATGAAGCGCGCCCACATGCGCCGCGCCGCGCGGAGCTTGGCGATCTCCTCGAAGAAATCGTTGTGGATGTCGAAGAAGAACGAGAGACGCGGCGCGAAGGTGTCCACGTCGAGCCCGCGCGCGAGCGCGGCCTCCACGTAGCCCAGCCCGTCGGCCAGCGTGAACGCCAGCTCCTGCACCGCCGTCGCCCCCGCCTCGCGGATGTGGTAGCCCGAGATCGAGACCGGGTTGAAGCGCGGCACGTGCCTGGACGTGAACTCGATCATGTCCGTCACGATCCGGACGGCGGGCTCGGGCGGACAGATCCATTCCTTTTGGGCGATGAACTCCTTGAGCATGTCGTTCTGCATCGTCCCGCCGATGCGGCTCCAGGACACGCCCTGCTTGTCGGCGATCGCGAGATACATGGCGAGGGCGACCGACGCCGTGCAGTTGATGGTCATCGAGGTCGTCACGGCGCCCAGCGGGATGCCGTCGAACAGGCGCTCCGCGCGCGCGGGGATGATCGGCGTCGTACCCCATGAGCGCGGGCATGTCGAAGGCGGTGGAGAGCCCCGTCTGCCCCTGCGCGAGCAGGTACTTGAATCGCGCATTCGTGTCCTCGGGCCGACCGAAGCCCGCGAACATCCGCATCGTCCACAGCCGCCCGCGATACATGGTGGGGTACACGCCGCGGGTGAACGGGTACTCGCCCGGCGCGCCCAGCTTCTCCGCGTACGTCCAGTCGCCGAGGCTCTCGGGCCCGTAGAGAGGCTCGATCGGGATGCCGGACAGGCTCTCGTGTCGGGTCGGCCGCTCCGTCATCCCCCGTCTCCCAGCACCTCGCGCGCGATGACGAGCTTCTGGATCTGGGACGTGCCCTCGTAGATCTGCGTGATCTTGGCGTCGCGGAAGTACCGCTCGACCTCGGACTCGCGGATGTAGCCGTAGCCCCCGTGGACCTGCACCGCGTCGGTCGTGACCTTCATCGCCGTCTCCGAGGCGAACAGCTTGGCCATCGCGGCGGCGGTGCCGAAGGGCTCCCCGGCGTCCTTGAGCGTCGCGGCGCGGAGCGTGAGGAGCCGCGCGCCGTCGATCCCCGTCGCCATGTCGGCGAGCATCCACTGCACCATCTGGTGCTCGCCGATCACCACCCCGAACGACTTCCGCTCGCGGGCGTAGGCGACCGACTTGGCGAAGGCGCCGGCGGCGATCCCCACCGCCTGCGCGGCGATGCCGATGCGCCCGCCGTCGAGCGTCCCCATCGCGATCCGGAAGCCCTGCCCCTCCTCGCCGAGGCGTTGGCCGGCGGGCACCCGGCACTCGTCGAAGACGAGCTCCGCCGTGTCCGACGCGCGGATGCCGAGCTTGTCCTCGGTCTTCGACACCGCGAAGCCGCGCGCGCCCTTCTCGACGACGAAGGCGGAGATGCCGTGGTGGCCCGCCGTCTGGTCGGTCTGCGCGAAGACCAGCGCGAACTGCGCCTCGCGGCCGCTCGTGATGAAGAGCTTGCGCCCGGTGAGGACGTAGTCGTCGCCGTCGCGGACGGCGAGCGTGTGCTGGTTGGTGGCATCCGAGCCCGCCTGGGGCTCGGTGAGGGCAAAGCAGCCGTGGACGTGACCGGAGGCGACCGGACGCAGGAAGCGGTCGCGCTGCGCGTCCGTGCCGTACTTCAGCAGCGGGTCGCCGAAGAGCGAGTTGTTCACCGACATCACGACGGCGTGCGAGGCGCAGACGCGCGCGATCGCCTCGAGCGCGACGACGTACGACACGGTGTCCGCGCCGGCGCCGCCCCACCGCTCGGGGACCGCGACACCCATGAGGCCCAGCGCGCCCATGCGCTTCACCGTCTCGTGCGGGAAGCGCGCCTCGCGGTCGATCTCGGCGGCGATCGGGCGCACTTCCGCCTCGGCGAACTCCGCGGCCATCGCGCGGATCATTTCCTGCTCGTGGCTCAGGTCGAACCGCATCGCCTGGACTCGCGCCCCCTATTTCTCCAGCAGCTTCTTGAACTCGGCCGTCAGCGCCGGCACGACTTCGAACAGGTCGGCGACGATGCCGAAGTCGGCGATCTTGAAGATCGGCGCCTCGGGATCCTTGTTGACCGCGACGATCACCTTCGACGTCCGCATGCCGGCCAGGTGCTGGATCGCGCCGGAGACGCCGAAGCCCAGGTAGAGCTTGGGCGAGATCGTGCGTCCCGTCTGACCGATCTGGAAGCGGTGCGGCCGCCAGCCGGCGTCGACCGCGGCGCGCGAGGCGCCCACGGCGGCGCCGATGACGCGCCCCATGTCCTCGAGGATGACGTAGTTCTCGGGCCCCTTCATCCCGCGCCCGCCCGAGACCACGATCTCGGCTTCGGTGAGCTCCGGCAGTCCGGTCGAGACCTCCTCGCGGCGCTCGACGAGCTTGAGCGTCGCCGGCGGCGCCGTCGCCGAGACGCGCTCCACGGCCGCCGTCCGATCCGCCTGGGCGTCGGCGGGCTTGAAGACGTTGGGTCGCAGCGTCGCGATCCACGGCGTCTTCGCCCACGCGACGCGGGAGAGGAGCTTGCCCGCGTACACCGGCCGGGTGGCGACGAGGCGGTCCCCCTCCATCGCGAAGGCGACCGAGTCGGCCGAGAGCCCGGCGCCCAGACGCGCGGCGAGGCGCGCGACGAACTCGCGCAGGCGGCTCGTCACCGGGGCGAGGATCGCCCTCGGCTGCTCCTTCCCGGCCAGCTCGGCGACGACCGGCGTCCAGACCTCCGCGCGATACGGCGCGTACGCCTCGCCCTCGAAGAGCCACACCTTCGTGGCGCCCCACGCGCCGAGCTGCCGGATGCCCTCGTCGGTCACCTTGTCGGCGAGCCAGACGGCCTCGACGGGACCTCCGCCCAGACGCGTGGCCTCCCCGAGCACCTCGGCCATCACCTTCTTCGGTGCTCCCTTGCGATCGTCCTCGACCACGCACCAGAACGCGCCCGCCATGCTCGTCGTCTCCCTAGATTGCCTTCGCGTCCTCGCGCAGCGCGCGGACGAGCTCTTTCGCGGCCTCCTCGACGGTGCCCGGGATGATCCGCCCGGGCGGTCGCGGCGGCAGCGCTTCGAGCGCGGTGATCCCGAGCTGGCTCCCACCCGCGCCGAGCCCGAGGTCGGCGGCCTTCACGTCCTTGATCTCCTTCTTCTTGGCGCCCATGATCCCCTTCAGCGTCGGATAGCGCGGCTCGTTGAGCCCCTTCTGCGCCGAGAGCACGCACGGCAGCGGGGAGTCGAAGATCTCGAGGCCGCCCTCGACCTGGCGTCCGACGCGGATGGACTTCGCGTCGGCATCCACGGTCTCCTCCATGATCCAGGACGCGCACGGCCAGCCGAGGATCTCGGCGACCTGCGCGGCCACCGCGCCCATGTCGTCGTCGATCGCCTGCCGGCCGCAGAGGACGAGCGCCGGCTGTTCCTGCTTGATCACCGCGGCGAGCGCGCGCGCCGTGGCCAGCGTGTCGGCGTCGGCCCACGCGGGGTCATTCAGGTGGATCGCCCGGTCGCACCCCATCGCGAGCGCCGAGCGGAGCGTCTCTTTGACGCGATCGGGGCCGAGCGACACCGCGATCACCTCGCCCTGACCGCGCTTCTCCTTGATGCGCAGCGCCTCCTCGACCGCGAACTCGTCGTACGGCGACACGATCCAGGTGATGCCCGCCGTGTCGATCGTCTTCGGGTCGCTCGCGATCTTCACCTGCGTCGCGGTGTCGGGCACCTGCTTGACGCATACGACGATCTTCATGCCATGGCTCCCGCGTATCGGAGTTCGCGGGTGATCCGGAAGCGATCGCCCGGGATGTAGACGTGGTCGAAGACGACCGGCGCGCCCGTCGCGTCGAACGATACGCGCTCGGACTCGAAGCCCGGCGCGCCGGCGCGGCAGCCGAGCGCGCGCGCCTCGCGACGCGGCAGACGCACCGCCGAGACGGTCTCGCGCGCGCGGCCGATGACGACGCCCAGCTTGAACTCGAGCACCTGGCCGAGCGGCGTGCGCTCGAGGTCCGCGCGCAGCGCCGCCTCGCCGAGAGTCGCGGCCAGGAACGAGCGCTGCAGACTCATCGGCTGCCCATCGACGAGACGCAGCCGCTCGAGCGCCACGACACGCGTGCCGGGCGCCAGACCGAGCGCCGCGGCCACGCGCCGGTCGGCGCGCGGCTCGCGCTCGAGCACCTCGAGAGCCTGACGCAGCGTCATCAGCGTCACGCCGAAGTCGGCGGCGAGGCGCCGCTGGTTGTCCAGCCGCGCTCCCGGCGGCAGCTCGCGCGCGCCGATGCGCGCGCGCAGCGCGTCGGCGATCTCCTGGTACCGCGGCACCCGTCCATTCCGCACTGGCGACTCCCTTGTCGCTCCCCGGTGTTCTAGAACTCTTTCAAGCCGACACGGCCCGCGCGATACAGAGATTCAGGGCTACGACGAAGACACCAAGGCGCCCTGCGACGGCGTCCATATTCTAATGGGCGGCGTCGCCGGCGCGCAAGACCGTCCCGACGAGGCCCCCGCCCGGGGCCGCTTGACAGCGGTCTCACCGGTCTCCTACTTTGACTCGCGTTCCCGACCGGAGATCAGGCCAACGGAGGCCCCTATGCGCAAGCTTGGCTGCGTCGCGACGCTGCTGCTCCTCCTGCTCCCCGTCGTCGCTCACGGACAACCCAAGACGGTACGGATCTGGCAAACCGAGACCGAGCCCCAGACGCTCGCCGTGCTGAACCAGATGGCCGCCGACTTTCAGAAGATCCGCCCGGACATCGACGTGAAGATCGAGGGGCTGGCGTGGGGTGACCTCGAGAAGAAGCTGACCGCGGGGCTCGCCGCGGGCGCGCCGCCCGACGCCGCCCACGGCCAGCCCATCACGTGCGCGGCCTTCGCGGCCAAGGGACTGCTGCGCCCGCTCGACGACCTCGCCGACGCGATCGGACGCGACAATCTCGTGGACAGCTTCCGCAACCTCTGCCGGGGCCAGGACGGCCGCTTCTACGGTGTCGGCCACTCGCCGGCGTCGTCGGTCTTCGTCTACCGCAAGGATCTCCTCGCGCAGAAGGGGTTGAAGGTGCCGAAGACCTGGGACGAGCTGATCCAGGTCGCCGAGGCGCTGAAGGAGACCAAGGACGGGCAGGTGGTGCGCTACGGCCTCTCCATGACGGGGCAGCCCCTCTTCATCAACATCGCGGTCGGCGAGCTGCTGAAGACGAACGGCGGCCGGCTCTTCGACGCCGACGGACGCCCGACGCTGACCGAGAAGCCCGTCGTCGAGCTGCTCGACTTCTACAAGAAGCTGAACCGTGTGCTGCCCCCCGGCTGGACGGGCCACGGCTACCTGGACACCTTCGCCAACCTCGCCAACGGCAAGGCCGCCATGCTCTACCAGGCCTACGGCCGCGGCGTGGGCTACATCGAGAAGTACGCGCCGGCCGAGATCGCGACGCCGGAGCACTTCGCGGTCGGCGACAAGGTGATCGGCCCGTCGGGCAAGACGCCGGCGGCGCAGCTCGACTGCGAGCCCTGGATGGTCTTCAAGGACGCCAAGTACGGCAACGAGGCGGTCGAGTTTCTCAAGTACTTCTACCGGGACGACAACTACATCCGCTACCTCCACACGGTCCCGATCCACCTGCTGCCGATCTTGAAGTCCACGTATCGGAACCCGAAGTACACCGACAACCCGACGATCCGGAAGTGGCGCCCGTGGGTGGACATGCAGGAGAAGTACTTCCGCAACGACTGGATCAAGCCCGTCCTCGTCACCCAGTGGGACGACATGAAGAAGCCCTACCTGCTCGAGGTCATGGGCTCGGGCATCCTCGTGGACATGGTGCTGGACTCGGTCAAGGGTATGCCGTCGGCCGAGGCGGCCGCGAAGGCGCAGAAGCGCGTCGAGGAGCTGCTCCAGAGCCAGGGTTATCTCAAGAAATAGCGGGTCACGGCCGTGCGCCTCCGGCCGACCGTGCTCGGAATCCTCGGCGTCGCGCCGGCGCTGCTCCTCATCGCCGGGCTCATCGTCTACCCCGTCGGCTACTCCCTCTGGCTGAGCCTCCTCGACAAGCACTCCTTCTTCCCGACGGAGCGGTGGGTCGGACTCGACAACTACCTCCGGATCGCGCGCGACGCCGAGTTCTGGGACAGCCTGTGGAAGGGCACGGTCTACGCGGCGGGGACGACCGCCCTCCAGCTCGTCTTCGGAGTCGCGGCGGCGCTGGTCCTGCACGAGGGGTTCCGCGGCCGCACGCTCGTGCGCGGGCTCGTGCTCTTTCCTTACATGATCCCGACGATCGTCGCCGTGATCGTCTGGCGCTGGCTGCTCAACGAGACCTACGGCCTCGTGGACCATCTGCTGGTCACCTGGCGTCTGGTCCGCGAGCCGATCGCGTGGCTCGGCACCGATCACGTCATGACGTCGCTGATCGCGATGAGCGTCTGGCAGTTCACGCCCTTCGTCGTCGTCAGCGTGCTGGCGCGGCTGCAGACGGTCCCGTCGGAGCTGTACGAGGCGGCGCGCGTGGACGGCGCGTCGGCGTGGGGCCGTTTCCGCTGGGTCACGCTGCCGCAGCTGCGCGCCGTGCTCTTCGTCGTCATCCTGCTGCGCTCGATCTGGATGTTCACCAAGTTCGACACGGTGTGGCTGTGGGGCGAGGGCGCCGGCGCGGGGCGCGAGATCCGCACCCTGCCCGTCTACGCCTTCATGCGTACGTTCAGCTACTACCAGGCGGGCTACGGCGCCGCGCTCACCGTCATCATGCTGCTGCTGCTGATGGCCGCGACCGTCGCGTACTTCCGCCTCTTCTGGCGCGAGGAGGAGGCGGCGTGAGGCTCCTCGGGCGAGGCGTGCTCTACGTCGCGGTGCTGGTCCTCGCGCTGCAGGCGATCTTCCCGCTTCTGTGGATGCTCTCGACGTCGCTCAAGCCGCCGCGCGAGGTCCTCGCCACGCCGCCGGGCCTCGTGCCGGCCGCCCCCACGCTCGACAACTTCGCCCGCCTGCTCTCCCAGACCGCGTTCGTCGCGTACTTCCGCAACAGCGTCGTGGTCGCCGGCCTCACCGTACTCGTCACGACCGCCGTCGGCGCCGTCGGCGCCTACAGCCTCACCCGCTTCCGCTTCCCCGGCCGCGAGTCGGTGGCGAAGCTGATCCTGTCCACGTACATGTTCGCGCCGATTCTGATCGTGATCCCGATCTACATCATGGCGCGCCGCCTCGGCATCGTGAACACGCACGCGGCGCTCGTGCTCTCCTACTCGTCCTTCTGCCTGCCGTTCGCGCTCTGGCTGCTCCGCGCGTTCTTCCAGTCGATCCCGCTGGACCTCGAGGAGGCGGCGCTCGTGGACGGCGCCGGGCGCCCGCGCGCGGTCGCGTACGTCGTGGTGCCGCTCGCGCTGCCGGGTGTGATCGCGACCGCGATCTTCACCTTCACGCTCGCGTGGAACGACTATGTGTTCACGCGCATCCTCATCGCCTCCGACGAGCTGAAGACGCTGCCCGTCGGCGTCCAGGATCTCTTCTGAGCGCTCCGGTTACTTCCGGGGAGCGAGCTCCCGAGAGAGCAAGACGAGACGCTGGAGCCGAGCCCGCGCCTCGCCCCGATCGATGGACTGGGCGGCGAGCCCCACGCCTTCCTTGAGATCGCGCGCCTTGGCGCCCGCGACGAGCGCCGCCGCCGCGTTCATCAGCACGATGTCGCGCCGGGGACCCGGCTCGCCGTCGAGGATCGCGCGGATGATCTGGGCGTTCTGCTCGCGGTCGCCGCCCCGGAGCTCGCCGATGGCGCAGCACGGAAGGCCGAAGTCCTCGGGACGCACCGCGAACGTCCGCACCACACCCTCGCGCACCTCGCTCACGCGGCTCTCGCCGGTGTTGGAGATCTCGTCGAGGCCGTCGGCGCCGTGGACGACGAAGGCGCGGAACGTGCCGAGCTCGGCGAGGACGCGCGCCAGCGGCTCCGTGAGTCCCGGCGCGTAGACGCCGATCACCTGCGCGTTGGCACCGGCGGGATTCGTGAGCGGGCCCAGCATGTTGAAGACGGTCCGGACGCCCATCTCGCGCCGCGCGGGCATCACGTGCTTCATCGCCGTGTGCAGCAGCGGCGCGTAGAGGAAGCCGATGCCGACCTCGTCCACGCAGCGGCCCACGTGCTGGGGCGTCAGCTCGAGATTGATGCCCAGCGTCTCGACGACGTCGGCGGAGCCGCAGAGCGACGACACCGAGCGGTTGCCGTGCTTCGCGACGCGCAGTCCCGCCCCCGCGACGACGAACGCCGTGGCCGTGGAGACGTTGAAGGTGCCCGAAGCGTCCCCGCCGGTGCCGCACGTGTCGATCAGCATCTCGCGGTCGGTGCCGGTCAACGCGGCCACCTCGTGTCCGGCGGCGCCGATGCGCACGACCTTTTGACGCATGACCTGGGCGAACCCGATCAGCTCCTCGACGGTCTCGCCTTTCATCCGGAGCGCCGTGAGGAAGGCGGCGATCTGCGCGTTCGTCGCCCCACCGCTCATGACCGCGTCCATCGCGGCAGCGGCCTCGATGCGCGTCAGGTCGCGCCGCTCGACGAGCGTCTTGAGCGCCTCCGCGATGATCGGGCTCGTCATGGGGCGCCTAGTATACCGCGCGCCTCCGCCCGCCTTGACAGGGCGGGGACCCCCGCCTACAGTCGGCCCACGCTCGAGTCGAAAACGCCCGGCCGAGAAAGGAGCACACGCGATGCCGACCTATATCCTACTGACCAAGCTCACCGAAAGCGGGCGCAGGACGGTGAAGAAGAAGCCCAACCGGACGAAGGAGGTCAATCGCGAGATCGAGCAGATGGGTGGCAAGGTCGTCGCCCAGTACGCGGTGCTGGGTCCGTACGACTACGTCAACGTCGTGGAGGCGCCGAACAACGAGACCATCGCCAAGATCTCCATGGAGCTCGGCTCGCGCGGGACGACGGAGATCATGACACTCGCGGCCGTGAACCTGCCGGGCTAGGGAGGTCTCCGTGCGCGGTGTCGTCTTCCTCGGCAACAGAAAGCTCGAGCTCCGCGACTTTCCCGATCCCGCCCCGGGCCCGGGCGAGGTCGTCCTCGCGATCAAGGCCTCGGGGATGTGCGGGAGCGATCTTCACCCGTACCGCGCCGCGGGCGCCGCCGCCGCGGCGCTCGGCCTCGGCGGCGGCGGCCCGGTGATCGCGGGTCACGAGCCGTGCGGCGTCGTCGCGGCCGTCGGACCCGGCGCGCCGCCGGAGCTGGCGCAGGTCGGCGCGCGCGTGATGAACCACCACTACAAGGGCTGCGGGCGCTGCAAGCACTGCCGCGTCGGCTGGTCGCAGCTCTGCCCCAACGGCATCGTCGTCTACGGCATGACCGGTCACGGCGCCCACGCGCCGCTGATGAAGGTCCCCGCCTCGACGCTCGTGCCCCTGCCCGACGAGCTCTCGTTCGAGGAGGGCGCGGCGATCTCGTGCGGCACCGGTACCGCGTACGGCGCGCTCAAGCGGCTCGACGTCTCGGGCCGCGACACGCTCGCCGTCTTCGGCCAGGGGCCCGTGGGACTCAGCGCCACGATGCTCGGCGTCGCGATGGGCGCGCGCGTCGTCGCGCTCGACGTCTCGCCCGAGCGCCTGGCCCTCGCGCGCGAGTTCGGCGCCGCCGAGGTGATCGACGCGAAGGCGACCGATCCGGTCCGCGCGCTGCGCGACCTCACCCACGGCGAGGGCGTCGAGGCCGCGCTGGACTGCACCGGCGCCGCGGCGGCGCGCCAGGCCGCCGTGCGCAGCGCGGCCACGTGGGGACGCGTCGGCTTCGTCGGCGAGGGAGGCGAGACGACCTTCGACATCAGCAAAGACATGATCCGGCGTCAGCTCACGATCCACGCCTCGTGGACCTTCTCGGCGACCGGCCAGGAGGAGTGCGCGCGGTTCATCGCGGCGCGCGCGCTGCCACTAAAGCGACTGCTCACGCACCGCTTCAAGCTCGAGCAGGCCGAGGACGCCTACCGCCTCTTCGACACGCAGACGACGGGCAAGGGAGTCTTCGTCTTCTAG
>WNGG01002677.1_pt1 | contig 20128 bp, 16 predicted proteins | sample 5400661 | NCBI WGS metagenome assembly WNGG01 (sample SAMN13153372, study PRJNA577476) | soil metagenome | isolation source: 100 cm soil or saprolite under Garry oak tree replicate 1 | place: USA:California | collected 2016-06-15
GCTATCGCACAGAGTGGTGCGGGAGTCGCGCGCTCCAGCGGACGAGAGTACGGCGTAAACCTGATGTATGCGGTCTATCAGTATGACGCCGGACGCTCGCCTGAGATGCAGGAAGTCACGAGGCTTGCAGGCACTTACTCGTCGGCGCAAGAAGAAATTGCCTATCTCAAAGACAAGAACAAGCTCCAGGACATCGCCGTTCGCCACATTCGATCGGTCGGACTGCGAAGCGGCGAGACTTTCAATGATGCAGTGTTGCTCGGGCCAGAATACATGGTTTTCACGGTGACGCCTCGCGACGTAGCGCGCGGTTATATGAAACTCGACTTGCGGGTGCGCTACGCGAACCAACCGCTGCTCGACGTAAGAGCGATCGAGTTCGAGAACTTCGAGACGGTAATGCTTCGAGGTGGAAAAGCGATGTTCGGCGCCAGGTTTTTCGTTGGCGCAGGGGGGCGCCAGGAGAGCGTGCCTGCCGAGCGAACGCTGCTGGTTTCAGTTACGCCTGAGATTGTTCCCGTTTCGAATCTGCGCAATCGCCCTCAGGAGTTGTCACATCCGGTCGATGAATTTGGCGGCGTGATTCAAATCAAGGAGACTGACCGATTCACTCCACCGGTTGCACTGGAGCGCGTCGTGCCTCAGTTTGAATCCACTCGAACGGTGAGGGGCGCTGTGTTGTTGGGCGGGATGGTCACGCCGGACGGTAAGATAATCAATATTCGCGTGATGAGATCGCTGGATCCGGTAATCGACGAGCGCGCGGTTGAAGCCTTTCGGCAATACAAGTTCTCTCCGGCGCTATTAAACGGCAAGCCGGTATTCGCCACTTATCGCGAAGAGTTGACGTTTGCAGCCGCGCCGCCGTCATTGTCGGAGATTGAACAACAACAACGCAACCAGCGGGAGTTGGAGAAAGAGAAGGAGAAGCAAAAACGGAAGAAGCCATGAACGAATAAATTCGCTACTACGAGGATGAGAGCCTCGCATCACCTAACGCGATGACTGATTACGCAAGCCTGGCGCTTTCGGCAGACTTACCAGATTCGCGATCAATCGATACGCGCCCGGCACTCCTTTTGGCAATTGTCTGAACCAAGCGTAGGCGGTGTAGACGTACAACCCCTTACCATACTCTGCGATCACTTCTCCGCCTTTCAAATCAGGCTCTCCCGGATCGTGACACGACATCAAAGGCTTGAAATGCGGATCCCAGTCGCTCAAGAAATACGCTCCGCGCTCCTGCACCCAGCCCTCGAAGTCGCGGTCGGTTATCTTATTCGGAAAGTTGAAACGCGGATGACTCGGTTCGAGAATCGTGACCTTCGCCAGCTCATCGGTGACTCGAAATGGACGAGCTTCCGGTTTCGGAAACGACGGAAAATCGCCGCTGGTATACTGTGCTTTTGTATACGCGAGTATCACAAGCTTCCGTCGCGCGTAATCGAGCAGATGCGAGTTATACTGCGAGAAGTCGGCGCGTGACCCCGCTGCCGGGCCCACTACTATCACGTCGAGTTGTGACAGATCACCGGCAAGGTCCGTCGCCCCAACCACTCGAGGTTCGATCCCGACGTTGCGCATAGACTCAATCAGCTTGTCGCCCGCGTCGGCGATGTAGCCGACCTTTGGCTTTGTTGCGGACTTCGCCAGAGACGCCGCAACTTCGTTCTCACTCAGATAGAGCAGCCTCGGCTCGCGGTCCGCTTGTCGCCCTCGGGCCGCAGCCTGCCGAGCGCCGTCTCTTTCTTCCGGGCCTATTCGATACGGCGCGTAGCCGCCGGTCTCGAAGTTCCCTCGGCTGTACTGAACGATGTAGGTGCCGCCGTTCTTGACGTAGTCCATCAATCGCGCGTTGTTCGCGATCACATCGGGTCTAACCTCGTACGTTCGAATTCCCGCGACGATCACGTCATAGACACTGAGATCTCCCGATGCAAGTTGCTTGGAATCGATGGTCTTAACGTCGACGCCGATGCGCCTGAGCGCTTCGCCGAAGTCGTCGCCCGCGCCTTCGATGAATCCAACCTTCAGACCGGGGGCCACGTTGACGTCGATCACCTCGGCTTCGGCTCGAGCCGCGTGATAAACGAAACGCGGCTCGATGTGGGGATAAGAGACAAGCTGGTAGCCTTGGTTGTACTGTTGACCGTCGATCGTCGCGACAGCCGTCAGCGCGCGTCGAGTCTCAGGGCTTCCGGCGGGCGCTTTCACTGTGAAAGTGAACGCCGCTCGATCGCCTTCTCGTTTCAAGTTAAAGCTTGAAGACGCCGGCGAGACTTGCCAGCCATCGGGCTTCTGCAGCGCGAGCGATCCTTGCACGCCTCCTTTACGATTGTTGGTCACTGAAACTGTGATCTCGCGTTCGATCGCGGTAGCCGACTTCGGGAAAATAAGAATCTCGGGCGAAACATTCACAGACACGGCGGCCGCGACTTTGATTTGGTGTCGAAGCTCCCCGACAGCTCGGTCAGCGAAACGGTGCTGCGCCTCCTGTCGGACCCGAACTGCCAAACCTGTTGTGTTCAAGTCGACGACTGCGGCCAAAGTGGAAGCTGAAACCGGTTCAATCCCTTTTGCAGGTTGTCCGGCTTCAATCGCGAACATATCTCCTTTGCGCTCGCTGTTCAGCCAGTAAGGTCGAGCTGGTTCGACGTCCGCCGCGACGGTCACTGTGTATTCAGCCTGTAGCAAACTCCTACCACCAGACTCAGAGGTCTTCTCGTCTTTCCGAACCACAGTCCAACCTTTAGGCGCCAGAAGCTCGGACTTTCCGAGCTTCGCCGTCGAGTTCGCATAGGCGCTCACGCTAACGTTGAACGTTTGACCCGGAGTGACTACCTCATCATCAGCAAGGCAGTCGACGACCACGCCTTCCGACTTCAAGAGCGCGTCCTCAAAATCAGCTTCCTTTTGCTTGAGCAAGAAACTCGTCTCAAACGATTCAGACTCGCCTAAACCGAGGCTGGCAAGCCCAGCCTCGATCTGTCTCAACTTGTTCAAACCTCGCCCGATCACCTCAGTGACCGAAGATTTCGACAGCGGATTGTATTTCGCCTTCGCTTCATCGGCCGCCGCTTGAACCTCCGCAAGCTGATCTCTTAGCTTCGCTGCCGCCGCCCCTGCATAATCAGCAATTCCGGTCAGTCGCGAGTCGATGCCTTCAAAAATGTCTTTCTCATTCTTGATGGGACCGAGCTTCGAATCGATCAATCGAAGTCTCGAATATCGCGGGCCGCGAGCCTCGATCGTGCCCTGATCCTGCGAGCGGTGCTGGCTCCGGCCGCGGGCGGCGATCTCGTAATAGCTTTCGCCAAGCACCGGATCGAATTCGCCAGTGTTGATCGATAAGGTTGAAAGAGACGGCATAAACTCGCGAGGACTCGCTCCGCCATCAAACGAACGCAGGTAAAGCTTCTTCGCTTGCCACGGCCGCAAGCCTTCTCTTATCTGTTCAGGGAATCGCGTGGGGTCTGCGGCGGCGCGATACGCTTCGGGGGTCAGGAACCCTGCGGCTTGATGATGCCCGTGGCCATCATTGGGAGTGCCGCTGAACCCCGAGACGATCACGAGTGGACGGAACGTTCGAATCACTCGGACCATATCCGCGAGCACGGCCTCACGGTCCCACTTCGAGAGAGTCTCGGTGCGCGACTTGCTGAAGCCAAAGTCAAACGCGCGTGAAAAGAACTGCTGCGCGCCGTCGAGCCTCCGAGCTGCAAGCAATTCCTCTGTTCGAATCACTCCGAGTGACTCATACAACTCCGGCCCGATCACGTTCTGGCCACCGTCTCCGCGAGTCAGCGAAAGATAAGCAGTTCGAGCCTGCCGCCCGCGCGCGAGGTAAGCGAGCAATCCGCTGTCTTCATCATCGGGATGGGCGCCGGTGTGAAGAACGCTTGCGACGACACCCAGCCGTTTGATCGCTTGGCCCAGCGCCATCGCCCCCCGATCTTCGGCAGGTCGTGTGTCGGCGAGTGAGCGAAAGGTCAGAGGCGCGACTTGGCACGCGGTGATTAGGGAGAAGACAAGCGCCTTCGAAAGCAGCCTGCGAAGAGGAGTGGAGAACACTGTGAGCCTCCGGTATGGATACAATTCCACTGAAAAGATTTTGTCCCGAGCGCACAACAGAGCAAGAGTTACAGGTTGGGAAGAGGCCTCGACGTCCTTACTCTTAGCGCAGCGTCAAGTATCTGCTCTGCCGCTTCTCTCTTCGACATCAGCGGAAGATCAACAACGCCTCCCGAGGAGACGAGAGAGATCCGGTTCGTATCAACTTCGAACCCGGCATCCGCAGCCGAGACGTCGTTTGCGACTATCAGGTCAGCGCGCTTTTCATTGAGCTTCTTCCTGGCATTCTCGATCACGTTCTCCGTCTCAGCCGCAAATCCGATTACAACCCGAGAGCCTCGCTTTCGAGCGGCTGCGGCAAGGATGTCATCGGTTTGTTCGAGTTCCAAGACCAGAGCGTCTCCGTTCTTTTTGATCTTCTGCTGCAATGCGCTGGCCGGGCGATAGTCTGCAACAGCCGCCGTCATCAATACCATCGTCGAGCCTTCCAGATTGTCACTCACCGCTTTGAACATCTCCGCAGCGCTGCGAACCGAGATCGTTCGCGCGCCCTCAGGCGGGGCGATCGAGACAGGTCCGGTTATCAGTGTGACCGCCGCGCCTCGCGCCAGCGCAGCTTCTGCGATTGCATAGCCCATCTTGCCGGAGGAGCGGTTGCTTAAGAACCTGACGGGATCGATCGCTTCTTGAGTTGGTCCGGCGGTGACGAGCACGCGCTCGCCGCGCAGATCCGTGAGAGGCTTACTGGAGCCGACGAGCTCAAATGCGCGGCTGACGATCCGTTCAGCCTCGGCCAAGCGACCCGCTCCAACCGTGCGGCATGCGAGGTAACCCTCTTCCGGATCGACAAACTCGACGCCTCGCTCGCGCAAGCGGCGAACGTTCTCGCGAGTCGCCGGATGCGCCCACATCTCGACGTTCATCGCCGGCGCCACAAGCACCGGGCTTGTTGTAGAAATGTAAAGCGTGGAAAGGAAATCGTCGGCGATGCCGTTGGCAAACTTCGCCAGCGCGTTTGCCGTCGCCGGCGCAACCAGCAGCAGATCGATCGACTGCGCCAACTGGATGTGTTTGATCTCCGGGTCGTCGCTCGGCGCGAACATGTCGGTTATCACCGGGAATCCCGATATTGACTGGAAGGTGAGTGGTGTTACGAATTCTGTCGCGTGGCGAGTCATCACGACTCTCACGCTCGCTCCGCGTTTCTGAAGCCCGCGCAGGACCTCGACCGCTTTATAAGCCGCTATGCATCCGGTTACGCCGAGCGCGACGTTCATTTCTTTCACCTGCCTATTTGGGCGGCTTGGTGATCGGTTGATAGTTCACAAGCCCCCGCTGCACTTCTTCGAGGGCGATGCGCGTGGGTTTTTTCGCGGCGGTGTGAATGCGCGCCTTTGCACCCTTTTGAAGTTGCTTGCTTCGTCTGGCCGCAAGCAGCACCAAGCGATACTTGCTGTCAATCTCTGTTGTCCAACCCGCTTCGTCTTCTGCTTCAGGCATGCGACGGATCTCCTCCAAACGTATCGATGATAGACTCTATACGATTGCTCTGGCGTCCGGGACGGCAACGCTCTGCGATTATTATAGCCTCAAGCTGGGCCAACGCGCGATCAAGATCGTCATTCACGATCACATAATCGAAGTGCTCGTAAAGTTGGACCTCTACCACTCCATTGCGCAGCCGCTGCTCGATGTCTCCAGGCTGGTTCAGATTTCTCGTCAGCAGCCGGGATTCCAGCACATCGCGGGAAGGAGGCAGCACGAAAATCAAAATGGCGTCCGGCACTCGTCGCCGCACTTGCTCGGCCCCTTGGACGTCGATGTCTAACATCACATCGAAGCCGGCTGCGAGCATTTCTTCAACCTGGGCTTCGTGAGTGCCATACAAACGGTCGTGCACCTCGGCGGATTCGAGGAACTCGCCGCGTTCGCGCATCGCCTGGAATTCCTCTTCGCTGACAAAGTGATAATCAACCCCGTGCTGCTCCGAGCCTCGCGGCTGGCGAGTGGTATACGAAATCGAGAATCGCAGGTTCGGCACGCGCTTCAACACCCGCTCGGCGAGCGACGTCTTCCCGGCGCCGGAGGGCGCGGACACGACTATCAAGTTGCCGCGCTCTTCACTCGACATTCTGACTTTGCTCCCGGAGCTTCTCGACTTCTGTCTTGATTATTATCGCGGCATCGCTTATTGCGAGATCGCTGGATTTTGACAGAATGGTGTTCGCCTCGCGATTCATTTCCTGCAGGATGAAATCAAGTCGCTTGCCGGTTTCATCGGTGCTGTGAAGCAGATCGCGCAGTTGCCCAATGTGACTCTTCAACCGCGCGATCTCCTCGCTTATGTCGGAGCGGTCGGCCAGCATGACAGCTTCCTGGGCGAGCCTCGCCTCGTCCACCTGTCCGCCCACAACTTCCTGAAGCCGCTTAGTCAACCGCTCGCGATAAACCGCCGGCAAGCGCGCGGCCTCATTCTCGATCGTCGGCATTTGTTGCTCGATGTTGTCCAGTCTCGACTTAAGTTCCGCAGCAAGCTCCTGACCCTCGACGGTTCGCATTTCAGTGAGCGACGCCAGGGCTTGAGAGACCGCAGCAGTCAAGCCGGCAACGAGCTTTTCATCGAGCGCTCCCGAATCCTGCGAAGCCTGCAAAGCGCCCGGCAGCTTCGCGATCAGCTCGAGCGAAGGCTCGCCCTCTAGTTGGAATTCGCGTTTCAACTCTGACAACGCAGAGAGGTAACCCGATACCAGCGGGCGGTTGATTTCAAATGCGGCGGGCTTAAATTGCTCGACCATTACAGCCACGTCAACGCGGCCGCGCCTGACCACCGCTTGAACTTGTTTCTTCAAGCTCACCTCGAGGCTCGCCAGCTCCTGAGGCAGTCTCGTATGTACATCGATCGAGCGATTATTCACCGAGCGAATGTCCACTCGCACGCGGAAGTCGTCACCCTGCGCGCTTCCCTGCCCGAATCCGGTCATGCTTTTAATCATGATTCACAACCATTTTCCATTTGCCGTTTTCCATTTGCCATTTCTCATTGAACCTCTTTCCACAAATGCTCCCAACTCTTCACTTCAGATTTATCGCGTTTCATTTGTCCGGTCTGGAAAATATCATCTATTAGTTCGTGTGGTTCGTGCCGTTTTGAGCGATGCAGTGAAAGTTCGACACAGCTCGCGATTCTCCGCGAGAATGCCCGTTAGCAATTCCCTTTTCAGCAATGTGGGAACTCTTTCAATGAAAAATGATAAATGGCAGATGGAAAATGGAAAATCTTCGTTCATCTTTAGATCTCGCACGCTTACTGCCCGTCCGGTGTTGCCGTCAGCACCGGCTCACTCTCCCTAACAAGGTCATCGGAAAACTGAAGCTCATACAAATCGCGATATATTCCGCCTCGCGACATCAACTGGTTGTGCGTTCCTACGTCGACTACTCGCCCGCGATCCAGCACAACGATCTGATCCGCTCGGTGGATCGTTGTGAGTCGATGCGCGATCACCAACGTGGTTCTCCCTTGCATCAGATTCGCGAGCGCCCGTTGCACCAATCGCTCCGACTGCGTGTCGAGCGCGGAGGTAGCTTCGTCAAGCACCAAGATCGGGGCGTCCTTCAGGATAGCGCGCGCGATTGCCAGCCGCTGGCGCTCGCCGCCCGAAAGCTTCAGGCCGCGCTCGCCGCTCACCGTCTCGTAACCGCCGCGCTCCATTATAAATTCGTGCGCGTAAGCGGCGCGAGCAGCAGCCTCGATTCTGTCACCGTCAAAGTCCGCTCCGCCGTAGGCAATGTTGTTGAGGATCGTGTCGTTAAAAAGGATAACCTCTTGCGTGACGAGCGCGATCTGCGCTCGAACGCTTGCCAATTTAGCCTCGCGAATGTCGGTGCCGTCGATGAGAATCTCACCGCGAGTCGGATCGTAAAATCGCATCAGCAAATTCGTAAGCGTGGACTTGCCAGCGCCCGACAAGCCGACCAGCGCGATGACTTCGCCTCGCGGCACTGCGATGTTCACGTCTCTCAGAATCCAGTCGTTGGAATCGTGATACTTGAACGAGACATTTCGAAACTCGATTCGCTCGCCCAGCGGCGCAAGCTCGATGGCGCCCGGACGATCGCGCTTTTCGGTGTGTATGTCGAGCAGCTTGTAGATTCGGGAAGTAGCCGCGAAGGACTGTTGAAAATAATTCTGAATGCGTGAGAGCTTTCGCAGCGGATCGTACATCTGAAGCATCGCGACGATATAAGCCGCGAAAGTGCCGATGGTCATCCCGCCCGAGGCGATAACCTGCCGCGCGTAAAGCAGAAATCCCGCGGCGATCAACACACCTAACAGCTCGAGTATCGGCGACGACAGATAGACAACGCGAGCCGCGCGGACTTGAGTGCGCGCCAGATGCTTCGACGCCTCGCGAAACTTGCGCTGCTCGAATCTCTCCATTCCGAACGCCTTGACTATTCGATGACCCGAGATCGTTTCTTGAGCAATGTCCAGCACATCCTCGGTGCCTTCTTGGGTCGAGTGCGCGATTCGCCGAAGCCGTCGACCAAATCTCACGGTGAGCGCGTAGATCAACGGTCCAACCACGATTATTGCAAGCGTCAACCGCCAGTTGAGCACGAAGACCAAAAATAACAACGCGAGAAAAGTCAAACCTTCACGCAGCAAGTCCGCGAGCAATGTCGATACCGCGACTTGGACTTTTTCGGCGTCGCTGATTATGTGGGTGGTCAGCGTGTTGGTCGGGTGTTCTGTGAAGAACTCGCTTGATTGTTGGAGTATGTGTTCGTACAAACGCTGTCGCAGATCGACGACCGCGCCCACCCCTATGCGCCACATCAATACGTTCGACAGATACTCCGACGAGCCGCGAACCGCGGTGAACAGAATCAACAGCCCGGCGATGATGGGTAATGCGTTCACGCCGGACGGAAGGTAGTGGCTAACATCGATGCGAGCTGCAAGTCCAACCGTAGCAACGGCAGGCGGCGACAATATATCAATGATGGATTTCAGAAGCGCGGTTCGCCCAGCTTCGAACACGCCCACCAGAGTCATCAGAATAAATGCAACCGCGAACAGTCCGGCATAAGGTCTGACGTTCTTGAGGAGTATGCGGAAGTCTTTCATTACGCATGTCGGCGGAGGCTTGATCTGGTTAAACGAATGATTATACGCGGAGGTATTGGTCGTCAAGCTAAGCGTGCTCGCGCGTCCCGAGAGCACCTTCCACCCTTGCGCGATTCTTCATTCGCTGCTACAAATCTCTAGCTTCAGTGGTTGCCCTCTCGAAGCTTCTAATCAGGAATGGAATTTCGCGATGCGGTTGCCGCGCGGCTTTGCTGACGACGTTAAGAATCAGGCCGACATAGTCCGAGTCGTGTCTGATTACGTCACGCTCAAGAAACGTGGCGCATCTTACCTCGCCTGCTGCCCGTTTCATTCGGAAAAAACTCCGTCGTTCAATGTTCATCCTGGCCGCGGCCTCTTCCATTGCTTCGGATGTGGAGTTGGAGGCGACGTCTTCAGCTTCGTCGAGCGGATAGAAGGTTGCTCGTTTCCAGAAGCCCTCCGCATAGTCGCCGAGAAAAGCGGCATTCCAATTCCGGTCGTCGAGGAAACCGAGGACCACAAAAAGACTGCGCGTGATCGCGAGATCGTTCTGCGCTTGAACGGGTGGGCTGCGGAGTTCTTCGAGCTTCAACTGAGCAATGCCGAAGGCGCGGCGGCTCGTGATTACATCCTTTCGCGAGGAATCAGCGAAGAAACGATGAAGCTGTTTCGGCTCGGCTACGCTCCCGAAAGCTGGGAAGCGCTCACCAATTATCTCCGCGAGCGCGGCGCTTCGACCGATGAAATTCACGACAGCGGGTTGGCCGTGTTGAAAGACACCGGAGGTTTCTACGATCGCTTCCGCGCGCGATTGATGTTTCCCATCACCGATTCTCAAGGACGAGTGATCGCTTTCGGCGGGCGAGTGATGGGTGAGGGCGAACCAAAATACCTGAACTCACCCGAGACAGCGCTGTACACAAAAGGGCGCAACCTATTCGCGCTCGCACACTCGAAGAATGAGATTCGCAATCTCGGGTTTGCGATTCTGGTTGAAGGTTATCTCGATTGCATCATTCCATTTCAAGAGGGCGTTCATAACATCGTCGCAAGTCTCGGCACCGCGCTGACTGACGGTCAGGCCAGACTGTTGCGGCGATACATGGATCAGCCGCAGATCGTTGTGAACTTTGATCCCGACTCAGCGGGTCAGGCGGCGACGATGAGATCGATCGACGTGCTGCTCGCCGAAGGCTTCAAGGTGAACATTCTTCAGATGCCGACCAAACAGGATCCCGATGAGTTCGTTCGCGCGCACGGAGTCGATCGTTTCCGCGAACTGCTCAAGACGACGCAGCCGTACATCGATTACATCATTGATACTTCCATTACGGCTCACGATGTCACCAGACCGACGGGGAAAGTCGCGGCGGTCAATGCGATCCTCCCACATCTGGCGCGAATGCGCGACAGGGTTGCGCGGGCGGATTACGCCGACCAGATCGCCGATCGGCTCAAGATCGACTCGCGAGTCCTCAGAGACGAGCTGAAGCGAACTGCGACCAATCGACAACATTCACTTGATAAATCGCGAGTGCGAGCCGCCGAGGATGTCACAGTTGCTGAGCGACAACTGCTGGAGTTGATGCTCTCCAACCCCGAGTTGCGCCGCGCGATGATTTCGGCATTGACAGAGGAGGATTACCTGGAACTGGCTACTGGAGCCATTTTCAAGGCAGTTATCCAGATCGATCGGGAGGCCATCGAACCTGACTTCGACAGTCTCACGGAACGCGTTGAAGGCGAGGCTGAGCGCGCGTTGTTGCCCGCGTTGCTGATGAGCGAGCTCGCCTGGGCGGGCGGTGAGGACTTCGATACATTGTTGAAGAAAGCCACCGAGGCGCTCTCTTCGTTGCGACGAAGAAAGTTCGAGCGAATGCTCGAGGCTATACAAATAGAGATCGGTCAAGCCGAGCGCGAACAAGACGCCGAGCGCGTGCTGCTCCTTTATCAACAAAAGACGGAAATTCAGAGACGTAGACTTGCGCTGGCAGTAGTGTGATGGATAAACCACAAAGACACAAAGACACGAAGGCTGCAGGAATTTTCTTTTTGGCTCTCTTTGTGACTTTGTGACTTTGTGGTTGAAATTTTTCGCGTCATTTCATCTTGACAGATTTTAGCAATGAGGGTACGAATTCACGGTAGCTTTTGAAGCGTCTCTGTAAAGCGTTCGAGGAGCGTGCGTTGTCCGAGATCAACGAAAAATATTCCGGCGAGGTTGAGAAACTTCTCGAGGTAGGGAAAGAGAAGGAGTATCTGACGTTCGATGATATCAATCGTCTCCTCCCGCCTGACATGAATTCAGCCGACGAGATCGAGGCTATTCTCGACGTGATCGGCGCCGAAGGTATCTTAATCTCAGACTCAGACGAGAAGTTTATCGAGGCGGCCGCGGCCACCGTCTCGACCAACGGCGACGGAAAGATTGAGGACATCCTCCAAGAAGACCTGGATCTCGATCTGACACCAGGCGCGTCGGACAAGACCAGCGATCCTGTTCGCATCTACCTTCGCGAGATGTCCGTCGTACCGCTGTTGAGCCGCGACGGCGAAGTCTCAATCGCCAAGCGAATCGAGCGCGGCAGAGCGCACGCGTTGAAGGCCATCTCGCGCTCGCCTCTTTGCATTGAGGAGCTGCTTCAGATAGGAGAGCGTCTCCGGCGCGGCGAATTGCACATCCGTGAAATCATTTCCTTCAGCGAGCAAGAGGCCCTGACCGAAGAGCGAGTTGAGGAATGCCAGATCGCAACTCTCGCATCGCTGGACGAGTTGAAGAAGAGCTACGCGCGAATGCTCAAGCTGCAAGAGAAGTTGATGGAAGAGCCGAAGAAATCACCGAGGCTGGTGCGCACACGTCGCAGAGTAGGCGAGGCTCGCGTGCAGGTCAGCCGCGAGGCTCGCTCGCTCGAGCTGCTCATTCAGCAGCAGGATCACTTCGTAGCGCTGATCCACGGCGCCGCCGCTGAGGCCCGTGAAGCTCGAGCGACCATCGACAAGGCTCGCCGCGCGGTCGAAAAGCGAAAGTGGAATGAAGACGAGCGCGAGTTGAGACGCAACCTTCGCGAAGCCGAGCGCCGACTCGCCGAGATGGAGGCGCAATGGCGGCTGACGGCGCTCGAGCTCGAGCGGTCGCTTATGGCTATCATTGCCGGCGAGCGCGGAGCAAATCAAGCCAAGCAAGAATTGATCGAAGCCAACCTCAGGTTAGTAGTGTCAATTGCAAAGAAGTATGTCAACCGCGGGCTGCACTTCTTGGACTTGATCCAAGAGGGCAACATCGGATTGATGAGAGCGGTCGACAAGTTCCAATGGCGACGCGGTTACAAATTCTCGACTTACGCAACGTGGTGGATTCGTCAGGCGATCACCCGAGGGATAGCCGACCAGGCCCGCACGATTCGAATCCCGGTGCACATGATTGAGATCATCAATAAGCTGATTCGAACTTCGCGGGCTCTGGTTCAGGAACTCGGCCACGAACCAAGCTCTGAAGACATCGCCAGAAGGATGGAACTCCCGGTTTCCAGAGTGCGCAAGATCTTGAAGATCGCGCAGGAGCCGATTTCGCTCGAGACTCCCATCGGCGAGGAAGAAGATTCGCACCTGGGCGATTTCATCGAAGACCGCAGCGTGGCCAACCCCGGCGACTCGGTGATCAGCCTGAACCTGCGCGAGATCACGGAAGAAGTTTTGAAGTCACTCACTCCGCGTGAAGAGAAGGTTATAAAGATGCGTTTCGGGCTTGGTCCCAACGGCAACGAACACACGCTTGAAGAGGTCGGCCAACACTTTGCGGTGACTCGCGAGCGAATTCGGCAGATTGAAGCAAAGGCACTCAGGAAGCTGCGGCACCCGTCGCGGTCAAGAAAGCTTAAGGCGTTTATGGAATCGGGCGCGCGACCTTGAGGGTCGTTAGATACCCGAAACGTCGATATACAAAGAGCCAATTGAGGAATTAAACTATGCATGTTATGAGAGCTTATGAAGAGGTAATAGAGTTCATCGCTGCTGGAACTAGTCCTGACAGTCTCATTAACTTCAAACCTTCGGCCGCCGCAAAAGAGCGCGTAGCGGATTTGATTCATCGCGAGAAGACAACCGGCCTTTCACCGGATGAAGAATCTGAATTGGAACATTATCTTCAACTGGAGCACATAATGAGGCTAGCCAAGGCTCGCGCCCAACAATTCACTGCAGATGAGTAGCTATATCAGCGATGATTTGAGGCGTATTGTTGCATCTCGTGCTGACTATCTTTGCGAGTACTGCTTGATTCATGAAGATGATGCGTTCTTTGGATGCCAAGTTGATCATATAATCAGTCTCAAGCATGGCGGCCCGACCGAGTCAAACAACCTCGCTTACGCCTGCACATTCTGTAATCGGAATAAAGGAAGTGATATTGCTTCAGTCGCGGCAAAGACAGGGAACTTGGTCAGTTGGAAGCTTCAAGAATCCGACGAGCCATCGAACGGTGACCTATACCGATCCAACAGAAGCTAGCGAAGTCATATTGCTAGCAGACTTATTGATGCGGATTCTGGATTCGATCGAGAGTACGCGTTCGTCTTGATCGGAACAGTGATATTGCCCATTCGATTAAATGCTCCGCCTAACTCGGGCGTGCAGCGGAGCGCGCGAGTCGGTGTTCAGTGTGGTCCGAAGGCTACGCCGCGCGCCCGGCTATGCAAAGCGATAGAGCCCAGCTTGGATATACCCGGAAGAGTATTACTCGACACGAATGTCGTGAACTTCATTCTTGACTGGGGTGAAGCAATTCACGACCTCCGCAAGTCTCGGCTCAAGATGTAGAAGACATTCTGGCACTTCGCGATATCTGGCTCACGGGACAGCGCGCGTCGTGGCAACTCGCCATATCGCCTCGCACATACGACGAGGTTAGCGCGACCACTGACCCTGTACGCCGCGCTGCCTTGGAGGGATGGTTCGGGGAGCTTTGGCTCTACTGGCGCGAATTATTCGACGAATATCAACTCTCGGACGACCACGCCGATTCCCTAGCCCGCCGCTTTGTTCCTTCCGAAATCTTGGCAGCACTTCCTGATTTCCCTGATCGAGAACTCCTCGCGCACGCCATTGCCTACGAATGCGATGCATTTTGTACTCTAGATCGGAAGACGATCCTCCGTCACCGAGATAAACTGACTCGGGTTCCGATTCGAATTCTCACGCCCACCGAATGGTGGGCAGCCATTTCGGGCTATGCCGGCTTGTGGGTATAGAAACGTGCGCGCTTCACGACGGACGTTATGCGCGCGAAGGTTGATTGAAATCGTCTAATCAGCAGAGGATGAGTTTCATGAATTCAAATGAAACAGCGTCGAGAGGGGTCAGATGCCCACTACTTCAGCCTTACCCTTTGTCAGTGAAGGCAGCAGGGATATTACTTTTGGAACCAAAGGTTTCAGGTCTGCTAATCGATTGGTATGTGCTCGTAGAACCAAGACAGCTATATTGAATTTAGTCAGATTCTGCTGGAAAGAGAGATTACGATCAACAGTCATAAAGACATCAAACTCCTTTCAGCAAGGGCGAGCAGTTCGCCATTCTTTGTAGTTGCCCATCCCATCTGCGGCACAGTCTTCACAAAATATCCTGGAAGCTCTTTGGCGAACCGTCTGTCTACGCATTCGTCTAGAAGTATCTTCACGTCAAGCCGCCATTCTGATCATCTGTTCTTTGGCCTCTTCCAAAAAGGCGATTACTTGCTCCCTGGATACGGTTGGAAAGCCTTCGAGAAAATCGTCGATAGATTCTCCGCCTTTGATGTAATCAATGAACGTTTGGACAGGCACTCTAGTCCCTGCAAACACCGCAGTCCCTCCCATAACATCAGGAGACGAGGAAATAATCCGGTTATTCATGAGCTTATGGTATTCAAAGAAGGCCTTGGCTATCAAGACCGATGTCTAACAAGAAAGGCATGCATGAGAGCGTTAGTACTCTCAAATAGCTTTGCGGCAACTGAATCAGTCTGGAGCACCGCGCGCGCTAATGAGGAGTTTAGTCTATCGGTCGGACGGGACCCTCGGTGCGGCCTAGAGTTTTTGATTGACTCTGAGCTTCATCATCGACACTGGCTTCAGCAGCGCTACTCTCGCGTGTCGGCGATGGGGTGGCTTGTGAAACATCGCCCTTAGTTTGGCTCGCGGACTCAGTGGCGCCGCCTCCCTGCTTGTACTGCGCGAGCATCTCGTCAACACGAGCGCGTGCGCGCTCTGCTGCAAGCTCGCGGTCGGCTTCGGCTACTCGCGAGTCGGTCGATGACACGCCTGACCGCCTTATTCGCTCGCGCATCTCTTCGATAGTCGCCGCCGGGTCCGTGCTGTCGAACGGCCGCTGAACCGAAGAAAGCGTCTCGCGCATCGCGGTTAGCTGAGTCTCCGTCGCGAGATCCCCGCCCATTCGTCGCCGATCCTCGCGCAGAGAGCGGGCGCGTTCGGCGGTCGAGTTGGCTTCGGCGAGCTGTTGTCTAATCAAATCACGCTGGGCGCCGAGCGCTACAAGCTGTCTTCCGGCATCCGAGGCTGCGGCTTGATCGCCGCGTTCGCGGGCCATACGTTCGCGCTCGGTCACGCCGACCATCTTCAGCTCGATTTCGGCCAGCTCCTTCTCGAACATCTTTGCGGAAGCGCGAGTTTGCACTTCGAGCTCGTTGAGCCGAGCGAGCTCGGCCCGCGTCACTTCGCGCGCCTCACGATCAGGGCCGCTGACCCGCTCGACCAGATCGTCGAGGTAGGAATTGATGAGTCGCTTGGTGCGATTCCACATGTTTTGAGTGCGGCGCGGCGTTCAGAGTACCGACTTTAGTCGGCGTTCAGAGTAGCGACTTTAGTCGGCTAGTCTAGTGCACCAAAGAACCAAAAACGCCGACTAAAGTCGGTACTCTGAACGGTGCTCCAAATTACTGGTTCGGCGGTTTCCGCTCAAAGGGCGGGGCTGCCTTCGGATCCTTCGCGTCCTTCGGATCGTCTTGCTGGATCGCCCGCGGCGTTGTTCCCGATTGGTTGATTACCGGAAGCGTCATTGGCTTGACGAACTTCACGCGGAACACCGCGCCTGGATTAACTACCACTTCTCCGCCCTTCGTCAGCAACAACCCGGCAAGCAGCCCACCGCCAAGCGCCCCCGCGCCTGCGCCCAGTCCGCCGCCCGACAGAATTACGATTCCCGCGCCCGCGCCGCCGATCGCGCCGCCGCGCTCGACGTTGCGAGTGGTCGCATCGCCGCGGTGTCCGCCTTTCACTTTGCCTTCGTCGTCGGCCTTAAGCTTTTCGTTTTTGTCCCAGTCGTCCACCGACGTCACGATCACTGAAACGGGCTCGTCGCCCCACGACATCGAGACGCGTTCGAACGCGATGCCTATGTTTCCGCCTTTCTGTCCCCGTTTCGCGGGAGTGACCTGGGTTACGCGCCCATGAAACTCGGTCCCACGCGGCAAGACGAGCTGCCCATCGACGTAGATCGGCTCGTCAAGCACGGCGGTAAGCGGATCACCGACCTCGCTCAACTTTGAGCTAAGTCTGGATTGAAGGATGATCTTGGCTTTGGTTTCGGGTTGGATGGTTGCCTCGCGGGCCGCTTGCGGACGGGCAACTGCAGCTCCGCCGGAGATCATTGCACAAAGCGCTAGACACGAAAAAAGCTTTCTCATTTTTGTACCTCCAAACGGGGACAAGTTGGATGTTAGTTCACTGGCCAGTCACGGTCAAGATGCCGAGCGCAGTACCGTGAGTTGCCCGAAAGGCTGTGTTCTTTTTGCAACCGGCAGTGGCGGACGAAAGCCGGTTGAAACCGGTTGCGGCGAATAGTAGGATTCGACTCTCGTGGAAAGAGCTCCAGCATCTTACTCCCTTGCCGCCAAGCAGCTACTTGCATTCGCTGAGGCATTGCTCCTCTCTGTTTGGCTTGGCTCGATGATCTTCTTCAGCTTCGTGGTTGCGCCCAGCGCTTTCGCGGTCCTGCAGACGCGCGAGATGGCCGGCGCTTTGGTCACGAGCACGATAAACAAGGTTGAATTGCTCGGCTTGATAGTCGGCCCGCTGTTGATTTTGATCAATGCGGCGAGCTGGCGCTTCAAACAACTTGGAAGCGTCGCCAAGTCCACCCAAATAATTCTTCTAGCCGCGATGATCGCGGCCGCAGCGCTATCGCATTTCTGGATAACGCCGACCATGGTCTCGCTGCGCGGCGCGATGGGCGGCCACATCGACGAGCTACCAATATCCGATCCGCTGCGAATGCGCTTCAACGATCTTCACCAGTACTCGGTGGCGCTGATGGGCGCGACGATGATTGCAGGGATCGTTGTGCTGTTGCTCACCGTTCGTTCCTGGATTAGACGCTAGAAAATCGCGGCCACTCTTGCTATTAATATCAACGCTTTCTCAATCCCGCGAAAGGAGATCCCCCAATGTCAGCCGCAGACTTACAGATAGAGCAGGCACTCCGGCAGATGAACGCCGAGTGGGTCACCGCGTTGGTTCAACGCGACACCGCAACTCTGAGACGAGTTATGGCTCAAGACTGCACCTTCACTTATCCGCTCGAAGGCGACGGCACAGACCAGTTCACCGCGGACATCGAATCCGGCGATCTGATCGTCGAGTCGTTGACTCGCGACAACGTTGAAGTGCGAATCTTCGGACAGACTGCGATCCTGACCGGCGTCGACACGGCGAAGTGGGTCTACCGAGGTCACGCCATCTCGGGTTACGATCGCTCGATCCACGTATATGCCGAGCGTGATGGGCAATGGCAACTGGTGGCGATCCAGGCCTGCCCTATCGCGCAATAACAGGGCGAAGCCGGAGTTTTCGGATCAATGAACCCTTCATTGCTAATCAAAGACGCGACAGTCGTCACGATAGACAATCAGAACAATATGTTCGAGGGCGATGTGTTTATCGAAGGTGGACGCATCGCGGCGCTCGGCCCGAAGCTCAGTCGTCGAGCTTACAAAGCTGCTGAAGAGATTGACGCGCGCGGGCGGGTGCTCTTGCCCGGATTCGTTCAGACCCACATTCATCTCTGTCAAACTCTGTTTCGCGGGGCGGCAGATGATCTTTCTCTCATTGACTGGCTCAAGAAGCGAATCTGGCCCCTGGAAGCCGCCCACACTGCCGAGTCAGTCTACGCATCCGCTCTCCTCGGAATCGCTGAATTAATACGCGGCGGAACAACGTGCGCCCTCACGATGGAAACCGTTAATCACACCGAGTCAGTCTTCACCGCGGCCCAGGAGTCAGGGTTTCGAGCGACGATCGGCAAATGCATGATGGACAAAGGCGACGAGTTGCCGCCGACGCTGCGCGAGGAGACCGAGGCTTCGATTACAGAATCGCTAGCGCTGCTCAAGGATTGGCACGGTCGCGGGGACGGGCGTTTGCGTTGTTGTTTCGCTCCGCGCTTCGCGGTGAGCTGCAGCCGCGAACTGTTGGAGCGCGTGGCCAACCTCTCCCGTGAAAACGGCGTACTGGTTCACACCCACGCGTCCGAGAATAAGGATGAGATTGAAATCGTCGAGCGCGAAACGGGGCGGCGCAACATCGAGTATCTCAAAGACCTCGGGCTCGTCGGTTCCAACGTCGTGCTCGCTCATTGCGTTCATCTAAACGAAGCTGAGATCCAGATCTTGAGCGCTACCCGAACTCACGTGGCGCACTGTCCGTCTTCGAATCTCAAACTTGGGTCGGGCATTGCCCGAATACCGGAGATGATTCAGCGAGGCATCTCAGTTTCGCTTGGAGCGGATGGCGCGCCGTGCAACAACCGGCTTGATATGTTCACCGAGATGCGCACAGCCGCGCTCATACAAAAAGCGATTCACGGCGCTGAGACTTTGCCGGCGCTTCAGGTGTTGCGAATGGCGACGATCGATGGCGCTCGCGCGATGGGACTTGATAAAGAGATCGGCAGCATCGAGGTCGGCAAGCGAGCAGATCTGACTCTGATCAATCTGGATAAACTTCACACAACGCCCCATCCTGATCCGATCTCTACGATCGTCTTCGCGGCAGAAGCCAGCGATGTTGAAACAGTATTGATCGATGGGCGAGTTGCGATGCGCTCGGGAGAACTGACCACGGTTGATGAGCAGAAAGTGATCCGATCAGCAAGAGAGCAGTGGACAAGATTGAGCAATACTAATGGTGTGCTGGATTGACGGCAGCCGTAGACGCTCTGTTCCTTAATTCAACTAATCCACCCTGAATCCCCACAGCGTGCGATGGCGAGTGTAAAGGCGCACCGAGCGATCGTGCTCGCCGGAGACGAGACGTTGGCCATCGGGTGAGAAAGCGATGGCGTAGACGGGTGAGGTATGCATACCGATGCGCGTGATGAGCTTGCGACTGCTGACATCCCACAGCGCAATCAGCTTGTCATCACCCGCCGAGACGACTTGCTTCCCGTCGGGCGAGAAGGCCACTGATTTAACGCGCGCCGCGTGTTGGCCGATGACGAATGTCGGTTGCAACGGGTGCGCCCTCCACAATTGCACGGTTCCGCCGTCCTCACCGGTCACCAGTTGTTGGCTGTTTGGGGCAAAGCTCACGCTGATGAATTGGCGCGAGCTGACATTCGCTTGTTCGACCATGCGCCACGTCGCGGTCTCGCATAAGAATTGAAGGCCAGACGCATTTGCGGCGGCCAGATGCGTGCCGTCGGCGGAGAAAGCTAAGCCATAAGTCGTGCTGGAGTTGAACCAGGGGTTGAGTTTGGAATTGAAATCAGCCACCTGTCGCCCGGTGGCGCTTTCATATACGCCGTGCGAGGTTGCCACCATCCGGCCATCGGGCGAAAGCGCCAGACAGTAGCCAATGTTTCCTCCGCCCGGATAATCGAACCGTAGCTGTTCCCGCTGCTGCGCGAGGTCCCAAATAATGATCGTCCCATCGCGGTCAACCGAGGCCAGCGTCT
>WNGG01003127.1_pt1 | contig 20127 bp, 16 predicted proteins | sample 5400661 | NCBI WGS metagenome assembly WNGG01 (sample SAMN13153372, study PRJNA577476) | soil metagenome | isolation source: 100 cm soil or saprolite under Garry oak tree replicate 1 | place: USA:California | collected 2016-06-15
CCCATGGCAGCGGTGGCCCAACGGCGCGGTCAGCCAGGTCGGCGGGCGGTCGTCTGACCATTGGCATCAAGATAGCTGAGGTGTCCGGGGCAGATGATGGGCTTGTAGCTTCTGTGGCAATCGATGATGGCGCACGCGGTGAAACCGGATGCTGTCCGCGGGTTACCAATGGCCGGGAAATTGGACATATAAATCGGAGGAGGCGCCAACCGTCAGGAGCTTATGAAGGCTGCGGAAATGCTCGCCCGTGACCTCGTCCTCCGGGTGTGCGCGAGCGATGGTGAGTTTCGCCGGGATTGGCTGATCCGCGGCGCGGGCCCGAAGCGGACTGTCCCGCTCGCCGTGGCGCCAGGAGCCGACCCCGACCTGGCTGCCGCCATAGCCGGCGCTGCCACCGAGACGGGTGCCAAGCGACTGCTCGTCTGCCGGACCAGGGCCGCGTTCATGTACGACAGGGTCAGTGTGCTTCCGGTCAGCGCCGAGGCGCTGCTTGAGCTTGCCACCCGGTGGGGCCAGCCGGACGACTTCCTCGTCTGCCTGCCGGATGGTTCTGCTGCTGTCCTTGTCAGCGTGGCCGGCTACGCGGTCGGTGCAGGCCCGCCGGTGTTTGTGGCCGCGCTCGGTGGGCCCGATGTGGTCGCCACCCGCCAACGGTTCACCTTCTGGGCACGTGAGAGTGGTGATCAACGGTTGCGCTTGGTGGCCGGGCGGTACGGCAGCGGCCCGTCGAGCAGGCACGCCCCACGTCGCACCCTGCGACCCGATGTCGCAGAACGGCTGTCTGTGCTGTCGGCGACCGTCAGGCAGCGGCCGGCCCTGACCGCAGGGCTGCGGGTGGGCCGCGCCGCAGCCGGGTGGGCGGCAATTGGCATAATCGTGATCACGGTGCTCTCCGCACCGCGCGCCAGCCACGTGTTTCCCGCACTAGGCGGCGCGCTCTGGCTGCTGCTCCAGGTCTTCGCGCTCGCCCGTACACACACTCTGAGCTGGGCGGCTTGTCTGCGGATGACCGCCGCAGGCGCTGCGATCGCGATCGCGTCCGTGACCGCGGCGCGGCTGGCGGTGAGCACCGGCACGCTGGTTGCATGGCGGACGTTGGTAGGCCCGGCCGAGGAGGCTGCGAAGCTCCTTCCGTTGGCCGTGTTCTGGCTCGCGGCCAGGAACCGCTTCGCCCGTCTCGCGGCGGTTGACTACCTGCTTCTCGGCGTCGCGTCGGGCGCGGGATTCGCACTCGCAGAAAACACCGCAGCCGCGCTGGCAGCACCTGGAGCCGGCTGGCATCTCGGCGCGCTGCTGCCTGGCTGGAGCGACGCCGGTATGGTCCGGTTCCCCGGTCACGCGGTGACCACTGGCCTTGTCGGCGCGGGGATCGGGCTCACTGTCGCTGCGTGGTCGGCTAGCGCGGACGGACCGGCGGTGAGGCGGCGCTGGTGGCTCTGGCTCGCCTGGCTGCTTCCACCCGCGCTGCTCGGCCTCGCCGTGCTCGATCACTACCACTATGACGCCGTCGCCAGCGGTGTGGCCGTACCTGGCTGGATATCAGGGCTGCACTCAGCCGTCGGGAACGGCCACGCCAGCCGCTGGCTGTTGGTCACACTTCTGGTGACCGCAGTAGCGGCGGACTTCGGCGCGGAGCGCCGAGTCGCAGGCGGCCGCGCCGGCGCCCGCGTGGTGTGTTCGCCGCCTCGCTCGCCTTCACCAGGCAGCGGCGTGAACTCGCGATGCGCGAGGCTCGGGCGGGAGGGCGAACCAGGCGGGACATTCCGCGGCGAGAGGGACTCTGGACAGCCTGGCAGCGGCTGGCCGCCGTGCTTGCGCTGGGCGCCCCCGCGGTGTTCGCGGCCATCGCCGTGCGGCAGCCGTTGCTGCACGATCACGGCGGTCAGCGTCACATTCTGCCTGCCTACCGGCTCCGCCCGGCCGACTTGCTGAGCACGGTTCCCGCGCTGCACGCCTGGTTCAGCCAGTTCATCCTGGCCGGGCAGGTGCTGATCTTGGCTGCCGCGCTTGGGGTGTTGGTCATTCTGGTTTCCGGGTGGGCGGCGCCGGTGCCGCTCGGCAGCCGCCGTGGCCCAGGTCGGCCAGGTCGGTTGCCTCGCGGCCTCGCGGCCGTGCCTGCGCCGGGCCATTTCATCCTCGGCATGCTCCGGCTCACCGGTGAGTTTCTGCCACGCAGCACCGGACGGCTGCTGGCTCGCGCACCAGTCGCCCGGCCGTACCGACGGCTTCCGTCTGCGCAGCCAGCGTTGTCACTGCCGGGACCGCTGGCAACGCCCCAGGGCACTGCCGAGGCGGTGCATCCTGCGCCGCGCCACCCGGGTAACGGCAGCGTCCTTGACAGGAGCGGCTGGCTGCTCCCGCCCGAACGGGTGCGGCGCTGGCTCGGCCACGCGCCCGAGTTTGGCATCGAACCGGCTGGGGCGAGCGGACAGGCCCCGAGCATTGCGGATCTGACCGCTCGGCTGACCGACGTGCTGCGGGGAATCGCGGAAGCTGCTAGCTCGGTCAGATTTGATGCGGTGACGTTCCGCAACCGTCCAGCACGAGCGGTAGTTGACCGTGCGACTGGCGGTGCCGTGTTCTTCACCCCGGCCGGTGAGTTCACCGGTTGCGCAGTACTGACAGAGGAGCAGCTGTTTCGCTTGGTTACGGAGCTAAAGCTGTGAAGTCTAGAGTTCTGAAGTCTGAGTGAGGAGCGGAAATCTGATGAGTGGAATCTGAGCGGGCGAAACTGAAGAGTGGCACCTCACGAATGGTTGCAGGAGCGGTGATGGGCGATCTACGAGCCGGTGAGATCACCGCACGGCTGCTTGATGGCCCGCGCCGGTTCAGCCCTGACTGGCTGATCGGCGGCAAGGACGCAGTGCCATTCGCGGCAGCGAGCGGGGTCGCGCCAGTGGTCGCCGGACGGCTGGCCGCCGCAGTCCAGTCCTGCGGTGAGCGGCGCATCCTTGCTTGCGCCGTCGCGCAGTCCCGCGCAGCGGAAATGGCCGTTGTAGCCGAGGCGCGGGGCACCGGGATCCACGCCGTCGTGCAGTCGCTCGGCACCGCAGACGCACTGCTCGCGCTGCCAGATCTATCGGCCGCACTGCTCGCGACCGAAGCGGGATTCGCCGTCGCCGCAGGTTCACGGCAGTTTGTCGAGGTCGTTGCGGGCTCGGATGTGCGCAGGGCGCGGTCGAGCTTCGCCGATTTCGCCCTGGCGGCCCTCGGGTCATCGGCGCAGCCCATGGAGGCGGCCGCCTACTACGGCTGTGCGCTATCCGGGCGCCCTTGGCGGCCCGCCTGGCTGGCCTGGCACCGGGCGGCTGACGTGCCGTATGGCAGCGGTGTGGGCGGCCAGCTCGCTGCAATGCGGCAAGTCGCGGATGGCCGGCTCGCAGCGGAGGATTTTGAGCGAAGTTTCCGCGCGGCGCGGCGCCAGGAGATCGCGGCCGGTGAGCGCGCCGCAGGACCGCTTGCTGCGGCACTCGACGGCGTCTGCTGGGCGCTTGACGGATACCTGGCGCCCGGCGAGGGGCGGTCGCGGGCGCCGGGGGATATGGACCTTGCAGAGCTCCGCGAGGCTGTCAAGGTAGCCCTCGCAGATGTATAAGGCGGCCACCTCGAACAGGGCTTGGGAACTGGCGAGTTAAGATGTGTCTCGACTTGAGGCGAGCGGTCTGTAAGAAGCTGCGAGAACTCGGGGCAGCCGGGATACGGGTGCATCCGAGCCGGATTGGGCCAGCGGACAGGCCCTAAGAGTGGGTTGACTGCTCACCGCTGGTCGGGTTTTGACTGCTCACCGATGGTGAAGGGAGAGCTCAGATGGAGCCTGGGTCTCAGGGCGGCGCAGGAGACTTGGACCCAACCAGGGTCCCGGCGTCAGGTCAGCTGATCCGGGCGTCGGACCGGGAGCGGGACGACGTCGTGCGTCGGCTTCAGGATGCGTTCGCGGAGGGCAGACTCGGCGACGAGGAGTTCGACGAGCGCATGCACACGGCGCTCGCTGCGCGGACCCGGGCGGACCTGGACGCGCTGCTCGGTGATCTGCCTGCGCCCGGCCCGGGCAGGCAGCTAACGACGTCGGCGGATTGGCCGGTCGATAGCCGGTTCGCCGTCGCGATCAAGGGCTGGGTGCGGCGAGGCGGCCGCTGGCGGGTTCCGCAACTGATGACCACGGTCGCCTACAAGGGCGGCTCGCAGCTTGATCTGCGCGCGGCAGAACTCACCGGGCCGCAGACCACCATCCGCGCACTCGCCTACAAGTCAGATGTGGAGATCATCGTGCCGCCCGGTGTCCGGGTGGTCACCGGCGGATTCGGGGTATCGCGGGACTCGCCCGACGATGACCAGCACGACGATATTCCGCCCGGCGCGCCGCTGCTTCATGTGCGAGGTTTCACCTACAAGGGTCGCATCGAAATCCGGGCAAGGCCGCGGCCACGATGACTGGCTGGCTCGCCTCGCGCAGCCGTTCGGGATGATTTGGGTTTGACCAGTCCCGAGTGAATGAAGGGGCGGTATGTCAGGTCTGTATAACCTCAGCCGGTTGGGCGGTTAGCCAGATCATGAGAACCCCTGCGCAGGCTGTGGTCGATCTCGCCGCGATCCACCACAACGTCACGTTGCTGCGGGAAAAAGCCGCAGGTGCGCAGCTGATGGCGGTGGTCAAGGCGGACGGGTACGGGCACGGCATGGTGCCGTGTGCCCGCACTGCGCTTGAAGCGGGCGCTGACTGGCTGGGAGTGGCCCAGACGGCGGAGGCGCTGCAGCTGCGGCGCGCCGGGATCACCGCTCCGTTGCTCGCCATGATGGCCATTCCTGGCGAGCCGTACGACGAGGTCATCAAGGTCGGCGTCGACGTGTCGGCGGGGAGCATCGGCGGCGTGGGTGAGATCGCTGGTGCGGCCCAGCGGGCGGGCAGGCCGGCCCGGCTGCACCTGAAGGTGGATACGGGCCTATCCCGTGGCGGCGCATCGGCCGGCGACTGGCGGGCTGTGGTGGATGCGGCAGTTGCCGCTGAGGCCGACGGCCATGTCAAGGTCACCGGGGTATGGTCGCACTTCGCACGTGCCGATGAGCCAGGTCACCCGTCGGTTCGGCGCCAACTCGATGCCTTTGCCGAGGCCCTTGACCAGGCCGAGAAGGCAGGCGCCAACCCTGAGGTGCGCCACATTGCCAACACGGCGGCGGCACTGACCCTGCCGCAGGCGAGGTTCGACCTGATCCGGCCGGGTGGCGCCGTTTACGGGCTGTCCACGCTACCGGGCGGCGCGCCGCCGGATTTCAGGCCAGCGATGACGCTGCGCACCAGGCTGGCTCAGGTTAAGCGGGTACCTCCGGGCACCGGGGTGTCCTATGGCCACCGGCATGTGACCGCCGCCGAGGCGGTGCTCGGCCTGGTCCCGCTCGGGTACGCCGATGGCGTGCCGCGCGGTGCGGCTGGCCGCGCCCTTGTACACGCACTGGGGCGCAGGTGGGCGGTCGCAGGAACGGTGTGCATGGATCAGTTCGTGATCGACTTCGGCCGCGAGCCGGTCTCGGTCGGCGACGAGGTCATCCTGTTCGGACCCGGTGACGACGGGGAACCGACCGCTCAGGAGTGGGCGGACACGCTCGGCACCATTTCCTATGAGATCGTCACGAGAATCGGCAACCGCGTACCGCGGGTTTACTCTTGAGTAACGTGGGCTTAAGCCCACGTTACGCCTGGGAGAATGCGATGGTGCGGTGGCGGCGGTTCACGGAGGTAACCAGCATCGCCGCGGGGGTGACGGCGGCAGCGCTCGGCGCTGCGGTCGCAGCGGAAAAGGTGGCGGTGGGCAGAATCCGGCTGCGCCCGGATCCAGCCGCGGCCGAGCCACTCGGTCGGCTGCGCGGCCGGGAGCTAACGGTGCTCGCTGACGACGGTGTAGCGTTGCACGCCGAGATCGATGGGCCAGACGACGCACCTGTCACGGTCATCTTCAGCCATGGATACACGCTCAACCAGGACTCGTGGCACTACCAGCGCCGCGATCTCGGCGCGGCGGGCAGCGAGTACCGACTCGTCTTCTGGGACCACCGCAGCCACGGGCGGTCCGGCAGATCGGAACCGGCCAAAGAAAACATCGACCAGCTCGGCCACGACCTGCACACCGTCATACAAGCGGTCGCACCAGGGCATACGCGCGTCGTGCTGGTAGGCCATTCCATGGGCGGCATGGCAATTATGGCGCTTGCCGACCAGCGGCCCGAGCTGTTCGGCGCGAAGGTGGTGGGCGTTGCGCTGGTCGCGACCTCCGCGGGCGGCCTTTCCGACATGACGCTCGGGCTGCCGGGTCCGCTGGGAGCTATAGCGCGCCGCGCGGCTCCGCGGGCGATGCGCGGCGCGGGCAAGGGCCGCCGCGCGTCCGTCGTTGAACGTGCCCGCCAGGCCGGTGGGGACCTGGCATTTCTCGGTACCAGGTTCATCGCGTTCGGCGACCCGAACACGAGCCCAACGATCACTGACTTCCTTGAGCAGATGATCCGCGCGACGCCGGTGGAGGTGGTCTCGGAGTTCTTCGCTTCGCTTTTCATCCACGACAAGTCCGTATGCCTGCCGACCCTCGGGAAGGTGCCCACTTTCGTGATCGCGGGCGCAAAGGACCGTCTCACCCCATGGCAGCGGAGTGAGGAGATAGTCGCCGCGGTTCCTGGCGCGGAACTCGTCTTGGATCCGGAGGCGGGACACGCGATCATGCTCGAGCGCCCGGAACTCGTCACCGCGCAGCTTCGCAGCTTGATCGACAGGGTCACGATGAGGCGGCGGGGAAAGCGCTCCGCGTGACAGCCGGCCGGCGGCCAATCGAGATACCCGCGGGAGAACCACACGTGGCACCGACATTCGGCGAAGCTGGCGAAGCTAAAGAGGTCAAGGTGCGCAGCTCCGGCGAGATGCGCACATTCGGCCGCGGCCTCGCAGCCCATCTCCGTGCTGGCGACCTGGTGCTGCTCACCGGGCCGCTCGGCGCAGGCAAGACCACCCTTGCTCAGGGCATCGGCGATGGTCTTCAGGTGCGCGGTCCGGTCACCTCGCCCACGTTCGTTATCGCCCGCGTGCATCCACCTCAGGGAACCGGGCCCGCGCTCGTGCACGTCGATGCCTACCGGCTCAGCGACCCGGCCGAGGTCGATGATCTGGACCTGGACACCGATCTCGACCGTGCGGTCACCGTGGTGGAGTGGGGCGAGGGCATGGTTGAGCGGCTCGCCGACGACCGCCTGGAGATCATCATTGGCCGGGCCGGCGACGGTGACGACGCCCGCACCGTGCGGCTCGTCGGCGTCGGCGACCGGTGGGTATGCCCCTGACGGCCGGTGGTCACTTTCACCTGGCGGACCCGCCGCCATGAAATGTCGCCCCACTTGGGGTGCTGATGCCCCTTTTCGCCGATCTGTCGTAGGTATCTTTCGCGTGCCTGTCGAAACGGCACACGCTGAGGCTCTATAGTCCTGGTCAGTTCTCGCCGTATGTTCACGTACCGTCGCGCACGGTTCGATCCCTTCCCCCGGAGGCGTGCCGTGACTCATCAGGGGTTTCCCCCCCCGAGGTCAGCTCCAACTCATGGGCGCGATCAGCCACGTTCCGGGCTTGCCGACCCACCCGAACCTCACTACGGCGACCCGCCCGAGCCCGGCCACGGCGAGCTGGCTGATCCCGGCTACGGCGAGCTGGCTGATCCCGGCTACGGCGACCCGCCCGAGCCCGGCTACGGCGACCGCCTGGATCCGGGATACGGTGACGCGGCAGCATCCCCCCGGCGGCGGATCGGCGGTGGCCGTGACCGGCATCACCGGCGCTCCGCGTGGTTCTGGCCGGCGATTGGGCTCGCCGTCGTCGGCGCCGTGGTTGTGGTTGTGGCACTCGTGCAGGGTGGGAGCAAGACAGGCACTGGGGCCGTCCCCGGGGCTCTGGTCACGACCTTCATGCCGGGCGAGGTACAGCAAGTGCCGGCCGCCTGCGGAGCCGTCACTGGTGCCGTGCTTGATCGGTATATGCCTGGCCGGTCGAAGCCCGCGGCGGCGCGACCGCTGCAGGGTAAGGTCGCGAGCCAGTGCTCATGGACCGTCGACGACCCCCAGCGGTACAGGTTCATGGAGGTCGTAATTCAGGCATACACGCCCAGCGGGCTGGCCAGCGGTAACGGCAGCGCCACTCAGGCGGCACGGGACGCCTTCGTTGGCGCGAGGGTCGCGAAGCAGTTTCCGCCACGGCAGTCCAAACAGCCAAAGGCCAAGGTAAGCGACGTCAGCCGGCTCGGCCAGGAGGCATTCATTGCCGGCCAGCACTACAACCGCGGCGCCCTGCTCGACATGGAAACTCTGCTGGTCCGCGATCGCAATGTGCTTATTACCGTGATTTTTGAAGCCCGCATGGGTGGACGCTACGGCCCGGACCCGGTCGGCATGCTCCGAAGCGGCGCGCAGGCCGCTGCGCGCGCAGCACTGAGCGGGATCCGCTGAGCCGAGCAGGATCGGCTGGACTGGGCAGGATCGGCTGGACTGAGGCTTTCTGGATAGGCTCTAAGCTGGACACTCGTGCTGCTGCTTGGGTTTGATACATCCACCGCGGCGGTCACCGTCGGTTTGCACGATGGCGACCGGGTCCTTGCCGAGATGGTGACACTCGACGCCCGCCGTCATGGTGAGGTGCTTGTGCCGTCCATCGACGCGGTCCTCGCGCAGGCCGGGCTGGGGGTGCGGGCGGTGTCCGCGGTGGTGGCCGGGATCGGGCCGGGCCCGTACACCGGGCTGCGCGTCGGCCTGATGACGGCACACGCACTTGGTGACGCGCTGTGCGTTCCGGTGTACGGCGTGTGCACCCTCGACGTAATCGCCCATGCGGCGGTGCATGGCTGCGCGTCTGGTCCGCCGAGCGGCCCGTTCCTTGTGGCAACCGATGCGCGGCGCAAAGAGGTCTACTGGGCCGAGTACGCAGCGGATGGCGCCCGGTTGTCGGAACCGGCGGTCAACAGACCGTCCGAGCTGCCTCACGGCAGGCAGGCTGCGGGGCGCGGTGCGTGGCTCTACCAAGAGGCGTTTAGCGGCCAGCTCGAGCCGCAGTACCCGACAGCCGCCGCTCTGGTTGGGCTCACCGCGTTTCGCCTCGCAAATGGCTTGCAGTTGCCCCCGCCGCAACCGCTCTACCTCCGCCTTCCAGACGCGCGCGTACCCGGCCCGCCAAAGGCGGTCATGCCGCGATGAGCGTCCGGATCCGCCCGTTGCGGGATGACGACCTGCCCGAAGTTCTCACTATCGAACGACAGGTCTTCCCCGACGATGCCTGGACAGACGGGATGTTCGCAAGCGAGCTAGCGCAGCCGAGGACTCGCTACTACATCGTGGCCGAGGCCGATGGAATCGTCGCAGGGTACGCAGGCCTGAGCGCGATCGGAGATCAGGCGGACGTGCAGACGATCGCGGTACGGGCCGACCGCCAGGGCCACGGCATCGGCAAGGCGCTGCTCTGCGACCTGCTCACGGCGGCTTCTGCACGGGGGTGCCGTGATGTCTTCCTCGACGTGCGTGTCGACAATGACCGGGCCCGCGGACTGTACCTGCGGACCGGGTTCACCACCATCGGGGTGCGCCGTGGTTACTACCAGCCGTCGGGTACCGACGCAATCGTGATGCACCTGCAGATTCCGCGGGGCCGCGGGCGCGAGGAGGCGAGGCGGCAGTGACGGCACCGCTCGTGCTCGGCATCGAGACGTCATGTGACGAGACCGGTGTCGGCATCGTGCGCGGCCGGACGCTGCTTGCCGACGCCGTCGCATCGAGTGTCGACGAGCACGCACGGTTTGGCGGCGTCGTACCCGAGATTGCGAGCCGGGCACACCTGCAGGCGATGATCCCCTCGGTGGATCGCGCCCTCCGCCTCGCGGGTGTCCGGCTCGCCGATGTCGACGCGTTCGCGGTAACCGCGGGTCCTGGCCTGGCTGGCGCGTTGCTCGTCGGCGTGGCCGCGGCCAAGGCGTACGCGCTTGCGCTGGGCAAACCGCTGTACGGGGTGAACCACCTCGCCGCGCACATCGCCGTTGACCAGCTTGAGCACGGCCCGCTGCCGCGCCCATGCGTTGCGATGCTGGTGTCTGGTGGGCACTCGTCACTGTTGTTTGTGCCAGACATCACCGGCGAGATCGTGTCCCTCGGCGCCACGATTGACGACGCGGCAGGCGAGGCGTTCGACAAGGTGGCACGGCTGCTCGGCATGCCTTTCCCCGGCGGCCCGCCGATCGACGCGGCGGCGCGCCGTGGTGACCCTAAGGCGATCTCCTTTCCCCGAGGGAAGTACCACGACGACACGTTTGACTTCTCCTTCGCCGGGCTGAAGACCGCGGTGGCCCGCTGGGTCGAGGTCCGCACGTCGGCAGGGCTCACGGTGCCGGTGGCAGATGTCGCCGCATCATTCCAGGAGGCCGTTGCCGACGTGCTGACCAGGAAGGCAGTCGACGCCTGCAACACCCGCGGAGCGTCTCACCTTCTCATCGGTGGTGGGGTAGCGGCCAATTCCCGGCTGCGTGCGCTCGCGGAACAGCGATGTGAATCGGCCGGAATCGTACTGCGGGTACCGCGGCCCGGCCTGTGCACCGACAATGGCGCCATGGTCGCCGCGCTCGGTGCGGAACTGGCTTTGCACGGCGTCCCCGCCTCGGCGCTCGACCTCGGCGCGGATTCCGCACTGCCGGTCGCGGTGGTGGTGGCTAACCAGGTCGGCGCAGAATTGCCCCTGGTTCGTTGACCGCCGGCAGGCTGGGCACAAAGCGTGACTTGTCACTGCCTGCACGGGGGGGATGCCCCAGACTCCCGCTGGTCCATGTTGACGAGGGTGCGCGCTACGGATACTGTTCAGAACTGGCACTCTCATGAGTAGAGTGCTAAGGCGACGAGGCTGATCTGGCACCCGCGACGGCAGGCGGCCATTGTTCGCGCTATCTAGCAGATATCTCTTCATTCCTTCCGGAGGGGGAGGTCAGATCGTGACGACCGCCACCAAGGTAGTTCTTAAACCGCTTGAAGATCGCATCGTGGTCCGGCCACTCGAGGCCGAGCAGACCACGGCATCGGGTCTGGTAATCCCGGACACCGCCAAGGAGAAGCCGCAGGAGGGCGAGGTCCTCGCGGTTGGTCCCGGGCGCTGGGACGAAGCTGGGACGAAGCGGATTCCTCTTGATGTCAAGGTCGGTGACATCGTGCTGTACAGCAAGTACGGCGGCACCGAGGTTAAGTACAGCGGCGAGGAGTACCTCGTGCTCTCCGCCCGCGACGTTCTTGCCATCGTCGACAAGTAACCGCAGCGCGAGGGCGGCGCCCGTGGCGGGCGTCTCCGCGCCCGCCACGGGCGCGCCGCCCCGGACCCGCTCCGGACCACCGAAGGCGCCTGACACCTTAGCCTCGCGGTGACCGCGGAACCTGTGTCCGGGGCGGTCGCATGTGCGGCGCAATCGCCGGGTCGGTTATTGCACCCCGCAACGATTGGCTCCTCGAAGTGCCGGCTCCTCGGCGCAGCGGAAGCGCCAGGACGCCATGCGCGTGGACGCCATCCAACGCCGGGACACACCACCGGTTCAGCGGGCGGCAGGCCAGGACATCGGTGCGTCGGATGCCACCGGCTCAACGCACGATACAACTCACACCTAGTTTGGGGTTTTCATGGCAAAGATTCTGGAGTTCGACGAGGACGCCAGGCGCGCATTGGAGCGCGGCGTGGACCGTCTCGCGAACGCCGTGAAGGTGACGCTCGGGCCACTCGGCCGCAATGTGGTAATCGACAAGAAGTGGGGCGCTCCCACCATCACCAACGATGGAGTCACCGTCGCGCGCGAGGTGGAACTGCAGGACCCGTATGAGAACCTGGGCGCCCAGCTCGCCAAGGAGGTCGCCACCAAGACCAACGATGTGGCAGGTGACGGCACCACCACGGCGACAGTGCTCGCCCAGGCAATGGTCCGTCAAGGACTGCGCCGGGTAGCCGCCGGTGCAAACCCAGCGGATCTTAAGCGCGGCATTGACGCCGCAGCGGTGCTAGTTTCCGAGCGGCTGCTCGCCAGCGCTCGCGACATCGGCGAGCAGGACGATATCGCGCACGTCGCGACGGTGTCAGCGCAGGATGCCAAGATCGGAGAGCTGATCGCGGAGGCATTCGCCAAGGTCGGCAAGGACGGCGTGATCACGGTCGAGGAAGCGACGACCATGGGCCTGGAGCTGGAGTTCACCGAGGGTCTCCAGTTCGACAAGGGCTATGTCTCGCCCTATTTCGTGACGGACCCCGAGCGTATGGAGGCCGTTCTCGAAGACGCCTATGTCCTCATCCATGGGGCGAAGATCTCCTCGATGACGGAGTTTCTCCCGCTGCTCGAGAAGGTCGCGCAGACCAAAAAGCCGCTGCTGGTCATAGCCGAGGATGTAGATGGCGAGGCGCTTTCCACGCTTGTGGTGAACAAGATCCGTGGCCTGCTGCAGGTCGTCGCGGTGAAAGCCCCGGGATTTGGCGACCGGCGCAAGGCGATGCTTGGCGACATGGCGGTTCTTACCGGCGGCGAGGTCGTCAGCGAGGAACTCGGCCTCAAGCTCGACACCATCGATCTCGACACGCTCGGCCAGGCACGCAGGATCGTTGTCGACAAGGACACGACCACGATCGTGGATGGACGCGGCGAGTCTGCCGCGGTACAGGACCGGATTCGGCAGATCCGCAACGAGATCGAAAACACCGACTCTGATTGGGACCGCGAGAAGCTGCAGGAGCGGCTCGCCAAGCTCTCAGGAGGCGTCTGTGTGGTGCGCGCGGGTGCGGCGACCGAGGTCGAGCTGAAGGAAAAGAAGCACCGGCTCGAAGACGCCATTTCGGCCACACGGGCGGCCATCGAGGAGGGCATCATTGCCGGCGGCGGTAGCGCGCTCGTGCACGTCGGGATGGCCCTTGGCGACGTCGGGAAGACCGGCGACGAGGCGCTCGGCGTGGATGTGGTGAAGTTCGCGCTCAATGAGCCGACTCGCTGGATCGCGCAGAACGCCGGGTACGAAGGCTATGTGGTGGTCGCCAGGGTTTCCGAGATGCGTCCAGGCAGTGGCTTCAACGCCGCGACGGGTGAGTTCGGGGACTTGGTGGCCCAGGGCGTCATCGACCCTGTCAAGGTAACCAGGTCGGCGGTGCAAAACGCGGCGTCGATCGCTGGCATGCTGATCACGACCGAGGCGCTGGTGGTGGAAAAGCCTGAGGAAGACAAGGACGGTGCCGCAGCGGGTCACGGCCACAGCCATGGCCCCGGCGGCCACATGCACTGATCAGATTCAGCGCCGCCGGCCGGCAACGACGGCCCTGGCCCACCATCACGGTGGGCCAGGGCCGTTTCACATTCCTAGCTCGATGCCCAGGCTGTCCTATCAATCGGCTAGCCATTGGGTGAGATATTGCTTGCCAAGCGGATACATCCATTTACGGCTTTCGCCCCCATCGCGGTTAGAATCTACCAATACGCTTGGTAGTCTTTGGTTGCAGATTGTGAACTTCAATCACGCGCAGCCTCACTGTGACCATTCCGTTGCCGAGGGCGGTGGCAATACCTGTCTGCGTGGCGGGCATCATGCTTATGTGACGGAGGGATGCATAGCCCCGTCGCTGGGTGACGGGGCTCAGGGGGAAGGGCCGGATTTTCCGGCGCAGACAGGCGAAATCGACCTACGCAATCTGACTGACCTTGCGGTGCAAGGCCATCCAGATGCGATCGAGTCGCTCATTGAACACGTGCGGCCAATGATCGTCCGGTACTGTCGGGCGCGCCTTGGCAGGGTCACTGGTCACTACCACGTCGCTGACGACGTGGCACAGGAAGTATGCATAGCTGTGTTCTCGGCACTGCCGAGGTACCGGGACATAGGGCGGCCTTTCGCTTCATTTGTCTTCGGCATCGCCGCGCACAAGGTGGCCGATGCGCTGCGAAGCTCCGAGCGGCTTGCAGTGCCTACCGACGAGCTGCCGGATGGCCCCGACGACGGGCCGGGACCGGAAGAAGCCGTGGTCGCTGGCATTGAGGCCGAACGTGCGCGGGCACTGCTTTCCAGGCTGCCCTGTCATCAGCGCGAATTACTAACACTCCGCGTAGTTGCAGGCCTTTCCGCGGAGGAGACCGGTAATGTACTCGGCATGTCCGCGGGGGCGGTACGGGTAGCGCAGCATCGGGCTCTGGCCAGGCTGAGGGCGCTCGCTGTTGAGGAGTCGATTGCGTGATCAGGGGGAGCGGTCCGGCGGACGGCGTTATGCCGCCTGGGCCGCGAGACCGCGGGAGAGGTTGGTGGCCGCGGAAACCACCGAGCGAGCCCGCCGATGAAATAACCGACATTGGTGACATTTGCCGGACCGAGGAAATTCTGGACGCGCTCGCATCAAGGCGGCCCGGTCCGGAATGGGCTGGTGTAGTGGCAGGTGATGATCCTGCCGTTTCGGTCCTTGCCACGCTCGCCGCCGATGTGGACGACCGCTTCGGCCACCGCCTGGGTGAGTACGCCTTCCGCCGCCAGCTCAGCACGGCATTTAACAAAGGCCGCAGTCCAGGCATGCACCGAGCCGCGACGCACCGCGTCGGGATGCGCCGCGTCGGGATGCGCCGCGTGTGCCCCCGGGTGCGGACCGTGGCTGTGGCGGCCATCGCCGCCGCGCTCGTGACATCTGGCGTGGCAGCGGCAGGGATACACGGTCGGCTCCCATGGCTGGCGAGGACCTTCCGGCACGCTGCGGCCCCAGGCCCACAGCGGCTAACCGGGGTGCAGCGTGGCGTCATCGGCTACACTGCCGCCGGCGCGACGCTCGGCACGTCCGCCCCTGGCGCTGCGGCCGGTGACTGGCTGCAGCCGCCAGATGCCACGGCGCAGCGATCAGGTAAGCCGGCAAGGCAGGGGCGGCCTGCATGGGCCCGGTTGAACCCCGCGCGCTCCACCGATCATGTACTCGCCGCTGGCCCCCCCGGTGATGGCGGAGGCGCCGGGGGCGGGCCGCCGCACTCAGGACCGCTTGCCGGTGGCCCGGTGAGCGGGCCACCCTCGTATGCGGCAGCGAGTGGACCTAGCGGGCGCGGACCCGGCTCGGCCCCACCCGGGGTACCAGAAACACCAGGGGTACCAGAAACACCGCGCGCACCAGACACATCTGGGGTACCAAGAGCACCTGGCGTACCAGCGGCCTCCAACCCGGCGAGAACGGCGGCATCGACTACCGCTCGGCCACCGGCGGCCGGCGCCGCACCAGCCGCCTCACGGCCACGGGGTCCTGCAAGATCCCCAAGATCATCAACCCCGGCAGGCCGGCCGCTGGCTGATCCTGCGCGTGCATCCGTGCAGCCAGGAGGTCAGCAGCAAGCAAGTCCGCCGCCAGGAGGTCGGCAGCAGGCGCGGCAAGCGAGTCATCCTCAGCCAAGCCAGTCGGCTGGGCCAGGCACCCAGCAAGCACAGCACCGCACGCAGGAGCAGCAGGGCGCCACGTCGCGCATGCTGCAGCTCCCCCCGCTGCCACCCTTGCTTCCGTGATCGCGGAACCTTTTCAGGGAATAGACGGAAAAGGTTCCGTGATCACTGGGCGGTCGGCCGCGGGAACCGGTGCCGCTGGTGGTGAGACCCGTGAGGCAGTCGGGCCGGCGGCTAGCATGGGTCGTGTCCCGCGAGAGCACGACCCCCGCCGGGCGCAACGCCCCGCAATGCCTCACAGTGCCCCATAATGCCGCAGTCGCCAGAAGGTGCCATGACCGACGACACCAAGTTCGCCCCGCCCGGCTTGACCTTCGATGATGTCCTCCTGCTACCCGCGTTCTCCACGGTGCTGCCGAGCGAAGTGGACACCGCCGCGCGGCTGTCCCGCAGTGTGTCACTGCGCATCCCGCTGATTTCCTCTGCGATGGACACTGTCACCGAGGCGCGGCTGGCGGTGGCCATGGCCCGCGAGGGCGGTGCCGGGGTGCTGCACCGCAACCTGTCCATCGAAGAGCAGGCGCAGCAGGTGGACACGGTCAAGCGCTCCGAGGCTGGGATGATCACCAACCCGGTGACCTGCCGCCCGGACGCGACGGTGGCGGAGGTGGAGAAGCTGTGCGCGCGGTTCCGGATCTCCGGGGTGCCGGTGACCGATGACCGTGGCGTCCTGCTCGGCATCGTGACCAACAGGGATATCCGGTTCGAACCTGACTCACGGCGCACCGTCGCCGAGGTGATGACGCACATGCCGCTGGTTACGGCGCCCGCCCGCGTCACGCGAGAGGAAGCGCTCAAGCTACTCAAGCAGCACAAGCTGGAGAAGCTCCCCCTCATGGACGAGCGGGGCAAGCTGCGGGGTCTCATCACGGTGAAGGATTTCACTAAGAGCGAACAGTTTCCGAATGCCACCAAGGACGAGGCAGGCCGCCTCGTCGTCGGCGCGGCGGTAGGCGTCGGCGAGGATGCCAAACGGCGCGCGCAGGCGGTCACCGACGCGGGCGCCGACTTCCTTGTGGTCGACACCGCGCACGGTCACGCCAGTGCGGTACTTGAGATGGTCAGCCGCGCGAAGGCCAACCTCAAGGTGGACGTGGTCGGCGGAAACGTGGCCACTAGAGCGGGCGCGCAGGCTCTGGTTGACGTCGGCGCGGATGGCGTGAAGGTTGGCGTCGGGCCGGGGTCAATCTGCACCACCCGTGTGGTGGCGGGGGTGGGAGTCCCGCAGGTCACTGCCATCTACGAGGCGGCGAAGGCATGCCGCGGCCACGGCGTGCCGGTGATCGGCGACGGCGGCCTGCAGCACTCAGGCGACATCGCCAAGGCGATAGCGGCCGGCGCGGACACGGTCATGCTGGGCAGCCTGCTGGCAGGCTGCGAGGAGAGCCCAGGCGAGCTTGTCTTCATCAACGGCAAGCAGTACAAGCTCTACCGTGGGATGGGATCACTTGCCGCGATGCGGGGCCGAGGCGGCGGTGAACCTGGCAAGCAGCGCTCGTTTTCCAGGGACAGGTACTTCCAGGACGACCTGCTGAGCGAGGACAAGCTGATCGCGGAGGGCGTGGAGGGCCAGGTCCCCTACCGTGGCCCGCTGGCCGCTGTTGCCCACCAGTTGATCGGCGGCTTGCGCGCCGCGATGGGTTACTGCGGGGCAGCCGCGATCGCCGACCTGCAGCAGGCCACGTTCATCCAGATCACCGCGGCTGGGCTGGCGGAGAGCCACCCACACGACGTCAAGATCACGGCACCTGCACCGAATTACACCAGAGGCTGACTGGGGAGGATCACTGCACACGAGGGCAAAGCAAATGTTGATCCTGCTACGTGAATTGGCCGATTCACACCTAGCCGTACGCGACCGCGACGGGTCTGCGGGGGGATCCCGTGGGGTAGTCCCCCCGGGGCGACACAGTCTTAACGGCTGCCGCAACGCGCCGCCCCGACCGGTGTGCGGGACCGTCGCGCCCGTCGACGCGCCAAACGCGACCTTTTCCCTACAAGACCCACCCTCCCTTGGGGGCTCTGCCCTACTGACGATCTTGGCATGTTGTCAAGGGGTTCGGGAGGGTGAATCCGGATTCTGTGGATAACTTGGCGACCATAATGGCGCCCCGCAGCACGGTGCGCTCGTGCCACATAGCGGCAGCCGTTAAGGGCAATGCATGAAGGTTTTTATGAAGAGGGAGTTGCGAACATGGAAATCGGGAGGGGTAAGAGCGGCCGCCGCGCTTATGGCCTCGACGAGATCGGCATCGTGCCGTCCCGCCGTACCCGGGACCCAGAGGAGGTGTCCATCGCCTGGCAGATTGACGCCTACCGGTTCCAGCTCCCGCTCGTCGTCTCGCCGATGGACAGCGTGGTCTCGCCGGCCACCGGGATCCAGATCGGCCGGCTCGGCGGGCTTGCCGTCCTCGACCTGGAGGGCCTGTGGACAAGGTACAGCGATCCAGAGCCGGTGCTTGAGGAGGTGACCTCGCTTGGTGACGCGGCAGCCACCCGCAGGCTGCAGCAGCTCTACGCTGAGCCGGTCAAGGAGGAACTGATCGGGCGGCGGATCGAGGAGATCCGCAGCGCGGGGGTGACCACGGCCGCGCGGCTTTCGCCGCAGCGCACCGCCGCGTACCACAAGGCTGTCATCGACGCCGGCGCCGACATTTTCGTGATCCGCGGCACGACCGTGTCCGCCGAGCATGTGTCTGGGCGGGCGGAGCCGCTGAACCTCAAGCAGTTCATCTACGAGCTTGACGTGCCGGTGATCGTGGGCGGCTGCGCCACCTACACCGCCGCGCTGCACCTGATGCGCACGGGCGCGGCCGGGGTGCTTGTCGGATTCGGCGGCGGATCCGGCCACACCACGCGAACCGTGCTAGGCGTCGCGGTGCCGATGGCGACCGCCATCGCCGACGTGGCCGCTGCCCGCCGCGACTACCTCGACGAGTCCGGCGGCCGGTACGTGCACGTGATCGCCGATGGCGGCATGACCAGAAGCGGCGACATCGCCAAGGCTCTGGCGTGCGGCGCAGACGCGGTGATGGTTGGCTCACCCCTAGCGCGGGCGTCCGAGGCGCCAGGACGTGGGTATCACTGGGGCAGCGAGGCTCATCACCTGGAACTGCCACGGGGTGCACGGGTGCGGGTCGGAACGGTCGGCAGCATCGAGCAGATCCTGCACGGACCGTCTACCACGGCGGACGGGTCGATGAACCTCATGGGCGCGCTGCGCCGCACGATGGCCATCGCCGGGTACTCGGATCTGAAGGAGTTCCAGCGGGTCGAGGTTGTCGTCGCGCCGCAGCACTAGTGTCGCGCGAGGCGTTAGGAAGGGAGGCGATGACCGCGGATGGAGATGGCCCAGCTGGGTCCCGGCCAGCGGTCGGCGGCACTCGAGGCGATGGCGGCCACCGAGCACCAGGTCGTGGTGGTCGGCGGCGGCGTGGTGGGGGCAGGCATCGCGCTGGACGCGGCGACCCGGGGGCTCACCGTCGGCCTGGTCGAGGCCAGGGACTTCGCCGCTGGCACGTCGTCGCGGTCGAGCAAGCTCATCCACGGTGGCCTGCGGTACCTGGAGCAGCTCAACTTCGGCTTGGTCCGTGAGGCGCTGACGGAGCGGTCTCTGCTGCTCCGCCTCATAGCGCCGCATCTGGTCCGCCCGGTTTCTTTTCTTTTCCCGCTCACTCACCGCGTATGGGAGCGTGCCTACGTCGGTGCGGGCGTTGGCCTGTACGACACCCTCGCGCTCTCACTCGGGCAGCCACGCGGGCTGCCCGCCCACCGGCACCTGACCAGGAGAGGCGCGCTCCGGCTGGCGCCCGCTCTGAGCAGGACAGCATTCACCGGCGCGGTCCAGTACTGGGATGCCCTGGTGGACGACGCCAGGTTCGTGCTAACGCTGGTCCGCACCGCGGCCACCTATGGCGCACACGTCGCGTCCCGTGCCCAGGTCGTCGGGTTCCTCAGGGAGGGCGCACGGGTCACCGGGGTCCGGGTACGTGACCTGGAGACCGGCGCCGACACCGAGATTCGTGCCCAGCAGGTGGTGAACGCGACCGGCGTGTGGACCGATGACATCCAGGCACTGGTCGGTGGCCGTGGCATGATCAATGTGCGGCCGTCCAAGGGTGTGCACCTGCTTGTTCCGCACGACCGCATCCACTCCTCGACCGGAATCATCACGCGCACCCCCGTGAGCGTGCTCTTCGTCATCCCGTGGGGCAGGCACTGGATCATTGGCACCACCGACACCGACTGGTCGCTTGACAAGGCGGACCCGGCGGCCAGCCGAGCGGACATCGACTACCTGCTCGGGCGGGTCAACGCGGTGCTCGCGGTGCCGCTCACCCACGACGACGTGGAAGGCGTCTACGCCGGGCTGCGCCCGCTGCTTTCCGGTGAATCGGACGTGACCTCCCGGCTGTCGAGGGAGCATGTCGTGGCACAGCCGGTGCCTGGGCTGGTGATGATCGCTGGCGGCAAGTACACGACATACCGGGTAATGGCACGCGATGCCGTTGACGCGGTGGCGCACAGCCTTGACGGCAAGGTCCCCCCGTCCTGCACAGACGCGGTGCCGCTGGCAGGTGCCGACGGCTATCCAGCGCTGTGGAACTCGCGTGCCAGGCTCGCCGCCGCTTCCGGGCTGCACGTGGCGCGCATCGAGCATCT
>WNGG01009294.1_pt1 | contig 20124 bp, 14 predicted proteins | sample 5400661 | NCBI WGS metagenome assembly WNGG01 (sample SAMN13153372, study PRJNA577476) | soil metagenome | isolation source: 100 cm soil or saprolite under Garry oak tree replicate 1 | place: USA:California | collected 2016-06-15
TTTCGCCGCTAACGCGGCTCTTTTTTCCGACCGACTCCTAACTTCAGGAGTCGCTATGGATGAGAAATCCTGTTGACTTGTTGGTTTATTCGGCCTACTTCGATGAAACTTCACTACGAGCTGAATTATTCACGACTGATCGCCCGAGCGTTACCACCAGCTTTAGCTCTCGCGGCATTTTTGGCACTGAATGTCGTAGGTCCTTGTCAGGCACAAGCCCAGCCAACTTCTAAAATTGTCAGGCCGCGAATGCTGATTGGAGAGCACGACGCGCTTACCGGCTTCACTATCTTGCGCGCCCGCTATGCCGCGGGTGCGCGACCTTCAGACGACATAGCCGGGTGGGCACTCAGCTATTTGCTTACAGGCGACGACTCTTTCGCTCGGCGCGCCCTCGAGGAGATGCGGCGCGCGCACCCGCTTGAGCAAGTCGGTTCGCGCACGTACCCCGATTACGTCAAATGGTCGCTGGCTTTTGACTGGCTTTACAACTACGCGGGCTTCGACACGCCGCTCAAGGATCGCATCGGGCTCGAACTCTTAAAGGCCGCTGAGCGGATGATGGCTGATCAGTCGCTCAAAGACACGCATCTGGCGATGTACCACAACTACCCGGTACGATATCTGACGCTAGCTGTGTTCGCCCTTATAGCCATCGAAGGTCATCCTTCTCTCGAGGCGCGCGCGGCACCTTTACGAGCTCATGCACGAGAAGTGTTCGATCACATACTCGACCTCACGGACTTCATCACGCCTGACGGCGGCTATCATGAGTCAATGGACTACCAGCGCATCACCTACGCGCCGCTGGCCCTGTTGGCTGAGTTGTTCCGGACCGCCGAGAACAACGACCCCGCGCGGCGTTACACGGTTTTTCATCACTATACAGATACGTACCTCTACAAAGTCCTGCCCGACGGGACGACTGCGCGCGATGATGACAATGAGTTTCCTTACTTGCAGTGGGAGGATAACATCTGCCTCGGATACGCCATCAATCGTTTCAAAGATCCATACGCCGCTTGGATGCTGCGGAAGAGCGGTTGGCCTTCCACCGATAAGTGGCGAATTCCGATCACACAGTTTTTGTGGAATGACCCTGATGTGGTCTCGCGCAACCCCGCCTCGACCAACGAAGCGGAGCTTTCGCGACACTATCTCTTCCGAGGCATTGGCCATCTTGTCATGCGCGACGGCTTCGGGGCCGATTCGACCTGGATACAATTCAACTCGGGCCCATATTTAGCCAAGCATGACCACCTCGATCAGAACCACTTTGTTATCTACCACAAGGGCTATCTCGCCACTGAGAGCGGAGCGGATTACACCGACACGGAAAGCCCGCATTACTTGAACTACTACCGACGCACCATCGCGCATAACTCCATGCTGGTTTACAAGCCGGGAGAAAAATTCTTCTGGGCGGAAAACCTTTGGCCCGCGGCTAACGACGGTGGACAGCGGATGGATTCGTCGCGTTACTGGAACACGGTGCGCAGCCGCGAAGATTTCGAACGCACGCGCGATCTCTGGGACACAGGACGCATGGAAGCAACAGACTATGTGTCTGGCATTTACCATTATGCGCGCGGCAACGCAACGCGCGCCTACCACCCTACAAAAGTCCAGCGCTTTACTCGCGAGGTAACCTACGCGCCCGGCAACAATGTGTTGGTGGTCTTCGATCGCGTGCGCAGCACCGACCCAACCTTCAAGAAAGTCTGGCTGCTGCATGGTGTGAGCGAGCCACGCGTCGTCGCCGCTGAAGCCGGCCGTGCGATCGGTAATGGCGGTACCGAGTACGCAAATGCTTCGGTCTTCACTTACGAAGATGGGCAAGGGCGACTGCGCGTCCACTCTCTGCTCCCGCGCGAGCGAGAGGTCGTGAAGCGCGGCGGGTCAGGCTGGGAGTTCTGGACGCCAGGCGATGAGTTTGGCGGCGCGTGGGGTACGGGAAAGAATTGGCCGCTTGAGCCGGCCCAGGGTGGGCCCCTCCCAACGGATCCGTATCTACGAAAGATGTGGAAAACATTTTGGGGCGATGACTTCAATCGGTTGCTGCCTTCAAACACGCGCGCCGTAGTGCCGGCTGCCTGGCGCGTCGAAGTTTCGCCGGCGAAGCCCGCAAAGGAAGACTTCTTTCTGCACGTTCTGGAGATTGGAGAACGCGGAGACGCACGTTCGCCACGCGTCGAATTGGTGGATGGTTCAAATTTGATTGGCGCGCTTGTCGAAGGCGGCATGATTACGCTCTTCGCAACCATTGAAGGACCGGTCACGGAAGGCGAAGTCACCATCCCGGATGTCGAGACGAGCTCGTTGCTGATCACCGGTCTGAAGCCGCATGGGAAGTATGAGCTACAGATGACTGGCGGTCGGGCCAACTGGCGCGGCGGCCTTTTCAATGGCGTACCCGCCGGGAGTTACATCGCCGCGGCTAATGGCTCGGGAAACATGTACCTCCCGTTCAAGGGTCGAAAGGACGGACGCCTGCGTGTGCGCCTTCTTTCGCCCGAATAATCTTTGACTCGGATCATTATCTGCTTAGGAGTCTGTAGGGAAAAGAGTCTCTCGGTGTTCTCCGTGCTTCCGTGGTGCATATTTTCATTACCAATTTCAACACTGAGACACGGAGTTCACGGAATTTACACGGAGAAATCGCATCCTTCCGGGTTCGTGTGGTACATACAAATCGCTTCTATCCGGCGTCGTAATTTCAAAACTTAATTCTGATGCGAAAAAGAAAGGGACTCTGGCAGGTCGAGGAGACGATTCAGCGATATAAGAATGCCTGGCTGGAAGTCTGGGAGGATAGAGTCATAAGGCCCGACGACCAGGTCGGGAGTTTCGCTACCGTTAAGATGAAGCCGGGTGTGTCAGTGCTTGCTATGGATGAAGAAGGTCAGATTTATCTGACCGGCGAATTTCGCTATGCCGTCGAGCGAGAGAGCATTGAGGCGGTAAGCGGGGGTATTGAGGCGGACGAACTGCCCTTGAGTGCCGCTCGTAGAGAACTTCGTGAGGAACTCGGCATCGAGGCTGCCGAATGGACCGATCTCGGCTCGGTTGATCCATTCACCGCTATCATTCACTCTCCAGCTCGCCTGTTTCTCGCCAGGAAACTGAGCTTCTGCGAGCCGGAATGCGATGATACGGAGATCATTCGAGTGGTAAAGGTGAAGTTAAGCGAAGCTGTGCGGATGGTGATGGAGAGCGAGATCACACATGGCCCAAGCTGCGTTTTGATTCTGAAGACAAACTATTTCTTGAACAGCGAGAAGGCAGGAATTCCCAGATGAACATCCGAAATAAAACGTTACTGATGGTCCTCGCCACATTTTTTTGGTCGTCTCTCACGGTCAATGGCCAGGCTCCGCGTTTGCCAGTCTATGAGGTGGCACGCACAGCCACGCCAATCAAGGTGGACGGCAAACTGGATGATCCGGCTTGGGCAAAGACCCGCGGCGTGGGCAATTTCGTCAACAACTTGGATGGTTCTCCGAGTCAGTACAAGACCGAAGCGAAGCTACTCTATGACGATAACTTTCTTTACTTCTCCTTCCGCTGCACGGACGACAACATTTGGGCAACGCTCAAGCGGCGTGATCAGCACCTTTGGGAAGAGGAGGTCGTGGAAGTTTTCCTACAGGCCGACCCGCATCAACCAAGCTACATCGAGCTGGAGGTAAATCCGCTAGGCACGATGCTCGACATTTATCTTCTCGACGTGCGGAAACCGCTGCACTATGAAAGTTGGAACAGCGAGAAACTGGAGTGGGGAGTGCAGGTATTCGGAACTGTGGACGGAAAGGGTGGAGACCGCGAATGGACTTGTGAAATAGCCCTCCCAATGGAAGACATCGTGACCGCGCCTCACCTTCCGCCGCAGCCGGGAGATCACTGGCGTTTAAACTTGTACCGGGTCGAGAAACTGCCGACCCCCGCGGAGTTGGCCTGGTCTCCGACGCTCAAAAGTGATTTTCATTTTCCTAGCAGGTTTGGCGAGATAGTTTTTACCAATCGGCAAGTTCACTGAATTCCAGCGAGCGAAAGAGCAACGAGGTTTGAACTTGAAATGACACACTGAAAGGCCTTGCACGAAAACATGAAGACTGGCGTTTGTCCGCGCAGCGGACAAATGAAAATAGCCCAGCGATTTATCGCTGAGTTAAGCTGAAAATATCGGGTTCATCTGCTCAGCCGTCCGCTTCGCGGACTAAGGATGTTAAGGCGACCGCTACCCAGCGCTGAAGCGCTGGGCTATTTTCAACCGTCCGCTTCGCGGACGAAAACGTACGCAAGTTACCCGAAATGAGACTTTTTGTAGAAAGGATCACTCGATTAGTGAGATTGCAGTCCCAAACGATCTGCACACTCGCGCAGGATAGCGGCTTCCCATTCGGGGCGGACGGGGTTTCGCAGGTGCGCTCTATCCGAGGGAATCTTCCCCAACAATTTTAGAAAGATTGCAGCGGAATGTTTATAGGCCGGAACCGGTGCGCGGAACGCCACATTCCCCAGGTGCTGCAATGCGTCGGAGAGTGCGTAATAGGCGGGATCGCTGCTTTCCCAAAGACGGTCGCGCTCGGCAAACTTATCAGGCACGAATGTCGCCAGTCCTAGAAAGTAATCGGAACCGTACTCGATCATGTTGATGCCGAGATCGTTGCCGGTGTAGATGCGAAAGTCCGGCCTCAGCTCGTCGCGCATTACCAACCTCTCGATCTCCTTCACACGATCCAAAGAAGAATGCTTCAGTCCCTTCAGTTCCGGGACATCCAGAAGTCCACGCATTGTCTCGTTGTCAAAAATCTCACCGTTTGGCGCAAACACCTGAGCGAGCTCGAAACCGATAACCTCCCGATAGCCTCCACATGCCGCGCGGTAGACAGCGATCTTCTCGCGCGATTCTCGACCGTGAAGTCGCGCAGTCTGAAAGATAATGGGTGTGCCGCCGCGAGCAACGATCTGATCCATTTGGCGGCGATAAAGAGAAACGACGTCGCCCTCCAGACCCTCGATGTAAGCGCCGGCAATGAAGGTGACTCCCGCACCCAAAGCTTCGCGGGTCCACTGCAACACCTGTAGGCGCTCCGACTCGGCCAAATAATCGACATAGCCGGTATCCATGTTCACGGCGTTTGTCAGTCCAGCTTCGTGTGTAGCTCGCAAGTGTTTTTGAAAAGCTTCGACCGCGATCGAGCCGTCTGGCTCGAAGGGCAGAAGGGCCGCGGCGATACCGTGAACCTTTCGACGCGGTTGCAGCCGCGCAATAACATCTTCAACTTTCACTGTGATTGTTCAAGTTCGGCGCTCCCCGCCGGTGGTGCCAAATTCACTCGATTGTTTTAGTAGTTTGACGGAGCTTCAACTGCTTGAGTCGAACCGCGTCGTCTGATTGCTTGTAATAGTCGTCCAGCGGGTAGCAGCCGGAAGGCAGCCCAGCGCGCGGTGCATTCGTGCAGTCGCTGAAAGTGCGGCAGAGATGCTTTCGTCGTACACCCTGACCGCGGATCACATCGAGCGGTAGCGTGGGATAAGCGAGCGCCATGCGCCCGAGACCTACGCAGTCTACCCATCCTTCGCGTACAGCGCCCTGGGCGACGTTCGGAAGAAAGTCTTGCAGGTAACTGTAGCCCGACCCGACGGTGATCAGATGCGGGAATTTTTGTTTTAGCTTGTGTGTCACCTGCATCTGTCGCGCGACGCCCAGTAACGGATCTTCAGGCGGCTGATAACCGTCGGAGGGCGGATAAAACGCGGGACGCTGAACGTGCGGATTGTAGTAGGGACTGCCCGCTGAAAGGTTGATAAGCCTGATGCCTAATTCGTTGAGCAATGACAGAAATCGTAGTGGCTCAGTGAGGTCCGGCTCCAGAGGATTATCAGTGTTGACGCCGAAGCCCCAGCGATAGGGGAGCAGCGCTTTGAATGATTCGGGCACGCCAGGGCCGGGTTTACCCGGCTCAGACCGTTGGAGGTCCGGTCTGAATGGAACCGTGTCAAAAGCGGAGAGACGCACTCCTATGATCAGGCGTGGAGCAATGGCATGGACGGCCGCGACGACTTCGCGCAGAAAGCGCGTGCGGTTCTCGAAGCTGCCGCCATAATCGCCGGCGCGAGTATGCGCACTCAGGAACTCATGCCCGAGATAACCATGGCAGTGTTTGATGTCCACGAAATCGAAGCCTGCCTCATGGGCAAACCGCGCGGCGCCCTGAAAGTCCTCAATAACTTGGCGGATCTCCTCGTCGTTCAGGACCGGATAGTCGTTAGGAATACCTAGTCTCTTGTCTAATATCGGATGGTGGTAGAGGATGCGTGGCTCAGGGCGGTCGTGAATGTTGGGGCAACTGTACCGGCCCGAATGGGTCAGTTGCAAACCGATTATCAAACCTGCGTCCGAGCCGACGGCGCGGCGGTGCTCGGCAACCAGGGCACCGCGAAGCTTAATTAGATCCGCGTGAGCATGCCGGCCCATGACTAGCTGATTGGGGTTGGCGCGCCCGTCATCGCACACTGCCACCGCTTCGCCACCCCAGATCAGCTTCGCGCCGCTCGCTCCGAAGCGGCGCCAACGGCGAAACGTCAACTCAGTAGGCCGTCCATCTGGTGTCCCGTCCCAGCCTTCCATCGGTTGGATGGCGAAACGGTTGCCTAAAATAAAGTCATCGACTCGCAACGGCTGCGCAAGCGGGGAAGCATCACCCGCGATGAGATTCTGGTCGCACGGAATCGAGATGCGCGACTCTCGCAAGTACCTCTGAAATGTCTCTACGTCACGTACGCCGCCGAGACGCAAGAAAGGTTTGTCGCTTATTGGCATTCAGATTGACTTCTGTCATTCACACCGGGATGAAGGAGTGTCGGAAAAATAGCCGCGTAGCGGCGGCATGTTTATAGATGCCGCAACCACCCTGATTTTGCCTTCCGAATTGAGCGAAATGCTGAACATTTCGCTCAATTCGGAAGGGGTGAAACCAGAAGCTCTCTTCAGCTATAAACATTTCGTGCCTACGGCACTTTTCCTACAGGCTCCTGAAGCCGTGTGTGAATGAGACAGCACCGCCGCGTATGCCGATCACTTCAAAATAATCTTTGTCTCGCTGGTCGCGCCCGTCAGTACATCTGTCGCTCTGATCGTGTACGTGCCCGGGGGATCATTGAGCGCCGAAGGCAGAACGAAACCCCTGGTCGCGTTGTCTAAGAGCACGTTACTTGCGTAAGCCGGAAGCATCGAGCCATCGGGCGCAAACACATGGCAGCGAATCAGCGTTCGTCCTGGCCTCGAGGAGGCAATTGTGAAGGCCGGATGCTCGCCAAGCGAGGCGGCCGCAGGGCCACCTAGCGTGATCGTATTCTCAGTCGAACTCAACCCGAGCACGACGGCATCGCCGACGAGCACGGAAGAATGGACGACATCGGTGTAACCGAGGCGGTTACCGGAACGAACGTCAGTGACATAGAGTTTGCGCGGCAGCTTGATGGTGATCTCCTGCCTGGCTACCTTCCCCAATGCGGCGTCGTTATAGATGGTCACGCCGTCCTGCCCGACGATCCGTTCGACGGCGACGTTGTCTTTAACGATCGTGAGAATTTCCGCGTCGCCGAAGCGGTAACGAGCAACCTGCGCTTGTTCGAGCCGCTTGCCGTCAGCAGACGAGACTTCGACGGCGGGTTGCACACCCGCGCGGGCGAGTATTGCGTTCACAAGTGAACGACAGTTGCTACCGCCAAACTTCTGGGCGCGTTGCTTTGCATAGGTGTCCAGGAGGGTGTTGAGATACAAAGCCCAGCCCTTGCCAACACGTCGAGCAATGACTGCGTCGGTGTTGCCGATGCGAACGAGGGCTGTGCCGCCCGCCGCCTTAATGCCAGGCTCGGCGGCAATTGTTCCGCTCAAATCTTTCGCTTGAAGGCGCCAACGCGCGCCCTCATCTGTAACCATGACAATGCTGCCAGGATGGTCGTCCGTAGATTTAAGCGAGCGCTTGTCGGAAGCAAGAACAGTGATGCCGAACAATTCATTCAGCAGTCCTGTTTGTTGCCAGGCGCAGTGCTGATCCATCACGCCCACCGCAGCGTCCGCGACTACCACGCCGCCTGCCTGGACGAAAGCTTCGATGGCCTTCGCCTCGTCCGGTGAAAGCGCGAGCGATAACGGCAAGATCAAAACCTTGTACCTACCGTTAGTGAGCTTGCCTTTCTCCAACTGCTCAGAGGAAACGAAATCGAACTGCATCCCCAGATCTTTGACGACCCGCACCCAGCCGTCGCGGTTGGCCGGAAAACTCAAACCAGTTTTCTTTTGAGCCTCATCCTCGTCATCCTCGTTGCGCTGGTGGTAACCGAGGATGCTGGCGCCGTGGATTGATGGCATCGAATAATGGATGGCGATGCCGTCCTGTTGGCGCTCAGACTCCATCAGGAGCTTGCCGATGCCCTCGAACTTCAGTGACTTAAAAGCCACACCCATGTCTCGTGCCGACTGCGAATAGGTCAGGTCAGGATTGAGAAAGGAATACATCCAGAAGACATTCGGGTACAGGACGTTGTGAATCGCCGCGGTCCAGATGGCATTCTGCACGGCAAGACCGTGCGAGCCGTAGCCCGTCCAGAAGCCGATCATGGCGTCGGGCTTGGCGAAGGAGCGGTGCATGTCCCACTGATTTCCGCCGTCGTATGAGAGGAAGTCGTCGATCACGCGGTCGAGGCGCGACCAATCCGCACCATCGTAAGCGTTGGTCGCCTGCGTGCCGGAAACGGCGATATGTGCGTCCCCGTCACCCTGGACGACTGCGTCACGCACGGTCTGATAAGCGCGCGCAAAGGTTATTTCCATGAAAGTGCGGTGGTCAGCCCAAGGTGCAAAGTTGCCGCTTTTGCGGGCCTCTTCAGTAGTAGATGGGACTACCTCTCCCCAGTCTTTGAAATTCGTGTGCCACTCTCTGTTGAGCGCGGGAAGCTTGCCGTACTCCTGCTGTAACCAAGTCCGGAAGTCGGCGAGAGTTTGCGGACTCCAATCGAAGTCTACCGCGTCGCCGTAGGAAGTAAGCGAGCCTTCGTCGCCGACGAAGTAGTAATCCATGTTATAGCGCGCCTTGTTGCGGGCGGCGGCACGCACGATGTCGGAGAGCGCCTTCATGAACGCCGGGTCGTTAAAGGATGGCGTGCGCCGCAGAAACTTTTTGTCGCCGGTGCGCTTGAAGAGTTCTTTCTTCGTCAGATAGCCAAGCGCCTCAAAGTCGCCGGCTCGTTGATACTCGGCGATGGCCCGTTCCATGCCTTCAGTCGTCGTGGGCCCGCGGTCGTACCAGTAGACACCGAAGGTGCCGCGCGGGATGTTGAGCGAGTTGTCCACCTCATTGCTCCAGGTGAAGCCCGTGTCCGCAGCCACGCCACGCACCATCCGCATCTTTGCTTCTCGCAGATAGTGCTTCGTGCCACCGAAGGAGACCAGCGCTGTGTACTCTTTCGTGCGGCGCGTGGCTTCGAGAGAACGGCCAGGAGTCGGCCCAGATCGTCCTCCACCTTCATACGCATCTGGAGGCCAGACAGATCTCCCGCGGCGCGCAGCACGGCACTCAAAGTCTCGCCGTTTTTGTAAACGTCCAGAGCCGGTTTCGCGAGCGTCATCATCGCCCGTTTAGGAGTCAGGAAGGTGGCCGCGCCCCAGTTGAGCGCCACGTCAGACTGCTCGTCGCGAACGATGACATTAAAAATCTGCCGCCCCCCGGGCCAGCCGTTGGAGGGACGCAAACTGGCCGACGGTATCTCAATCACGTTGTCGCCAACGGCGAGGTTCTGCGAGACTCGGCGCGACCCGAGTGCTTGCCCGAATTCATTCTTGCCCGTGACTTCAATCTCCACACGGCGCGGCGCATTCGAAACGAGAGCGAGCTTCAGGGTAGAGGGTCCCGCCGTTAGCGCCCTGGTGCGGACACCCACTTCGCGGCCGGTGGCCCACAGGATCGCGCGGGCGAGTAACCCATATTGGTACTCCCAGTAATCCCAATAGGTTTTCGTCTCCACTGGGTCTACGCTCTTCGGCGTGAATCCCTGCTCGACATACGCCAGCGCCACCACGCGCCCCTTCCCGTAATTCTTCACCGCGACGATCGGATACGCGCCCGATCTAATTAGCACATCACCATTAGCTCGATATTTGTAAAAAGGACCGCCGACGTTGCCTTCGGGCAGCAGGTCGAGTGACAGCCCTTCGGTGATGAAGTGCTCTTGGGCGACCTCCCACTTGCCTTTCGTTACGGCATCCTGGTTAATCTCAGGATAGCCGCGCTCGTTGACAGTGTCGTCCGGCACATCGATTAATGGCGAGATGTCCCAAATGCGCACGTCGCCTGCCGGTTCATCGCCTTTGAAGGGATGACCCTTTAGGTCGCCAACGAACGGATGCAGCAGAACGAGGCCCGCGCCCTGTCGCACGCGGCGGATGATGGCGTCGCGTGTCGCGCGCGTCATGCGTGACCAGCCGTTGAGGCCGGGTATGACCAGCACCTCAAACGGCGCCGGGCCGGTCAGATCTTTTTCGACGTAACTATAGACAGTCTGGAAGTCATCGCGGTCGCCACGGTACTCGTGTCCATAATAATCGCCGACACCCCAGCAGTTGATGTCCCACTCGCGGTCGATGGAGACAGTGGTTGGTTCAAGCTGTAACCGCTCCATCAACTCGACCATGTCCCGGCCGTATTGGACCGACGGAATGAAGAACGATTTGATCGGTCCGCCTGGAAGTCTCGACGCCCAGGCCACGTGGGGCGTCACGACCGCCGTGGAGTAAGTGATGTCGTTCTTATGAAACGCGCTGCCACCGATTTCACGCTGCTGTCCAGAGCTGCGTGGCGTCAAAGTCGCTAGCAGAAGAAGTGCGAGCGAGGTTGATCTGAACGTCTTCATAGAATCTGAAGCCAGCAGGATGTCAACCATTCGGACTCCTGTAGTTAAGCTAGAATGAAGCACTTGTTTGGCCGAACAAAAAATAGATATTAGTATCCACTGTATTTAAAATAAAATCCAAAGTTGTCAAGAAGGGTCTATAAGTGGCAGTGTCCTTATTTGAAGTTTTGGAACAGAACCGCGAGCGGTAGCGAGCGGGTATCCCGTCGAACAGCCATCGACCCGCTCGCTACTGCTCGCGGTTCTGTAGGTCCGCCGCAAACTAGGACACCACCCGCGATCTTAAGAAGTGCGAGCGTCTTTTAAAAACAGGAGCATGAAGTGCAACGAGCCATAAGTGTAATCTTCATCCTTTCGGCAACTCTCAGTCTCCACCTGAACGTGATCGGCAAAGCTCCACCTTCGCCGGTTTTCTACAAGACAGAGAATTCCGACGAGTGGGTGAGCCACTCGCTGCATATCCAGCAGAGATACGCTCGCGTTCTTGTCGTTGATGCCTCCGGCCATCGTCCGCAATTTATTGACGTTGCCCCGCTCAATCTTAACTCACGTGAAAATGACAAGCTTGGGTTGGTGCATCAATATAAAGTCCATGCGGTCTTCAAGACTCTACAGGAGGCGGCAGATGCGGCCAGAGGCGGTGATCTTGTCGCCGTGATGCCGGGTACCTACACGGGTTTTGTCGTCGAAGACAAAATGGATGCAGGTGACTGGCGATATATTCATTTCAAGGCGATGGGAAAACCAGGCGAAGTGACGATCAATCAGCCCTCACGCGATCCAGATTGGATGATTCTCTTGCAAGCCACGCATCATGTGATCGTGCAGGGCTTCAACCTAGCGGGAAGTACCGGCCCCGGTCTTGAGCCGAAAGGGCCACGTGCAGGCATCATGCTCGACGGGGACTTTGGCCGCAGTGGCAAGCAGACGCATCACATCGTGATCGTCGACAATTTCTCGCACAACCATCGCAAGTGGGGCCTGCATTCGACAGACACTCATACGGTACTCCTGCAAAATAATGTCTTCGCTCTCTCTGCGCTCGAGCATTCCGCTTATGCATCGGACGGTTCTGACAATTACGTCATCCGTCGAAACATTTTTTTCGGCAGTCGTGCTGGCGGTCTACAGTGCAACCTGGACACAGTCAGCTCATTTCACGAGCTATTGAAGCACCCTCTGCTCAAAAACTATCGCCAGGAAAAGCCGACGCGCGAGTGGGCTTTGGGACTCGTCAAACTGGCGACAGAGAAATTCGGCGAAAACAATTTTCCTGACGGGAAAGGAATTAACTTCATCATCGAAGAGAATGTTATCAACGCCAACGGCAAAGGTGGGGGCGGATCGCTCAACCTTGCAGGTCTACAAGACTCTCTAATTCAGAACAATCTTATCTACGGAAATTTCAATCACGGCATTGCGCAGTGGGACGACGCCAATCCTTATGACCAGGCTTATGTCGAGCCGGGTCCAATTTCGCCCGGCCAGGTTAAGAGTCCGGCTGACCTGCCACTCTGGGGCTGTCACGGCAATCTGGTGCGGAACAATACCGTGCTGATGAACAATCCGGGACGCGCCGCCATGCAATGTCGCAACGGCAGTTGGGGCACAAAGATGCGCAATAACATCTTTATCAATGACCAGCCGTCGTCGATAGAAATTTTCAACACCAGCATATATCGCCTCGATTCAAGCTTTAATGTCATCAACACTCTGAGCTATACGGGTATGAACCCATCACTCAAGAGTCTGGCGCGGGTCTTACCAGAAGGCGCGCGGACCACTACGGACATCACGCAAGAAAGGACTGCGCGAGACTTTGTCCATTATGGTAATGAGCCATGGATTATCCTTGCAGGGAACTGGTGGCGGCTCAATCCAAACCGCCCTGATTTTCGTCCGCGGGTTGACTCGCAGCTCTTTGCCAACTGGGGGGACTCTCGGGAACTTCCCCCGCGGGACCTTGAAGGTCGTAAGCGGCTCAGTCCATCTATCGGAGCCCTTGAACCCTTAGCGAGCCGCTAACTAAAAATAGGAAGCCGCCTGAAGAGAGGGAGAGATGAAAATGAACTGCTCATCATTTCGTCCGTGGCGTGCAACATTGCTGTTGTTGTGCTTGCTCGCGTTCGGCGCAGGATTCTTCCTCTTTTCAACAAGCCCGCTGCAACAATCCGCCTCTGCCGAACAGCAGCAACGAGTCATAATTGAGTACAACGTGCGCACGCGCATGCGTGACGGTGTTTCGTTGGTGGCTGACATTTATCGCCCCGCCAAGCCGGGCAAGTTTCCAGTTCTGCTGGTGCGTACACCCTATGATCGCAAGGGTGAGGCAAGAATGGCTTACGATCTTGCTGCGCATGACTATCTGGTGGTCTTGCAGGACACGCGCGGGCGATACGATTCAGAAGGCGAGTTCTATCCGTTTCGGAATGAGAGCCAGGACGGATATGACAGCGTCGAATGGGCGGCTGGGATCGCCTACTCCAATGGTGAGGTGGGAATGTTTGGAGGTTCGTACGTGGGCGCCACCCAAATGCTCGCGGCCATCGCCAAGCCGCCGCACCTCGTCGCTATCTTTCCCTACCTGACAGCTTCTGAGTATTACGAGGGTTGGACCTATCAGAGCGGCGCTTTGATGCAATGGTTCTCTAGCTCCTGGTCATCGATTCTGGCTGTTGACATCTTGCGGCGACAAGCAGAGGCCGGCATTCAAGCTAAACAATGGGTGGAGCAACTTCCGGTTGATGAATATTCGTTGTTGAATCCTCCAACCCTCTCGCAACTGGCACCGTACTACCGCGATTGGGTCAAGCATGAGCGGGACGATGAGTACTGGAAGGGCTGGAAAATCTCCGATCACTACAATGAATTGAACATCAAGAGCTTGCACGCGGGCGGCTGGCATGATCTCTTTCTCAAGGGTACCCTGGCGAATTACATCGGTATGCATCAACGGTCTGTAACGCAGGCAGCGCGGGAAGGCCAGCGCTTGATTGTGGGCCCTTGGGGGCACGCTCCGACTTCGCCTGAAGGAAAAATCGGAGACATTGTGTTTGGGAAGAACGCAGTGCTCAATCAAACCGAGACCGCGCGCGCATGGTTCGATTATGTTTTGAAAGGCGTGCAGAATCAATATGCGACCAGTCCGCCTGTGCGCATCTTCGTGATGGGCGAGAACGTCTGGCGCGATGAGAATGAGTTTCCTTTGGCGCGAACTCGTTACACCAAATACTTCTTTCACTCGTCGCGCGGAGCGAACAGTGTTGAAGGGGATGGTCTCTTGGATACCATTAAGCCGGGAAGCGAGCGCCCAGAGACTTACGACTACGACCCGCACCATCCTGTGCCCACCATTGGAGGGCGGCTTTGTTGCGGCCAGTCTCTTCCGCCCGGACCATTCGATCAAAGCCCCAACGAAAGACGACCGGATGTGTTGGTTTTTTCCACCGCTCCTCTTGAGAAAGATACAGAGGTCACGGGTTCCATCACAGTCGAACTATATGCTGCGAGTTCTGCAAAGGACACGGATTTTACGGCGCTGCTCGTAGACGTTGATCGAAGCGGATACGCGCGTTTCCTCACAGATGGCATTGTTCGGGCCCGCTATCGCAATACGACGTATCAGCCCGAAGCCATTGTGCCCGGTCAGATCTACAAGTACACAATTGACCTCTGGGCCACGAGCAATGTCTTCAAGGCCGGCCACAAGATTCGAATCTATATCTCAAGCAGTAACTTTCCCAGATTCAACCGCAATCTCAATACGGGAGAGCCGATCTTTGGTTCAACGCAGATGGTGCGGGCAAAACAGACCATCTATCATGATGCCCAACACCCTTCGGCGATCACGCTGCCCATCATTCCGCGTTAGGTTTGAGTCTCATGGTTTGGTTCAAGACCATGACTTGGTATTCTGATATTACGCTCTTACGTAGAGTTTTATGGAAGAATGCGAAGGAACAATGAAGATTCTGAAAGTCACCGAAGTCACGGACGAAATCGTAAGCGCGTTCCAATACCTCGTGCCACAACTAGCCGCTGCGGCAGCCCCGGGCTGGAACGAACTTAACGAAATCGTCAACTCGCCAACGACCATGATATTTATCGCACGCGACCCTATGGCGGACGACGCTATTGTCGGCAGTCTAACTTTAGCCATCTATCGCATTCCGACCGGAATTCATGCGTGGATTGAAGATGTGGTCGTTGATACAAACGCCCGTGGAAGAGGTATCGGCGAGGCGCTGTGCCGAGTTGCAATGGACCATGCCGTCGCAGTCGATGCCACTGAGGTCGATCTGACATCGCGTCCTTCTCGGGAGTCCGCAAATAGACTCTACCAGCGTCTCGGATTTGAACTCCGCAAGACGAACGTGTACCGCTTTAAGTTCTGAACTCTTGGAATTCGGATAACTGACGTCTGCAAAGCCGCGCAGTGATGGCTATTGGCAGGCTTTCAAACGATGAATAATCGGCGATGAACAAAGAAAGCGCCACCAAAGAAGCGGCGGGCGATCATCTTCTGAGGCGGTTTGGACTGGTCCACGCGATCGCGTTGAACATGACGAACATGATCGGCGTGGGACCTTTTATCACCATTCCGCTCTTGATGTCAGCGCTAGGTGGTCCTCAGGCCATGCTCGGGTGGGTCGTCGCCGTAGTGATTGCCATTCCTGACGGCATGGTTTGGAGCGAACTAGGTGCGACCTTGCCAGGATCGGGAGGCAGTTACGTCTACCTGCGCGAAGCCTACGGGCGTGAGACTTTCGGACGGCTAATGGCCTTTCTTTTTATCTGGCAATTCATTCTCAGTGGGCCACTTGAAATAGCCTCTGGGTATATTGGTTTTGCCAGATATACCGGATATGTCTGGCGAGGAATCAGCCCCGGCGAGACGCTTTTGGTTGCTGTTGCTGTTGGCGTTGTTAATATCCTGCTGCTCTATCGCCGGATCAATTCGATTGCCAAAATTACGATCAGCTTATGGATCGGAACTTTGCTGACGACCCTGGCAGTGATCATTACGGGGCTGATGCACTTTAATTTCGCGCGTGCATTTGATTTTCCGCCGGGCGCATTTAATTTCTCGTTCGGCTTTCTCTTCGGGTTGGGCGCCGCCTCACGCATTGGCGTTTACGATTATTTAGGCTATTACGACATTTGCTATATCGGCGACGAGGTGAAGAATCCTGGTCGTACAATTCCTCGCTCAATCATCATCAGCGTGATCTGCGTGGCGATCATTTACTTTGCAATCAATCTATCGCTTATTGGAGTTGTGCCCTGGCGAGAGTTTGTTCCCGCGGAAGCGCATCCAGAATCAAATTTCATAGTATCGATCTTCATGGAGAAGATTTACGGACCAAAGGTCGCCACGGTCTTCACCGCGATGGTTCTTTGGACGGCATTTGGTTCAGTCTTTGCGCTGTTGCTTGGCTACTCGCGTATTCCTTATGCCGCCGCGCAAGATGGATATTTCTTTCAAGTGTTTGCGAGACTGCATCCGGCTAAGAACTTTCCCTATATTTCGCTGGTCGTGCTCGGCATCATTTCCATTGTTTGCAGCTTCTTCTCGCTCGGCATCGTTATTGACGCCCTAATTACAACGCGGATACTGATACAATTCATGGGGCAAATCTTCGCGGTCACACTTCTGAGAAAACAAAGTCCAAAAACGGCACGCCCGTACCGAATGTGGCTCTATCCGCTCCCGAGTATTGTGGCGCTAGTTGGTTGGATATTCATATTTGCGACGACAGAGTGGCCGGTTATTCTTCTGGGGTTGGGAACCCTGGCCCTGGGCGCGGTATGTTTCTTCGTCTGGTCCTGGTATACCCAACGCTGGCCTTTTGCTCTGCCGATTGGGGTTGCCCGAGACTGATGGCTTCGGGAGGATGAATGGTCAGATTATTGGCATCCGGCTGGCTGATTTTAGTAATCATCATTTCCTGTTTCTCTCAGCCTCTCGGCAGACACGCTAGGGCGCATAGTTCAAAGCTGTTTCTGCGAGAAGGCTGCAGCATTCAATCTTCTTCTCAGGTCAAGGAGAAAGGCGATGTTCTCTCTAAGACCAGTTTCCAGCCAACAGAAGATTGGTATGTGGCTCCGGTTCCTGCCACAGTTCTCGGAACACGAGCATCGCCCCAGAATTGATTATGAAACCGCTGAAGATTGGGATAACCGGGGTGCGCGGAATCGTCGGGCAGACGTTTACGCCAGAGCTGGCTATCGGATTCGCGCAGGCGTTTGGCACGTATCTTGACAGCGGACGCATTCTGATTGGCCGCGATACCAGGGCCTCGGGCCCAATGGTGCGCTCTGCAGTCCTATCAGGACTGCTATCCGCAGGTTGTGAAGTTATTGATCTTGGTGTTTGCCCCACACCGAGCATGCAATTGGCGATTCCGTGGCTAAAGGCTAACGGCGGAATTGCAATCACCGCCGGTCACAATCCTTCACCATGGAACGCCCTGAAGTTTGCGCGTGGCGATGGCCTTTACCTAAATCCCACTCAAGCTGAAGAGTTGCTAGACATTTTCCACCAAGGAGAGTTTGCTAAAGCCACTTGGGATCGAATCGCGAGAACCATTGAGTTTCAGGATCCAATTGAGCAGCACATAAGAACGCTCAGGAGCGCCTTCGATGTCGGAGCGGTCAAAGCACGACGGCTAACAGTGGCCGTCGATTGTTGTAATGGTGCGTGCTCCAGGCTTATTCCACGCTGGCTTGAAGAACTGGGCTGCGAGGTTCTGGCCGTTAATGATGATCCAGCTGCTCCCTTTCCACACCAGCCTGAGCCTAAGTCAGAGACGATGGCGCAGCTAGGAGCAGTTGTTAAAGCCGGACACTGCGATATCGGCTTTGCCCATGATGCGGATGGTGAGCGACTTGGCATTGTGAGTGAATTGGGCGAACCATTGTCGGAGGAGATGACACTTGCCTTGGCAACAGAGATTAGACTGAGACAAAAACCGGGAGTAGTGGTGACGAATGTCTCGACTACATCTGCGATAGATGAAATTGCGATACGCCATGACAGCAGTGTCAAACGCACTCCCGTCGGTCAGACGTACATCTCAGAAGGCATGATCGAATACAACGCCGTACTGGGTGGCGAGGGAAGTGGGGGCGTAGTCGTCCCGGAGGTGCATTTGACTCATGATAGTGCCGCTGCCATCGGGCTAATTCTTGAGCACTTATCTAGGGCCACTGCGCCAGTCTCGGAGTTTGCGCGGCGACTTCCTCACCGTACGATGTTGAAGCATAACCTGGCGGTCGAACCCAATCGTCTCTACTCGGTATTGCAGAGTTTCCGCATGTCGGTCGAACGCGAGCGGTTGGATAGTGATCTCACCGATGGCGTAAAAGTTGCGCTGCCGGAAGGATGGGCACATGTTCGGGCCTCAAATACGGAATCAATGATCCGTATTATCGTTGAGGCTGAAGAGATGTCAGACGCAAATCGTCTGCTTAACTGGACCCGTGACAGGTTAAGGAGTTAAACGGATTGCGAGCAATACCGACCCTCAAGATCAGTATTTCGGGTGTGCGTGGTGTTATTGGTGATTCACTTACACCGACGATGCTGACCCGCTTCGCTCAAGCCTTTGGTACGTACGTTGGCTCCGGCACTACGGTAATCGGCCGCGATCCCCGCACTTCGGGCGAGATGGTCAAGCAGGCCGTTATAGCCGGCCTGCTTTCGAGCGGGTCCCGCGTTATTGATATCGGTATGTGCCCCGTCCCGACAATTCAACTGGTTGTAAGGCATGAGCATGTGCAAGGCGGTATTGCGATCACCGCCAGTCATAATCCGGCGGAATGGAACGCTCTGAAGTTCATCGGTGCTGATGGCCTATTTCTTAACGCTGGTCAAGCCCGTGAGATGCTGGACATCTATCACCAAGGTGAGTACACCAAGGTTGCAGGCGTGGACATGAGGACTATCGACGAGATTTCGGGTTCGACAGATTTGCACCTCCAAACGATCGTCGACGCATTGGGACCACTGCCCAAAAGTAAAAGGCAGTTTCGCGTTGTGCTCGACTCCTGTAATGGCGCAGGTTCGCTTGTTGGCCCAAAGCTACTTCGTGCCTTGGGCGCTGATGTCATTCCGCTCAATGTGACTCCTGATGGCCTGTTTCCTCGTCCTGCCGAACCTTTGCCTGAGAATCTCGCCGATCTCTGCGCTGTGGTCAAAGAGCATAAGGCCGATATTGGTTTTGCTCAGGATATGGATGCGGATCGCCTGGCCATCGTCTCAGAGCAAGGCGTGCCAATCGGCGAGGATTACACGTTAGTGCTCGCGGCCCTCCATGTCCTTGAGAGAGAGCGCGGGCCAGTAGTTGCGAATCTATCCACCACGTCGGCACTCGGCGACGTTGCCGCCAGGTTTGGATGCCCTCTTTTCCAAGCCAGAATCGGCGAAGTCAATGTCACCGAACAGATGCAGCAAGTACGCGCCGTCATTGGAGGCGAAGGTAACGGTGGAGTTATTTATCCGCGTATCAACTTTGCGCGCGATAGCCTGGTGGGTATGGCTCTGATCCTGCATCTTCTCGCCGATACGGGGCAAACCGTCACCGAGCTTCTGAGCAGTCTTCCTCATTACGTGATGATCAAGGAGAAACTAACTTGTCCGTCCTATAAGATTGACATGGTGCTGAGCATGCTTCGGCAAGAATACGCTGGTTATCAAATGGATACGCGTGATGGCGTCAAGGTAATCGTGCCCGCTGGCTGGTTCCTCGTGAGAGGATCAAATACAGAGCCGATCATCCGCGTTGTCGCGGAGGCTGAAGATGAAAATCGGGCGAGGGAGATTGTCAACATGGTCTTCGCCCAGGTACAAAGACGTATCAATTCTTAAGCACCGGACCAATCCTTCTGCCCTGGATAATGAGGAGACAGCATAATGAGGCGACTCGGGTGGTGTGTAGTTTCGTTCATCCAGACGATTACTGATTACCTCGGTCAAGCGTGAAAACAGGCGCGGCTGGGTCAATGTAGAAGAGACGTCAACAGCGCGTTTTGATCATGGGAGCTTAGGTTGAGACAAACTTGTGACAAGACTAGACGCAAATAAGTAGCATTAGGTAAGAAGAAATGGAAGAAAAGTCGGCTCGCTTTCGTTTGCGAGAGACGAGGAACGAACTTGGGCCGTCGTTAACCCATTGATTCCATGTCGAGTCGCTGATTGAACTGTTT